>ERZ887942.506-NODE-506-length-31740-cov-9.413287_pt1 | contig 31740 bp, 25 predicted proteins | sample MGYA00521099_ERZ887942 | MGnify/ENA primary metagenome ERZ887942 (study PRJEB32303, sample SAMEA104408605) | aquatic metagenome | biome: Brackish water; feature: Pelagic; material: water | place: Baltic Sea | collected 2014-06-07T06:48:00 | depth 16,251 m ...
CAATTATGCACAAGACTTCTAACCGACGAATTTTAGCGATCGAATCAATGTTGTCTCCGGCCGAATTGACGGAGCACTTTCCTGTGACCGATTCCGCTGCCGAATTGGTTATAAAAACACGCGAAAATACCAGCCAGATACTTCAGAAAAAGAACGACCGCCTACTTGTAGTGGTAGGGCCGTGCTCTGTTCATGACCCTGCCGCAGCAATTGAATACGCAGAAGGCTTGAGCAAAGTCCGCTCGGAATTGGCCGATCATCTTGAAATCGTAATGCGGGTCTATTTTGAAAAGCCACGAACGCGGGTTGGCTGGAAAGGCCTGATTAATGACCCTGACCTGGACGGTCAGTTCAACATAAATAAAGGACTGCAAACAGCTCGCAAGCTGCTGCTAGACCTGCACGCTATCGGTGTTCCTGCAGGCTGCGAGTTCCTCGATGCTGTATCGAGTCAGTATTATGCTGACCTAGTCAGCTGGGGCGCTATAGGTGCACGCACCACCGAAAGTCAAATACATCGTGAGCTAGCTTCCGGTTTATCCTGTCCGATCGGCTTTAAGAATGGTACCAATGGAAACCTACAAATAGCAGTCGATGCGGTAATTTCCGGTTTATCAGAACATAGTTTTCTAGGCTCCACCGAAGAAGGACAAATCGCACTTTTTAGAACCTCCGGAAATCCGGATACCCATGTGATATTACGCGGCGGTAAAAAGCCGAATTACGATCACGAAAGCGTGACCGAAACACTGGAAAAACTAAACGGCGCCAACATCAACACAGGTCTAATCATCGATTTCAGCCACGCTAACTGCGACAAGCAGTTTGCACGACAAATCGACGTTGGAAATGATGTGGCTGATCAAATTTCTGCGGGTGAAACCGGAATTGTCGGATGTATGATAGAAAGCAACCTGGTGGAAGGGCGTCAGAATTATTCACACGATGCCCTCGTCTATGGGCAAAGTATTACGGATCCCTGTCTGGGGTGGAGCGACACCAAGTCTTTACTGCACACTCTGGCAGACTCTGTAGCTAAAAGACGCAATGTTCTTAAGATCTAAAAGCACGCCTAAAACCTTTGGCTTCTAAGTTACGTAATTTCCCCGAGAAAACACTAACGGCATAACAGAATCGTTTGCCTGAAAAGCGAGTACTTCACCAACCACAATGGTGTGATCACCACCGTCGTAAAGCTTCCAGGTTTTGCACTCAAAACTTGCAGCGGTGTTTTCGAGTAAAGGACTACCCCCTACTCCAGAAGTAAATGTTACACCATCAAACTTGTCTGCGCTCTGGCGGGCAAAACTGTCAGATAATTCAACTTGCTGTTCGCCCAACACGTTAACCGCAAAGTATTCGGCGTTTTCGAACACCTTTGCGCTGTAACCACTTTTAGCCATGCTCCACAATATAAGGGGCGGCTCGAGAGATACGGTATTAAAACTACTAACGGTTACGCCTACTGGCTCGCTTTGCGCACCCAATGTAGTAATTACAGTCACGCCGGTCGGAAATTGACCTAGCGCTCTGCGCAGATCTTTAGCGTCTAATGATAAACCCACTATGTACAACCCTCTTAAATCGTTCTTGTTATTAACTGCCTAGTTACTACAGCACGGTCGACCAAGCAAACGATTCCCTAAGGTTTCACAGCCTGTAACACCCTTTGCAGGGCTTCAGTCTGCCAACAGATGCATTGTTAGATTATAGTCGGTTTGAATATAATGAATCGAAATTTATGCAGTTTTAAAATTTTTACATATAGACTGAGCATTCAGCGGGCAGCAGAAACCCGTTGTTGATCACTCGAACAGTTAATGTTTAACGACAGGAATAAACTATGACTAAGGCCTATATTTGCGACGCCATCCGAACCCCTATTGGTCGCTACGCAGGCTCTCTTGCTTCGATTCGTGCCGACGACTTGGGTGCAATTCCCATGCGTGAGCTTCAAAAACGAAACCCCTCCGTCGACTGGAGTGCAATCGACGATGTGATTTACGGCTGCGCCAATCAATCTGGTGAAGACAATCGCAATGTTGCACGCGCATCTGCATTGCTGTCTGGTTTACCAATCGGAGTGCCTGGGGTCACCATAAATCGATTGTGTGGCTCGGGGATGGAGTCTGTGGGGCTAGCCGCCCGCGCAATATTGTGTGGGCATGCAGATTTAATAATTGCCGGTGGGGTTGAATCAATGACCCGCGCGCCCTTGGTTATGCCTAAAGCGGAAACCGCGTTTTCGCGAAAGACTGAGTTATACGACACGACTACTGGCTGGCGATTCGTAAATCGTCTTATGGAAGCACAGTATGGGGTTGATTCAATGCCAGAGACTGCAGAAAACCTTGCCGAACAGTTCGATATAAGTCGACAGGATCAAGATCTATTTTCCTTGCGTAGTCAACAGCGCGCTCAAAAGGCACAACAGTCTGAGCGTTTTACAGAAGAAATCGTCCGTGTCGAAATCCCACAACGAAAAAGCGATCCAATCGTTTTTGAAAGTGACGAACACCCAAGAGAAACCAGTATCGAAGCCTTAACTAAGCTCCCCGCCCTATTTCGAAAAAATGGAACGGTAACCGCTGGCAATGCTTCTGGAATAAATGACGGAGCTTGCGCGCTATTAATCGCAAGTGAAGCCGCAGTAAAAAAACTGGAATTGACCCCAAAAGCGCGGATTCTCGGCATGGCATCCGCAGGTGTTGAACCCCGTATTATGGGTTTTGGTCCGGTGCCTGCGGTGCGTAAGGTACTTGCTCAAACCGGCCTGTCTCTGGAGCAAATGGATGTGATCGAGCTAAACGAAGCATTTGCGGCGCAAGCATTAGCGGTCGTTCGAGAATTAGGTATTCCGGAAGACGCCGATTATTTAAACCCTAACGGCGGCGCAATTGCCTTGGGCCATCCGTTAGGCATGAGTGGCGCGCGTTTGATACAGACCGCTACCGTCGAATTACATCACCGACAGGCCCAATATGCCCTTTGCACATTATGTGTCGGGGTGGGCCAAGGTATCGCAATGGTGATTGAACGTATCTAACGTAAGTCTATTCCGAATTCACGCTCGCATCTAAAAATTCGCGCCCTTATCTTCAAAGGCCATATGAACCATATTCTGGATAAATACTTTAAGCGTAACAGTGAGTTACATCTCCATTAAATTCCGTTTCTAGGCAAAATTAGTATCGCAACAAGCTAAATTAACCGCTAATTTACGGGTATGTGTATTACACGGCTGCTTTTTGCAGATTAGTAGTGATACAAACAAAGCAATAATTGCCATTTACCACAGAAACAGAGTAACAAATACCTTATAACTGTTGTGAATAATTGGCTTTTCTAGATAACCGAATGCACTTAATTATTTGTCTAAGTGATGCAAGTTAAATCAGGGGCTGAGACTCCTGGGAGAGAAAAAGTAGAATGAGTATTGAAAAAAATAAAGTACCTAATCGCCTTATGCGGCGAACCAGTGCCAGCGCGCTGTGCTTGGCTGTTGCGTTAACAGCTGGCGTCGCGCAAGCGCAATTGGAGACCATTGTGGTCACGGCGACGAAGCGTTCTGCATCGCTGCAAGATGTCCCTTTGTCAATTACAGCAATCAGCGGTCAACAACTGGATATTATGGGCGCTGAGTCTTTACTGGATTTTGCAGTCAAAGTACCTAATTTGGCGATGGCATATGAAGCTGACGGTCGTTTTGACTCAAGCTCACCTTCAGTGCGTGGCGTATTTGGCCGAAACACAACGGGGTTTTACATTGATAACACACGTGTAAATGCTTCTTTGCTACCGCGAGTTGTTGATTTAGAGCGTGTAGAAGTGCTGCGTGGTCCACAAGGATCGTTATACGGCGCCCGCTCAATGGGTGGCACTATTCGTTTGATCACCAAACAACCAGCACTAAATGAAACCGACGGTAGTTTGAAAGTGCAGCTTTCTGGGGTCTCAGATGGCGATCTCAATCAAACGATAGACGGTTCGTACAGCTTCCCTGTTAGTGATAATTTTGCACTGCGCGTTAGTGGTTATTACGGCGCCATGTCTGGTGTTCAAGATCGGACGTTCGATCCAAGTTGGGTAGACGGAAACACTGGTGCAGTACGGGCAACCAATGCGCCCGATTTTGGCACCAATGAAAACGTTGATGACGAAACTTACTACGGTGGACAAATTGTCGGTAACTGGGCGATTTCAGACACATTGACGTTTATTCCTAAGTTGATGTTTCAGAGCGTGGATTCTGATGGTTTACCGTTTGCTGATCGAACCCCTGACAACACCCTGCAGAGTCGCTTTTTCGATATAGAAGAGCCTGGAACCGATGATTGGACAGTAGCCAGTGGAACGTTTCAGTGGGATGTTGCACAGGGCACAGTGACTTCAACAACCTCTTATTACGAACGGACAACCGACGAATCGGAAGAAGAAGGCACGTTTCTTCACAATCTATTCAATAATGTAATCGGTATTCCAGTCGACCCTGTGAGAGCGCCGCTATCTACTATTGAGGAGTACGAAAGCTTCATTCATGAAACTCGGTATTCAAGTGACTTTGACGGGCCGTTTCAGTTCACGACTGGCTTTTATTATGAAGACCTCACGCTTGATCACGAGTATCCAGCAGCGATAGCACCTGGCCTGAATGCTTTGGTGAATGCAGCCATAGGTGCACCTGCCAACATCGTCCCGGGTGACCTAATATTTGTCACAAAAGGGATTACTGATACGGAAGAAAAAGCTATCTTTGGCGAACTGACTTATGAATTTAACGAACAATGGTCGGTTACTGGCGGTGGACGCTATTACGAAACCTCGGTAGACGTAAGCTCTGTTTCAGATGGTTTTGCTAACAGTGGACGGAGTACGTTAGATCAATCACAAAGTGAAACTGGTTTTAACCCTAAAGTATCTGTTCAGTATCAACCAAGCGACGACCTGAATGTCTATGCGTCAGCCGCTAAAGGCTTCCGTATTGGCGGTGTTAACGGTAACGTGCCTGTAGGTTTATGTGGAGCTGAGTTGGCCAGTATCGGTCTAGACCCATCAAATGCCAGTTCCTTCGATTCTGACGAATTGTGGAGCTACGAATTGGGATTTAAGAGCTCATTGTCGGACAACCGGGTTACGCTAAACGCGGCAGCCTTCTTTATTGACTGGACCGAAATCCAGCAGCTGAATCGATTGACTTGTGGTTTTCAACTTACACAAAACGCCGGTGCTGCTGAAAGCAAGGGTTTTGAGGTTGAGATTAACGCTGCACCAACGGATAACCTGATTCTGTCTGCCGGCATTGGATACACCGATGCGGAAATCACCAATACTGGTGGAGTTGCTGGCGTAAGTGTGGGTGATCCTATTCAGGGCGTGCCAGATTGGACCGTTACTGGAAGTGCTCAGTATCACTTTGATTGGAACAATGCCTGGCAAGGAATGTTTCGGGCTGACGCAAATCACTACGGCCAAAGCTTTAGCTCAAACAATGAGAGTAGTAATGCAAACCTTCGAGAACGTGAAGCATGGTCTGCTGTTAACTTCCGTCTAAGTGCAATGAATGAAAAGTACGAAGTTACTTTGTTCGCGGATAACATTACCGACGAACGTGCGAACCTTGCAGACAGTCGCTCAATTGCGGCCGAGACTCCAGGACGACAACGTTTGGTGACTAACCGACCTCGAACCATAGGTGTAGAAGGTCGAATTCGCTTCTAAGCGGCTAATCATTAAAATTTGATTGGCCTTAAAAACCAAATCAAATACTGGTATTAGAATAAGCCGTGTGAGCAACAAGCTCGCACGGCTTTTTTCTTGGTGCGATTGCAACGGACACGTTCAAGTAGATATTAAGATAGAGGGGATAATTCCATGGTAGACACAAATATTTCAACTTCAGCTAACCGATCCATCGTAACCGCCGTAAGCTATTTTTGGATGCTATGCGCTGTGGTCGGCTGTACACAGCAGAGTGAGGAGCTTACTACCGGCAACACACAACAGGAAATTGTCGAACCCCTCGATCTTCTCAATCTCACGGCATCTGAAATATCACCCAAGTTACAGTCGGGCGAAGTGTCCGTGCTGGAATATATGGAAGCGCTGCTTCAGCAAACCGAGCTACATTCGGATCGGCTAAGAGCATTTATTACTCACGATCCAGACCATGTTCGGGCCGCGGCAATCGCTGCAGACCAAAAACGTGAAAGAGGAGCGGAACTCGGCCCACTATTTGGTATTCCAATATCGTTAAAAGATCTTATCGTGACCAAGGATATGCCCACGACGTTTGGCACTAGCATTTTTGAAAACTTCATGGCAAGTAAAAATGCACCAGCGGTCGATCGCCTGCTCGCCGCAGACGCAATCATTTTCGGAAAAAACAATGCGCAAGAGTGGGCTTATGGCTCGAATGGTTACAACTCTCATTACGGCCAACAATTGAACCCTTATGACAAAAACCGTATAGCCGGTGGCTCTAGCGGAGGCGGCGTTGCAGCCGTCGCAGCCAGAATGCTGCCGATTGCGATTGGTTCAGACACTGCAGCTTCTATTAGGGTTCCGGCCGCCTACACCGGGCTATTCGGACTAAGGCCTTCTACTGGGCGCTACGATAATAGCGGTGTTGCGCCACTGGCACCGACACTGGATACAATTGGCCCGTTGACTCGCTCGGTTGATGATTTAGCCTTGATAGATTCTGTTCTGAGTGACGATTTTAATGAGTTAGCCGCAATCGAATTAAGCTCACTGCGACTCGGCGTTCCTAGTGAGTTCTTTTACGATGGCACTAGCTCTGAGTTGAAATCTGCTTTCGACACGTATCTGGACTCGCTAAGAAATGCAGGGGTTACTTTGGTTGCTGTCGATTTGCAAGATGCCGCGGCGCTAAATGACGCGGCGTTGTACCCGATATTATTCTACGAAACGCACCCGTCAATTGTTGAGTTCCTAGCTAGCTGGGGCGATGGTACAAGCTTTGAAGAGCTGTATGCAGAAATCGGTTGGGATGTTAAAGCCATTTGGGATCAACTTGTAATTGACGGCGCGCCAGACGCTATTCCCGAAGAGGTTTATCGCAATGCGATTGACGTCGCCCGACCAGAATTACAAGCTAACTACGACGCTTACTTTAGCGATAATCAATTGTCAGCAATGATTTTTCCGGCGACAGCGAGCGCCGCTCCGTTTGCACTGCCAGATAATCCTCAGGAAACCATCATTGATGACGAAGCAGTTTCAATATTTATAAATGATCATAATTCTAGCCCCGGTGCGCTGGCAGGCCAGCCCGGTGTTGTGTTTCCCATAGCGTTAAATTCTATTGGCTTACCGTTAGCCGTATCACTGGACGGGAAACGCAATGAAGATCGCGAACTGTTGGCAATCGCTAAATCGTTATCAGCTTTGATCCCAACAATTCCTGCACCCTCATTGAGAAATCAATAACTAGATGCAAAGTAAGTTACACCAATGAAAACGGTGAGGTGGCAAGTCGGTTTGCGATAGTAACTTTTGTTCGATTGGTTATAATTCAAATCACCCCGCACCTGGCTTCCAATATATCTACCAATGAACGACCGCTTTCCTGCCGAAATTTTCAAAGCCTACGATATACGTGGCATCGTCGACAAAACCCTTACCGTCGATATGACCTACCAGATTGGCCAAAGTATTGGTACAGAGGCGATTAATCACAATCAAACGGCGATAATTGTCGGTCGTGACGGGCGACTCTCCGGCCCAAAACTTGCCAAGGCTCTCTCCGATGGCATCCGCTCAACAGGGCTTGACGTCGTTGACATTGGTGTTGCTCCAACGCCGGTAGTTTACTTTGCCTCTTATAGCCTTGGGATCCCTTCCTGTGTTGCCATTACCGGTAGCCATAATCCACCAGATTATAATGGGTTCAAGATGGTCATCAATGGAATGACGCTTTCGGCAGAACGCATTCAAACTATTCGACAACGCATACAGGACAGTAGTTTTGTTGTCGCACCGTCTGAAACCACAGGTACATACTCTTCACGAGAAATTATTCCCGAATATCTGGACACCATCGTTGCTGATGTAAAGCTAGCCAGACAGATTAAATTGGTCATCGATTGTGGGAACGGAGTCGCTGGTGCCGTCGCTCCCCAATTATTTGAGCGGCTCGGTTGCGACGTCACCACATTGTATGGCGAAGTAGATGGCAATTTTCCAAACCATCACCCAGACCCCAGCCAAATAGAAAACCTGCAAGATCTGATTAAAGCTGTAAAAGATCAAGGCGCTGAGCTGGGATTTGCATTTGACGGAGACGGTGATCGCCTGGGCGTGGTAACCGCCGAAGGCAATGTGATCTGGCCTGATCGGCAAATGATTCTATTTGCCAGAGACGTGCTGGAAAGAAACCCTGCTGCTGAAATTATTTACGATGTTAAATGTTCACGGACCCTGCCACGCGAAATCGAAGCCGCTGGCGGCAAAGCAACCATGTGGCGAACCGGACATTCTTTTATTAAAGGCAAATTGAAGGAAACCGGTGCGCAATTGGCCGGTGAAATGAGCGGCCACATATTTTTCAAGGAACGCTGGTATGGGTTTGATGACGGCAGTTATGCAGGTGCCCGGCTGATCGAACTGCTTTCCAAAATGGACCAAAGCCCTACCGACGTGTTTAACGCTTTACCTGACTCCGTCAACACACCTGAATTGCGTATTGAAATGCAAGAAGGTGAGCATTACGTGTTTATGAATGAGATGATCGAAAACGCTTCATTCGATGATGCAAAAGTATCCACCATGGATGGTATTCGTGTGGACTTTGACGATGGGTTTGGCTTAATACGCCCTTCAAATACAACGCCCATACTAGTGTTGAGATTTGAGGCGGACGATACCGCTGCTCTTGAACGGATCCAATCTCGTTTTAGAAGCTTAATTACGGGTACGCGACCGGACGTTGTACCACCGTTCTAATCTAAGCCCGTGCCTGCCGAGCCAGACATAACTCAAAAACTCTTCCAGCTAGCGCTGCGGATCCGCTCTGAGGTGCGTGAATTTATTGACCAGCAACGTATTCGTATGTCGCGGAACGACGCAATGGCTCAACTGGCTGTGCTCGCGGTTATCGTCGGACTAATCGCAGGTTCAATAAGTATTTGCTTTCGTTTGCTTGTTACCGGTGCCCTTACATCATCGGTAATGGATGATTATAGCGCCTCATTTGAATCTCTTTCTGGCGGAACGCGATTTCTGTTATGCGCTGGTGGAGGGATAGTCATTGGAATAATTTTTCAATCCGTTAGTGCGTCAACCAGACAGACAGGCATTGTCCATGTACTTGAACGTCTTGCTTATCATCATGGCCGTTTGCCGCTTAAGAACGCGGCTATGCAATTTGTTGGCGCGGCCTTGTGCATGATTACCGGTCAGTCAGTGGGGCGTGAGGGGCCGGCTGTACACTTGGGCGCAGCCGCAGGTGCCAATATTAGCGACGCCCTTAAGATACCTCACAATGCCGGCCGAATACTCATTGGTTGCGGTGTCGCTTCTGCGATTGGCGCTGGATTCAATACACCTTTAGCTGGCGTGATATTTGCGATGGAGGTAGTCCTAATGGAGTACACCATCCTCGGATTCACACCCGTCATCATCGCGTCACTCACGGCGACCAGTTTAGCTCGAATAGTGTTTGGTGACGCACCTGCATTTTCGGTTCCGAGCATAGAGTGGACCTCGGTAGGTGAACTTCCCTATGTGATGTTGATGGGGGTCGTGATTGGTTTAAGCGCTGCGGCCTTTGTCAAAGCATCGGTGGTTTTTTCCCATTTATTCGAAACAAAACCGGTTTGGTTTCGAATCGCACTGGCCGGCACAATCACCGGCGCACTCGCAATTCCCGCACCACAGATTATGGGAATCGGCTACGACACTTTGAGTCTGGCAATCGTGGGGCAAATATCAATGGCTGCGCTTATGCTGATATTTTTTGCCAAGATAATCGCTACATCTGCAGCGGTTGGTTTAGGGATGCCTGGTGGGTTAATAGCCCCGAGCTTATTAATGGGCGCCTGCCTGGGCGGATCAATGGGTATGATGGCTAACGACCTGGTGAGCGGATTGCACGATGAAGGCTTATACGCTCTGCTAGGCGCTTGCGCCATGATGGGCGCAACACTGCATGCTCCGCTGGCGGCACTGGTGGCTATTCTGGAATTAAGTGGTACACATTCAGTTATATTGCCAGCAATGATTGCGGTGGTAGCCGCACTGATTACCAAACGAGTACCGTTTGGATTTATGTCAATTTATCGCGTTCTTATGCGTGAACGAGGACTGGATTATCGCAATGCCCCCATGGCTCAAGCGCTACGTCGGATCGGCGTTGCCAGCGTTATGGATAAGAGTGTGTCACAAATGGACAGAATCATCACAGTAGAGGCTGCGCGCACAGCATTGGAAGCCAACCAACGTTGGATAATGGCCTTTGCTGATAACGGACAGGCGTCGCTACTACCTGCAGCTGATTTGGCCATCCACCTTAATAATCTCAAATCTGATAACGCCGACATAGACCTACTCAGCTTACCTGCAATGCGAGAGGACTCCACCAGAGTTACGATTCTGGAAACGCTCCAAGAAGCCCACGAGGCGATGGAGGCAACTGGCGCCGATTTACTTTACGTTACGGGTGCTCATGGTAAGTCAGCAAATAGAATTTGCGGTGTGATTACTCGCGAACATATAGAACGGCACTATAAACTTTAAAATTTTTTTGTATGTAAGCGTGTTTATAGACTACCCCTTGAGGCGATAAAACAATGATCCTTAAAATTTTAGAACTGAGCGAGTTAATCATTTTGATAATTAGTTGCGTTTATCGCTCATTGTTAAGATAAAATTCGATTCGATTTTTTATCGGCAAGCTTAAATGGATTCCTTAGTGTCTCAATCTTTTCAAAAAAGTCTTGATCTTCTAGAACAGTCCGGCACTGTCGGCACGTTAACGGGCATCCAGCGTGGAATCGAAAAAGAAGGTTTACGCACAACGCCTGCAGGTGAGCTTTCGCAATCAGCACACCCGAGTGCTTTAGGTTCTGCGCTTACCCACCCCAGCATCACTACGGACTTTTCAGAGGCACTACTAGAGTTTGTCACACCGGTCATGTCGACGCCTGAATTGGCCATAAGCTTCCTAGAAGATTTACACCGCTTTACCTATGAGGTTTTGGATAACGAAGTAATTTGGAGCTCAAGCATGCCGTGTTTTTTAGGCGGTGAAAGTAGCATACCGATCGCGCAATACGGGAAATCCAATGTCGGTATGATGAAGCATATTTATCGAGTCGGTTTGGAGCATCGTTACGGCAAAAGAATGCAAACCATTGCCGGCATACATTACAATTTTTCGCTACCGGATGACTTTTGGACAAGCTATCGAAGCGCTGCCGCCAGTACTGCATCCGATCGTGATTTTCGAGATGAGCAATACTTCGGACTTATCCGTAACTTTCGACGCAATGCCTGGCTTTTATTATTGCTGTTTGGAGCGTCTCCTGCTGTATGCGGATCATTTCTTGAAGGACTCGACCACAAACTCCAACGACTCAAAGGTCAGGGCTATTTCTTACCTTGGGCAACATCGTTAAGGATGGGAGATCTTGGCTACACCAGTGACGCGCAAAGTAATTTTCGGGTTTGCTATAACTCGGTCGATACTTACACCAGCACTTTAGGACAAGCCCTCAACATGAGCTATCCGCCCTACGAAAAAATCGGTGTCAAAGAGGATGGTCATTATTTACAACTTAATGACCGATTGCTGCAAATCGAAAACGAATATTACAGCGATGTCCGACCTAAACGAGTGACTCCATCAGGAATACACCCTTCATCGTATTTAAAGCAACACGGTGTCCAATACATTGAAGTTCGAAACCTCGACCTGAATCCATTTTTACCCGTTGCTATTGATTCCACTCAGGCAAGATTCCTTGATAGCTTTTTGCTCTACTGCTTATTGCAAAGTAGCCCACAAATTTCTGACTCTGAATATGCAATAAATAATCAAAATAAAACTTCAATTATCACTGAGGGCCGAAAGCCCGGACTAAAATTAAACCGTGATGGAGAACCAATCGAGGCCTTTCAGTGGGCATCTGATTTAATGGATGGCATTGGAGAAACGGCAAATTTACTCGATAAATCGCACGGTAATGATTTGCATACCTTAGCGGTTAAAGCGCAGAGAAATAAACTGGTACAACCGGAATTATTCCCTTCAGCACAAATTTTAGATCTCGCCGTAACGGAGAAAATCAGCTTCAGCGAACTTGGAATGCGCCTTAGCAGTCAGCATAAAAATTACTTTAAAGATTCGCTGCCTAACGATAAAAAAGCCGAATTGGATAAAATCTCAATTGAATCACTAGAAAAACAAAAGCAAATTGAAGATTCGGATGCTGTTGATTTTGATAACTATTTATCTACCTACTTTGAACGAAATTGAACGATCTAAACAAAACTATTTCTGATCAGATTTACTAGAACGTTTATAAGTAAGTGATTCCACTCCATGCCCGGGGTTTAAGCTCATCACGGCATCTGCAATTATCGGCAATATGGCCAAACAATCGCGTGTTATCCGTTCGTAGTGCATTATAAATCGCTGTAAATCGACCGGCGTCATTTCTCCAAATCTGTCGCCTACCTTATCGCGCAATTTTTTCTCTTGCTCCCCACGCCATTCATAGACGCACTCTAAACTTGGTGCTTGTAGAAACACCAAATAATCAAGCTTTGAATATAGCTTGGTATAATCTGAACCAAGCGCCTGGTTAACATAGGTCCGCCATTTCCCGTCTGGATCTTCAATACGTTCAAGCTCATTAATCGGATCCAACAACACTTCATCTTGCTGAACTTTGGCGCCGACACACCAACCCTCAAGCACCACCAGATCCACTTGGCCATCACTGATATCAAACTGCTCAACTTCTGCGCGATCATCAATCGATTTATCAAACCTTGGAATCTGCACATGATTTCCAGCTAGCAGGCTATTAATAACCGTATTCGCGAGTTGTATATCATGCGTGCCCGGAACTCCCCGGGTCGCAAGCAAAGGGTGGGTACTACTTGCCAAATTCAGACGTTCGGACTTACGTAAGTAAAAATCATCCAATGACAAACAAACAACCGTTAATCCAAATTCCTGTGTTAAGAATTGTGCCACAAACGCAGCAAGTGTAGATTTGCCGGTTCCTTGAGCACCACAAATACCAAGAAGGCGTAATCCATCTTCAATCGTGTGCTTGGCTATCTGCCTTGCTAGCGGCTGATAATACTGTGCAGCGATCGATAAAAATGCCTTCGGCAATCGGTGCGTGTTAGCAAACTGCTCAATCCTTTGCTCATCCACCTGCGTTTTCGATCGTCCCTCTATTTCCTTAACGCTACTCATCACACACCTGCGGTAGATTGAAATCTTATAGCCGCCTTTGCCGGCGAATTAGTGCCCGGATTTTAAGGCTAAGCGGATAGCCTCGATACGTTTTCGATTGGCTCCAAAGTCACTATACCCAACCCTCGATGCTGACCTTACAGATATTTGTTGATTTGCCGGTTCATTGAGAAATTCTACATCATCGACAAAACCCAAGGTAGACGAAGAAAACTCAAACCATATATAGTCATCTTGCTTGATCACAAGTTTTGCGCCGGACATGGCGGATACGCGATCTGCCAGAGCGGTCCAGCCTACGCCATCATCGTCAGCAATCACTTCTATCCCATGCTTGGCATCCGTTGCCCGACTAGACACACAATTGGGTGAACTTGGACAGTCGAGCAAGGCTCCATTTACCACCCCCAACTCTGGATGCATCGATTGACTCTTAGTAGCCTCGCCAACCAGTCGAAAAGCCATAAACACCGTTATCAATACCACCAAGCACAACAAAATCAACAATCCAATTTTAAGCATAATATTTCCTAAACGTCTTAATGCGTATCCACTGATAGATGCATACTACTTACAACAACATCTTACATACTAGCTAATAAAACAGACCATTGTTGTGATCGTACTTAGCCCGTATGGCCAAATTTAGAAAAGCAAAGTTTGCTATATCCCTCGCGACTCAGGGCGTACTTTACAACGATAATATTTCCATAAGAACAAGCTACCCGCACTTCGATTTGGTGACCAGTGCAAAGTTAAATCCAATGCTTGGCTGGGGCTCGGCCTCTCATCTAATCTTTTTAAGTGCTGTAAAGCAATCAGCAACGCTAAATCATCTTCTGGAAATATGTCGTTACGGCTGAGAGAAAACATCAGGTATATCTTGGCTGTCCATTTTCCAAAACCTCGAAGTTGGACGATGCTTTGAATGGCCTCCTCGTCATCCATACTTTCGAGTGCGACTGGATCGAATTCACCAGAAATAGTTGCTTCTGCAAGCCCTCGTAGATATTCAACTTTTCTACCTGACAGGCCCGCACCCCTTAAATCTTCATTCGGTGTGGACAGCAACCCGCGAGGCGAAAGCTCTGGCACAGCAGCCTTCACTCTAGAAAAAATTGTATCTGCAGCCTTGGTAGACAATTGCTGACTAACCACAGTAGAAACCAACGTTTCAAAACCTGCCGAACGGTTTCTCGGTTCTGGATAACCTACCGTGCTGAGCGCATTAGATAAGTCTTCATCGACCTGAGCTATGTCATCTATTGCGCTTGAGAGCTTACTCGCGGTCAACAAGTAGTTTCAACCAAAAACACCTTAAATTCTCATGTCGATTTAACTCGCGACTTCCAATACATGATCGTCCGGCAACACTATTTCGTCAAAGCTTTTTACGATTGGGTATGGCTCATTTGTGCTCTCATCAGCACCATCGCGATCAAGTAATATCCCATCCATCCCTGCATCTTGGGCGGCCTGAAGTGTAGCCGTGGTCGTCGCTATACACGTACAGAACAATGGCGAAATTTTTATTTTATCAGCGATTGCTAAAAAGGATTCCGATGACGATAAATCACCGATCGTTGGATCAAAATGCCCTTTAAAGAGAGATGACAAGTCACCAAAAATTGAATACTTAAAAATACTCCTACGTTCAGAAACCAGCCCTCGTCCGTAGCTATATACCGGAATACCAGCCGTTCCCCATTCGTGCATCGATTGCCAGGCATCCTCAAACACTTCACCCTCGATATCCCCCTCCTGGTAGCCGTTATCCAAAAGCTTATGTATCAGCTTACGCAACGGCCCGCTCGCATTCGCCATAATTCCTGGCTCTAGCTGTACCCGTGCGATTAAAGATTCGGCAGAACTGTCACTTATGAAACCCTCTAGCTGTAAGCTCTCTAGCAGCTCAATAATTCGCGGTTCATATTTATTGTCGTCCAACCAGCCCGCAAAGTGTTTATGGGCATAAGGCAACAGAACTTCCTGTTCATACTGGTTAGGTACGGCTGTACCCATAACAGTAACCAATACCACGCGCATTCTATTTACCCCCTAATTAAAATCTAGCTTTTCAAAGGGCAGGCCGGTTCCATTACTGTAGCTCGCAGAGCGAAACACGTAATGTGAGCTAACCCGCGGTTAGCTCACTGTAGCGTTCCTACAATCCAATCGTCAACACAAATCTTATGATGATTATGTAAAAACGATACCTAGTTAGAATGCATATTGATAGCCGAAATACATCGTAGCGTCTGTTTCCAGCTGCACACCAGATGTATCACGACTTAGGGGCACTAAGTATTCTGCTGATAGTCGATGACCGTTCCAACTACCCGAACCCGCAAAGTTTACGCCCAAACCCAAATCCAATTGCTTGAGACCTGCGTTGTTCGGATCCGCAGTTTGTACCGGCCCGACAATTATTGAATCAATACCATCTATTTTTCCGCGATCCAAATAATTCAACCTCAAGGAAGTACTTACCGCTGGAGACCACTGGTAATTAACCCATCCGGTAAGGTTGTGTTCGTCCCCAAGCTGATAACCTTCATCATTGTCCTGTATGCGAAATAATGAACGCCACTGAGCCCCGTATCCCCACCCAGTGTCTGAAGAAAGCAAACCACCTGTGTACGTTAGCCCCACAATTGGATCGAACGTGCCGCTACCTAATTGCATTGGGTACGGTAATCGCACGGTTGGCGTACCACCCATTGGGGTTAAAACATCATCCTCTTTAGTGGTGCTACCGGTGGGTAGAGAAATCCCAATGGTCCCGTGTAGTTTGTATGTCGGGCTGTTTGCTAACGTTACCAATGCGGCCAATGGCGTATCTCCGACGCCTTTAGTCTTGGTTACAAATTGACCCAGGACGTTGGTACCTCTACCACCGCGATACGTTGTATGTGTCATATCCTTTTCGACATAATTCAACATTGCCATTAGTGTAACGCTGTCGTTAGGTGCGTACATCAACCCGAACATGTGCATTTCCATAGTCATTTCGGTAGGTACTATTCTTAGCGTGGGTGGTTGACCCGGTGTTCCAAAAAAACGGTTGGGAATGGTCGTGGCAATCGTATTGTCCGAAATAGCATCACCACCCAGCCGACTACCTTGCATATCCATATTCATATAACGATAAGAGATCATCACCTCACCCTTCTCATGTACATGATCACCCATTACTGCAATCGGGGCATGGGTACTCGCATGTGTCTCCGCCCCAGTATCTGCCCTTGCCACAATTGAAATACTGCTGATCACACAAACGACAATTGATATTAATACTAAAGACCGCACGCTTACTCTCCTGAAAAACTGTTAAGTCCATAGCGAACACCTCGCTAATCAACTCAGTTTATGAAATTCGACAAAACGCGGCTATCGCCGCAACTTGTCATGCAGGCGTATTAGATAGGAAATGATACAAATTCGGGAGTGACATATTGTCGCAGCTAATTCATAGCCGGACACGCGCTATCGGTATGAAGAAAGTGATTAGAAGAAAATTTACCTTTCACTCCAACTACTGACCGCCCACTGACCGGGACCGGAAGATACTTTCAATTCCAATTTGCAAATATCCAACGATTTAAGCCAAGCCTCATCCGCACACAGCTTATCGCAAAAATACCGAGAAAGTTCCTCAATGGTTATATTCGCCAACGGCAGAATGTGTGTATCAGCTTTCAAAAAAAACATTTCATCTGAATCAAATAAGACCCGGTATTGTTCACCAATATCTTCGATCGTTAAGTACGGTGATAACTCGGGTAGTAACATGTATTCGTTTAATTCTTCACACATCACCCTTAACCGCTCCTTCGGCAAATTATAGTCAAAGCAGAGACCGTTGCTGTCTATTTGACCGGTAATATTAACCGCCAAATAGTAGTTATGACCATGTAACCGCTCACGTTCGGTTGCGGAAAAAATGGTGAAGTGCGCAGCTGCAAAATGCATGAACTGCTTTTCAATCTCAAGGGTGACTAAGCGCGGCATAATAGATAAAGTGAAAGCCTGTATAGGCAATAAACCTTATCCGAAAGAAAGCAAAAATGACACTCCAAAGCGAAGAGCTTTATGAAAGACGCGAACGCGTATTTTTAGTACTTGCCGGGTTTTTCTTGTGTGCAATGACCCTACTAAATGTCATAGGTATCACGCGGTTTGTCGAGCTAGGTCCGCTAACGGTTGCCGTAGGCGTTTTACCTTATCCGCTCACATTCTTATGTACCGATTTAGTCTGTGAATTGTACGGAAAACGGCGTGCTCAATTTATGGTGACTGTGGGCTTGTTTCTGAATTTTTTTATCTTAGGCTGCATGTGGCTTGCCAACTCATTGCCCGCGCCGGCAATGGACACACAAGCACCCTGGCAGACTATTCAGTTGGCACAGGACATTACCTTACCCAATGGAACATCAGTATCAAATTCTGTTGAGTTATTTGGACTAATCTACGCTTGCACATCTGGGGCTGTGTTCGCGTCGATGCTAGCTTATATTGCAGCGCAATACTGCGACGTACACTTATTCCATTTTTGGAAAGCGCTTACCAACGGAAAACACCTATGGCTACGCAATAATTTCAGTACTCTGGTTTCACAAGCAGTAGATTCTTTTATGGTTATCTCGGTAACTTTTGGTGCGTTATTTCTTGCGGGCGAAATGAATCTAAAAACACTACTGACGCTTATGGGGTTTAATTACCTGTTCAAAGCGCTAGTGGCTTTAGCAGACACAGGTCCATTTTACTTGGCGGTTTTCTACTTAAAACGTTATCTAAAAATGTAACTACCCCTAATTTTCGACCTGCCCTAAATTAGTGTGTAAAACTGCCCCATTAAACACCGGTTGCTGAGAAACCGAAAATATTGCCTGAGCTATTTCTTCGGGCTCTACCAATCGGTTATATGTTTGCATTCCAGCGATAGCTTCTAAGACCTCAGGGTCATCTCCAATGTTGTCTCGCAACATCTCGGTATCGGTAAACCCTGGGCATATACAGGCAGTGTGAATGCCAGTGCCAGCCAAATCCTGACAAGTACTACGCATTAGCCCGACGACAGCATGCTTGGACGTGACATAGGATGCGGTGCCTGGCACCGCCTTTTCACTCAATGTAGAACCCAAGTAAATAATAGAGGAGCCACTGGGCATCCTCGGAATAAGTAAATCATTAAGCATGCTAGAAGCCACAACGTTCACTTCCAATACACGACGTAATTGCTCTTGAGGTAATTCGCCAACTTTATCTTTAACTAAAACACCGGCATTGTGCACCAAGGCGATTTCATCTATTCCTTCTAGCCTATTCGATAGTTCATCACGCACATGGTTAATCCAACGGGGTTCGCTTAAGTCCGCAGATACATCCAGCACCCCTTCCAAATTCGCAGGTGACCGAGATAAATTAATCACTTTGTAGCCGGATGCTTGAAACAACTGCGCCGTCGACTTTCCGATTCCGCGACTTGCGCCGCTAATTACTAAAAGTTTGCTCATAAATTCAACAGTTTCTGTTTTGATAACTACTCTGCTAGTTAACCCAATCGGCTAGACTACTATAGAATTCTCGCTGCTAATAAGTAGCAATGTTATATACAATCTTCTACGCCAATCTCTAAAAAAGGCAGGATGTCACAGCGGCACAGTGTAGCTAATTCACAGCAAAAATATGAGTCTAAGAAAAGATATTCGCGAACGTTTTAATCCACCAAGTGTGCTATTTGACGATGAAGTTTCCGATAAATATTCATCCGACTGGACCGATAGTGGGAAATGTAAACCAGAAGCTGTATTGCGTCCAAAGACCACAGAGGACGTATCCAATATGCTGCAGCTTTGTAATTCTGCGGGCCAGACAATTGTAGTTCAAGGAGGATTAACGGGACTATCCGGTGGCGCATCACCCAAACCTGGCGAGTGGTCACTGTCGCTTGAACGCATGAACAAAATCATTGAAATTGATCAGGATGCGCTGACCATCACTGTACAAGCAGGCACACCATTATCTGAAGTGCAGCAAGCAGCGGAAGATGCTGGCTTATATTTAGCGCTCGATCTGGGCGCTCGAGGAAGCTGTCAAATTGGCGGCAATATCGCAACCAATGCGGGCGGAAATCAAGTAATCAAGTACGGTATGGCTCGCGCGCTGGTCTCCGGCATGGTCGCGGTGCTTGCAGATGGCACCGTTTTGACCAATCGGAATAAGTTGCTAAAAAATAATGCTGGTTATGATCTAAAGCAACTGTTCATTGGTTCGGAAGGCACTCTTGGAATAATCACTGAAATCGTATTGCGCCTGTTTCCAAAGCCGCTCACCAAACAATCCGCCATGTGTGGGCTGCAATCAATGACTGATGTCATACGGTTGCTAAAGGAGGCGCGTACACGACTGCCAAGCATTAGCGCCTTCGAAGTTATGTGGCCAAATTACTATGATGTTTGCATCAATGTAGTAGCCGACGCACGTAATCCGTTTTCCGAAGAATACGCGTACTACGTTATTCTTGAATCAGAAGGACACTATCCCGATACAGATTTTGAACATTTCTGCGAGTTACTTTCCGACCTGATGGAGCAAGAAATAGTTACTAATGCCGCCCTTGCACAATCAATCTCTGATGCGGAAAATTTTTGGAAAATCCGTGACGGTATAGGAGAGTTAACCGCAGAACTTAAAAATGCGGCCCATTTTGATATTGGAATCCCAATTCGTAATGTGGAGGCGTGTGTAAATGATATACAAGACACACTTCTGGAGAAGTTCCCGAATGTTACCGCCTATTATTTTGGTCACTTGGGGGATGGAAATTTTCACATTGTTGCTGGCACCGAAAGTGAGCAACAAAAATACGGAGTATATGATGCAGTGTACGAAATCACTGGAAAGTACGATGGTAGCATCACTGCAGAACACGGCGTCGGTTCGCATAAAACTCAATGGTTGCACCACTCACGTGAGGAAGCTGAAATTGCGCTGATGAAAACCTTGAAAGTCACTCTGGATCCAAAAGGTATCCTAAATCCAGGTAGAATCTTTTAGTTAGCGATCACCTACCTGAGAAACTACCCATAACCGGTGACTAATACACTAACTAATACCCATCATTGATTCGCCCTTTAGCCACTGACGCCACAGCCCCAAGCACAGCAAGTACTGACGTTATTGTAAAACTCATTCTAATTGCGTTCATAAGCTCACCCGAATTTTCAACGGTAATCATCAAACTTCCTAAGTAGGCCGCAAAAATTGCCGTCACGATAGACATGCTGGTTAAATTCCCTACGCCACGCATCGTTGGTATCGATGCCGATGCCTGACCGACATATTGGCTTGGCACTGAAGACATGATTCGATTCGCATTGGGAGCACTAAAAAAACCAAATCCAATTCCTAAAAATATTTGTGCTGTAATCACATAGGTGGTGCTTTGGCTTCCATCAAGCCTCGCCAGCAGCATTAGCCCTATAGCGTTGAGCATTAACCCCGAACTGGCTAACCAGCGAGCAGGGTATCTATCGGACAGTCGGCCAGCGAAAGGGGTAATCACCGCCATACACGCCGCGGTAACAATCAACATCAACCCGGCTCGATCTGGTGAAAATCCAACAATATTCTGCAAATACAAACTCAACAAAAAAGCTACTGAAAACGAAGCGCTATAAGACAAGAACGTACTTAAACAAGCCAAGCCAAATACTCTATTATTGGCAAAAAGAGCAACATGAACCAGTGGCTTATCCTTACCAAGCTCAGTTTTAATAAAACAAAGTAAACTTAGGAAGCTAAACGCAAATGCTATCCAACCAATAGGGTCATATACTCGTGTAACACCAAACAGAGCAAGTGCTATGGTGCTGACAAAGAAAAGTAGTCCTGGCCAGTCAAAAGGCGCATCGGAAGGTACATGCGGCTCTAGAACTAACCTTTGAGACGCAAACCACATACCAAAACATAAAAACGGCAGTGGCAGCATGAATACTTGGCGCCACGAGAACCAGCTAGTTATAAAACCGCCTAACACCGGGCCCAGTGTGATCCCTAAATACACCGCACCTGAAGTAAACCCCATCACCATCCCACGTTGATGAGTAGGAAAGACTGAAACGATAATAGCGTTCGTTGTTGCGAATATCATTGCAGCGCTCGCGCCCTGAAAAAGCCTTAATACAATCAGCATACGAACATCTGTCGCCATAGATGACAAAAGCAGAATTACTCCCGATAACACTATCCCCGATAAGTAAATTCGTTTGCGACCTACCCGCTCTGCCACCCATGCTGCCGGAAACATTCCCATTCCCTGAATAAAAGCAAAAGCCATAACAACCCAACTGGCCTGCACCGCAGATGCAGCTAATTCATCACTTATTGCTGGTAACGCTACGTTTAGCGATGACATAGACATCGGCATTACGAACGACGTTAGTGCCAAGGTATACAGGGCACCCCGATGCTCCGGCTGAATCTTTCCTATCATCCTGCTACAGCCAGGTACTCAAAATAGACATGCGACGTTTATAATTAGGCTTGAAAAGAGCGATAGAACAAAAGCAGAATGATCAAAGGACAAACGAACTGCAGGTAAACTGGCCAAACTTTCCAGAATAATGTCGTGGCAATCTCCGGGTTTCCGAGTCGTATCTCATCAAGCAACTTATTGCGATTCCAAAACCAGCCGACCACAACACAGATAAAGAACCCCAGTGCTGGCTGGCTATATTCTGTGCTCATAGAAACAACAAACCCAAAAAGGGCATCGAAATTTAATAATATAATCAAACTAGTAAATAAAATTACTCCGGCAACCAAGTAACAGGCCCTTGCACGGTCACCATTCTTTCGCTCGGTAATGTAGGAGACAGGAACTTCAAGCATAGAAATTGATGAAGTAAGCGCAGCAACTATTAGCAATGTAAAGAATCCAATAGGCACAAGTGCGGCCAACCCATGCATGCTGTCGAAAAGAGCTGGGAGTACCGAGAAAACGAGTCCATCCCCACTAATTAAATTGCCGGCATCGTCAAATATCGGTACGCCTGAAGCTTGTGCTACGTACATTGCAGGAATAATTAGTGCGCCGGCCAAAATCGCTACCCCGACGTCCACCAAGGCAACCATTGCACCTATTGAGACCATATTTTCTCTTTTGGATAGATATGACCCGTAAATCAGCATTGTACCTACGCCTAAAGACAGGGAAAAAAACGCCTGACCCATTGCTCCAATAACCAGATCAGCATCAAACACACGACCAAAATCGGGAACAATAAAGACGCTCCAGCCTTCTGCTGCCCCAGGTTGCAATCCCACGTAAACTATAAGGATGGCCATCAACGCCAACAAACTGGGCATTAATCGAACCGACCAGCGCTCTATACCAGACGCCACGCCTTGCTTAACGATAAGTAGTGTTACGCTAGAAAAGACTATCGCAAATATAATATTTCTCTCTAAAGAGAACTCAATCAACCACTCAGCTACACCAATAAGCCCAATTAGTTTAGCGCAATAGTGCAGCATCCAAGCCATTAACCAGCCTCCGACAATTGAGTAGAAAGCTAAAATTGCACTTACGGTGAGCGTACCCCAAACACCCAGGAACACCGATTTTTTATAACCAGTTACTTTGGGGTAAGCGTCTATGCTATTGGATTGCGCATAGCGGCCTACCAATAATTCAGCCATTAATACTGGATATGCCAGTACAAAGGTAAGCGCTAAATAAACAATAACGAAGGCTGCGCCACCGTTACTGGCTACCTGAGTAGGAAAACCCCAAATATTCCCAAGGCCGACAGCAGATCCAGCCGCAGCCATGACAAATCCAAATTTTGAAGAAAATTCATCGCGTGCAGCCACAACGTAACCTTAGTCTATTTAAGGAATTGTGATCTTAACGTGCGGCTGATTTGATTGAAATGATTTCCATACTTAGTGAAGCTAAATCGTTTAAGTACCTTAAACTTTCAACACGGTACCCATTCAAAGTTCTGAACCCATTGATTAACCGCGGTACCTGGCCCACAAGCCAATCCAGTAATTCCTCCACCACTCGCAGGTACCAATGCTATTCCAAAACCACCACACATGGTGCTATTTTGCCGTGGGCAAGTTTGACCAAAGTCATCAATGACGGTTGCAGTTAGCTCAACTACTGGTTCCGGTGCAGGTGCAGGTGCAGCAGGTGCCGTCAATATATTGGCAATGTTGGCGCCAGAGCTTGCACTTCCATCACTGCCGCAACTTGCACAAAATAGTGCGATAAGAGAGATGGTTATTAACTTACTTATATTCAAGTTCATGTATACATATGAATAAGAAGGTTTGAAGTGGGCGCATTATTACATATCCCACTATAATATCTAGCACATTACGAGCCGACCAGGCTGCTGCCATAATAAAGTCAACTTTTCAGGAAAATTCACCGCGAACCGCCAAACCGCAATCCCTTCGTGTCTGTTCAGGAATTGCGACCTTAACGCGCGGCCGAGGCGATTTAAATGCTTTCCCGACGCAGTGTGGGTTTACCGTTCAGATATCCTGAACCATTAACACGGTACCCATTCAAAGTTCTGAACCCACATATTAGGCGCGGCACCGGTCCCGCATGCCATGCCATTTCCAACTCGGGCGTCCGACGCAGGTACTAATGCCGTTCCAAGCCCACCACAAAATTCACTATTTTCCATTACGCAGGTGAGACCCCAGTCGTCCACCACAGTTCGAGTCTGTTCTACCACTGCAACGACAGGTTCAGGAGCTGGAGCAGGGGCAGGCGCTGCTGGAGCCGTCAATATATTGGCAATGTTGGCGCCAGAGCTTGCACTTCCATCACTGCCGCAACTTGCACAAAATAATGCGACTAGAGAGATGGTTATTAACTTACTTATATTCAAGTTCATGTATATATATGAATAAGAAGGTTTGAAGTGAGCGCATTATTACATACCCCACTACAATATCTAGTACATTCGGCTGAATTATTACTATATAGAAAACTTTTTCGCTTCCCTGCTTAGCTTAAGTCTGCTGAGCTCCACAAATGCTACCCACCCATGATCTAAATCTATATAGCAGTAGACGTTAGCAGGGTACCCATTCGTAATTAACCACCATTTGGCCAACAGCTGTGCCGGAGCCACAAGCCCAAGACGGAGGCGGATGCTCTGCGTCATGAGCCGGCACCAATGCAGTGCCATAGCCTCCGCAAAACTCGCTATTTTGCAATGGGCAGGTGCTACCCCAGTCGTCAACGATATTCAATATCTTAGGTTGCGAGTTAATTCGCTCGTTGACTTGCGCAACAATAGAATTGACAGCAGCAGAGTGCGCAGAACCCTGCAAGGTCCCTGCAGTTTCCAAATTTGTAATTTCATCTGGATCATCTGGGCCTTTGGTGGCCTCTAATACTTCTTTGATATCTGCAAGCGATATAGCGCTATCCTCTTTGGCGCTATCAACTCCCTCTTGCCCGCCACCAGACGCGACATCTGAAATATAGTCACAACCGGCACACAAAATCATAACAAAGAGATATATGGGTAATTTACTAAAATACATACGTTATTGGGTGAATCCAATTGATTTAATAGGTTAGATTACCATAACCCAAAACATTTGCATATTTATAGCGAATCTAATATTTCTACGTAACTCATTAAAACTAGACAATATTTTCTAGTTAGCTGGTATATACGATGCTTTAGACGACTTTAGTAATTAGATGGCCGTGATACCGGAAGTTGGATTCTGTTCTGTTCAAAACTTACTGAATTCTAGAGTACATATTCCTAGCCACCCCTGGACCGACACCAAGTACCCGCTTAAAAGCTTTTGAGAATGAAGCTTCAGACTCATATCCACAGCGTAAAGCCGCATCTAAGGTACTGATCCCGTCATCTGCTAACCAACGGTGAGCCTGCGCCATACGCCACTGCAAAATATAGTCCGCCGGAGACAGGCCAACCATTTGCTTAAATAAACTAGCGTATGCAGAACGTGACATTGCGGCTGCACTGGCAAGCTTATCTAACGTTAGTTTATAGGTAGGATTGCTGTGGATAAGCGTGAGCGATTCCCCCAAACTAGGATGCGCCATAGCAGAGAAAAGGCCACTTTCGGTATCGACATGATCCCTAAGCAATATGTATAGCAGACAATCTGAAAGTCTGTTTAGAAGCATATTAGTACTTTGATCGGCTTGCCTAGATTCAGCGAGCATTAAATCGATAACGGCTGAAGCCGAAGACCCTGCTCCGCCGCGAATAACAATATAATCAGGCAGCTGCATTAATAGCTTGTCGAATAGGGGATGTTGGTGGACAAAATGACCACAAACAAGACCTGTTGAATCATTTTTAGTCTCTTCTGTCATCGGAAATGATACCGCCTGATTTACGGCAACACCCTTACTCTTTGAGTTGCTAGCCCGATGACTAGCGTCTGTTGGGAAGAAAATCGCGTCTCCAGCATTCAATAGGATTGTCTCCTCTCCAATTGTTAAATGGCAAATGCCGTAGGAAACCATATGAAATGTCATATGCTGTGTGCCAGAGGTGTCTACTGCCCATAGACCACAGTATTGCCCGTTGTGAAACACATGTGCTTCTACTTTCACCGCAATGAGAAGTTTATTTATGGCACTCATAGACGAAATGACATATCTCTAGGGTGATCAGACATAGGTATATTATTTGTGAGGTCTATTATTACGTCATCGGGATGACTAATTCACCCGCTATTAAATTCAATTTCACTAATATACAAATTCGGAGCAATCAAATGAACGTAAGAAGTAGTTTAACAAGTTATATAGGGGTAGTAATTTTGTTGGTAAGTAGCTTTGCCTTCGCGGGTGTCGATCTAGAAACAGATGATAACGGTGTTATTTTAGATGGGTACGATGCTGTCGCCTATTTCACCGAAAACTCGGCTGTCAAAGGTAGCGCGGAATACACCGCTGTGCATAATGACGCGATTTACTATTTTAGTTCTAAGAAAAATAGAGAGTTATTCAACAAAGATGCGGCTAAATACGCACCTCAGTATGGTGGTTTCTGTGCCTACGGTACTACATTTGGTAAAAAGTTAGAGATCGACGGAAGGGCATTTGAAGTTGTCGATGGAAAGCTATATGTCAATAAAAGCCTGAACGTATATGAAACCTGGTCAGAAGAGAAAGCAGAAAATATTCAATCTGCCAATGCTCTGTGGCCAACCATCAAAGATACTCCGGCTGCAGATTTATAATTCCATCATTTTTTCAATTACAAAGCCCCGGTTATTGCCGGGGCTTTTCTGTATGAAGATGTGATAACAACGCTTAGGAAATTTATATCAAATGCTTTAATCGATGGGATACCTTACAACCAGAACTTTTTCTCAGAGCAAGCACATGCGCTTTGAGTGAGCAAAGCCCTGTAACACAATGTAGCACTAAAACACTAGAAACCAGGTCGCGCCTATATTGGCTTTGGCGCTACGGCTGGCATAGCTTGCCGTTTTTAGCAGTTCGTATAACATCTAACCGCTTGGTAAGTATTTTTTGATCCTCAGCGTTGGATCGACGCGGCGGTGATTTAGCTCAAATAGAAAGGTAAACCGAAAGGTAACCGCTTCCGGGTTACAAGATCCACCACACGCAACCACTCACCTACAATTTACGTTAGTAAAATCTAGCGCAAGAAAGCGAATTAGTCTGACGGAGTTAGGATGTCCATAAGAAATCAGTATCAACTTATACATATTATTACTTTTATCCTACTTATCCTGCACGCAGGGTATGCGAGTGCACAGCAAAACCCGTACGTGGAGCTATCCGAATGGATTCAGTCGCCACCCTCCCGAGAACTCGGGTCTGTTAGTGGTATATACGAAGATGCTCAAGGGAATTTTTGGATAACAGAAAGATGCGGTGCTAATAGTTGTCTCGATCGTGATGACGTTTCACCAATCCATGTATACGATCCTACTGGCCACTGGATAAAAAGCTTAGGTGACGGAATGTTTGTCTGGCCGCACGGTATATATATTGATATGGACGGGTATATTTGGGTAACGGATGCTCGTGGCGATGACCAACGGGGATACCAGGTATTCAAATTTAATTCTGAAGGCGAGGTATTGATGACTTTAGGAGAAGCCGGTGTATCTGGAGATGGTCCGGGACATTTTAGCGCTCCAACTGATGTATTGGTCGCACCAAGTGGCGATATTTTTATTTCAGATGGCCATGAGGCTGATGCTAATAATCGTATATTGAAATTTTCTCCCGAAGGAAATTTTATCAAGAGCTGGGGAGGTAGTGGTTCGGCCGCTGGTGAATTCAGCGTAGCCCACGATCTAGATATGGATTCACAGGGTAGATTATTTGTTGCTGATCGTGACAACAATCGGATTCAGATATTTAGTCAAGAGGGAGAATTTCTAGAAGAGTGGGGACAATTTGGTCGACCAAGTGGCCTTTATATTACTGACGATGACCTGATCTATGTTTCTGACAATCTGTCCACTGAGGAAAATAATCCTGGTGGCCAACGCGGAATCCGTATTGGAAATGCAAGAGATGGAACAATCACAGCGTTCATCCCTGAACCACCGTTGGCTCCTGGTAAAACTGGGACGACGGGGCCCCACGGGATTTATGTAAATGACCTGGGGGAAATTTTCGGTTCTGATGTTCAGGCGGAAACGGTGAGAAAATTTATACGCCGCTGATAAGGATAAATACGATGAGACACTTTTGGGTTTGAGCTTCAGATCGGCAGTGTTCGAATAGGAAACTGCAATAATAAATATTAAAAAGCCCCGCACTAAAGCGAAGTTTTCTAAAATCAAAACCTGTACGTAGATATCACGTACCGTACCCCAGACGCTGCCGTAACAATCCGCCAGGTAGTAGAGTTCTGCAAGATGTGCTGACAAGGCCGCGTACTCCACGAGCTCGTTCTGATGAATTAATTTAATTCATGGAATCAATTAAACTTAAAAGAGATAACAAGATTGTGATATTTTCTGGTAACGACCAGCGCGACCACTATCGAATAATAGATGGAGGTCAGAGTGCAATAGTGCTCTGACGCCAACACCTGTGATATTTTTGGGCTGGTTGATACATCTTGAGTTTGGGAAAAGCGTGTTTATTTTTCTTATTATCCAAGTGACCTGTCAGCATAGCACGCGTACCGAGAGTGCCCCGTAAACACTATTAAGGACTATCTATGAAGCGTTACGATTCAATCAGTCGCAGAGACTTTCTTACACGTTCTGCAGCAGTAACCGCATTAGGTACCATACCGCTCCGCTCGTTCGCGCAGGAAGGGCTGCAATCGAGAGTTATACCTGGCACGGACGAAAGATTGCCTCTGGTTGGACTGGGCTCACCGGATTTTTTCTACACTACGCCAGCGGGTGGAAACAACAACGACGCTAGTGAGCTGGTGCGAGCTATGTACGAAGCTGGTGGGCGTCTGATAGACACTCCGGCATTTTTTAGACCGAATCCTCCAGAAACGGCAGAAGACGTTGACGTGCTGGCCGCTGCAATCGCTGCCGAGGAAGCGCCCGCGGAAGTTGCGCTACCCGTCCTGGGCACCATTCTCCAGGAGCTGAACCTCCACAATGAGTTGTTTCTTATTGGTAAGATAACGGTCAATGGACGGGAGGACGCTACCCGTCACCTCAACTCCACAATCGAAAACCTGGGCAGAGAACAGATTGATCTGATGTTGCTGCACAACCTGAGAGATCTAGAGAACACCTGGCCAGTCCTTCAAGAAGCCAAAGCGGAAGGCAAAGTTCGTTATATCGGCGTGAGTGAAGCCAGCGACCAGATTCCTAACGAAGTGCTGGAGAATTTCATGGTGAATTACAATCCGGACTTCATCATGCCATCGTATTCCATGTATCGACCGTCAATTGAGGAACGAATTCTGCCTCTGGCTGCTGATATGGGGACCGGCGTCATTACCATCGAAGCATTCAAGACTGCCGAAGACGGAGCCTACTTCAGCTTAACCGCGGGCCGGGACTTACCTGAATGGGCGGCAGAGTTCGACTGTGAATCCTGGGCGCAATTTTCTCTTAAGTATGTGCTCTCCCATCCTTCGGTAACCTGCACGGCGGTAGAAACGAAAAGTACGGGGCATATCCTCGATAATCTGGGCGCCGGCTATGGCCGGATGCCGGATCAAGCCACCCGGGTCCGCATGAAGGAGTTTTTCGAAGGGCTGATATAGAGATCGATAGCGCCAGGCGAAGCAGTCAGCAAGAAATGGCGGAAGTGGATGGGAATCGAACCCCCGCTCGTGCTCAACGAGGCACTGGCTTTGAAGACCAGAGGGAACCCCCTGCCCAGACCTGCCCCCAATAAGTTCGGTACTGACATGTACTCGTATCATCCTGATACTCGCCCTGCGGGCAATCCGCGGTGCGGCTTGTTCAAATACGTTCCAGACGCACGTGTACTCGTATCATCCTGATACTAGCCCTGCGGGCAATCCGCATTGCGGCTTGTTCAAATACGTTCCAGACCCACGTGTACTCGTATCATCCTGATACTCGCCCTGCGGGCAATCCGCGTTGCGGAATATTCAAATACGTTCCAGACGCACGTGTACTCGTATCATCCTGATACTAGCCCTGCGGGCAATCCGCATTGCGGCTTGTTCAAATACGTTCCAGACCCACGTGTACTCGTATCATCCTGATACTCGCCCTGCGGGCAATCCGCGTTGCGGAATGTTCAAATACGTTCCAGACGCATTTGTCACACGGGGTTAGCCATATTCAACTAGAAAACTGCAACACCATATATTAAAAAACCCCGCTCTAAGGCGGGGCTTTTCAAAATTAGATCCTGGCAATGTTCTACTTGGCCTCAGCGCATCCTGCGCTTCGGACTACGCCCGAAGCTTACGGGCTGTCCGACATAACCGGCGCGAACTTCTGAATGCGCTTGGCGTTATCGACTTCGCCGACGTAGATATTGCCGAATGAGTCCGTGCCGATCGCATTGGCGAAGTGGAACTGCCCGGCCTGGCGGCCGTTACGGCCGAAGTGGCCCAGCGTCTCACCACTCTCCCGTTCGACGATCCAAACGACGTCGTTGTGTGCATCCGCGACAAACAGATATTTCTGCTGCGGATCTTTAGAAATCACCATCTTGTACATACTGCCGCAGATCGAGGAATAGAACATTCCAGTCGGCATCGGAGAAGGAGAAGATTCGCGCATTCCTGCACAATTACCTCGTTGCGCAGGCGTGTTCGGCGAGACGTACATGTCCTGCAACCACTCCCCTTCCGTGGTGAAGACCTGTATCCGATTCTGACCACGCTCGCCTACGTAGACGCGCCGGTCTGCCGAGATCTCGATAAAGTGCAGAGTTGGCGCAAACTGTTCCTCTTCGGGAGGTGGTCCACCCGTCCATTCGTATCCGGGAATTGGCTCGTTGCTGATTTCGCTCAACGGCATCCCGTGCCCGCCCCAGCCGCGCTTGAACTCGCCGGTCGAGGCATCATAAACTGTGACACGCTTCTGATCGATGATGTAAATCTCGTCATCGACTTCGTCGAGCTGAAAGCGACCCGCATTTACAATCTCGTCGACGTTCTGGTTGTTCTCCTGTGGGTCACGCGTGCGGAGGTCGGCGTCGGTACCTAGCTTCGGCGGTCTGCGGCCGAAGTCCCAGAGAAACTCGCCATCGCGAGTGAACTTCAGGATGCTGTCCTGAGCCGCTTCGCCAGAAATCCAAACGTTACCCTCAGAATCGTGAATGACCGTCTGCAGATAAGTCGGCCACAACGGATGGTACCCCGGGCCTCCCCACGCATTGAGAACATTGCCTTCCTGATCCAGTTCGATGATCTCCGGGCCGCGGACGCAACAAAGCGCCGATCCCGGCCCAAGTTCCGCCGATAGTTCGATAGGCAATGTCGCTCTGCCGCGGTTGATAAACCAGATATGATCTTGCTGATCGATGTACATACCCGTGACCTGCTGCATGCTCCACTGATTCGGCAGGGGTTTGGGCCAAAATGGATCGACGATGTACTGAGGGGCGCCATCCGCATCGACAGCCTGACCCTCGATCACCTGCGCCGCTGCAATTGCTCCAAACGCATACGCCACGATGCCGCACAGACCTGCGAGAATGGCTGGAATTCTAGTTTTGATCATCATTATCTCCTTTCTGAAAGTATAAGAAGAATAAACACCCAATTCGCCGAAATCAAGGGATACATGGATATCTCGCCTATCAACCCATTCGG
>ERZ887942.510-NODE-510-length-31702-cov-21.185294_pt1 | contig 31702 bp, 29 predicted proteins | sample MGYA00521099_ERZ887942 | MGnify/ENA primary metagenome ERZ887942 (study PRJEB32303, sample SAMEA104408605) | aquatic metagenome | biome: Brackish water; feature: Pelagic; material: water | place: Baltic Sea | collected 2014-06-07T06:48:00 | depth 16,251 m ...
CATCAACCGCAAGACTCAAAAGGCCGATTGGAAAATCAAGCTCTCCGAACGCTACCCCGACGCCAAGGCACCTCACTGGGGATATGCCCAGTGCACCCTCATCGTGGGTGACACTCTCATCGTGATGCCTTTTGGCAAAGACACCGGCATCGCAGGCTGGGATAAGAAAACCGGCAAGGAACTCTGGAAGAGCGATGGCATCGGCAACACCCACTCTTCACCCATGGTCGCGAATCTGGGCGGTGTCGAGCAGGTCGTTCTCCTCACGACCGGTGACGGAGGCGGACTGAACAGCTACGACCCCAAATCCGGCAAAAAACTTTGGTCATCCAAAATCTACGAAAACCGCATCCCCATCACCGTTCCCGTGCAAATCGATGACCACCGCCTCTTCGTTTCCGGCGGATATGATGGCGGGTCAAAAATGATCTCCGTGAAAAAATCCGGCGCTGATTTCAAGGTCAGGGAACTCTGGACCACAAAAAAAGGAACCCAGGTTCATCCGCCCATCCTCATCGATGATCACCTTTACTTCCTCGCCAACGAGAACTCGAACCACAAGACCAAGACCCGGCGTAAAAAAGGCGGACTTGTCTGTTACACCCCTGAGGGAGAAGAACTCTGGAGCACCGGCGACGAGCCTTTCATGGGCCGGGGAGGCAGCCTCTACGCCGACGGCACTCTCATCATTCAAGACGGAGAGAACGGAATCCTTCGCCTCGTTGACCCATCTTCCAAAGGCTTTAAAATCCAAGCCGAGGCCAACGTCTTCGGAACCGATCCCGATAGCCGGAAAGATCTCAAATACTGGAGCCCGCTCGCGCTCTCAAATGGCAAACTCCTCATGCGTGGCCAGGACAACCTCATCTGCGTCGACCTGAAAAAGTAAGAGTGCGGGTCCTTTTCCTTTGCTCAAAGAACAAGCTGCGCAGCCCCACCGCCGAGCACGTCTTTGCCGGGCACCCTGGCCTCGACGTTGACTCGGCAGGCCTGAGCCGGGACGCCGAGATTCGCCTATCCGACGATCAAATCCACCGGGCGGATCTCATCTTTGTGATGGAGCGAAGCCATCGCTCCAAATTGAACCAAAAGTACGGCCATGCCCTCAGAGGCAAAAAGGTCGTCGTCCTGGGAATTCCCGACAACTACCAGTTCATGGACGAAGAACTGATCGAGCTCCTTGAGCGGAAGTGCCATCCATACTTCCCGTGACCATCCCTTCGAAATCTTGGTGGTCAGCCAATTGAGATTCCTCCCAATACGATCCCGGCTCCAAGAACAAATCCCAGCGCATACCCCTTGGCGCCCATTCCAAAAACGTGACCCAAAAGATAGGCCCCCGCAATTCCCGCGATCAGAGCGACGATCAGATGGAAAATATTGAAGATCTCTCCCACTGCTTCCAAGATCGAACACAACCACTCCCAAAGTCCTTTTCTCTTCATGATTCACCCCATGAAAAACTGCGTGTCCCGTGAGTCAAACAATCTCTCATTTTGCTTCTGTTTCACCTCTTCCCGGCACCTTTCGCGGATGATCCCAGCGTGCCTTGTAGATTTTCCCGTTTGTCAACGTGACCTTACCCTCCGGGCCTAAAAAACGAAGCGTATCACTCCACCAGGTCGTCTCCGTCCCCTTGTGCCAAATGACCCGATTCGTTTTTGAATTCCGGTCAATCGACTTGACCTTCTTTTCATCCTTCAAGGGGGCAAAAGGCGAAAACTTCTTCTTTGAAATCGAAAAGAGATAGCAGTGTTCATCAACGGACATCACGAGCTGATCCTCGTCCCACCAGCTAAGATCGTGACCGCCTGACGTCGGGAGTTTAAATTCCTCAATCACCTCTGCCTTCCCCTTCTCAAACCGGATCTTCAATAGCTTCTTTGTCCCGAGAGCCCACAAACACTTTTGTTTCAAATCCCACTCAACCCCGTGAGCTCCATAGAGAGGAAGTTTCATCAATGGTTCCACATCCTCTCCTGATTTCTGCCGGTCAAATATTCTCACCTCATCTCCGCCAAAACTTGAGGCTACCGCCACCTTCCCACCGGGCAGCAAGCACGCACTATGAGCATTACGAACTTTCGTGAAAAACTGGCACTTCTTGCTCTTTCTGTTCACGAGAGCCACTCCACCACTCGAAGACGTGATTAAGATCATCTCCTCGTAGGGTTTGCAGTCATCGGTCGTCGCAAAGCTCCCTCTCATTTCTTCCGGGATCTCCTTTGAGTCCTCAGCCCGCCACGCCCAACCGGCGGCCTTGAGATTGCCCTTCTCAGGAATCACAAAGACCCGCTCCATCCCGCAAATGAGCAATCGCTCCTGTTCAAAATTTTGAGCACGACAAATAACCGCACCAAGAAGCCCCAGTGACAAACCGAGAATCAATTTCATTCTAAAATCAGACATCGTTCACCCGCTTAAAAAACGACTACCGTTGTTGTGCTCTTGCCGTCGGCAGGAATTCCCTCAGCTTCTGAATCCGCGTCGCACTCACAGGGTGGGTGCTCAAAAATTCCGGAGTGGTCGACCTATTTTGGGCACCCATTCTCTCCCAAAGCGTAATCGCGTCCGCCGGATCAAACCCGGCCCGTGCCATGAAAATTGTCCCCACCCGGTCCGCTTCCAGCTCCTGGGTCCTGGAAAAGGTGAGACCAAAAGCAATCTGCCCCCCCTTCTGGGCGATTTCCCCCATTTCCTTTCCGCTCTCAGAACTTCCCAGCACCGCTCCAAGAATTGCACCTCCCACCGCAATCACTTGATTATTTCGAACCCGTGCTTGTGCGTGATTCGAGGTCACGTGAGCCATCTCATGGGCAAGAGCCGCCGCCAACTGCCCGTCCGTCACCGCAATGTTCAGGAGTCCGGTATTGATTCCCACCTTCCCGCCGGGAAGAGCAAAGGCATTGGCCGAAGAATCTTCAAATACCTCAAACTCCCAACGGGCACCAGGAAGGTTAATGACCGGACGAAGCTGGTTCGCAACACGGTGGACCCGGGCACGGGCGGCGGAATTCCGGGAAACCGGAGTCTTCTTCTTATACCGGGCGAAAGCCGCTTCACCCTGCTGGATGAGACCCACCGAAGCCGGGCGGACCGCAACCTGTCCGGTATTGGCATTATAAGCCGGAGCCGCACAGCCCAGCACCGCAATCGGGAGCAGGAGAGTGATCCCCTTTTTCTTCAGTAATCCAGGAAAGAGCTTCTTCATACCGCTGTCTTAGCTTGGAACCACTCCCCTTGTCAAATCGACCACACTTTATCGCAAAAGGTTGTTTCTTAACCGCGACTGCCCCACACTCGTAGCACGTCGTGAATCTCCCGAACTCCATCACCTTTGCCCGTCTTATTCTAACGGCGGTCTTTGTCGCCAGCGCCAGTTGGGGAGGAACCACGGGACTCATCATCGCTTTGATCACCTTTGTCATCGCCACTGTTTCCGATTGGCTCGACGGCTATCTCGCCAGAAAGATGAATCTGGTGACCTCCCTGGGCAAGTTGCTGGATCCCCTCGCCGATAAAATTCTCGTGGCTTCCGCTTTCGTTTACTTCACCAGCGTCGATCTTTGCCCCGTCTGGGTCACTGCCGTTATCATCGGCAGGGAATTCCTTGTCACCGGACTCAGGCAAATCGCAGTCGACAAAGGCCATATCATTGCCGCCGACAAATTAGGGAAATGGAAAACCACCTTCCAACTCGCCTTCGGCATCACCTGCCTCCTTTGGCTCATTTTCGATTCCTCCGGTCCTCACGACGGCTTCTTCGCCTCCCTTCAATCCCTCACTTCCCCGGATCAATGGCTCTTCCCCGGCTTTCTGTGGGGAGCCTTGGCACTGACTCTTCTTTCCGGAGTCAACTACCTCAGAAAATCCTGGAACCTGCTACTCGACTGATGCTTCTCACCAATGCCCACGTCATCTCTCCTGGCTTCGAAAAGGAAAATGCCAGCGTCCTGATTGAAAACGGACGAATCATTGCAATCGGCAATGAATCATCCGGTGATCTCGACCTCGGGGGCAAACTGCTGCTCCCCGGATTCATCGACATTCACTCTCACGGAGCAGATGGCGCTGACGTCTGTGACGCCTCGGTCGATTCCCTGGAACATATCGCCCGGACCAAGCTCAAGGAAGGCGTCACCACCTGGCTTCCCACCACCCTCACCCAGCCACAAGATCGTTTGATCGAAGTCGTCCAGGCCATCAGCAACTGGGTCGATTCAGCGCCGCTCAACGTGCCGGGGATGCATCTGGAAGGCCCTTTTATCAATCGCGAGCAGGCGGGAGCCCAAAACCCCCAGTATGTCCGCCTGCCTGACATCAATGAACTCCGAACTCTCCACGAAATCTTCCCCGCTCTCATTCTCTCCCTCGCTCCGGAGGTTCCCGGTGGATACGACCTCATCCGTGAAGCCGCCGCCATGGGGATCACCCCATCAGCCGCTCACACCAAGGCAGACTACCACTGCATCATGTCCGCCGTAGGCTACGGACTGAAACACCTCACTCACTTCGGGAATGCCATGACCGGTTTGCATCATCGCGAAATTGGCACGGTTGGAGCAGGTCTCCTGGAAGATTGCCTTCGCCTCGAGCTCATCGCTGATGGCATCCATCTCGCACCCGAAATGCTCGAACTTATTTTCAGCAAAGTTCCCCGCGAGAATATCATGCTCATCACCGATTCGGTCTCCTCGTCGTGGCAACCCGATGGTGAGACAACTCTGGGCGGCCTCGATGTTGTAATCAAAGACGGCATTGCCCGCCTCAAGAGCAATGGCGCCCTTGCCGGATCGACCCTTCGGTATCCCCTTGGCCTCAAGCTCATTCAAGAAATCACAAACGAGCCCCTGGGCGATCTCGTTGCGACCACTTCCTGGAATCAAGCCCGCTCGCTGGGCCTCGTCGATCTTGGGAAAATCGAACCTGGATTCATTGCAGATCTCGTCGTCCTAAACGATGAATTTGAAGTCGAGCGCACTTTTGTCCGAGGCCAATAATCATTCGATCCCAGGCTTGTCGGCGAAGGAGCCGATCACTGCGACCCCTTGGTTTGATCGCCCGCGATCGTTCCTTGATCAACATCCCCAATGCCGCCATTCAGACTGCGGATCCGGTCGGAAAATGTCGGCAGCGGAGCGTCATGAGATCTGCTTATCAGCTTTCCGATACTTCTCCGCAGTCAGCTTCTTCTGGTATCTCCCCTGCACGATGTCCGTCAGCAAGAGCACCGTCAGGACAAAGTAGAAGGTGGTCTTGGTCATGGCATGAATCTTATTTCCAAAGAACTTCAAATCCGCCAAATGGGCCCCCTCGGTGAGAAGCATGATTCCCACCACAAAAAGGACGAAAAGTCCGAGCACCTCATACATCCGGTTCTTCTGCAAAAAATGGGTCACCTTGTCGGCAAGAAGAATCATAATGGCTCCCCCGATCAGAATCGCCGTGACCATCACTCCAAGCTGATATCCCTCATGCTCTCCATTGGGCCCTTTTTCGCTCGCCAACGCCATCGCGCTCAGGATCGAATCAAACGAAAAAATGACGTTCATGAATACAATGAGTCCGATCACCTTCTTTGTGGATGAGGGCTTTCGTTCCATGGCTTTCCCTTCTTCCTCAAGCAACATCATGTGGGCAATTTCCTTCGTCGCCGTATAGAGAATGAATGCACCTCCGAAGAGCACAATGACACTGTGAAAGTTAAAAGTGCCCTCAACCCAGCCTCCTTCTGCAATCGTAAAAAACGGATCCTGGAGAGCCTCAACAAGGTTAATTAAGACGAAAAGCAGAACGATCCGCAGACCCACTGCAATCCCGATTCCAAGCTTACGGACCCGGCTTTGCTCGTCAAGCGGTGCCCTTTGCGATTCAAGAGAAATATAGAGAAGGTTGTCAAAGCCCAAAACGGCCTGCAGAAGGACAAGCAAACCGAGAGTGACCAAAGAATTCAGGATGTCAGCCATAGGCGGTGATCATCACTGGAACCGGCTTCCCATAAAGCGAAAAAACCGATCAGGCTGAATGCCTGATCGGTTTCTAGAAACTCAGGGATTCTCCCTTTAGTCGACCTTAACTGGATCGGTGATGCCGGGAACCTCGGGTGGAGGAGCCACATCGGGAACAGTTGGAACTGACTCAGGAATGGGAGGAACCGGAACACCGGGCTCCGTTGGAACCTCGGGGAGAGAGGGAACCTCCGGGACCGGAGGAGGGGTGCCGGGAATCTCGGGTGGAGGGGCAATCCCTGTTCCGGAAGGAACACCGGGATCAAACGGAGGGGGAACCGGACCGTAATCGGTAAGAGGAAGAGCAGGTACGGTGATCGGGACTTCAGCGGGGCCTCCCCGCTCAATCACCATGATCTCAGGGACGTAACCGACATCACCCGAGTCCAGCTCAACTTTAACATAGGGTCCTTTACTCGAAACCACCTTCAAGGGAGTGGCCACCGCTAAAACTTTGTCAGCGCGGGCGTTTCCTTTCGGAATGGAGCGAAAGAAAGTTGCATCCGGCATCGATGTTTCCACCCATTGCCCGGGCTTATATCCAGGTGAAGTGGGCGCGACCACTGCGGAACTTCCCGAAGACGAGGAGCCGGGCGAACTCAGCGGATCAAAATTGCCGCTTCCGCTCAGAGGTTTATTTAAATTTTCAAATGAACCACAGGAAACCAAAGCAAGTGTCAGGCCTCCAAGGGTCAGGAGTGATGGGGTTCTCATTGCCTGTTAAATCGAGCATAGTCTCACCTTCCGGTCAATTCGATTCCTGCTAGATTCTTAATCTTTCGCTTTCATAAAGCGAATGCTTCCCTACGAATGTGGAAGTGCGTTCTCTCAAATCCATCCTCCTGACCGGTGGTGCCGGGTTCATTGGTTCAACGATGGCCCGGCATCTTCTTGCCCGACCGGAGGTCCAACAACTCGTTGTTCTTGATCTCCTCACCTACGCCGGCCGCCGGGACAATCTCATCGGACCGGATCAGGATCCGCGGTTTCACTTTGTCAAAGGGGACATCAACGACCTCGGACTCGTCACCAGTCTGGTGGAAAAATTCAATTGCTCGGGGATCATGAACCTGGCCGCGGAGAGCAGCGTGGATCGCTCTATTGAAAAACCCGCAGACTTCATCTCAACGAACGTTGCAGGAACTTCGGTTCTCCTGGAGGCTGCCCGCGCCGCCCGGATTTCGTTTCTTCAATGTTCGACCGATGAAGTTTACGGTCCCACCCCCTTCCCCAAACAGTTCGACGAAACGGCCAGAATCCGCCCCTCATCTCCCTATTCCGCCAGCAAAACCAGTGCCGACCTCATGGTTCAGGCCGCTCACACCACCTACGGACAGGATGTCACGATTGCGCGGTGCACAAACACCTACGGCCCACGGCAGCATCTCGAAAAATTCATCCCGACCATCATCCACCACGCCCTGCGGGACCTACCCGTTCCCATTTATGGCTCGGGCCAGCAGATTCGAGACTGGATGCACGTGGATGACTGCGCGAAAGGCCTGATCGCTGTTTTTGAAAAGGGTTTCACCAGGCGGGCCTACAACCTCGGCGCAAAATGTGAGCGGACAAACCTCGGAATCGTCCGAACCATTCTCAAACAGCTTCACAAGCCGGAATCACTCCTCACCCATGTCCAGGACCGCCCCGGTCATGATACCCGATATGCAATTAACCCCCGTCTGGCTCTCATCGAGTTGGACTGGCGGGCACGCATCCCCTTCCGCTCCGGCTTCGAAGCGGTCATTCGGGAACTCAGCCAATCTCTGCGGCCGTTCTAACCAACGCCCAGCTCCTCGCCAAGCTCGTCCTCCACATAGCTAATCTCGCGCGCCTGCAGACCATGGTCGCGAATGCCACGAAGGGTCCGCAGGGAGCCTCGCCGCGTGCCCGGTCCTTTCACCTTTTTCACCGCCGTTTCGACCAACATTGGGGTCAAAGCTGCCAGTCCGATACAGGCCAGGGAAAGCCCGATGGGACGTCTGGCCTTGGCACTCATTGCCTCCGAAACCAAAATTCCGGCTGCCGCTCCCAGCACCGCCGGAGCAAATGCCGCCGTGGTGTCGACCCAGTCGCGCTCTTCGTAAATATCGTTCACAGCTGGATTCTAACGCACACCCGCCCTCATCCCAAACCAAAAAGGACCAATGACTCGTTTTGACAAGTCAGGGCTATCCTTATTGAATGCCCGCGATGAGCAACCACTATGCCTTGATTCTCGCCGGAGGCAGCGGGACCCGTTTCTGGCCCCTCAGCCGGAATGCCAAACCCAAGCAACTTCTCAACCTCTTCGACGACACCACCCTACTCGACCAGACGATTTCCCGCCTGCAGGGACTCATCCCCACCGAGAACATCCTCATTCTCACCAATGCCCTTCAAGAAACCGAAGTCCGCAAAGTCGCCCACATGCTCCCGGCAGAAAATATCTTCGCCGAGCCTGCAAAACGGGACACAGCCCCGGCTGTCGCTCTTGGCATTGGGCTCGTCGCCGCCCGCAACCCCGAAGCCACCATGGCGGTTCTTCCTTCCGACCAACTCATCAATGACACCGCCTCTTTCCAATCCGTCCTCGGTGACAGCCTGGGCATTGCCTCCCAAACCGACGCGCTGGTCACAATCGGAATCAAGCCCACCTGGCCCTGTCCTTCCTATGGCTACATCGAGCGGGGCGAGTCGGCAAAGCTCGACTTCGAAACCACCCACGAACCCTTCGAGGTCTCCTGCTTCCGCGAAAAACCCAACCCCGAACTCGCCGAACAATTCCTCCGCCAAGGCAACTTCGCCTGGAACGCCGGCATGTTCGTCTGGTCGCTCAAAACGGTGACCGCCGAGCTTCGCCAACACACGCCCGAACTCGCTGGATTTATTGACGAACTCAAGGACTCCCCCAATGTCCTCGAAACCATCGCGGAAAAATTCTCCACCCTCACCCCCATTTCCATCGACTACGCCCTCATGGAAAAAGCCTCCCGCGTCCTTAACATCGAGGCCACCTTCGATTGGGATGATGTCGGATCCTGGATCTCCATCGCCAAATACCTCGATACCCAGGGCGAAGGCAACCAAACCAACCATGAAATCACTGAGATCGAGTCCGAGAACAACATCGTTTTCAATGATCGCAAGGAGACCCGCATCGCCCTCCTCGGGGTTGATGATCTCATCGTCGTCCAAACCGAAGACGCCCTCCTGATCGCCAACCGGCATCAGGCCGATGACATTAAGAAACTCAGTGATCAACTTCCTAAAAACCTCCTCTAACCCCATCTCCCCATGAGCCAAAAAACCGAACCCGTCTTCAAACTTCTTCTCTCCGTCGGTTTCATCGGCATTCTCGTCACTCTTTTCGGAATTATCGATCGCCGCGACATTCTCGCTCTTGCTGGAGCCATCCTCATTGCTTGCGCCATCAATGCCATCGCCCGTCTCGTGAAATGACCCACCCCATCCTCGCCATCGACCACGGTGATGCCCGTATTGGGCTCGCCGCCACCGATGAATTCGGCATCGGAGCTCATCCCGTCGAGACCATCGACTGCCGCAAAACCGAAATCATTCCCCGCATTCTCGAAGTCATTGCCGAACGGAAAGTGAAAGCCGTCGTCCTCGGCCTCCCCCTCCGCATGGATGGCTCCGAAGGCACCTCCTCTGCCAAAGTCCGTAAATTCGGCAAAGAACTCCGCTCCAAACTAGGCAGCACCCCCCTCTCATACTTCGACGAAAGCTTCACCACCGTCACCGCCTCCGACAAACTCCGCGAAGCCGGCAAGAAAGCTAAAAACCAGCGCGACATCATCGACCAAGCTGCCGCCCTCGAAATCCTCACCGGCTACCTCGGCTGGTAGCTTTTAAAAAGATGCGCCTCAAGCTCACCATCGCCTACGACGGATCCCCCTTCGGCGGCTGGCAGATCCAATCAAACGCTGACACCATTCAGGGACGCATCGAAACCGCCCTTGCTGAAATCGCCAAGGAACCGGTCCGCCTCCACGGATCGGGCCGCACCGATGCCGGCGTCCACGCCCTCGGGCAAATCGCCCACTTTGAGGCCCCCGACCGCCTCACCATGAACCCGTTCAATTGGGTTCCCGCGCTCAACACCAAACTCCCACCCGGGATTCGTATTTTGGAGTGCGAGGAAGTGCCCGACGACTTCCACGCCCGCTTTTCCGCCCTCTCAAAAACCTACATCTACCACCTCTGCCTTTCCCCCGTCCTTTCCCCCTTTCTCGCCAGACGCGCCTGGCACCTCCCACGCCAACTCAACCCCGAGGATCTCGACAAAGCACTCTCCTTCTATCGTGGCTCGCATGACTTCCGTGCCTTCGCCGCGAAACGCGGAAACGAAACAGAAGACACCGATTACGTCCGGAAAATCACACGCGCCGACTTCGAGCAATCCCCCGATGGCTATCTCATCACATACACCGGAAACGGATTCCTTTATAAAATGGTCCGCCTTCTCACCGGTGCCGCCGTGCAAACCGCCCAAGGCTACCTTCGTCAGGATGATCTTTACGACCTGGTCCACAACCCGGATGGGAAAAAATCTCCTCTCTGTGCCCCGGCTGATGGCCTGACTTTGAAGGTAGTGGCATACTAACTCCCTGACCTCCGCTTCCGGAAGGCCATCATCACCACCCCCAAAAGAGACATCGCCACGGAATGCGGCTCGGGTACCGCCAACCGCCGATCCGCTTCGGTCCACGACAAGGCAACCGGCAAGGGAGCTCCGATTCCGCCCGCTGCCTGAAGAGGAAACTCGAAGGAATTCTGAGCAGTCGAACTCCCCGGCGAATTGAGATTGGCAAAAACCCCGCTCAAGATGGCAAGTGAAACATCATCTCCCGGAACCGCATCCAGAGGAAATTCCACCCCTGCCAGAGCTTGGATCCCCAGACAGCCTGCATTGAAAAGATTCCCGCTGCATCCGGTTGGACCAAACAAGGTGTCATAGGTTCCACCCGTCACTTCCGAATAGGTCGAAAGCCCCTCCAAGCTACCGAAAGACCAGGCTTCCTGATTTCCCGCAAGCGGACCAGTGATATCGACAAAAATATCCTAACCCAGGAATTGCTGGCCGGTTGTGGCCCGGAGATTGGTACTGCCGTTGAACTCAAGAGCCGTCACCACAGCTGTCCCATTCTCAATCACTCCGCTTTCATCGGCAAGAAACCTCACCGTCATCACTCCGCCGGTGATCTCTGCCGAAGGAGTCACCACAAAATCAATCCCATCGGGATTGGGAATGGTGATGGTATCGCCCGTCGTAGATCCGGGAATGATCACATAGTCGAGCTCAACAATGGCAGCCTGGGCTCCGAAAGCTAAAAAAGAAAAAATATATGGAACACGCATCTTTGGGGAGAAAAGAACACGGTCTCACATCATCTCGCACGCAAAAAATCAATCCCTGACAATTCATCCCGTTGATTGTCCCCCGCCACGATATCCTTGCTTCCTGTCGGTCCATCGGCAGACTCAAGCCCAACGTGAATGAGTCCTCCAAGAAGCCATGGAAACAACCTCTCCTCTCGGCTCTTTTCGTTGTCCTGGGATCGATCGCCATTTTCTTTCCAGCCTGGCTCCCTGACAATCCGACCCTCCCAACAGAAGACGGGATCGTGGAAGGTCTCCAACTCGTTCTCCTGCTCGCAACCTCCGCGTTCTGGTTTGGAGCAGCCAAGCACGCCGGAAAGATCGGCCCGTTCTACCAGATTATGGGAGCCATTTCACTGGCCTCCGCCCTTGGTGAAGGGGACTCTCTGATCGAGCGAACCACCCACTTTCCGGTCGAATATTTTTTTATCCCGCTTGGCATTTTCGCCCTCATCAAGTTCATGAAAAACCGCCGGCACTTTGGGGAGTTCTTCGGAGAGTTTTCCTCCCACCCCGCCGCCGGCTTCTTCGCCTCGGCCTTCATGCTCATCTTTGTTCTCGCACGATTCCTGGGCACCTCCCTTCTTTGGAAAGCTTCCCTCGGGGAGAACTATCACCCGGATGTCCCGAACACCGTGGAAGCATACCTCGAACTCCTCGCCTGCTACCTCTTGCTGGTTGGCACCATCGGTCTCTGCATCGCCCATCGTCCGCACGACCCAACCGCGATCGACTAGATGAAAATCCCCCGACTGATCCTTGGCAATTCGAACAGGCGCTTCTCCGGCGTCACTTCGACCATGCTGCAGACCCTTCCCGAGGTGCACGCACTCATGCCCCTGGTCGTTCTTGGAACGCACCATCTGCCTGAAAAAACTCCGACCATCACCTTTCGCGAGCTGATCAAACTCAATGACCAACCGCGCATCTTCCACGCCCGCCGAAACGACGAAATGATCCAGGCCCTTGCTGCCAGGAAACTAGGGGCAAACCTCAAGATCGTCTTCACTTCCACCGCCCAACGCCACCACTCCGGTTTCACCCGGTGGCTCATGAACAGGATGGATGGTATCATCACCACCTGTTCGGCTGCCGAATCCTACCTCAAAAACAAGGCCGATGTCGTCATCCCCCACGGAATCGATCTCCAGCGCTACTCTCCACCCCCCAGCAAACAACAGGCATGGAAGTCCCTCGGCTTCCCTGGTGAATTTGGGATCGGAATCTTCGGTCGGGTCCGTCCCCAAAAGGGGGTCGATCTCCTCATCGCCGCCGCCATCCCCCTCCTAAAAAAAGACCCCGCTCCCACCATCGTCATCGTCGGAGAAACCACCCCGAAATTCCGCGATTACCAAAAGCAGCTCCAGGCCAGGATCGACGAGGCCGGTCTTGGAAAACGAATCATTTTCCACGGCAAGCGTCCGGGCCCGGAGCTCCCCGCTCTTTTTCAAGGCATGTCCCTCGTCGCCGCACTCTCTCGAAATGAAGGCTTTGGACTCACCGTCCTCGAAGCGATGGCCTGCCATTGTGCAGTCCTGGCCTCCCACGCCGGAGCATGGCAGGATATCATTACCGAAGGTCAGCATGGCTTCACCGTCCCCTGCGATAATCTCGAAGCCACCCGCGGAGCACTTTCAAAACTCCTCACTTCCGACCTCGCCGTCATGGGCCGTTGCGGGCGCAAACACGTCGAAGAGTCCTATACCATCCAACGCGAAGCAGGCGCACTGGTTGACTTTTACCAAAAGGTGCTCGATCGGTAGAGTAAGCTCAAAAGTCCCTTTCCCCTTGAAAATCAGGGGGAATGTGAATACTCGGCTCTCCTTGCCGGACCATCCGGGCAAAACCACACGCACTCCCCATGAAAATTTACTCCCGCGTCCTCGCGCTCCTTTGCACCCTCGTCTTAGGTTCGCAAGCCGAGCAAATCGTCTTCAGCGAGGTCATGTATCATCCTCCGGCGGGTGGCTACGAATTCGTCGAGGTTCAAAACCTCACCGCCACTCCCTTCGACATCGCCCAATGGGAACTCACCAATGGAGCAGACTTCACCTTTCCTGATTTCTCCGCGGGCGCACCTCTCGAAACTTTCCTAAAAGCCTTCGAGCGCATCATCATCTGCGGAACCGATCCCGCCACTTTTCGCGCCGCCTACAACGTCCCCACTTCCATTCGCGTTTTTGGTCCGTGGATCGGACAACTCGATAACGGCGGCGAAAGAATCACCCTCGACGACAAAAATGGCGTCGCGAGATGCTCCATGTCCTACGACGATCGCGCACCATGGCCGGTCGCAGCCGACGGCGCGGGGCACAGCCTCATTCTGACCGACAACAGCTTCGCCATCGACGACTACCGCGTCTGGAGTTCCGGTCCACCCACTCCCGGATTCTCTCCCGTCCTCATCGCCGAAGAACCTTTTCAAAACCCCGAAGTCAACCTCACCACTGGAATCCCCTTCGTAAACTACAGCGACGAATGGAATTTCAATGACCAGAACCTCGACCTGGGGACCACCTGGAAAGATGCCGCATACGCCTTCACTCACGCCGGTTGGACATTGGTTGGCGCTGCCGGAAACAATGGCGGGCTTTACGGATTCGAGAACTCGGCTGTCCCCGCACCGGGAATGCAGACCCCCCTTCTGAATAGCGACAATGACGCCGATCACATCACTTATTACTTCCGGAAAGAATTCACCTACAACGGCCCCACAACTGGCGCCAATGTCACTATCGACATGATCAACGACGACTCCGCCTACTTCTACCTGAACGGCACTCCGATCGGCGGACTCGGCATCGGAGCCAGTCCCGACTGGAAAACCACTTCAACCCGCACCGTCGGCAACGCCACCGAAGAACTCGGCGTCGCCACCAATAACGGCTCCGCCCTCGTCAACGGCACCAATGTCATCTGCGCGGAAGTCCATCAAACCAACAACAGCAGCTCGGACTGCGTCTTCGGTGCCCGCCTTAGCATCGCCGCTCCCAGTAATCCCAGCATCCTCATCAACGAAGTCCTTCCCGACGCCGATGGCTTTGTCGAATTCTACAACCCCGGAGCTTCTGCCATCGATCTCACCGGATGGTATCTCAGTGACGAACCGGGCAACCTCACCAAATACCAAATTCCCGCCGGACTTTCCGTCCCGGCCTCGGGTCTTGCCTCCATCGACTACACTTCCGCAGGGCTCGCCCTCGGCGGCGACACCGTCGTTTATCTCACCGAGTCCAACGGCACCACGGTAGCAAACGCCATTGATGCCGCCATGCCACTCGACGGACGTTCACTCGGCCGCAAGGGCGATGGCTCGTCATCGTGGTTCCTTTTCTCGGAGCCCACCGCAAACGCCCCCAATACCAGTAGCTCGGCCGACCTCAGCCTCAAGGTCAATGAAGCCGCCTTCAATCAGGATGGCGACACCGCTTGGATCGAACTTTACAATCCCGCCTCCGTCACCCTCGACACGACCGGCCTTTTCCTCGCCAGTCTCCCCGACTTTTCAGACAAAGTCCCTCTTAGCGGAACCATCCCGGCCACGGGGTTTCTCACCATCAACCAGGCTTTTCCGAGCAGCGGCGACGAACTCACCCTTTTTGTCATCAATGGCTCCGATAGCATGATTGATGCCGTCTCCCTCAACTACGCTTCCCCTCGAAACTACTCCGCCGCCTTCCCGGATGGCTCCGGCCGGTTTTTCGCCAGCAGGACCGGCACCCAAGGCACTGCCAACAACCCCGACCGCGAAACCGCCGTCGTGATCAGCGAGCTCATGGTCGACCCTCCCACCGAACATCGGGACGGAGAATACATCGAACTCTTCAACAAGTCGGGATCCACCATCGACCTTTCCGGTTGGCAGTTCTCCAGCGGGGTCAACTTCACCTTTCCCGTCGGCACCACCCTCGGGGCCGGACAATACCTCGTCATCGCGGCCAACGAAAACTTCACCTCCTATCCCAACATCGTCGGCCAATACACCGGCGAACTCTCGAACGGAGGAGAGCTTCTTCAACTCATCGATTCCTGGGGCAACCTTGCCGATGAAGTCCACTACCACACCGGAGGTCACTGGCCCGCTCTCGCCGGTGGCCAGGGAAGCAGCCTGGAACTCAAGCACGCGGACATGGACAACTCCGAGGCGAGCGCGTGGGCTGACTCCGACGAATCAAACAAGTCCACTTTCCAAACCTATATGGTGGAGGAATCCTACCTCCAAAACGACTCCAGAGGCGGAGTCACGGATTACAAGGAACTCCACCTCCAGTCCGTCGGAGACACCCACCTCGCCTTCAAAAACCTTTCCCTCTCCCGCAACGGCGGCGGGAATATCCTCCCCGGAGGCGGCAATACCGTCGTCACCAACGGCAGCGGGGCCAACGGCTGGCTCTGCCAGGGAACCCATTATCAGAGTTACTCTTCAGGTGGAGAATTTCACCTCGTTTCGAACGGTCACGGCGACGTCAAAGCCAACCGCTGTGAAATTGATGTCACCCAGATCCAGGATAATGACACCCTGACCTTCACCTTCGATGCCCGCTGGGTCTCCGGCAAACCCACCTTGGTCGTGGAAACCTGGGACCGTTCCTTCGGTGGCGTCTTTCATTTCCCCGTTCCAAAAAATCTCGGCACTCCCGGGGCCGCCAATTCCGCCGCACTCGCCTCTCCCGTGCCCACCGTCTCGGGCCTCATCCACAGCCCTGCGGTCCCCACTTCCGGCGATGCCGTCAAAGTCACCGCGAAAGTCACCGGCGCCACTTCGGTCAATCTCATTCATCGCCTTGACAATTCCTCGGGCTCCGGCACCTGGAGCAGCTCACCAATGTTCGACGACGGCATTACCGGAGGTGATGAAGTCGCCAATGATGACATCTATTCCGCAAGCCTCACCAACTACCAGAGCGACAACTCCATCGTGCAATTTTATGTCGAAGCGACCTCGGCAGGCGGAGCCTCGCAACAACCCCGACTCGCTCCCGGACATCCCGCCATGTGGGTCGTGGATAACTCCAATCACGCCACCGACCTTCGGCGCCAACGCTTTGTCATCTCCGCTCGTGACACAAACGCCTCGGGTGGAGCCGGCGACAGTGCCACCTTCAACTACTACTTCCCCCGCCTCTCCAACAACTACTTCAACGCCACCTTCATCAGCGATGACCGGGACATTATCTACAACTGCGAAATGCGTAAAAGCGGCAGTCCCTGGACCCGCAGTTCCGGATCCGACTTCTCCCGCATGAAGTGGAAACCCCCCGGCGACCGCAAGTTCCGTGGCTACGCCAAACGCGCCGTCGATAACGATGCCGGGGGTAGCAGAGCCTATCACAACCGCATCATCCGCTACTGGCTCTATCTCTTCGGACATGCCGCCAACGAAAACGAATTCGTGCGCGTCATCATCAATGGCGGCAGCGCCAACATCCGGGAAGATGTCGAACCAAACTCCACCGACTTCCTCAAACGAAACTGGAAAGACGGACAAAAAGGCGAGCTCTACCGCATCGACGACCAATGGTGGTTCGACGATGGCTGGGGGCGTTCGCAACAGAACGCATCCTGGGACTACAAAAACACCACCGAACCCGAACGCTACTCCTCCGAGTGGATCAAACGCTCCCGTGAGACCGAACACGACTACTCCTCCTACATCAGCTGGGCCAAAATGGTGGACACCAATTCCTTCACCCGCGAGGAAATGGAACGCACCGCTGACATCGACATGATGGCTGCCAATGCCGTCGTCCGCGGCTGGTGTGATGATTGGGACACCCTCACCCGCAACCGGGGCAAAAACGGATACTTTCTCCGACGTGCCACCGACGGAAAATGGATGCTCATCCAGTGGGATTCCGATCTCACCTTCGGGAATGCCAACGCTGACTTTATCGGGAACCTCACCGGAGTCCGAAATTTCTTCTTCAAACCTTACGTCCAGCAACGGGTGAACCATTACCTCCACGAAATGGTCACCAAATACACTGCCGGGTCCCCCCGCCTCGATGCCTGGTTCCAGTGTGAGGAAGACGCCTCCAATTCCTACCCCTCCAACGAGAATACCTACAACAGCTGGAATGCCAACCGCCTCGCCAAGGCCAATTCCACGATGGGTAGCGCTCTCACCACCAACTTTAACGTCACCTCCGGGAACGGAAACTCCCTGACCACCTCCACCGATGTCATCTCACTTCAGGGAACCAGCGGAGCCGACGCCTTCGAAATCCGCGTCGACGGACAACCCCAAACAACTTATCAATTTTCGAGCACCACCGGCTGGACTCTTTCGGGAATTCAACTGCAACAGGGCGCCAACTCCATCGTGATCCAAGCCGTCGATCAAGCGGGGCTCGTAGTGGGAAGCGAAACCTTCACCGTCACAAAAACGGGCAACTCCCTTCCCGTTGTCGTCCTCGATGCCGATCCAAAGTCATTCAACTCCGCCGTTGGAAGCACCTTCGAGATCGATGCCAGCGCCAGCTACGATCCGGAAGGAACCACCTTGACCTACGACTGGCAAATCGCGGGCTTTGGCGGCATCTCAAATCCCACTCCGGATTCGGCGCAGATGACCTTTACCTCCCCCGGGCACTATGACCTCACCATCACCGTGACCGATGCCGACGGCCAGGAAACCATCATCAACCGGGAGATCGTCGCTTACGCCAACTCCGGTTGGGATCCCTTCAATCAATCCGTCTTGTCTCCTTCATGGACCCCCGAAAACCTCTCGGTTCGCGATGGCACCACTCCGCCCTCTTCCTATAGTTTGGATGACACTCCCAAAAAATTCGCCCTCAAGGTCGAAGAGGACTTTGCCAAACCTCTTGTCTTCAATTCGCCAAATCATCCCATGCTTTGGCGGGAGACCCCATCCGGTGATTGGTCCTTCACCACCGACCTCAAACTGACATCGGTTCAACAAGGCGACTTCTACACCGGAATCATCGTGGACACCGTTCAAAACGGCTCTCCGGTCCGATACACCCTGGGCATGGAAGACGGAGACTTCCTTCGCGTGAAAAGAATCACCGCAGGATCTGTCACCACCTCGACGAGCCTCTCTTGGTCCGACAAAGACGCAGTCATCCGGGTTCGTAAAACAAACACCAGACTGACCTTCCAGTATCGTGAAGAGCCCGGAGTTTGGGTTGATTTCCATCTCCAAAACTACGCCGGCGGCTCCACCACGACTTCCCGGGTCGGTCTCTTTGCCGCGACTGATATTCAACAAGCCCTGCGGGTGGAATTTGATTACGCTCTTCTCGTCGACCCCAACGTGAGCAGCCCCACGCTCGAATTCCTCCGCATCACCGAAGTCATGTACAACCCCTTGGGCGGAGGCCTCACCGAGTTCATTGAAGTCCTCAATACCGGCTCCGCTCCTCTTGTTCTCGATGGCGTCTCCTTCGATGACACCAAACCATTCGATGCCTTCACCTTTAGCGGGGCGACCCTCGCTCCCGGCCAGTATGCCGTCTTGGTTGCCGATGAAACAGCCTTCAGAAGCCGCTATGGAAACACCCCTGTCATCATCGGGCAATGGGCCAATGGCTCTCTTTCCAACGGAGGTGAAAACGTTGAACTCCTCGATCCCTTCACCAATGTCATCCACGACTTCAGCTACGATGATGTCGCCCCGTGGCCCCTCGCGGCCGATGGCGATGGCCCCTCTCTCGAAGTCATCGACACCGCAGGTAATTACAATGACCCCTTGAACTGGCGGGCTTCCGCCTTCACCGATGGCAGCCCCGGACTCCCCTTCGCCACCGACGCAGATGGAGACGGACTCAGCAACATTCAGGAAAGCGCTCTCGGCACGGACTCCAATCTTTCCGACACCGATGGCGATGGCGCTTCCGATTCCAGCGAAGTGGTGGCAGGAACCGATCCGCTTGATCCCTCGTCCCTGTTCCGTATCATCAGCGTTGGCCCCTCGGCAAACTTCAATGAAATTGAAATCATCTGGTCCTCGGTCATCGGAAAAACCTACGTCGTAGAATCCAGCTCAACCTTGAACGGGATCTGGAACCTCCATGATTCCGTCACTGCGTCCGCGATTACCAGCTCTACCTTGGACACCCTGGGTGAAGATCGTGACTTCTACCGGGTTCGGGTGACCGGACCGTAAAACCTCAACAAGCTTGTCCAAACTTCCACTCGCGATCCCGGACAACATCTGACAGAATCGTCCGGTGCGTTTATTAATTAGCCTGCTTTACCTCATCGCTGCTCCTGCCATCGCGGAAACCAACTACGAAACTTCCAGCGACATCCCTTACAGGGCCGGAGATGATCTCACGGCCTATCAAAAGGAACGTTGTCGTCTCGACCTCTACCGCCCGATCTCGTCAAAGGGTTTTGCCACCATTGTCTGGTTCCACGGTGGCGGCCTCACCTCGGGGAAGAAAAACATCCCAAAAGGCCTCCAGGAAAAAGGACACGCCATTGTCGCGGTGAACTATCGACTCAGTCCAAAGGTTCCGGTGACCGCTTGCCTTGATGACTCGGCGGCAGCTGTTGCCTGGGTCTTTAAAAACATCAAGTCATACGGTGGCGATCCCAGGAAAATCTTCATCAGCGGACACTCGGCCGGGGGATACCTCGCCAGCATGCTCGGCGTGGACCACAACCTGCTGAAAGTTCATGGAATCGATGCCATGAAAATTGCAGGACTCATCCCCTACAGCGGGCACACCATCACCCACTTCACGGTCCGAAAGGAACGTGGCATCGACGCCAAAAAACCCATCATTGATAAAATGGCTCCTCTTTTTCACGTTCGAGCCGATGCCCCGCCATTCCTCCTGATTACGGGCGACCGGGAAATGGAGCTATTGGGACGCTATGAGGAGAACGCCTACTTCTACCGAATGATGAAAGTAGCCGGACATCAAGACATCAGAATTTTGGAACTGGATGGCTACGGCCACCAAATTCCAGATCCGGCACATCCCCTGCTTTTAAGATTCATGAAACAAATCCTCCAAGCCCCCAAACCACCCGCCCAAAGGTAAAAAGCATCACAAGTCCATAGAAAACAGTTGCTAAAATCAATTTCACCGCAAAGAAATCGGCCGCTGCTCCAATTTCGCCGGCACCAAGGATTGATCCCCTGTTATTTACCCCGCCCGACGAAGTCCCCGAAGTCCCAGACAGCACACTACCAGAACAAACATGTCCGCAGCCACCTCAAACAAGAAAACCAAAGGGCCTCGCATCCTTTTCATCACTCCGGAGATCTCCTACGTCTCCAAGAAACTCTCGAAAGATGCCGAACGCCTCCGGGCGAAAGCAGGCGGGCTGGCTGATGTTTCCGCTCTTCTCGTTCACGGATTAAGCACCGCGAACAAGGACATCCACCTCGCCATCCCCCATTACCGAAATCTTTTCCAGCAGGGAGAAGAGACAACGCACCCCGGAAAGCGGACACGCATCTCGGTTGGAAATCGAATTCACCTCGCCGAGGATTGTAAATTTTATCGCCGTGGCGGCGTCTACCAGGCCTGTAAGGAGGATCTGCTCATGTCGGCCCTCGCATTCCAGCGGGACCTGATCAACCACATCATTCCACGCGTGCAACCGGATATCATCCACTGTAACGACTGGATGACCGGCCTCATTCCTGCTGAGGCTAAAAAGCTCGGCATCCCCACGCTTTTCACAATTCACAACATTCACACTCAAGAGGCCACCCTCGCCCAGCTTGAGAACACGGGCATCCCCGGCGGCGATTTTTGGGATGAACTCTACTTTGCCGACTACCCCGGTAGTTACGACGAAGCCTATTGGACCAATCCCATCGACCTCCTTGCCACCGGCATCAAGTGCGCCGATCATGTCAATGTGGTCAGCCCGACTTTCCTCGATGAAGTCGCCACGGGGCACCACGCAAATATCCCCGCCCATATCAGCCACCTTCTCTATCACAAACGCGAGGCCGGAGCCGCTTCCGGAATCGTCAACGCCCCCGACCGATCCTTTAATCCACAGGTCGACAAATATCTCCCAAAGGGCCTCGACTATGGTCCCCGCCGTTTCCACAACGCCAAACCGGCTCTCAAGAAGGATCTCCAGAATCGTCTTTTACTCAAAGAAGATCCCAATGCTCCCATCCTCTTCTGGCCCTCCAGACTCGATCCAATTCAGAAGGGGTGCCAGCTTCTTGCCGATATCCTTTTCCAATTGATTGAAGACTACAGCCATCTCGGCCTTCAAATCGTGATGATTGCCGACGGTCCCTATCAACAACACTTCCAGGGAATCGTCGCCCATCACGGCATTTCCGACCGGGTGGCCGTTCATCCTTTCTCCGAATCCCTCTCCCACCTCGGTTACGGTGGCTCCGACTTCGTTCTGATGCCTTCCTCCTTCGAGCCTTGCGGACTTCCACAGATGATTGGGGCCCGTTATGGAGCCCTCCCCGTTGCCCACGCCACCGGCGGGTTAATTGATACCGTGAAGCAACTGAACATTCACGAAAACTCCGGTAACGGATTTCTCTTTGAACATTTCACACCCGAGGGCTTCCGCTGGGCCCTCGACCAGGCCCTCGAGTTTTACCAGCTCCCCGCCGATCACAAAGATCCACAAATCAAGCGCATCATGGAACAATCCAAAGAGGAGTTTTCCGACAAGCGCGTGGTGGAAGATTACGAGGCTCTCTATGCCCGCCTTGTAAAATAAACCAGCACAGGAACTTGCTCAGGAGAACAAGGCAATCGTCCGCTTCATCGCGCCTTCATGTTTTTCGAGAACCCTGCGGGCGGCCTCCACCTGACCCTCTGGAGTCTTTTTAAGGGCCGAGATGAGTTCTTCCCTTGTCGTCACAATCTGGATTCCTCCGGCTGCTCTCAGCTCGCCGACCAATGGTTCGAAGTTGGCCATGTGAGGCCCGGCAATGACAGGGACCCCGGCCAGAATTGCCTCGGAGGGATTCTGGCCTCCTTTTTCAAAGAAGCTCTTTCCGATCACGACGACATCAGCGTGGGCCGTCCAGTCCCGAAGCTCACCTGTGCTGTCGATCACGAATGACTCTTGTCCCCCGGGCGCGACGAATTGACTCCGCAAAATAACTTTCCCCCCAAGCGCTCTGACCACCTCTCCCCTCCGCTCGGCATGACGGGGAACGATCACCGACTGAAATCCAGCCTCCCGAAACGCGGAATCCAAATACGCCTCTTCCCCTGCAAAGGTCGAAACGGCCATCGCGACCGGGCCATCACCAAATTGGTCAAGCATCTCCGAAAACTCCACCCGCTTCTTCGGCGTCGCCGCTCCGGTGGGATCAAATTTCACATTTCCGGTAAGCGCGGTTGCTTCAGGTTTCACCCCGATTGCCTGCCAGCGAAAGAGGTCCTCTTCTTCGGGAACCCCGACGTGATCCAACAACTCCAAAAAGGGTGCCACAAAGCGCTTCATCCTGCTTAAGCGACGTCCGGAACGAGGAGAAAGCCGGGCATTGATGAGACCAAGCGGGATCCCCAACCGGTGGGTTTGCCAAATCAAGTTCGGCCAAAGTTCCGACTCCACCATGACCACCCTGCGTGGTGCAAACCTCTTCATGATCCTTCGAACCAGAAAACCAAGGTCAAGAGGGGCATAGACCACCCGGACCCCCTTCGGGGCCCGCTCACGGGCCACCGCCATCCCCGTTGCCGTCGTCGGCACAAGGACGAAATGATCATCGGTTTCGCCCCTCCACCTTGCGATCAGCTTCAATGCCAAGAGCACCTCGCCAACACTCACGGCATGAATGTAGACGCCCCCCGTTCTTTCAAATTCCGCATCCTGGTCATAAAGGCCGATTCTCTCCAGAAGACCCGAGCCCCAACCGTCCCTGCGAATCATCTTGAGGAGCCAAAATGGAGCCGCAAATATCGCCACAACAGGATAAAAGAGACACCATAAAAACAAAACCAGCCGACGCATCATCATTTAAGAAACCCTCCGGTAAATGGCAATCCGGCTGCGTCCGTAGTCCCTTTGTTTGACCAATTCCAAACCGTGTGGCTCCGGCAGGTCACCGATCGCCTCTCTTTCTATGACAAGAAAACCATCCCGGGCGAGCCATTGCTCCCAGCCATCCAAAGCGACAAGATCGCGGGCCGGATCAGAAAGTCCATCGGCATAGGGAGGGTCGGCAAAAATAAGATCATACTTGCCCCGGTCACCCTTTAGAAAGACGCCGACTTCCCGCTGAATCACCCGACCGTTCACCAGACCGGTCTTTTTGAGGTTCTCCTCAATCACCCTCGTCGCCCCCCGATTCTGTTCCACGAAAGTGCACGAAGTCGCCCCTCTGCTCAAAGCCTCAATCCCAAGAGCTCCTGATCCTGAAAAAAGGTCCAAGACACGCGCGCCACCGATGACCGCAAAAAGAGTCCCAAACACCGACTCCCTCACCCGATCCGTGGTGGGTCTTGAAACCTCCTTGGGCACCTTGAGCAAATGCCCCTTCGCTGATCCGGCAATAATTCTCATCGCAAGCTGGGTATATCAAAAGTTTTCTCTCCCAGGATCGAACGAACGACCGACAGGAAGGGAACCCATTCATCTCCCCTTCCAATGTCCATCATCAACCTTCCTTCGCGTGACTCAATCCTGATATCACGGTATTCCCGATCAGGAGTAATCAAGGGTTCAAAATCCAGGGAGAGCAGGGGCGAAACTCTCTCGACACGTTTCCGGTGGGAACCCGCCCGCCCGGGACTTGAAACAACCCTGACCGTCGCCGCCGCTTCACCACCAATCGTGGCGAAACCATTCATCAACACCGCATCTTCGTCACCAATCATCCGAATGTCCTCTGCCACAATGCCCGATCCTGACAGGATCACCAATGCCGAACCCCGGTCAAAAGAGGTGTCTCCTCCGTCAAGGAGGTCGTGGAAGACAAAATCCTGAAAACTGGTGAAGCTGTGACCGGTAAAACTTCCGGGATTACCAAGATATCCCCGCAGGACGCTGCGCGATCGGATGTGGCCGATCGATACCGGAGGCTTCCGATCGAGGTAGATCGGAGAGAGATCAGCTTGCTGATCGGGGAGATCGACTTGCACTCCAATTGGCAGTCCCCGCGTCAAACGGAGAGCCGCCGTAATTTCCAGATCCAATCCGAAAAGTTTCAGTGGCTGATTCCGAACTTCAAGAAAGTGGTCTTTCCAAATGAAGGGAAAAGCCAGCCCTTTTTCCGAGAACCGGGATCCCAAACTAAAACTTGCCACCCGCACTTCTCCGCTCCGTTCGCCCCCCCAAATCGGAAGCTCACCCTCCAAACCCTTGAACTCAACCGAAAACTCCGGAAGGCTTTCCGAGTAGAGCCGGAAGCGGGAATTACGGATGACAACCGTGCCTTCAAAGTCATCGTCCGGAATCAAATCAGGACCGACATCCTCCTTCATCGAAGTTCCTTCTTCCTTGCCCTCCGGCGAAGGATCCCGGGGAGAGATCCCGCCTTCTTCTTTTGTCCCTCCCTGATCCGTCTTCGCCTCCGTCACAGGGGAATCAGGTTCAACCGGAGTCGAACCGGAAGGAGCCACCGTCGCGGTCTTTTGATGCCGGGCCATGATTCCCTTGAGAACTTCTATCGATATTTCACTATTGAGTTCATCCACCTCAAGCCGATCCCAACGCTTCTTTCCACCGACCATCGATGTCCAGGATGGATCCACCGCTATCAGCCCAATTCTAACGAGGTCTTCCGATTGATCCGAATTGACAGGAGGAAGCAGGCGAAATTCGCTCACCCGAACTCCGGCCCACGGAGACCAGGTGACACTTTGAATGCGACAGGGAAGTCCCAACAATCCCTCTATTTTCCGCTCGAGAAACCCTGTTCCCCAAGCTGTTGAAAACAACAAATTCACCGCCCCCAACAAGATGGCGGGAAAAAACAACAAGGCCACCAACCAAGTGCGCATCCGAAGACGCGCAAATCTCCGCTTCCACAACGTCACACGGGGTGTCGCCTCCATTCCCTACTTTTGCGGAAAACGGATCACCATACTTTGATCAAACAAGACCTTGCCTGTCGAAGTGATGTCCTGAAGTCGATAAACGAGAAGGCCATACTTGCCATCAGCTGTTTTACCGATCGCAAAATTTTCCTTGGTCCGGCCAAGGCCTGTCTCTTCCTCAAACTTCCACTCGGCTCCCTTCCAGGCTCCCAGAATGGTTTCGGGCGCAGCATCAATATCTTCGATTCTCTCCAGGTCGCCGTTTGTCGACTTGATCACGTCTTCTTTGGAATCGAAGCGTAACAGGGAAATACGGGCTCCGGCACCAGTGACCTGCATCCGCCACTTTTCTCCGATCGGTTCAAAACGCAGGCCCACTTTTTGAACCACCTTGAACTCGCGCTTATCCCAAAGCTCGCGGTATTTTTCATACTCTTTATTGGTCAATCCCAGATTCTCATGGAAAGGAAGAGGAATCCCGGGCTTGGCTTTCTCGGAATATTCCTTGAACCATTTGGGATCCTTCTTTGCGCTTTCCTTGACCTTACTGATGTAGGTCTGGATCTCCTTGGGTGGCAGCACCACGACCACCTCTCCCTTGTAATTTTTGTTCGCCGTGAGGTAGGATGAGAAGGGTTTGGGGACTTTGGCCTGGGCACTGGCGCCAGCCAAAGTCAGGAGAGTCGTCACCGCGACAATGAGTGCGGTGATCTGAAAAATATTTCGGCTGGTATTCATGAGTCTTTCTTGTTCGATCCGTCTGGCAAATTTTTTGCTGAGCGGGACCCAATCATAGAACCGCGGGCAAGTAAACCCGCACCTGCCGCCACCATCCTTTCCGCCAGCTTTCATAAGCAGAGGCTACTCCCCTTTTTCCGAGGAAGCAACCTTGGCGGGATCCTTCGCAAATGCCCAAAGTTTGGATTCCATTTCCTCGATCAATACCGACCGGGGAGCCTTGCTTCCTTCCAAAAACCGCATTTTCAAGATTAACGGTTGGCGTTTCTTCTCACGCCCCTCCGGGAAAACCGTGCGGAATTTCTGATCAAGCACTCCACCCTTTTTCACAAATCCATACAGCAATTCCTTCGAATTCCGGAAGCTCAGCTGATAGCACGCAAACTCCGATTCACTCGCGAATTCGTAGGCGTAAAAATGATCAGGGGTGGCATAAACCCGCAAGCGGACCGACTCGGTCGGACGTTCCTCAAGGTAGGACTCCGGCAAGACCGGCTGATAACACACAAACGACTCCCAATCCACCAGGATGCCCTCTTTTGTATCCTCCACCAGAATCGGATGAAACTCTCCTTCCTCATCCTCAATTTTAAGAGCCAGGAACGGGCGGTATTCAAGTGAGGTGATACGGTATTCCTTTGTACTTTTGAATTCGGCCACCTCAAGAGGACGATCACGATAAAACTGCTGCATTAAGGGGAGGACCCTTTCCCGATGACGAACGTATTTCGCCTTACCCTCAACCGAATCAGCAGAAAGGAAAGCACTCACAACCGCTTCCATTTCGTCAAAGTGCTTTTCAGCCGCTTTCCGGGCCTCGATTTCGGCAATCTTCCCCAGCGGCTTGTCGGTAAACAAGCCCTGGGACCCAGTGATCTCGACCGGGTCATTCTTCGATCCCGATGACCAGGCTTGGAAAGCAGCCCAAATCACCACCCCAATCAAACCCACCCCCAACAAAACAAACCACCCCATGGGCACAGCCGATGCTTCTTTTTGCTCCAGCTCATCGATCCACTCCTTCTCCGGATCAAAATGCCGCTCCTTCTCCACCTTCTCATCCTCCTCCGAAATCTGGGCCACCATCGCTTCCGTTGCGATCATTCCCTTTTTCTCGACGGGGCTTCGTTTGGGAGCATCAAGACGCACTATTTCATCAGGGCTCTCCTCAATCACCCTGATTTTGTCATCTCGTTTCTCTTTACCTTTGTCTGCCATACCTTGTCGGAAGGAAAGGTGATCACAAATGGGAATCGACGCAACTCCCGATCCTCTCTAGATCTTACCTCAGAACCCAAACGTGTGAAGCCCAAGATCCTGATTCTCTCCGCCAGCTTCGGTGATGGCCACAATAGCGCCGCCCGGCACTTGGCCGAGGCCTTGCAAGAAAACGCGGAAGTCCTCGTCGCCGACCCCTGTGATCTGGGCAATCCGCGGATCAACCGATTTCTTTGCCGCGCCTACCGGGAAATCACCACCTACACCCCAGGGATTTGGGCCTGGATGTACCGCTCAAGCGATCGGCAGGATTTGTCAAAGCCCCTCCCTTTCATCGCCAAAACAGAGGACGCCGTCGCCAGCCTTCTTGACAACTTTCAACCGGACATCGTCGTCAACACCTATCCACTCTACCCTTACATGGTGGAACGGCAGTTCGCAACGAGAACCCGTGTCCCCGTCATCACCGTGATCACGGACTCGATCGAGATCAATGCAACCTGGACCAAATCTCCAAGCGACCACTTTCTCATCACCGACAATCACACGCGCGAAGGGCTCCTCACCCAAAAACTCCCACCCGAAAAGATTCACGTCCTTGGCTTTCCTGTCAGCCCGCGGTTCGAGCACCTCCCGAAAATCACCTCGACCGATTCACTCAAGCCCTTTCGCGTCCTCTTCTTTCCCACCGCCAAATCCCCTCACGTCAATGACATCATCCGCTCTGTCTTAAGTCACGACACCGAGATCACCGTCGTCCTCGGGCGAAATGTCCGTCGTCTTTATCGCAAGACCCAGGCTCTCAAAAAAGAATTCCCGGGGCGCATTTGCATCAAAGGTTGGACCAAAAAAGTCCCCGAACTTCTTTCCTCCCATCATCTCATCGTTGGCAAAGCCGGAGGAGCCACCGTTCACGAGGCCATCGCCGCCCAGTGTCCCATGCTTGTCCACCACATTGTCCCGGGACAAGAAGAAGGAAACATCGAACTCCTCGAGCGCTTCAAAACCGGCTCCCTCGCCACCTCCGCGACTGCCATCTCGAAATCAATAGGGGCGCTCCTCGCAGACGATGCCTGCCTCTGGCGGGATCAGAAAGAGCGACTCGCCCGGCACGCCCGCCCCTCGGCCGCACGCGAGGCGGGCGCCTTCATCCTTTCCCAAATAACACCCTCATGACCTTCCTCTTCGACATCGGTAATGTGCTCCTCAACCTTCACTTTGATCGCCTCCAAAAAACCATTCTCGGTAACTCCGAATCGTCACTTCCCGCCATCCTGGCTCCCATCAATGAGGCCTATGAAGTCGGCGCCATCACCTGCGATGACTTCGTCTCACGATCTCTCGCCGCACTGAACACCACACTCACCCGTGCACAGTTCATCGCAGCCTGGGAAGATATTTTTTCACTCAACGAGCCCATGTGGGAAGTCGTCGAAAACCTCGGAAATCAAGGTCACCGTCTCATTCTCTTTTCAAACACCAACACCATTCACGCTCGTCATTTTCTCGAACGATTTGAGGGGTTCTCTTTGTTCGACCACCACCACTTTTCCCAGGATGTCGGCGCGAACAAGCCCCATGACCTCTTTTATCAAAAAGCCATCGAGCAATACGGTCTCGTTCCGAAAGAGACATTCTACCTCGATGACCTCGCCGAGAACATCGCCACCGGCAAGCGCTTCGGTTTCCACTCATGGCAATACGACCTCGATGATCATCAGGCCGTCCTTGATTGGCTTGCCTCTGCTTTGTGAGAACTACTTCCTCCTCCTTCCCGCTGAGAGAGATCGCCGTTCCTTGTCAGGTCACCGGCTTGGTTTTTGTAACCAAAGTGACTCCGGGGGTTCTTCCTAATCCAGCGCGCTTCGCAGTCTTTTTGACAGCCTTTGGCGGCGGCTGGATCAAATTCTTCCGGGTGCTTGCCGTCTTTGATTGCTTGGTTTTGGCGCCCTAAGCCCAATAGCCACGGATTCGGCGGCTCTGAAATTCGACGGGCAAACCAACAACCGTGCTGTGAAGGGATCACTTCCGCTGAATCCGAATACGACGATATTCCATCTGGCCACGATCCCCTTCCAATCCAATGGGTCCACTTGCGGGAAGTTCAAAGGCCTCTTCCAGAACTTCTCCGTTGCAAGTGCAGTGAGCCGTTCGCCCCTTCACTTCGACCACGATTTCGTTCCAGTCACCCGGCTTATAGCTCTTGAGTTCCTGATAAGGCCCGGCGACAAGATAGTCGCGGCACTGCAACTGGGGCCGTCTGATAAAGACTCCGCTATCGGCATTGGCGTTTGCCCGGAACTCAAGCTTGAGCGTGAAATCGGTGCCAAATTCTTGCTGGGTCCAGAGTTGTGTGAAAGCCCGACCTTCCGGCGGAGTGGTCACAATGAGGCGACCGTGCTTCGCCAGGTAGCGGTTCTCGCTACTGAGTTTCCTACCGTCAAAGCTCTCGGTTTTCTCAAGAGTCTTTTTCTTCCGGTATCCCCACCCCGTGAGATCCTTACCATTGAAAAGCAATTCAAATCCGGGCTCGGGTTTAAAGTCATCCCGGGGAACCTCGATGAGGTCGTGTGTCTCTAAAACAGGCCGCAGGGTATTGGCCCACATTTTGTAACCCACCTTGTCGGGATGAAGAAGATCGTCGAACTCCGCCTTCCGGGCATTGCCTTTTTCATTCGCGAACATCGCCCAGGTATCAATGAGGACCACCTGGGGATCATTCTTCACTGCGGCTGCATATAAGGAATTGATCTTTTTGATTTGCTCCGCCGAACGACGCTTCGATTCGTGACTGGGGAAGACGTTGCAGAGAATGATGGGCATCTCTTTGTTCGAAGCCTTTAACCCCGCGATGATGAGTTTGAGATTCCCGGCGATGACCTCGGGAGTGGCCCCTTCTTCCAAATCATTGGTCCCCATCAAGAGCACAACGCCGGATGGTTTCAGCGCCAAGACATCCCCAGGCATCCGGTAGAGCATCCCGCGCGTGGTGTCACCACTGATCCCGCGGTTCGCGACCCTCGTTTTGCCAAAAGCGCCCTTCAGAGTGTCTCCCCAGCCCTGGGTGATGGAATCTCCAAGGAAGACCAAAGCTCCCTGCTTTGCCTCCACTTCCTTCGCCCAAGCGGTTCGTTTGCTTTTCCACAAATTCGTAAACCACCCGTAACGACGGACCGGACCTTCGCCCGGGATTTCGGAATCGGGAGGAATAACAGCGGGATTGGTTTCACGGGCAGCCAGCGATGAAACCGCAAGAATGACGAGCGAGAAGGTGAGGAGAATTCGCATGAGGCGGACTTTGAAAGAAATCTCCAGCCGTGACGAGACAGGATTTCTTCTTCGCTACCGCCGTCTCCCCCGAAAGCGATCACGAGGGTCTTCTTCCTCTTCATCCTCGTCCTTGTATCGCAGCACCCCGTTCTTCTTCAGGTTTCGAACAAAATCCTTCATGTCTGTCTTGAGTTCCTGATCGGATACCAGAGCCCCTAAAGCGCCTGAGTTGCTATCCACCTTTGCAATCGCAGCGGTCGCTTTGTTGGCGGTCCTTTCAATGGAACTCAAAACACGGGGAACATCCTGGAGCGCCGGATCGACCCGCTCAATCGCGGCCTTTGCCGATTGATTGGTCGAGCGCACTTCAGTGATGGCCAGACGAAAATCATCAAGCGCCGGCTCCAGTTGCCCCCCAATCCTGGCAAAGGATCCCGATGCCCGATCAAGGTTGGCAAGAGTGGCACGGAAATTGTCAACATTGTCATCCGAAAGGACACGCCCGTTCACTTTGTCCACAGTCTCACCAAGTTTGCTGGCGACCAGCTTGACCTCATCCATGGAAGCTTCGATCTTCGTCAAGGTCTCCTTGGCATTATTCAGGAGAGCGCGGGCATCCAGGGCGATCACTTCAGCCTCACTTTGGAGCAGTTCCAGTCCTCCCGGGCTGCTTCCGGTGACTTCGGCACCCGGACTAAGATAAGAGTGGCTGCTAAGCGCCGGAGGCGTGATGATGATCTCCTTGTCTCCCAAAAGACTGGCCTGACCAATCTGAAAGGTGGATCCCTGATCAATCTCAAAACGATCATCAATCGCAAGCACGACCTGGATTTTCGACTCGCCAATCAGAATCGGTTTCCTGGAAACTTCGCCAATCTTGGCACCACGAAGACGGACCCTGCTGCCTTTGATAATTCCGGATGCCTCGGTGAAATTCACCTTGATCTCATATCGGCCCTTGAACAAATCACCAATGTTACCAAAGAGCAAGATGATGCCGGCCAGGAGGACAAATCCGATAAAAAGGAAAAGCCCCACAAGGGTTTCGGTCTTCTTGGAAGTGGTCGCCATGATTTCATTATGGACACGCCACTCACAAATCACAAATCAGAATCTTCGGCCCGCCCT
>ERZ887942.511-NODE-511-length-31687-cov-12.897572_pt1 | contig 31687 bp, 28 predicted proteins | sample MGYA00521099_ERZ887942 | MGnify/ENA primary metagenome ERZ887942 (study PRJEB32303, sample SAMEA104408605) | aquatic metagenome | biome: Brackish water; feature: Pelagic; material: water | place: Baltic Sea | collected 2014-06-07T06:48:00 | depth 16,251 m ...
GCGATGCAGCAATCGTAGGACGGTATGTGGATGGCATGCTGTTCCTGATGAACCCAGATAAGACACATCGACGAAGCGTGATTCGCGCCGTTCACCAACTGAAGGCCATGGGGCTTAAGATTGTTGGAATCGTTGCCAACACAAGCTTGAGCGAAGAAAAGAACAGCTACGGTTATGCGTACACGTATGGATACGGATACGGTGGCGACTATTCATACGGCCACGATGAAGACCACGAAACTTCAGTAGACGCAGAAGAGTCCTTCGATGTCTCTGAAGGCATCGGAAAGGCAGCGTAATGAGCTCGTTCGATAATGCTCTACGCTCACGCCCCCGCGGTCATGGACGCCAGCGTAGCCTCGCGCAGTCAAACGATGCGTCTCTAGCAGTGCGTAGCCTGGACTGGGCTGGCGATATGTGCTTCGGCGTTGCTGTCGTTATCGTGCCGCTTACATCAGCCGTCATTCGCGACACAGGAGTCGCAATCTTCATCGCCTGCAGTCTGCTCATGGGCTTGACCTGGGCAATTCGCCAAATTCTGGAACCAAAGTCGCATTCGCGATTCTCCGGAGCGGAAATCATCGCGTTCGCAGCGATCGCTCTGGTCGCGCTGCAACTGGTTCGCTTTTCTCCAGCCACCTTGAACGTACTGGCACCTTTTGTACAGCCGAACCTGCCAACATGGGGTGCGGCCACACACGGAGCTTCCGGTGCAGACGTTTGGCAGACAATATCACTAACCCCTTCGCTCACTCAGTCTGGGTTGGTACTTTTAATTTCCTACGTGACTTTCTTTCTGGTACTTCGGCAACGCCTGGTGACCGAAAACCAGATCGATCAGACTCTAAAAGTAGTCGCGATAGCGTGTACTGTTATGTCCGCAATCTCATTGGGACAGATCGTCTCCGGAAACAACAAATTCCTCTGGATGTTCGAACACCCTTTTCGCACGGCCAGCTGGCCCGCAAAGGGCACGTTCACAAATCAAAACCACTTCGCTCACTTTCTGGCAATCGGTATTGGTCCGCTGACATGGTGGTGGCATTCGAGTAAGCCGAACACTTCCGGCCAACAAACATCAAGCTCAGGCTTCGGTAAAAATGCCACCGGTCAACGATTTCAGGCCTCTCATTTGCATGGTGTACTTACAGGAGCAATTTCGATCGTGGCTCTGGCTGGCCTTGTCAGCACCTCGCGCGGTGGCATCGGGGCTATCCTGATAGCGGCCTTCATAACTGTTCTGGCAATCGGAACACGAATGAAGGGAATCCTGAAGGTCGCAATTCCCGTCGGGATTTTCATCATTTTAGGTGCGTTAGAAATCGGAACTGAAATGTTGGAAGCTCGTTGGCAGGCGACCACAAATGCCAGCTCAGTGAAAGAACTGACATCTGGAAGAACTGAACTTTGGCAGGCGGTGGCCAGCGCAGTCCCCAGCTTTTGGAGAATGGGTTCGGGACTTGGAAGCCACGCAGAGATCTATCCCATGTGGTTAGCAAAACAGTTCAACGTACGATTTTCGCATGCAGAATGCGGATATCTACAAGTCCTGTTGGAACTGGGATTACCTGGGCTGGGGCTGCTTCTCAGCGGGCTGGGTTATCTGACGTTATGCGCCATCAAATCGTATAAGAACTCAAACAACACCATCCAGAAACAACGCATCCTGATCCTAAGCGCCGGACTCGCAGCAAGTGCCGCGCATTCAACCGTAGACTTCGTCTGGTACATCCCTGGATGCTTAATACCAACCATCGTACTGGCAGCCTGCATATCGCGTATGCCTCAACTATCAACCTCAGAAAACAAAGGTGAACGCAACAACCTCAACGTTCCGTCGCGCTGGCCAACCGGTTTCGCATGGCTTTTAGTAATTGCACTTCTGCCAGTAAGCCAACTGTCAGCGGATCAGGCGATACGAGATGCAAAATCAGAAGGTGACTGGTTAGCTGCCCGAGACCGCAGCATCACAAACTCAGAACGTATCAGCCATCTGGAAAACTGCCTGAAAGCGGATCCTCTGGACTACCGGGCGATGGCCAAACTGGCAACTTTGTATTTGGATCGCTTTCAGCAGTCGCACGGTGAAACTGGAAACCGGATGACTGTTATGGAAATCAGAAGCACAGTCAAATCTTCTGAATTCGAATCAAAGCAAGCCATCGCTGAATGGCTGCAAAGAGCATTCGGAGAACGCAGTGTCGACCTTTACCGAGCTCACCTGATGGCTCAAAACGCTCTGGTCGGACAACCTTTGGCAGCTGAATCGTACTCTGTGCTTACACAAGTTGGCTTCCTCACGGAAATGTCCGAACAGACGGAACAGCTGCTATTGGAGCAAGCGCTCAAAGTACGCCCGTATGCATCCTATGTTCATTACCTCATCGGGCTCTCACTGGCTTCAAGTGGCCAGTTGGAAAAATCCAGTGAATCGTTAAGCATGGCCTTCAACCTGGATTCGGATCTAAGACAGACGATTGCCAGAGAACTCAGTCCCTACATGTTAGCTGACGAGTTTATCGAGAAAATGAATCCTCAAGCTGACGGACTCTGGTACCTGTTTAAAGCCTATCAGCTACAGAACAACACAGAACAGCAAGTGGTGGTGGCGGAGTATTTCTCTACACATTTCAAAGAACTGTATACACCTGAAATGGCAGAAAACGTTGCTGCACTTCGTCAATTCGAGACTCTCTTCTCGTTTGCAGGTGAAACGCAAAAGTCTGCACTCTGCTTACAAAAAATTGCGGACCGTTGCCCGTCTGATTTCGCAACTCGGAAAAAACTGGCATTGGCCCTGGCGAGTCTGGGGAAATTCAAGGCAAGCCGGATGGAACTGGAATGGTGCCTTCAACGAGCCCCCGATGACACTAAATTACACGAAAAGCTGCAATTGGTAACTGAGGCTCTGAAGTCGGGAGAGCCACGATGAATCAAGGCCATAAAATGAGATCTACTTCAAACGCTAAAGTATCAACGTTTGACAGTCATGTTCCCAACGCAAACAGCGTTGTACCGTTCAAGCCGGAAACCAGCAGTTTGTATGCGGATCGGCTAAAAACTTCGCAGTTATTGTCAGCCTTTGGCAGAGCATTAAAGAGAACCCTGGATATTACGTTATCGTTGCCGATCGTACTGTTCATCCTGCCTCCGCTTTGTATCCTTTGCCGCGTCATTCATCTGACTCAGTCCTCCGGCCCCTTGTTCTACAGACAGGTTCGATGCGGACAAAACGGAATCCCGTTCACAATATTCAAGTTCAGAACGATGTCTGTACCTGGTGAAGGTGCTTGCGAAATTAAAGAGGCCGAAACTCGCATCTTCCCATTGGGCAAATTTCTAAGAGCCACGAAAATCGACGAAATCCCACAGTTCCTGAATGTTCTGCGAGGCTCCATGAGCGTCGTCGGACCGCGTCCCCATCACTTTGAGGACTGCAAACTGTTCGAAGAAAGCGTACCAGACTATCGTCACCGATCGATGGCAAAACCCGGAATCACCGGGTTGTCCCAATACGAAGAATACTGCGGCCGCTTTCGCTGGAACTGCACAGAAAGCAGAGTCGCAAGTGATCTGCAGTACATTCGCGAATGGACACCAACAACAGATATTCAGCTGATCGCTAAGACGGGCTTCGTCGTACTTGGAAGAATGCTGGCCACTGCGATTCGCCGTCCAGCAGCGCGTCCAGCCATTCAGCCACTTCGAGTTGTCAGCGAACATCCAGTTCCCACTCTCAACTCAATCGCAGAAGAAGCCACGGACTTCACGGATCGCAAAGCTGCGTAGAAGCCTCGACTTTCTTGGGAGAACTTGCAGCATCTCTGGCTGGAATACGCACAACCAGCTAACCAACGATGCCGCCATCCGCAGTTATCCCATTCCACCGAGACTAGCCATTCCAACCAGCGATATCATGTTTGCTTGGCCAAAGAGGTCTTGAGGAAAAGTGAATCCCTGAAAATATCGAAACGAGCCCTCATTGGCAGCACACGCCTCGAATATTGAGCCTCTTTTTGAGAGACACGCAGCGATACCAGCTCGCTGACAAGCAAATCAAGTCGACGTACGTCCCCAGTATGCCATGCCTTTTCAGAGTGGGTTGCGGCATCAATGAACTGCGCAAAACAGGCAAACTTGAAAAAGGGCAGGGCGGCGAGGCATTCCGTTTTCGTGGCAAAATTGGCCCCGCCCGCGTCAAGTTAAGCAAAGCCAAACATTTTCAGACGGTCCCAAAACGCTGTTTGCATTGCCAATGCATCGGGCCAACCCTGATCGAAGACCATTTTTTCTTGCGTGATAACACGCAAAAAACTGGGGTAGCAGCGTTTCGCCGTTTTCGCATACCGTCACGCCAGAGGTTCACACCTTGATTTTTCACGTCTCCATTAAGCAATCCCCAGCAAAAGGTACACACCATGTGTCACCCACGGGGACGAAGTCCGCGCACGAATTGAATTCGTTTTGATCACCGACGTTCCGCTTGAAGATGCTCTGCCTGCCCACGTAAGACCTCGTGTGCTGTTCCTCAATCGTTCATACTGGCCGGATACCGAAGCAACAGGTCAACTGCTAACGGCCTTGTGCGAAGGCCTTGCTGAAAACTTCGAAGTGCATGTGCTGGCTGGCTGCCCAAACAGTACGACAAACCAGTCGGAATGGAAGAGTATAAATCAGAGAAATGGGGTCACCATCCATCGAGTTGAACACACGACCTTCCCCAAACGCAACATGGCTTTAAAAGCAGTCAACTTCCTGTCTTTTGTAAATGCATGCAGAAAGCATATGAGGCAATTGCCACCACCAGATATCCTGGTGTTTGAAACAGACCCATTCCTCCTGCCCTTTGTTGCTGATAGATATTGCCAACAAAACCAGACAAAAATGGTTGGCTATCTGCAGGATATTTATCCCGACGTTGCAGTCGCTCTGAAGAAAGTCCAGAACTCATGGGCCATTCGTTGGCTGCGTTCGAAGCTATTCAATATATATAGCCGCTGCAATAAAATGGTTGTCCTTAGTAAAGACATGAAGCAGCTGCTGAAAGACAGCAATATATCAAAGGACAAGATTTCAATCATTCCGAACTGGGCAGACACGGACCAGATCGTACCGATTGAATCAGATAATATGTTCCGAAAACAACATTCAATCGCGGAAAAATTTGTGGCAATGTATTCCGGAAATCTGGGGCTTACTCAACGCCTTGAGGATTTCATTGCGGCTGCAGCGATTCTTAAGGATGATTCAGAAATACAATTTGTGTTTGTAGGCGAAGGTGCTCGAAAGCGTGAGTTGCAGGAACTGACCAAATCACTCAATCTCACAAACGTCATCTTTTGTGGCTACCAACCGCTGGACCAACTGTCCCACAGCCTTGGCGCGGCCGACATACATTTAGTGCCCCTCACGGCTGAACTAAGTCAGTGTCTAATGCCGAGTAAGCTATATGGCATATTGGCTGCTGGTCGCCCGATACTGACAAATGCTCCTCAGACATCCGAACTGTACGAAGTTACTAAAACGAATAACGTAGGATTCGTAGTCCAGGCTGGGTCTCCTCATGAAATTGCAAATGCGATACTGGCAGCCAAGAGCGACAAGCCATCCCTTGCACAGATGAGAGTGCGTGCTCGTCGTCTGGCTGAAGAACGCTATACAAAGGCCCATGCTGTGACAGCGTTCACTCAACTTCTGACCGAAGTTGCTCAGTAATCACATTTTGGTTCAAACGAACCACGATTTCACCTCCGTCCGAAACCGAAACAGTCGGCGAGTCGCATAAGACAGAATTAAAGATGCCGAAGAAAATTTGTATTGTTGTTGGCACCAGACCAGAAGCGATAAAGATGGCTCCGGTGTTTCGGGAGCTAAGACAAAATCCTGACTTTGAGCCGATCCTGTTGTCGACAGGGCAACACAAGGAAATGTTGCTCCAGGCACTCGGAGCCTTCGGACTAACCCCTGACTTCGATCTGGAATTGATGCGTCCGGCACAGACGTTGCCTGATCTGACCGCAAGAGCGATCTCGGCGATGTCGAATTTCCTTGAAGAACATACCCCCGATGCGGTTCTTGTGCAGGGCGACACAACAAGCGTATTGGCTGCAGCGTTAGCTTCCTTTTACAATCAAATCCCTGTGGGGCACATTGAAGCAGGTTTACGCACCGGCAACATGAAATCTCCCTGGCCTGAAGAAATGAACCGTCGGCTGACGACGCCGCTTTGCGACTGGAACTTTGCACCAACAGAACTAAGCCGTTCCAACCTTCTCAATGAAGGAATCACAAAGGATAAGTGTTTCGTCACTGGCAACACGGTCATAGACGCATTGCTTTGGATGAAAGAAATTCTCGATTCGCAACAGATCAACGTCAAAGCTGTAGCGGACAGGTTAAAAATCTCTGACAGCTTCGCCCAACGTTTCCTTAATGATGACGGAGCTCCGTTCATACTGGTAACCGGTCATCGCAGAGAATCGTTCGGACAGGGTCTGGAACAGTTGTGCGATGCATTTCTGCAAATCGTCGAAGCTTACCCTGAGATTGGTGTTCTATACCCTGTCCATCTGAATCCAGCCGTTCGAAACATTGTCCATGCTCGATTAGGTGCATCCTCGAATATCGAGTTGATCGAACCAGTGGGCTATGAAGACTTCACCTGGCTGATGAACAAATCAAGATTCATTATCAGCGATTCTGGGGGAGTACAGGAAGAAGCACCAACCTTAGGCAAGCCGGTTTTGGTGACAAGAGAAACTACAGAACGCCCGGAAGGCGTGGATGCCGGAACCTGCCGACTGGTAGGCACGGACGTGTCCAAAATAATGGCGGAGGTGCATGTGCTCCTTACCGATCAGGAAGAACTTCAACGCAGAAGTCAGCTTCGGAACCCATATGGTGACGGACACGCGTCTGAGAAGATCTGCAAAATACTCACGGCACTATAAGATTATGGAACACAAAATCGTCATCGAAGCCGGCACCGGAAGTCGCCAATACTGGATCGATATCATTCGCTTCCGGGAGCTCTTTTATTTTCTCGCCTGGCGAGACGTTCTTGTCAGATACAAGCAAACGGTCGTAGGGGTCGCGTGGGCCGTCATTCGTCCGTTGTTGATGATGATCGTATTTTCAGTTGTCTTCGGACAACTTGCCAAACTGCCCAGTGACGGCATTCCGTATCCAATTCTTGTGTTCGCCGCCCTGTTGCCCTGGCAGTTCTTCGCCAGCGCATTAAGCGAATCCAGCAATAGTCTTGTCGGAAATGCAAACCTAGTCTCCAAAATCTATTTTCCACGACTGGTGCTACCAACAAGTTCCGTCATTGTGGCATTTGTGGACTTCGTAATTTCCTTCAGCATTCTTCTGGGGTTGATGACTTGGTATGGCTTCTACCCCACTGCCCGAATCTTTTGCCTGCCACTGTTCATTGGACTGGCATTCATTGCGGCTTTGGGCCCAGGCCTGTTGGTTGCTGCATTGAACGTCCGCTTTCGTGACTTCCGGTATGTGATTCCGTTTGTCGTGCAGATGGGGCTTTACGTTTCACCCGTTGGATTTCAAAGCAGCGTTGTTCCGGAAAAATGGCGACTGCTATATTCGATGAACCCGATGGTTGGTGTCATCGATGGCTTTCGCTGGGCAATCTGCGGCAACACAGAATTGTATCTGCCCGGCTTTCTGCTTTCACTCTCATTCGTAGCCATCATGCTGATTGCAGGACTTGCTTTCTTTCGAAAGACAGAACGCACGTTCGCTGATGTCATTTAGATCGGAGTCAACAAACTCCGTTTACTACCTTCTGCAAAAAACGATAACGTGACTGTACGAATTAAGACTGACGGTCTGGCAAAGTCCTACCGCATCAAGCACGCGTCGAAAGCGACTCGCTTTAGCGAGCAGTTGATGCGGTTCGCAAAGAATCCGATCGCAGCTCTAAGGGGAACCAAAGAGACGTCGGAAGAGTTCTGGGCGGTCCGCGATGTGTCCTTCGAAATTACGGATGGCGAAGTCATCGGAGTGATCGGTAGAAATGGCGCTGGAAAGTCGACTCTGCTGAAGCTATTGAGCCGCATTACAGACCCCACTCGAGGCAGAATCGAGCTCAACGGTCGAGTCGCCAGTCTGTTGGAGGTCGGCACAGGATTTCATCCGGAACTAACTGGCCGCGAAAACATCTTTCTGAATGGCGCGATTCTGGGAATGTCGCGAGCGGAAATTCGCAGAAAATTCGATGAGATCGTTGACTTCGCAGAGATTGACCGGTTTCTGGATACGCCTGTCAAACGCTATAGCTCTGGTATGTATGTTCGGCTTGCGTTTGCCGTTGCCGCCCATTTGGAACCTGAGATTCTTATCGTTGACGAAGTGCTTGCCGTTGGCGACGCTCAGTTCCAAAAAAAGTGCATCGGAAAGATGAACTCCGTCGCAGAAGGCGGACGAACAGTTCTGTTCGTCAGTCATCAAATGGGAGCCGTAAGCCAGTTGTGTACTCGATGCCTTTACATGAAATCCGGGGAACTTGTTGCTGATGGCGAGACTCAGGAAATCATCGAGACATACCTTTCTGACGGAACGGGCGAAACACGAGTATTAAACAGAAGTCGAAAAGACGCCGGCTCGACAACGCCAGTCTGGATCAAGAACCTGTCGACTCGCAACGAAGCCTCCCAACCGATATCGTCCTTTGCTCACGACGAGAAGATCGTCATGGAAATGGATTTCGAATCCACGGCCCCCGTGCTTCCGAGAGGTCTTGCGATCAGCATATGCCTACAGGACACGTTGAACCGAAGGGTGTTCACTGATTACAGAATCGTAGATCGGTTGATCGCCACAGATCCGTACCACATAAAGATCGCACTTCCGGAAGGCATTATCGCCCCGGGTAACTATTCATTTATCGTTTCACTCCACACATTCCAATCGGAAGTTTTCGACCGACTAGAACGTGTCTGCGAGTTCAGCGTCGTTGACAACGGAACGCGAATGTCAATGTTCCGCGCAGGTGACACTGGCTGCCTTCTCGCAGACTGCGAGTGGAGTCTCCCCGAATCAATCGTCAAGAAAGAGGCGGCCTGATGGCTGATGACGCAGAATGTGTCGTATGTGGGACATCGGATTACGAAGTCCTGCTTCGGTCACGCGATCGGAATTCCCATGGCGATATTGTTCGCTGCCCATCGTGCAGCCACACATACGTCAATCCGATGCCGACTTTAGAGCAAATTTCTGATTACTACAACGGGCTGTATTCACACAAATCTCAGACGTTCAGCAATGAACAAATGGCGCTGGCCCGACAATCGATGAGGGGCTACGTGGCCGCACTTCAAAAAAAAAGCCGGGGCGCACAACACTGCACGTTCCTTGATCTGGGTGGCGGACTTGGATACTACAGTCAGGCAGCCAAAGAATCGGGAATGACGTCGACCCTCGTCGATCTTGATCCGTGCTCGATCGACTTTGCAAAAAAACATCACAATCTCGATGACTATTTCCTTGGAACGTCGGAAGAATTTGCCGCCACGACCGTCAATAAATACGACGTCGTATTCCTTCGCCACGTTATCGAACACTACCTCGACCCACGAGCGCTTCTGCAGGCCGCCTCGAATCTGGTTTCGGAAAACGGAGTCGTCATTCTGGAGACGGATAATAATCGTGGGATTGAGCTCCTGATACGCCCGGGCAGCCGACGCTGGTATATGGACCTCTACAAAGCACGCTACCACGACGTGACCTTCATGTCACTGTTGCAAAAACGCCCGTTCGCGCTCGACCCTCCTCGACACCTTCACGGATTCTCCATTCCCAATCTGCAGCGACTTTTAGAGTCACTCAACCTACGATCGACCGATTCATTGACTTACCGCCTTGGCGACCCTGTCTACTGGCCGAATGTCCCAGACATGAAATTCAGGCAGGTCTACGCCCCGCTTGTTAAGTTCAATGTCCGCGCGGTGGCCGACAACATGATTGACTATTGCACACTGCCGTTCCGCAAATGCCTTGCAGCGACTGGGCACGCTTCGGGTCTTTGCATCTATGCAAGGAAAGCTGGCTAGTTGAATATCGTCAGACATACACTCAGGATTCTGCTTCAAATCAACGAAGCGGCTCTGAGAACCTGCCTTTGGCGGTTGGCGATGTGGGAATACGCATTATTTTACCACTACAGGCCTCGGTTCTTTCGACGTCTCTACCTTCGGCATATGCAAGTGAGTCATGGCCCCACATTTGCCATTGGAAACGATTTTTTTTTGCGTCATAGAGGTAACCTAACACTTGGAAACGCGTGCGGCTTCGGTGGGTTTTGTCGAATCTGGAACTACAATCCAATAGCGATAGGTGATGATTTTTTGGCTGCTGGCGGTCTCACCATAAACACCGCTGGCCACAATCCTGACACAATGGCTGGAACGGGAAAGCCCATCACAATCGGCAAGCGAGTCTGGTGCGGTCTGAATGTGACAATCCTTGGAGGCGTAACGATTGGTGATGACGCAGTGATCGGTGCTTGCAGTCTCGTAACAAAGGACGTCCCCAGCGGAGCAATCGTCGCCGGTGTACCCGCAAGAGTAATCAGGCAGATCGAACGATCGGAATTCGTGCGCTGGGGTGATGGCTTCGAGAAATCAAAATCTGCAGCCTGATACCATGTCGCTGACAATTACATTGCGGAGCTGGCTGGAAACAAGCAACTCATAACTATGAAGCTAATTAACTACATTCTATCAGGTGTCGCCAATCGCTTCAGCCCTTTGCTTCTGGGGAAGCATCCCCGCAACACGTGGCTGGCGTTTAACTGGTCCAACCTGAATCAACTGCGAACGTTCATGAAACGCGCTGGAAGCTTGATTCCCGATGTTAATTCGACCGTAGTTGACGTTGGCGCCGGCAAACTTCCGTACTTCAACTTTGTCGACGCAAAGACAGAAAAATACATAGCCGTTGACTACGACGAAATACTGAACGAATCCTACATCGACGATCGCATCAAACGACGTGTAGGAACGGCAGAAGAGCTTCCAGTCGAAGACGCGATTGCGGATGTCGTCCTGATGAATCAGGTTCTGGAACACGTCAACTGCCCAGACCAGTCGTTCGCAGAAGTAGCCCGCGTGATCAAGCCAGGGGGCATGTTCATTGGATCTGTTCCGCACGTCAGCCCCGTTCATTTGGAACCGTACGATTTTCGTCGCTACACTGACCTTGGGCTTCGGCAACTGCTTCTGAAGCATGGCTTTCGGGTTGTTGAAGTCTGCGGAAGCGGTGGCGTGTATTCGTGTGCCGCATTCTTGATCTCAATGGACTGGGTACTTAGCAAACGCAAAGACGGTGAAGGCCAACAGTTCAGTACAACTCGAGCATTCTGGCTCTCGCCAGTCATTGGGGCGATGAATATCGCTGGCTGGCTGGCTGATCGTCTGCTGCCGGAGTCAGGTCGAACGCCAGCAAATCTGACATGGGTTGCCGTTTCAGAACGCCCGACATCAGCCGCTAAGGCCGCGTGACGTGAACCTAACAAGACAAATTAAAAATTGCTTGCCAGCTCCCGCCGTAAAGACACTCCGTGGCGTCCGGAAAATATCCGGCTTGGCATGGCACGACCTTCGTCGCAATGGGTTGAATCGTTTACTTCCAATGAAGCCAACGGCAATCAGCTTCATGGCGAACGACATCTGCAATTCCAAGTGTCAGATGTGCCTGATCTGGGAACAAAAAAAGGACAGCGAAGTCAGTGTAGAGGAATTTGAACAGATTCTTAATGAACCCCTGTTCAGCCAGGTAAGCAATATCGGAGTAACGGGTGGCGAACCGACTCTACGCAAGGATCTGTCCGAGATCTTCGAAGTCATCGCGAAGAAGTCGTCTGTTAATTCCGCGTCGATGATCACAAATGCCATCATCGAAAAACAGGTTAAACAAAACGTACACGCTGCGGCTGAAATCTGTGCGCGACATGAAGTCGGATTCAGCGTTATGGTGTCTCTTGATGGAATCGGGCCGATCCACGATACCGTACGAGGCAGACAAGGGAATTTCGAAACTGCGATCGCCTGCATTGAAGACTTTCGGCGATCAGGTATTCCGACAACTTTTGGCTGTACGATCACAAAATCAAACGTCTACCACGTTGACGAATTGCTTGACTACGCAATTGAAAGTGGCATCACAGGTCGCTTTCGGATTGCTGAATTCATTCAACGACTTTACAACGATCCGCAGTCCGAACACATTCGAAACTTTAACGACAATGAACGCTATCACCTGGGGTTGTTCTACACGCGATTACTGATGGGCTACGAGAAAAACCCAAAGATCCGCAAGACCTATGAGAGCGTTCGTGGGATGTTGGTGGATGGGAAGCCACGACAAACCGGGTGCCCATATCACGCTGAGGCGGTCATCTTAACGTCAAGGGGCGAGCTACTGTACTGTTCACCCAAGTCCCCGAATCTTGGATCAATACTCGAAAAAGGAAGTGCGGCCCGGACGTTCTTCAGCAACCTTGGCAAGCGGAAAGAACTAAGAAAGTCGTCCTGCGATGACTGCATTCATGACTACCACGTCGATCTAACGTTTCGTGACCAAGTGAAGTTCTTTCTAAAGAACAAACGAATCGACCGTGTTTACGGCCTCAAAGGTTTGCTGAGACAATCAAGGAAAATAGTTAACGCTGTCCCACTGACAAGCACAGAGGAACTGACTTCGAGTAACGTTTTGATTGTGGGCTGGTATGGTACAGAAACGGTTGGCGACAAGGCGATTCTGTGGACACTCATTCAGCGACTCAGGAAACGAACAATTCCACCCGATCGGATTGTGATCTCCAGTTTCTTTCCGTTCATCACCCGACAAACCATACGAGAAATGAATCTCGGCAACGTGGAAATTGTTGAGACGTGGACGAAAGAATTCGAGGCAGCCTGCGATCAAGCTGATGAAGTCACAGTGGGCGGTGGCCCTCTGATGGAACTGCGTAGTCTTGATCACATGTTATTTGCGTTTCTGGCAGCTCGGCGGCAGAACGCAGTGACCCGCATCGATTCATGCGGTGTTGGTCCTCTCGAAACGGACTTCTATGAAGAAGTTGTTGCGGAACTGTTGCGGCTTTCGAACCATGTGCAACTGCGAGACAAAGAATCCGTCGAATGGGCGCACGATCGAGCAAACGTCGAACATGCCAAACCAGACAACGACCCAGCTGTCGAATTCGTGTGCCACGCTAAACAGCCTGGCACTCTCAGCACAACAACTTTGCCTCAACAAACAGATACACCACCAATCGCCTGTTTCCTGCGAGACTGGCCAATTAACTACCGAGGTGATAGAACGCCTGAAGAGTTCGCAGAGGCGCATATTAGCTTCGACAAGGGCCTTGCGAAATTCGTTTCGTCAATAAGTCAAAAGCTGGATGCTCCCGTTCAATTGCTACCTATGCACACTTTCTTTGAGGGTGGTGACGACAGAATTTTTGGGCGAAAACTACGTGCGTCGATAAAAGAAGTCGACTCGTCACTGCCGGTCTTTGTTCCAAATGAACATGTTGATCCATGGCAGATAGTCGCCAGCATGCAGACGGCTCAACTGTGCGTTTGTATGCGTTTTCATTCTGTCGTGTTTGCATCAATGCTCGAACGGCCGTTCTGGGCAATTGATTACACAAACAACGGAAAGATCACTGCCTTTCTTCGAGGGCGAGGTCAAAGTGATCGACTGATCTCTATCGATGAGATTTGCGATGGAAGCTGGAAAGCACGAATTTTGGCAAGGAAGGCCGCCTGAACTATGAAAGTAGTCCAGGTAAACGGAGGAGACAAGGGCGGTGGAGCAACCAACGCGTCGTATCGCCTGCACCATGAGTACCTTCGGCGAGGTGAGGATTCGTATATCTGTGCGGCAAAGACTTCGGAACCCGAAGAACGTATCGCCGAGTTACCAAAACACTCGTTGATGGAGCGAATAAGCAGACGATACTGGGCGCGTCAGGGGCTCAACTACGTTGAAATCCGCAGTAGCTATCGCCTTCAAGAGCACGAATATTTTCGTGGCAAGCCTATCCTGCATTTTCATAATATTCATGGTGGTTACTTTAACTACGAGGCACTTCCAAAGCTGACAGCCAACGAACCCGCAGTCTGGACGCTTCACGACATGTGGTCGTTTACCGGACACTGCGTATACAGTCTGGACTGTAACCGCTGGAAATCTGGATGCGGAAAGTGCCCATACCCCGGCGAATATCCTGCCATCAAATATGATGCGACAGATCGTGAACTGAGACTTAAGCAAAAGGTCTACCAGAACAGCAATTTGCTCATTACATCGCCCAGTCAATGGCTGGCTGATCTGGCAAGAACAAGCATCCTTAAACACTTTGACGTTCGCACAGTGCCAAATGGGATTGATCTCAAGGTCTTCAAGCCGCTGGAGAAAGCAGAGATACGCCGCGAACTTGGAATTCAAGACGGTCGAGTCGTGCTTCTATGGGGCACGCACCAGCTGACAGATCTTCGCAAGGGTGGAGATGTTATTGTTGAACTTGCGAAATCACTACCGGCTGAATTTCGAAAACGAATCACATTGTTGGCATTCGGCTCAGGAACAGAAGAACTTGCCAAACAACTTCCCGAACTTGATGTTCGACCGTTTGGTTTCGTCAAAACGGATCAACAAATGGCAACCGTGTTGAACGCGGCTGATTTGCTATTATTTCCATCCAGAGCAGACAATCTTCCATTCACCATTATGGAAGCCCTGGGTTGCGGCCTTCCCACAATCGCCTTTAACGTCGGTGGTGTGCCAGAGATGGTTCGCCAGGAACTAACCGGACTATTGGTTTCGCCGTTTGACGTGTCTGAGTTTGTACATAAAGTTATTCAACTTTCAAATTTGCCAGACACTCTTCGCAAGATGTCGGCAGCATGTCGGACTGTTGCCGAAAACGAATATGGAATAGAGTTAATGGCAGACCGGTATTTGTCAATCTACGACGAAATCAGAAGAACATCTGCCGTCGCTGCATAACTCCCCTTGCTTTTGACACCTCAACAATCTTCCCATCGAAACTGAACGTCACCTGGTGACCGCATCAGGATGATCCGGAAAGAAAATAACATGAAAATCGTCGTCATTGGAACTGGTTACGTTGGACTTCCAGCAGCTTTAATGTGGGCCAAGCACGGCCAGACCGTCGTTGGTGTAGATATCAATGAAAACGTCGTTCGAGCGCTTAACGACGGCACAATGATGCTACGGGAGAAAGAGCTTCAGGATCTACTGGAAGATCCAACCGTTAAGAAAAACCTGTTGGCAAGCACAACTCCGAGTGAAGGCGATGTCTTTGTTATTGCCGTACCAACGCCAGTTGATGAACTAAAAAAAACGTGTGATATCACAGCGGTTGCTTCCGCCGTGCAAGCGATCACGCCGTACCTCAGACCGGGCAACCTGGTAGTCGTGGAAAGCACGATTCCACCTATGACCTGCCGCACAGTCGTCAAACCGTTAATTGAAAAAGCGACCGGATACAGCGTACCTGATGAAATCAGGGTAGCCCATTGCCCGGAACGCATTCTTCCAGGCAACATCTTCCACGAAATCGTCCACAACGAACGACTGATTGGTGGCATGAATGAAGCCACTGTTGACGCTGCAATTGAACTGTATGAAGTTTTTGTCAAAGGCGAACTTCATCGAACCGACGACATTACAGCTGAACTTTCCAAACTGATGGAGAACACGTACCGAGATGTCAACATTGCACTAGCCAACGAGCTGGCAGAAATCTGCGAGAACCTGAAGGTTGATCCGCGGAAAGCCATCGGATTCGCCAATCGGCATCCTCGAGTACAAATCATGAATCCCGGAATTGGAGTGGGAGGCCACTGTATTCCAGTCGACCCATGGTTTCTTAAGGAAGTTGCACCATACACATCCAATCTGATTTCCACAGCACGCCTTATCAATGATGGAATGCCGGCTAGAATCGCTGGAAAGATCAGGCAGAAAGTTGCTGGAATTTCGGATCCCAAAATTGTGGCACTCGGGGCAACCTATAAAAAAAACTGTGAAGACATGCGAGAAAGCCCTGCGGTTGAAATTGTGGAGTGCCTTCAAAAGGACGGATATCGAGTTGAACACTTTGACCCGATGATTCCGAACATGGATTACTCATCGATTGTAGAGGCCGTCCGCGATGCCGACCTCATTGCGGTCCTGGTATGCCATGACACAATCGCCGAGTCTCTTCGACAAAACGACAACGCCATTAAGCTCGCTATGAGAACAGCTCAATGTGTCTTCTACGATGACAACGTGCTGGCGCATGTGGGCATCCAGCGGCGTGCCGCATAACTTTAACGCAAACACCAGTTGCATCTGCGTATTGCAAATTGAGATTCTTTGATCCACGGAAGGACAAATTCGATATGAGTAAGAATATTCTGGTCACCGGAGGTTTGGGAGCTGTTGGAACCTACCTTGTAAAGTCGCTCGAAAGGGAAGGGCACAACGTGTTCATTGCTGACCTCCCCCACAACAATCGCACAAACTACGCGCGATGCGATGTGGGCGAGTTTCGACAAGTCGAACGACTTTGGACAGGCGGCGGTTGGCAACATGGTTACACCCCAAACGGACGCAAGTTTGATACGGTCTATCATCTGGCCGCTGAATTCGGACGCTGGAATGGCGAAGACCACTATGAACAGGTTTGGAAAACAAATGCGATCGGCACCAAAAACATTATTCGAATGCAGGAACGTGAAGGCTTTGAAGCCGTCTACTTTTCGTCTTCCGAAGTCTACGGCGACTATGAAGGCGTAATGTCAGAAAGCGTGTTGGACAACATCGAAGTCAAGCAGATGAACGACTACGCGATTTCAAAATGGGTCAACGAAATGCAGGTTCTAAACTCTGCCGAACAGTTCGGAACTAAATCAGTGCGAGTTCGCCTGTTCAACACATATGGCCCGGGCGAACCATACAGCAAATATCGATCAGTAATCTGTCTGTTCTGTTACCGTGCATTGCACGACATTCCGTACACGGTATATACAGGGCATAAGCGGACCAGCACTTACATTGCCGATTGCGCAGACGCTCTGGCAAATATCTGCACAAACTTCAAGTCGGGCGAAGTGTACAACATTGGTGGTACTGCCTACCACGACATCGAAGAAGTCTCGGACATCATCCTGCGACACCTTGGTAAGAAGGACCGCGAAAGCGAGCTCGTGACATTCGCCGAACCAGAGATTATGACAACAAAGGTCAAGCAAATTGATTCAGCCAAAGCACTACGTGATCTTGACCTGAAGAACACGATCGATCTGGCTGATGGAATCGCCGCCACGCTTGAATGGATGAAGAAATATTACGGAGTCGGAAGCAGTGCGTCTCGCAAGGCTGCGTAGACGGTCAAGGTGATAAATGTAGCACGGTAATCCAAGGCTTTAACTGTTTCTGTGGACTTATTGATGCCACTCGATCGACCGGCCGCCGGTATACAGCCAGCGGAAACGTTGCCCCGCCTGCTGTATCTTGCCGATACTCCGGTGGAACAGTCGTGTCATGGTTCGGCACTCGTTTATCGCCTGCTGTCTGAATACCCGGCAGATCGCTTAAGAATCATCGAAGTTGGCGAGGCGTCGATCCCGTCTCGGCGCCTTGCCAATCGCGATTACCACTATTGCCCACAGCCACGTATGCTTCTGCGTGCTCTGAATACGCGATTTCGACAATGGGCAGAATTCATTCTCGCACGTGTCACCACCGTGGCACTATCCAGAGTCGATAAAATTGCTGCAGAGTTTCAGCCAGAATCTGTGCTAACAGTGATGCACGGATATGGTTGGATGAAGGCTTTCCACATAGCCAATGCCCTTAACTTGCCTGCGCACTGCATCGTTCACGATGACTTGCCTACAATGTTTGGCAGTCGCTGCGGGCCATACATTGCCAGACGTTTTGAAGAGTGTTACGTTGCCGCAACGTCACGCTATTGCGTTTCGACAGCCATGGCTGAGGAATATCAGAAACGCTACGGATGCCACGGCGACGTTCTGCTGCCATCGCGGGCTACCGGGGTGAGCGGATCCCTGACAATGCCCGTCACCGGAAAAGACGATGGGCCGATTACAGTTGCCTTCGCTGGCTCAGTGAATGGTCAGGGCTACGCCGAGGCTTTGAGGCATCTTGCAGAATGTCTTGCTGAGCAGGATGGGCGACTGTTCATATATGGACCGTTGACTGAATCCGCAGCGGTCGCTGCAGGCCTGCAATTGCCTAATGTCACTCTGCGCGGAATGATTCCATCTGAAAAGTTGGTTGAGACCCTACAACGCGACGTCGACGTCGTCTTTGTCCCAATGTCATTCGCTCCTGGTGACCGAATCAACATGACGATTGCGTTTCCGAGCAAACTCACAGATTGCACCCTGACGGGATTGCCACTGCTGATTTACGGACCGGAATACTGTTCCGCCGTTCGGTTTGCCAAAGACAATAGCGGCCTTGGTGAAGTAGTAACGACGAATGATCCGGTGGAAATGCATGGTGCAATAAAGCGACTTGAGAATCCTTTACACAGAGCCGCGCTGGGTGAATCCAGCGTATTCCTCGGCAATCACTACTTCTCATTGGACTCCTCATTGAAACAGTTCTACACCGGCTTGAACCGAAAGTCCCTCGTACCGAGAACCGGCCCCCACAACCGATGTTCCGACTAACTCATCGAATTGCAAGAGCACTCCGCCGCTCCAAACTACGAAAGTTCGGAGCAACAGTAAGCTCCGACCTGCAGTCGAGTAGCAATTTTTTTTGCGGAGATGCCCGCGGACTGACTTGTGGACCTGGTGTTTTCATTTCTGATGGTGCAAAGCTACTTATAGGCGGCAAAGATCAGCCAGGAAAGTTAACACTTGGCTCAAATGTGTTCATTAACCACTATGCGGTGATTGACTGTCACCTCAAGATTGAATTGGGATCAAACGTCCTCGTCGGACCACACGCATACATTGGCGATTTCGACCATCAATTGGAAGCTGACGGAAGTATCACTGGCATCGGAAAATCGGCTGAAATCATAATCGGGGAGCACGTTTGGATTGGCGCGAATGCCACGATCCTGAAAGGCGTCAACATCGGCAAAGGAGCGATAGTGGCAGCTGGCGCAGTCGTCACCAAAGACGTTCCAGCTGGCGCAATTGTCGGGGGCGTACCTGCACATGTAATTGGAAATCGAAGCATAAAATCCTACGCAGCATAGGCATCGACCAACCAACCTAATGCCACGCCGAATGATCCAGCCACGGATCTGAAATTCAGGACAAAAGGAATCAGGAACGGCCCACTGAATACATTTTCTATTATCATCCCGACGTACAATCGAGCAGAGCTACTGCGTTCATGCCTTAAATCACTGAGCCAGCAGACGCACTGTCCATTCGAAGTAATCGTGGTCGATGACGGCTCTTCGGATCACACGGAAGACGTCGTAAATGCGGCTAACGAAAATATCCGATTTTTGCATCAAGAAAATTCGGGGGCCAGCGCTGCCAGAAACCTGGGAGCAGCTTACGCACAGGGCGACTATTTGGCATTCCTGGACAGCGACGACATATGGTTTCCGTGGACTCTGCAGATCGCCTCAGACCTGATCGAAGCACACACCCCGGCGGTGTTGTCTGGTGCATTATTTCCCTTTGAACAAGAATCGGAACTCACAAATATCCAAGCCTCGGAACCCAATGCCGATGTCTATGCAGACTATTTCGAGTCATGCATGCCCGGATGCTTCGTTGGCGCAGGCATGGCATTCATAAAACGTGACGCGTTTCTGGGATCTGGTGGTTTCACCACCGACATCGTCAACTGCGAAGACCACGACCTGATGCTCAAACTGGGCACGGAACAAGGCTTCGTGAATATTAAATCACCACCAACGATTGCATGGCGCAGACACGCTGGAAGCACAACAAACAACTGCCAATTGAGCCTCAATGGTGTCAAACACCTGTTACAGTCCGAATGCGAAGGGCGGTATCCCGGCGGCTCCGATCGCCGCCATGCTCGCAGACAGATCATAAACAGTCATGTTCGACCAGTGTCACTCGATTGTTTGCGAGGACAACTAACCTCAGAAGCATGGCAATTGTATCGGACGACCCTGAGCTGGCACATTCAACAACGCAGGGTGAAGTACCTATTGGGATTTCCCATGCGATATCTGCAAAGGCAGCTATCAGGAGAGGCATCATAGTCATTCATAGTCTGCATCGCGTCTGCGTTGCGATCGCTTCACGTCTGCGGAATCTGGCGTACCGTATTCTTGGAGTAAAGATCAAAGGCAATTGCTGGCTGCGAGCCATCGAAATCCCTCGGGGCTGGAAGAATATTCAACTTGATCTGTGTGCACTCGATCGAGGCGTGACGCTTCTGGTCACGGAAGGCGCAGATTCCCAACCTGAGATCAGGATCGGACAGGGTACGTACATCAATCGTGCCACGACCATCGATGCCCACCAATCAGTTCAGGTTGGTGCTGGCTGCATGATTGGTCCACATTGCTACATTACGGATGCCGATCATGGCATCCAGCCAGGAATAGCAGTGCGGCAGCAGCCGATGATCACCGCCGCTGTCGTCATCGAAGACGGTGCATGGCTGGGAGCTCACGTTACCGTGCTGAAGGGTGTAACGATTGGAGCAGGTGCTGTTGTTGGAGCTGGCAGCGTTGTAACCAAGAGCGTTCCGGCCAACGCCATTGTAGTCGGCATTCCTGCGAAATTTGTTCGTTCTCGTCACTGTTACGCGAAGGCATCATGAAAGTCTGCATCGGGATCACGACATTTAATCGAGCAAAAGTGCTGAGGAAGGCAATTGAATCAGCCTTAAGTCAGGACTATAAAAACAAAGAAGTGTTCGTTGTCGACGACGCTTCTACTGACGAAACCCCAACACTTCGTCAGGAGTTCCCTCAAGTCCGCTGGCATCGATTCGATACATCCACTGGTTATCGAACGGCCCGAAATCTAATGATGACCGAAACGGACGCAGACTTATTCTGTAGCCTCGACGACGATTCCTGGTTCACCACGCCAGATGGCCTAAGTCAGGGTGTCGCACTGTTCGCAGAAAATGAGAAGCTCGGCGCAGTTGGGTTCGAAATCCTCGACGAAGCTCAACCCTCCGGACACGCAGAGAAATGCGTGCATCCGTCGAATATGTTTATTGGCTGTGGACACATGCTTCGGCTAACAGAAGCCAGGAAAGCAGGTCTCTACCAGAAAATGCCGGGCGAATATGGTGGTGAGGAAAAAGACCTGAGCGTTCGACTGCTCGATGCCGGGTGCGACGTAGTAAAATTTCAGGGCGTGCATGTGTGGCATGACAAGACGTTTCAAACTCGAAACATCGGACAGCAACATTCTTCCGGCGTCGCCAATGACCTGGCATTTGCTTTCTTCCGAGCGCCGTTGTGGATGCTTGTCTGGCTGATTCCGTTCAAGATTTTGAACCACCTAAGGTTTGCTGCAAAGTTTGCGTTTCGAAATGTCGGAACGATGTCCGAATTCGACCAGGAGATCCGTAAGCGACACGGTCGCTCGGTCTTCATCGGCCCAGCAGTGTACGGAATCGGAGCGTTTCTGTTGAACAGCGTTCCGTACATAGGCAGTAGAAATCCTGTCGGTACACGTGCCTTCCATGAATTCATTCGACGTGGACATACCAGTCAGGTGTGAAGATCGGAACTGAGTTTCGTTCGATGAACTCGATCGCAAACACACGCAGAACCGACCAAGCTTCAGCAGCACATCAGAACGTGAACCAAATCAGATCATCTGCTTTGACAATGAGTATCGCTGACTCAGTTGCAACACGTCCGCAACCTCCATTACTGCAGAATTTTCCGGCACTCGATGCATTGCGAGGCCTGCTTGCAGTCTACGTTGTGGCAGGCCACGCGCGATGGCTCTTGTGGACAGGACACGCCAACTGGATCACCGAACCCCACAGCTTGCTGGGCAACGGAATTGCCTTTGCTTCTGCTGGCCTTCGATTTGGCCACGAAGCAGTCATGGTGTTCTTTGCGCTGAGTGGATTCTTCATCCATATGCGGATGGCAAAAAATCCAAACAATAAGTTCAACATCTCCCAGTACTCAGTCCGGCGCATCCGCCGGATCATTCCCCCTTACCTGTTTGCACTCTTGCTTACAGTAGTGCTTGATACAATTGGCCGCCACTCATTCCCAACTCTTTACCTCGGGAAGACAAGCGACCCATTGCTAAACAAACTCTTTCTCGTCAAGACGTACAACGCGAGGTCTGTGATCCCCGCCTTGACGTTTGTTCCCTCGGCTATGGGAGAAGATTTTGGATCCAACGGTCCATTGTGGTCTATTGGATATGAAATGATCTATTACAGTCTCTATCCACTCTGGCTATATGTACGTCGAGCTTCCGGAGTGCTCGCCTATATCGTCATTCCGGTAACCCTGCTGGCAACATCGGAGCTTATTCCATTCAGCTACTGTGAAGCTGTGCTTACCAAATATCCAATCTGGATTGCTGGAGCTGGGCTGGCAGAGCTGGCAATGAATCAACCGCGCAGACTTAAACTGATTTTGTTTGCTGCAACGCTCTTGCCTCTTGCAATTGGTATTTTGACCAACCTGATCCCAATCATCCACGTTTGCGTTGGAGTGTCCATTGTAGCAACGTTTGCCTCTTTGCCTGCTCATCTTTCTAAACGCAGGATCTCGCAACTATTCGAGCACATTGGAATACGTTCCTACTCTTTGTACGCGTGCCACTTTCCAGTTCTGGTTCTTATTTCAGCATGGTTGGTCGAAACCCGCGGCGTTCGGCCATTCAATGGATTTGCAGCACTCTTTGGAGCAGCAATTTCAACTTGTCTTGGCTTGATTTTTTTCGAGCTGTTCGAACGGCAATTTTTGAGCAGGGACGTAACGCTGCCATCGATCGATAAACCGGCCCCCCAACATGCCTAGCGAGAATAACAGCGTCCCCAAGGCAACGTGGGTCGTCTGCCAGATTGGGGCTCGCGAACACTATGCGATCGCCCGAGGTTTGCATGCCGAATCGAGACTAAAGCAACTTATTACGGACCTGTGGATTTCCCCGGGCTTCCCGTTGCTGCAAATTCCGGCCAACTCTACAAGACGGCTTCAGGGACGCTACCATCCAGACTTAGCGGAATTAACACCGTTGGCTCCTAACGTGCGATCAATCGTGCGAGAGTCCGTGTCTCGAATCCGACCTTCAGCAAACAGATCTCCATGGCAAAACACAATAAGTCGCAATGATTGGTTCGCAGGCTATTGCGGAAAAATGCTAAGAAAGTTGCATGAGACGACCGACCAGCAACTAACCGTTTTTGCGTATAGCTACGCAGCTTTATCGGTTTTCAGGGTAGCTCGCGAATTGGGGCATAAGACTGTGCTTGGCCAGATTGACGCTGGCCTCGGCCATCAGCACATCGTTGAAGCCGCCTATGCGGCCAACCCGGAATGGGGCTCACCGCAACTTCCACCAAAATGCTATTGGGACAATTGGCAGGAAGAATGTAGACTTGCCGACAGGATCATTGTTAACTCGAAATACTCGCAAGAGAAAATCATCAATGATGGTCATGTAGACTCATCCAAGACTGAGGTTATTCCAGTAGCCTATGAGTCTTCAGCACATGATATCCCGGATCCATTAGTAAAGGCGTTTAGTCACCAAAGTCCAATGCGTGTTTTAATGATAGGACGAGCGACCCTGGAAAAAGGAATGGGCGTCCTGCTTGAGGCATCGAAACTCTTAGTGGGCTTTCCGATCATTTTTGACATCGTAGGTTCTGCCCACTCCGTACCAGCAAATCTTAGAAACGGGGAAAACCTGCGTTGGCACGGGCACGTACCACGGAGTGACGTACACAAATATTATTCGCAAGCGTCAGTCATGGTATTTCCAACGCTGAGCGACGGTTTTGGATTGACTCAGTTAGAGGCACAAAATCGTGGATTACCCGTAATTGCGTCATCAAACTGTGGGGATGTGGTCACGAATAATTTGAATGGAATCGTGCTACAGCACAACACGGCTGAAGAACTGTCCCATACGTTGCGGCGATGCTGCGAAGAACCAGATTTGCTGAAATCATGGTCACAAAATTCCGGCTGTCCAGATATCTATTCATTGCATAAAGTAACAAAACAACTGACCAATGCAGCATGAACGCGAGCACTTTGAAATCACATAACGATCAATGGTGCGGTGCTCGATTTGGCACGATGGGGTTTGTTGCGGCGTTTCTGGGTACGTTCGCTGCGGCCACACTGGTTCCATCAAATGTGTCAACTCGCGGAGCCTTGTTCGTGCCAGCAGCGGTCATGGCCATATCGTTCCTGTTCGTCCCTGCGGTTTCATCGATCGGAAACCTTCGCAACGTATTCCGAGCAGAAAATATAGCAGCGTCGTCGTTGGTCTATTGGGTATTGCTTGACCTGCTACAAGGGTCATATCCGCTTGAAAATGTTTCAGCTGAAACTGCCAGATTCAGCCTGATTCTGACCGGGACGTTTGTTAGCTTCCTTTGGGTTGGCGTGATGCTGCCTGCTTTAAGAGCGCCCCAGTCTCTTACATCCATCGCTAAGGCGCGAGTGCCGTCATCTGCGGTTTTCAGGACTATCGTTGTATTCTTCATTTTGTGCATGTTGCGATTTGCTATTTCCTGCAAGTTCGACTTCGTGCTGATGTTTTCTTCGCTATCTAAAGGAAGATTTTCAACCCCCTGGGCAGCCTCACACACAGGAGGACTGAGTGCTGTACTGGATCATCTATCTTATTTTGGATATCTCCTGCCAGCATTGACTGTAGTCCTGCATAATCGCCTGCCGGGATTCCGCAGACAGGTCATTCTATCGATTTTAATGTCGTTAATTGCAATGGCATTTATCGCTTCCGGAGGAGGAAGAAGGATTTGTGGGGTAATGATCCTGGCAGCGTTGGGCACTTGGGTACTGTCAAGACGTACAATTCGGATTCAGCACGCGATACTGAGCGTATCGCTAATTCTGGGACTCCTGGTCCTGATGCAGTTTCTTTTGTTAGTCAGATCGTTTGGTTTGGAAAACACAGACGGACAGCCTGCTTTCCAAAGGGCCTTGTCTGCGTTCACGGGAGAAAAAAATGAAAACACATCAAAGTATGATCACATTCATGTTGATGACAATTTCCTGCGAATCTGCCAAATCGTAAAAATTGTGCCAGAGAGTCATCCACATGTTTATCACAAATATATCTGGTGGGTCTTGGTGCGACCGATACCAAGAATAATCTGGCCCGGAAAACCAGAGGATGGAGGTTTTAATCTCACGGAAGAGGTTGATGCTCAGGCCTCATTGTCATCTTCCATTGTCGGCGAACTTTACCTGTCGTACGGTTTTGTCGCCGTAGCCCTCGGGGGATTTTTATTCGGACGCCTCTCGACACTTCCTTCAGTCTTCTACAAGTTTCCACATGACAGTCTGGGGCCGCTTATGGCAGGCTATCTTTCAATGGTTCTACTCGTTGGGGCACGCTCAATGATCGAACTGATACTCTTCAGCTATTCAATCATTTTTCTTGTCGTTGGATCGCGGTGGATAAAATTTAGCCCGGTACGAAAACAGAAGATTATCGGGAAACAAGTTCACCGGCAGTGCGCATAGCTTTTTTGAATCAACGGCAAATGAAAGCTCTCAACATAGGGTTTGTCGCAAAACCTTGACACCAAACAGTTTGAAATGTGACGCAGATCTATTGTGGTGCGAACCGAGTTTGACTGCTAACAAAATCAACTCATGGAGGAGTTGTTATTAAGACTCTAATTCTTTGGAGCAAAACTTCTGGATATATGACGGCGTGTTGGAAACAACTCAGCCATCAGGCAGATGTACAACTTCGAGTCATCGCATGGGAGACGTCTGCTGCCATTGATCAGGCTTCGTTCGACACAACAAAAATGGACTCAATTGCAGGGCGGCTACTCTCTGTAAATGAGCGCAGTGAAACCAAAATCATCGAAGAGGAAATTGAGAATTTTCGCCCAGATATTATAGTCATTCCCGGATGGGTTAGCTCCGCATACACGAAATGTGTGCTGCGACTCTCCAAAACTCGGCCGCGAGTTGTCATGGGGATGGACACTCCGTGGAAGGGAAACGTCCGCCAGCAGTTCACTCGCTGGCGACTCAATCGACTGTTTCAAAAAGTCGATCACGTAGTAGTTGCAGGCGAACGAACGTGGCAGTATGCAAGACACCTGGGTTTTTCAGAAGCACGAATTAGCCGCGGCGTTTACGGCTGGGATAGTGCATGCTTCGGCGAACCCACGCACCTGCCACGCAATCAGCCATCAAGCCGTAGTTTCGTCTTTGTCGGACGCTTTGCTGAAGAAAAGGGCATCGGAACTCTCTTGTCAGCCTACAAGCGTTATCGGGAATCGGTTAGTTCTCCATGGCCCCTGACAATGTGCGGAAGTGGACCACTTTGCGGGACAGTATCGGGCGAGGGCGTTATCAATGCTGGATTTATCCAGCCAGCCGACCTGCCGTCGATTTTCCGCCAATCCAGTGTCTTTGTGCTACCGAGCCACTACGAACCCTGGGGTGTTGCGCTTGCAGAAGCGATGGGAGCAGGGCTTCCAGTCATTGCGTCTGAGGCGTGCGGGGCTGCGATCGACCTGGTGCGACCATACTGGAATGGACTGCTCGTCCCGACAGCTTCCGTTGAATCACTGACAAGCGGATTTGTGTGGTTTCACAACAACGAAGACCGCATTGTCCCAATGGGGGCCAACGCGCAACAAACGGCTGAGCCGTTTTCTGCGAAAAACTGGGGAATCCGATGGAAGGCTGTACTGGATGGTGTGGTCGAATCGCGAGCTGCGTGAGAAGTGGCTGAACAATCAACGCAAACCGTCCGAAACCAGTGTTCGATGAGCATACGAATCAAGAGCCTAAGAGCAAGTTCAACCAAAGCAGGAATCGAAGCAACGCAATTCTGACTGCGTATGGCTCCAGCAGCGGGAATTCCCACCAACATCTTCAGTGGCTTACAGAGCCAGCAACCTGCAGCCGAAGATGATGGGACACAAATGGGGCCACATAACTTTGACTTGGTCTATAATCAAACTTCGTTTCTGAAGCACATTTACGCAGGTGAACACGATGGTTTCTTGTGGTCCGCCCATAAGTGAGGGTTGTCCAGGCAAGCAAAAAAATGTGACTTGAGAGAGTTTACTGTTTTGTGTTACGAAGAAACTTCATCGCCGTGTTGACAAAACCCAGTGGTTGCCCCCCAAAGTCGTTAAACATGTCTATCCAAAAAAACAACACGTCGACCACTGCAATTCACCGAAAGCGAGCAGCAGCGTGAGCCGTTCAATGCGAGTTCTTCACTGTGTCCCCAGTCTTCACAACAGTGATGGGGGCCCGGCACAGTCAGTGCCTTCACTTGCTGCAGCCGAGGCCGCAGCTGGGGCAGACGTGCGAATTTGCACAGGTGATATGCCAACAATCGACCTCTCACAATTTACGGGAGTCGGGTTCGTCGCTGGCGAGCCAAAGGTTGTCACATCGCACAACTGGATTCCCGACTTGATCCACGACCATGGCATATGGCTACGTTCGAACCATCTGTCAGCGCGTCTTTCCAGACAAAAACGCATTCCGCGCATCGTCAGTCCTCGAGGAATGCTGGAACCATGGTGTATGAAACACCATCGCTTCCGCAAAAAGGCAGCATGGCAACTCTATCAACAGCGTGATCTCCAGAGCTGTGCGGGGTTACACGCCACGTCTGATGCGGAAGTCTCCCATCTGCGAAGTCTTGGCCTGACACAGCCTGTCGTGCTGCTTCCCAATGGTGTTTCCAGCCCCCCGCCTGAGAATCAGCCTGAGAAGAGTTTATCCAACAACCAGCCGGGAAAGCGAGAGGTCATATTTCTCTCCAGAATCCATCCTAAAAAGGGAATCATCAACCTGGTTAACGCGTGGAAGCAAATCGCATGCGACGAATGGTTGTTGAGAATCGTTGGATCTGATGAAGCAAACCATCGCAAGGAAGTCGAAAACGCAATCAACGAAAACGGTCTGCAAAATTGCGTTGTGATTAATGACGCCGTGTACTCGAACAAGAAATGGGATCTTCTTCGCAAAGCTGACGTCATGATTCTGCCATCGTTTTCTGAGAATTTCGGAATCGTTGTTGCAGAGTCACTATCGGTTGGAACTCCGGTTATCACCACGACGGAAACACCTTGGGAAAAAGTGCTCACTAAAAACTGCGGATGGTACACCGAACCTTCCGTTCCCGGCATCGTTCAGGCTCTGAGAGCCGCAATGTTGACCCCGAAAGTCGAATTGCTCGCCATGGGTAGACGTGGCCAAGAGTGGATCGGAAGTGAGTTCTCATGGAATGACATCGGGCAAAGGATGCTTGGCGGCTATGATTGGATTCTTGGAAGACGACAGGCATGCGATTTCGTCAAAGTATGTTCCGAACTAAGAAAAGTCGCCTAATCCAATGAATCAGTTTGTCATTGATGTCAAAGCGTTGCTGATAACCCTGCCGAATTTCGACGCGAAAACCTTAAGCCTCTCTCGAACATGTTCAACTGTACTGAACAGACTAATCGACTGAAGAATTGATGGAGTTGAATCGTTGCAAATTCACGTGAGCAAGGCTGATTGTCCAAGCCCACATTCTTTCGCAAACAAAGTTGCTCGCGTTGTCTGGGGAACCGTGTGGTGCGTTTGCTTCCGCCCATCTCCTCGGATTCTATTTGGATGGCGTAGATTCCTGCTTCGAATTTTCGGTGCAAGGATCGGGCGCAATGCTCGAATATCTCCTAGCGTCATAGTTTGGGCACCGTGGAATCTGGTAGTCGGTGATGAAGTGGCAATCGCCCACAACGTAGATTGCTACTGCGTGGACAAACTAACCATTGGAGACAAAGCAACAGTCTCTCAGTATTCCATTCTATGTACTGCAACACACGACATTTGTTCACCAAACATGCAACTCATTTCCTCTCCGATTGTCCTGGAAGCTCAATGCTGGGTGTGCGCTGCAGCGTTTGTTGGGCCAGGAGTGACAATCCACGAAGGCGCTGTTCTTGGTGCCATGTCAGTCACAACGAAAAACATCGACGCATGGACAGTAAATGCTGGCAACCCAGCCAGAATGCTGCGACGTCGCCAGATTCGTGCGATGGAAGAATCGGAGACTTCCAATGAAACATAGCCAGACAGGTCAACCACCACAGCCGGATTTGGTATGCCTTCAGCCTCAAGTCTCGACACGCCTCGCCGATGGAAACACTCTTGTTGTGAAACAATTGCAGTCATCCATCGTTCCCGTGACAGTACTAATCGCCGCCAAAAACGAAGAAGTGAATCTATCAAAGTGCATCTCAGCTTTGAGCGACTTTGATCGCGTTGTTGTGATCGACTCGGGCAGCACCGACAGGTCAGCAACTGTTTCAAGAGCCCACGGCGCGGAAGTCGTAAATTTCGAATACTACGGAGGCTACCCCAAGAAACGCCAGTGGGCTATGGATTCATTGGAAATCAGCACGCCCTGGGTTCTGCTACTCGATGCAGATGAAGTCGTCACTGAAGAATTCGTCACTGAACTACGTACAGTCCTTCACAATCCAGACTCAAAAGATGGGTACCTTGTCACCAAGGGATTCCACTTCCTTGGCAGGAAGTTTCGCTACGGTGGATTCTCACATTCAGCCGTCCTGCTGTTCAAAACAGGAAAGGCAAGGTTCGAACATCTTATCGACGAATCGAGTGAAGCCCTGGATATGGAGGTTCACGAACGACTCATTGTGGCTGGTGAGATCGGGCGAATTGCCACGCCGCTGATCCATGAGGACTTCAAGGGGTTGGAGGCCTATGTTGCCCGTCACAATAAGTATTCAACGTGGGAAGCCAATGTAAGAAGTCAACACTTGTCAAACAGAGAGTGGGGAAAGTCTGCCATAAGGCCGCGTTTGTTTGGGAATGAACAGGAGCGAAGACGATTTCTAAAACAAGTTGCAATAAGATTCCCCTTCGAACCCCTACTCTGGTTTATATACCACTATGTATTTAAGCTGGGTTTTCTGGAAGGCAGGCGAGGCCTCATTGCAAGCCAGATTCGCAGCAGCTACATCGCGCAGTCGCGGGCGAAGGTGTTTGAACTAAAGTTGAAGTCATTGGGAAACATTACTGCCTCCAACCAGAAGCCTACCATCAAAACACAACAACAAAATGGACCAGCCAAAAGAAGAGCGGCGTGATCGCAACATTCGAGGCGGCACTTGCCCCAAACGTCAGTCCGGCAATTTTCGCCGAACCAACAAGCAGGATCGCTATATGCATCAAGAAAACAGGGATCAAACTCAGTTTGAGCTGTCTGCTGAGTGCTACAATTCCGAATGCATTATTGGGCACACGCTCTACCAACTTTCAACACAACAGCCAAAAGCCTCCATGATCATTTAAACAGGCCAAGCAAGCCTCGATCAACAGGGCCTACACACTATCTACAAGGATGTGAAAACAATGCGAGCGCCAATTGTTTGGACGATGATTTTCTCGATGACGTTGATGCCAATTCAGGCGACGTTCGCCGGACAGGAAGTTGCCACTGAACAGGTTCGACTTCAGAACGTTGAACTTAATGAGGCTGGAACCGTGACTGGTCGATTGACTGACCCAACAGGTCAGCCACTTGCCAACAAAGAAATTCAGATCACCACAAAGAACGCCACTCAAAAGAAAACAACTGACGCGAAAGGCGAATTTGTTGTTTCAGCCCAGGCCGGCGGAAACTGTGCAATAACGGTAGACAAACAAACTTACGCATGCCGTATGTGGCAGCACAACACAGCTCCTCCAAAGGCACTGACATCGTTCGGCATTGTCTACAGCGAAGATTCAGTTGTTCGCGGTCAGTACGACGATTGCGGAGAAGGTTGTGACGACGGAGCTGGCGGTCGCTTCGGAAAAATTGGTGGAGTATCAGGCGGCCAGCTGCTGGGCCTGGGACTTCTTGCCGGTGCCGTTGTTGCCATCGTTATCGCAGCCAACAACGACGATGATGCCAGCTAATCACTGACAACTCAGCAAAAGACTATCCATCAAAGCCTGCCGGACATATCTCGGCAGGCTTTTTTCGTTTCCTGGCAAAACGCAGCGAGATAGCGACTTCAGTTACGGGACTGCCGAAACCGGCAGATTCAGCCGAATTAGACTACAGACGCTGGAAGCTTTCTGCCGATCCAAACGTAGCGAGGGTCATCAAACCAGAATTCGATTCATACACGACGGGTAGAAAAATGCGTACAATCACCACATGGACTGCAATGCTGTCGATGATCTTTTCATCCACAATATCGTTTGCTGTGGACCCAGCACCAGTTCCAACAAGTTCAGATCGAGTAACTTTAAGCAGCGTTGAACTTTCCAACAACGGCTCACTGGTTGGTCAGTATTTGTCAAAGGCTGGTCAGCCCATTGCAAACGCAACGATTCTTGTAAAATCCGGCGACGCAACACACAGCGTTCAAACGAACAGCGAAGGTCGTTTTGAAATTTCAAGAATTGAATCGGGGCAGTGTACGTTTCAAA
>ERZ887942.513-NODE-513-length-31542-cov-11.816496_pt1 | contig 31542 bp, 27 predicted proteins | sample MGYA00521099_ERZ887942 | MGnify/ENA primary metagenome ERZ887942 (study PRJEB32303, sample SAMEA104408605) | aquatic metagenome | biome: Brackish water; feature: Pelagic; material: water | place: Baltic Sea | collected 2014-06-07T06:48:00 | depth 16,251 m ...
CATAGTGCATTAATGATGTTCTCTTTACATCATTCAGTTTCTTCATACCCATAAGGGTGAACCATTTAACCCAGTGACGAGCTTGCTTCTCATAAAAAATAAATGTCCCTTCTGATATCTCCCCTGCCTTTAACCGTTCTCGTAAGTACTCAATGTGTTTAGAAAGAAGTCTTGTGGTGCTGTTGGCACCTCCTCCCCTCTCCTCCTTCTTGACATGAAAGAGAGTACCGAGGTTGTTCATAACCCAGGATCTCGCTTCATCCTCGGTCTTCTGTCCAGTACTTCGTGCTGTGTATGTACGAGTTACTGAGTCATATATGCGGCAATAGAAGGAGCTGGAGTGGGAGTACTTACACAGGGTGATGCCAGGAACAACTGTTCCAAATGACACATAACCCTTTGCCATCACTCCACCAGGGACCTCAAACCCCACCCTAAGGCGGTTCGGGCCTGTTGCCAAGCCCTTTACAACGCCTTTACAACAATGAAACCCCTAAAACACTAGTGTCCCAAAAAACCATCCATAGCTATGGAGACCAATACCAAGAAGATTCACACCGATATAACAAACCCCAATCACAACCAAACCTGCGCTCGCCACTAGGGCAGGACGCCTGCCCTGCCAACCTCTGCTTAAACGCGTATGTAAGTACGCCGCGTATACCAACCAACAAATCAGGGCCCAGGTTTCCTTAGGATCCCAACTCCAGTAGCTACCCCAGGCCTCGTTGGCCCACACTGCGCCGCTAATGATCCCAACGGTAAGAAGCAGGAATCCAACCGTAATGGTGCGATAGCTAAGGCTGTCCAACAGCTCATTACGCGTGAACTGCACAGAAGACAACTGAACGTCAGGCTCGCCGACGCTGCCAAGGGGAGTTGCGAGGGCAGCACGCCGATATCCTCCACTTCCAATCGAGCTGCTGCGCAGTTCCAAGGCATGACCACGATCTGTCACCAAAACAGCGACTGACAACAGAGAGCCCACCAAAAGGGCGGCGTAACTCACCATGATCACGCTCACGTGCATCACAAGCCAGCTCGATCGAAGCGCTGGAACGAGCGGAGAAGCCTCTTGTAACTGATCAGGAAGCGCAAAGCTGGCAAAAGCAATACATCCCAGGCCCATTGGAGTCGCTGACGCAGCAACGATCGGTGTTGGCCAAGATCTCTCCACCAACAGCTGAGTAAGCGTGCATGCCCACGCAAGGAAGCAAAGCGATTCATAGAGGTTGCTGATCGGGAAATGCCCCGACTGCCACCAACGGAAAACGAGTTGAGCGGTCAAGGCGAGGTTTGCTGTTGCGATCAACAGCGTCACAAGGCCAGACGTTTTCTCTGAGCTCACTTTCCAGAAGGCGAGCGGTAAGGCCAACAGCAAAAGGGCGAAAGCAAACAATCCCAGCCCAAGAACCGGATCCATCCCAGCCATCTCCATGAACCACTTCACCGTTTAATGACCTGATTCTGACGTGTTTGCTTACCGGCTGGCCTGCCGCAACAACACTCCACCACCTGCAAGAGAAATTAAGACAGGCCCCCAAGCAGCCAGAAGGGGAGCCAACGTCCCTTTGACACCAAGTGAACTGAAGCTAAAACTCAACACGTAGTAAACAAAAATAAGCACCACACTGATACCAAAACCCTGACTGCGACTCGTTCTGCTGTTGGGCTTTGCACCAAGACTCGACCCGATCAAACCAAACACCAAGCAGGCCATCGGGACGGTGAATTTTTCTTGAATCCGAACTCTGAGCCTGCGAGCTTCTTTACGGTCACCAGCATCAGATAAAAGCTGCTCTGCCTCTATGGCCTCAGAAACAGTCATATTATTGGCATCTTTTGGCAATCTTGCGATCCGTAGAGGCGCAGGACTCAGCGGGTAAAGGTATCGATCGAAATAAGCTGATGTTGTACTACCAGATGGTGTAAGAGTAAGAATTTTGCCATCTCTAAACTCCCACTTTGCCTGCGATTCGTTCCAATTAGCCTTTTCAGCAACAAGCATCTGGGTAAAACCAGATCGTGAAAAATCTAAGACAGTCACCCCAATCATCGTTCCATCTTGGAACTTACTGGCATAGAAAAGCTGTGTTAAACCCTTTCCAATAACTCCATCGGGTCCAGTTACTCGACCAAAACGAGAATAAACAATATCGTCTCCTTTCTCAGCTGCAATGGCTTTACCTAAAGCACGTTGTAATGTAAATTCCGCAGAACGATTTGTTCGTGGCACAATGACATCGTTGAAAAGAAACGACAGACTCGTCATCAGCAGGGCCAAAGCGATTGCAGGTGCAACCATTCGACTCGCAGTGACGCCAACACTTCGAAGCGCGGTGAGTTCACTATTGGCAGAAAGACGGCTGTAGGCGAGCAAAGATGCCATCAAGGTTGCCATTGGGAAGGAAATCACCAAAAAACTTGGCAACTTCAGCAACAACACTTGAACGGCGATTGTCCAAGGAAGATTCGATTCAACAATCTTGCGAACCAGATCAAACATCACCCCTACGGATAGGGATACCACCGTGAATGCTGTAAGGGCAAACAACAAGGGCCCGATCAATTCACCAAGAAGCCAACGATCAATTAATGGAACGCGATGAATAAGCCTGCGGAGCTGTCGTTGAGCTGCAATCCAAAGATCGTTTATCACAACTGGAATCCCTCCCCTAGGTAATGGCGTCGCACAAGTGGGTCATGGGCTACTTCATCGGAGCGACCGGACGCAAGGATGCTGCCATCCGTCAAAATGTAAGCCCGATCAGTAATAGCAAGGGTTTCGCGAACGTTATGGTCGGTGATCAGGATGCCCATTCCGCGCTGGCGTAATCCATGGATCATTTGCTGAAGATCCGCCACAGCCAATGGATCTACCCCCGCGAAGGGCTCATCGAGAAGTAGGTAGCGAGGACCTTCTAAACCAACAGCAAGAGCTCGGGCCACTTCGCAACGCCGACGTTCACCACCCGAGAGTTGGTAGCCACAACGATGGATAAAAGGCTCGAGATGGAAATCCTCGATTAATTGATGCAAACGTTGATGACTATCAACCTTGGAAAGTCCGCTTTGAACTAACACAAGTTCCAGATTTTCTTGAACCGTCAATTGGCGAAAAACGCTGGGTTCCTGTGGTAAGTAACCAATTCCAAGACGCGCCCTTTGGGGCATCGACAAGTCAGCAACAGGATGCCCATCCAGAAGAACTTGACCCCGATCAGGACGTAACAACCCAATCACTAAATTAAAGCTGGTGGTTTTACCCGCCCCATTGGGTCCCAGCAAACCAATCACTTCACCTGGCTTCAAGGTGAGCGAAAGGGAGCGTACCAAGGTCCGGCCACCGAGAGTCAAAGTGACCTGATCAAGACTCAAGCTCATGGCGTTAAGGGAGTCTGACCATCAGGACTCTGTTTTAACAACAAAATGGACTGAACTTGCTGACCTGGAATTGGGTTCGCCAGAGCACGTTCTTCATCAAGGTTGTAAGTCACGCGCTCAGCGCGAATACTGTTTCCATCGTCCTGCACCACATCCACATCTCCGCTTAGAACAAGCATCGCTTCCCTGCTGAAGTATTGCGCCTGACGCGATGTTGCCACCATCCCACGAGCGGGATAAACAATCCTGACATTGCCCACTGCTGTCACCACACCTGTGATGTTGTCTGCGCTTTGGGTATCCGATTCAATCGTGATCAAGCTGTCTTCGCCTGTCGCAGTCTGGGCAGTCACTGGAAAAAAAGAACCAGTAAAAACCAACAGGGCAGCAACAGATGAGAGCTTGGCAGTCCAAGTGGTCATTACAAGAGCGAGGGATCGGAAGAACATCAGGTCACCCTCATTATCTCAGCCAATGTACCTAGAAATTCAGGAGTGGTCACGCAACTCAGGAACTGGAAGTGCGACAGGATCGGTCTCTCGTTGAAGCGCTTCCAGTCTCAAACGAGCCTGCTCTCGAACCAAAGGCAAATCGAGACCAAGATCCCCTGATATTGCAGAAGAAAGTCGACCTACGCCTTCACCCAACAAGATTGTTGCACCTCTAAGATTGCCTCGTTCTAAGTGAACATGAGCAACTGCAATTTGGAGTATTCCCTGTAACAATCTCCGATCGGCTCCAGCCGTTTCATGCCAAATTTCTTCAAAAGCATCGTGAGCTTCATACCAGGCACGTCGATTGAAGAGATCGACGGCCTGCTGAAATCGGGGATCGTCGTGGGCGCTCAACGCTTAGCCATTTTTTTGGCAGGTAATTTTCTTAACCGCATCGATTCAGGAGTGACCTCAAGCATTTCATCAGGTCCGATATATTCCAAAGCACGCTCTAAAGTCATCTGAATCGGTGACTGAAGCGAATCCAAAACATCAGCGCCAGCAGAACGAATATTCGTTACTTGCTTGGCTTTGCAGATATTGATTTCCATATCTTGCTGACGGGTGTTCTCACCAATAATCATTCCTTTATAAACTTTTGTGCCTGGAGTAATAAAGAATTGTCCACGATCTTCAGCTCCTTTTAGAGCATAGAAAGTAGCTGTGCCTTCTTCAAAAGCAATCAAAACTCCATTCCTTCTGTTATCAAAATCACCCTGCATCGGACGATATTCGAAAAATGAATGGCTCATGATTCCTTCACCGCGAGTAGCGCGAATGAATTCACCGCGGAAACCAATGAGTCCCCTAGACGGAACCACAAATTCAAGCTGCGTGCGGTTGTCAGCGCCGGTTTCCATATTTTGCATCTCACCCTTACGCGTTCCCAATTTTTCAATACAGCTACCAACAGCAGCTTCAGGAACGTCCATCACCAATGTTTCCACAGGCTCACAAGGTGTGCCATCAATCGTGCGGAAGATCACCTGAGGCTGAGACACCTGAAATTCAAATCCCTCACGGCGCATCGTTTCAATCAAAATTCCGAGGTGAAGTTCACCACGACCACATACAGAGAAACGATCAGGAGAATCTGTATCTTCAACCCGTAAAGCGACATTCGTGAGCAATTCGCGCTGCAGGCGATCACGAAGCTGACGACTGGTAACAAACTTGCCCTCTTTTCCAGCGAAAGGAGAATCATTGACCACAAAAGTCATCTGAAGCGTGGGCTCATCAACTTTGATCAGGGGTAACGCTTTTGGTTCATCCGGGCATGCAATCGTTTCGCCGATGTTGACATCATCGAAACCAGCAACTGCAACAAGATCGCCAGCAGACGCTTCTTCGATATCAACTCTTTGCAGGCCTTCAAAGCCCAAAAGCTTACTGATACGTCCTCTCTTTACACTGCCGTCATCCTTAATAAGTGATGCTTTTTGACCCTGCCTGATAACACCATTATGAACTCGTCCAATAATGATTCGTCCAAGAAAATCTGAGTAATCAAGGGTAGTAATTTGAAGCTGTAGTGGCTTTTCAGGATCACCAACAGGAGGTGGAACATGACGCAAAATCGCATCAAAGAGAGGACGCACGTTGTCGCTCTCTGTTTTCATGTCGGGCTTCGCGAAACCGCCTAAACCACTACCAAACAAGTAAGGGAAATCACACTGATCGTCATCAGCACCAAGCTCTATAAAAAGATCAAGAACTTTATCAACAGCTGTTTCTGGATCAACACGCGCACGGTCAATCTTGTTAACGAACACAATCGGCCTCAAGCCCTGTTCGAGGGCTTTTTTGAGGACAAAGCGGGTTTGGGGCATGGGCCCCTCATTGGCATCAACGATCAGCAAACATCCGTCCACCATGCCGAGCACACGCTCAACTTCTCCGCCAAAATCAGCGTGACCAGGCGTATCAACGATGTTGATTCTCGTGTCGTTATAAGTAACCGCCGTGTTCTTCGAAAGGATGGTGATTCCGCGTTCCCGCTCTAAATCATTGGAGTCAAGAACGCAGGTTGGAACGGCCTCGTTGTCGCGAAAGATTCCGGACTGGCTGAGCAGAGCATCCACAAGAGTGGTTTTGCCATGATCCACATGGGCGATGATCGCTATGTTGCGAATCGCCTTATTCTGGGCGCTCATGAGGTCCGTAACGTTATAAGGGAAACTTGGGAACGCCAGCAGGCGCAGCCGCGACATGCTATCTCAAAGTGAGACTTGTAACGCTTGATTTTCGCTTCCGATGCGCAAACTGCCACGCGTAACGCCAAGCCTTTGATCGATTTGCTCCCTCTTCCATACGTCCGCTGAGAGGGGGTGACCCAAAAGAGCATCGCTCTCAGGCTGAATCCTGAGTCGAGTTGCCTCGGCGTCTTCATCGAAAAGATTCAGGCAATAGCGTTTGATTCCCGCATGAAGCAGGGCACATAGATCCTCGACTCCTGTTTATGGCTTGCCGTTGAAGAGAGTATTGCGACAGCCATGATCTGTTTTCAGCGGATGCTCCACAAAACCTCGATCCGTTCCGGTGGAGAATCCTCCACCAAGTCAAGCAATTAGCTGAGATTCAAATCACAACTGGCTGTTAGACGGATCGAGCCCCCAGAACTCGAGAAACCAAAGCAAGCTCAGCTGATTCGCAAGATTCAACGAGACGTCACAAGCGAAAGAGACCAGCCCGTACCGCCCAAACGCTCACGACCTAAACCGTGATCCCGGGTTATCTCCAAAACGGCCTGACTCATGGTGTTACCGCGCTCTCCATCAGCCAAAACGGGCTGAAGCCCCAGATCCAGCGGAGTCACCACATGTTCTGATCGACACTGACAGGTGCTTTGCCATTTCGGATCACTGCTGAGGCACTGATAGGAATAGGCCACGCATAAGGCCCCTCGCACAAACACCTCTAAAGGCATGGCAAGGGAACGCTCTTGGAGCTGGGGAAAGCAACGCTGGGAAAGATGATGTGTTCAACGTCCAAGAGCTAGCTGACGTGCCGGTTCAAATTGACGCAATGCATCGGCTGAACCTTCAAAACGCCAATGCCATGGCTCATAGCTCACACCTTGAGGGTTCACTTCTGGAAAAGACAGCGTGAAGTGATAGCTGGCGGCGTAATCCTGCAACCAACGAAATGCCGGAGTCGTTTCAAAGGAAACCGAAAGATTGGTATCTGGGCGACTGCCATCACCAAGATCAATCGCATAGCCAGTGCTGTGTTCGGAATAGCCGGGCGGAGCAGAAACCTTGGCCCGTTCTTCGGCCGTTTGATTTCTTTCTGATTTCACATCAAAAAAAATCCCCTGCTGCAAGTTATGAGAGCGATAGCCACTGATCAGCCTCAGATCGATTCCATCTGAGGCTGCGGCACGGCGCATCGAGTCCAGTGCGAGTGCTGCATCTTGATGCAGCTCAATTCCTGCCTCAACGGGCACAAGTTGGCTGACAATCGCCTCCTCATAAGGAAAGTGTCCAAGCAGACGACCGTCTTGATCTGGCGGCGCTTCAATCCCATCCACCACTGGAACTGGAGCCGATGGAAACAAAAAAGAACGACTTGCCAGCAATCCAGGGCCAAACCAAACAGCAGCCAAACTGCCTCCACCCACAAAGAGACACGCGAAAAACACACCAAACCCGCTGCCACGCTTACGAGGAGCAGGTTTCGAGCGTCGGGCGACAGGAATGTCATCCCGGGTGCTTCGGCGAGTGGCGGCGACCCTTCCCAGAGGAATCATGCAGTGTTGTTTCAATCGTAAGGGGGTCGGCTAGGGCCTAGTAGCCCTTTTCAAGATGCGTGATTAGTTTGAAATCAATGACCCGGCGGAGTTTGCTGAGATGCTGAGAGTTGCCGTTGTCGGTGGTGGACCGAGCGGATCCTGTGCCGCAGAAGTGCTTGCACGGGCCGGCGTCAAGACTTGGTTATTCGAGAGAAAACTCGATAACGCCAAGCCTTGCGGGGGAGCGATTCCGCTTTGCATGGTTGAGGAGTTCGATCTTCCGGATTCGATCATCGACCGCAAAGTTCGGAACATGAAGATGATTTCACCCTCCAATCGGGAGGTTGATATCAAGTTGGACCCACTCGGTTACGACGACAATGCCTATATAGGTATGTGTCGACGCGAGGTGTTCGACTCTTTCCTGCGCAATCGCGCTGCCGACTTAGGCACCACTCTGATCAATGGGTTGGTGCAAAAGATCGACACAGGTGACAAACGCCAAGGTCCTTACACCATTCACTACGCCGACTACAGCGCAGGCGGTCCCACCGGCGAGATGAAAAGCCTGGATGTGGATTTAATCATTGGCGCCGATGGAGCTAACTCCCGCGTCGCGAAAGCGATGGATGCCGGTGATTACAAAGTGGCGATTGCCTTCCAAGAGCGCATCAAGCTGCCAGCAGAAGAAATGGCCTACTACGAAGATCTCGCCGAGATGTACGTAGGAACAGATGTCTCACCTGACTTCTATGCCTGGGTGTTCCCTAAATACGACCACGTCGCCGTGGGCACAGGGACCATGCAAGAAAATCAGTCCCTGATTAAAGGTCTTCAAAAAGGCATTCGCGAACGCGCCCGTAAGCGCCTGTTCAAGGGCGAAGTCATCAAGGTGGAAGCGCATCCGATCCCAGAGCATCCCCGTCCTCGCCGAGTGGTGGGTCGCATGGCGTTGGTGGGAGATGCAGCTGGCTACGTGACCAAAAGTTCAGGTGAAGGCATCTACTTCGCCGCAAAAAGTGGTCGCATGTGTGCGGAAGCGATCGTGGAAATCTCCAAAAACGGCACCCAAATGCCAACTGAAAAGGAGATCAAGAACACCTACCTGAAACGTTGGGACCGCAAGTACGGGGCAACGTACATCGTGCTCGATATTCTTCAACGGATCTTCTATCGCACCGATGCTGCCCGTGAAGCATTCGTCGAAATGTGCGATGACCAAGACGTCCAGAAGCTGACCTTCGACAGCTATCTGTACAAAAAAGTGGTGATGATGAATCCCTGGCAGCAGGTGAAACTCACAGCTCGCACCCTTGGGAGTCTTCTGCGCGGTCAAGCCTTAGCCCCTTCGAGCTACGACTGCGTACCTTCAGCGGTGGGGCGATCCGATGGTGACTTCCTTGCCGACGAAGCGGCCCAAGCCATCAAAGCGCAGACCTCTGGTCATGCAGTCAAAAAAGGTGAAGCGGAGATCGAGGAAGAGCGCTCCAAGGTCACAGCAAGCTGAAACCCTGGTGAGGCATCAGGACTGGATGCAATCAAATTGCGCCAGGACTGATGCCTGATTTTTCAAGACACCAAGAAGATTGAGGCGATTGCGGCGGACATCGAGATTGTCCGCCATCACCATCACGCTTTGCGGACCATCAAAAAAGGCCTCCAGCGCTTTCGCAGCACCCTGCAACCCTTCCGCAAGCTGGTTGTAATTGCCTGATTGAGCAAGGGGAGACAGCTCATTGAGCGATTGCAATAGAGCCGCTTCGCTTGCTGATTCGAACAAATCGGAGGCAACCACTCCCGAAGTTGTGAGCTGATCGGCCCCAAGATCACCTTTCTCGGCAAGTTTTGCAGCGCGCTGCACCACAGCCTGGACCGCCTGTAGCCGCTGATCGCGACGAAGCTGATGCAGCAAAACAAGACGTTCGCGAGCATCCACTGGATCACGAAGCAAACGCGCATCGCCGACGGCCTCTCCTGCTACGGATTGAACCAAATCAGCTGGAAAGCCATCCTCCTCGAACTGAGAGACCATTCGCTGCCGCAGTAAAAGCGACAGATCGGCCACTAAGGCCTCAGGTTGCACCGCAAAGGAGGGGAATCGTTCCGCCCAATAACAGGCTGCATCCGAAAGCAGGCTCTGCAAAGAAAGACGCCAACCGCGATCCCAAAGAATCTGAACAATGCCATTTCCAGCCCGACGCAGGGCATAAGGATCGGATGAACCACTGGGGCGGTCGCCCTTGGAGTAGATGCTTAATAGCAGTTCCAAGCGTTCCGCAAGGGCCAACAACGCTCCTGCATCACTAGAGGGAAGAGCATCTCCAGCACCACGGGGCTGGTAGTGCTCAGCCACTGCAAGAGCGACCTGACGATCTTCCCCCTCCTCTAGCAAGTATTTACCGCCGATCAAACCCTGCAGCTCAGGGAACTCGCCCACCATCTGGCTCACCAAATCATGCTTGCAGAAGTGAGCTGCTCGCTTGGCATGCATGGCGATGTCTGAAGGAATCGAAAGCGATTCGATCAACTGCTCTGTCATCCAAGACATCCGCTCACATCGATCGCGCAAACTTCCGAGCCCCTTCGCGAAGGTGACGCGATCCAGGGCATCCCGGCGCGACTCGCTCGGACTTTTCCGATCCACATTGAGGAAAAATTCCGCATCGGCCAAGCGGGCACCCAACACCCGCTCATTGCCCCGCACGATGGTTGCGTCCGCAGGCTCGAGGCCATTGCTCACCAGCAAAAACTTCGACAGCAGGACGTCGCGTGCCTGAAGTGCCAAAGGATCGTGATGCGCGTTCTCGCGTTTCAACGGGACATAGCGCTGGTGGGATTGCATCACCGTGACAATCACCTCAGGTGGCAGATCGAGATAACAATCAGCAATCTCCCCACTCAGCACTCTGGGTGCCTCCACCAGATCAACCAACTCTTCAAATAAACCTTCGGGACAGTCAACAGAGGCAGAGCATGCTGCGGCCTCTGTGTCCAAAGCTGAGCGAATCAATTGCTCGCGTTGGGATCGATCCACCATCACACCAGCCTTCCTTAAGGCATCGAAATATTCATCCGCGTGCTCGATCTCCAATGTGCTGTTGCGAAGACGATGGGATCGACTCAATCGACCGCTTTGAACAGGTGGTTGCGCCGCAGAAAGAGTGACCGGAATCAGCTCAGATCCATACAGCGATACGAGCCAACGAACAGGACGGCTAAAGCGTTGATCGCCATTGCCCCAACGCATGAATCGCCTGCCTTGCAAGCCATTGATCCAGGCAGGAATGCGCTCATTGAGAAGGGTTGTGGTGGTGTCACCTGGGGTACAAACCCGAGCAAATAGACAAGGCCCCTTCGGCGTGTCACGCGCTTGGAGTTCTGAAGGATCCACACCGCAACGCTTCGCAAAACCCAAAGCGGCAGGACCGGGTTTCCCATCCACCAGGGCCTGCTTCACGGGAGGTCCCTTGCGTTCTTCCTCTAAATCAGGCTGTTGATCAATCAACGAGTCCACCACCACAGCAAGGCGTCTAGGTGTCCCCGACACCCTGACTTGGCCATGACTTAAGCGAAGGTCCTTCAGGTCGGACGCCACCATTTGCTGAAGCTGCTGCAATGCCGAGTGCACAAACTCTGCGGGCAGTTCCTCGGTACCGATTTCAAGCAGGAATGTTGAGGACACGCCGATTGGATATGTAGGAATTGACTGTATTGGAAGCCGCTTCGCTAGTTTCAAAAGACCTATCCCTTGAATCCGTGAACGAAGGTTTGACGACAACCTCAGGGACGCAAGAAGCTGGGCGCGATCGGAAGCTTGATGGCCCTTCAATACCTACAGAATCGATTGACACAGCTCTGTCTAAGGCTGAAAAGCGGAAGCTCTACAGCGGGCATCTTCGAGAACCGTTATTGACAGAGCTGAGCAATGAAGAGATTCGCTTTAGTGAAGATGCAGTTCAGCTACTGAAGTTTCATGGGAGTTACCAACAGAATCATCGAGAATTAAGAAAAACAGATAAAATTAAGTGTTGGCAGATGATGCTTCGCCTTAGAAATCCAGGCGGAAGAGTTCCGGCACAACTTTTTTCGGCTCTGGACGACCTTTCTAATCAATACGGAAACGGAACACTACGCATCACTACACGCCAAGCCTTTCAAATGCATGGCATCCCGAAATCCGACCTTAAAACAGTCATTGGCACGATCATTAAAAATTTGGGTTCTACTTTAGCCGCCTGTGGTGATATCAATAGAAACGTTATGGCACCAGCAGCACCATTTGAAAACAATGGATACCCAGCTGCCAGAAAACTTGCTGACGAGATTGCTGACCTGCTAAGCCCCAAAGCGGCTGAAGGTTCTTACTTAGACATGTGGGTTGATGGTGACCTTAGTTACCGATTTAAACCTGCAAAACCTGTCAAGCAAGCCCGAGAAAGGCAATTCGAAGAAGGGATATTTTCCGGAAGCCAGGATGAACCAATTTATGGTGATACTTACCTTCCTAGGAAATTTAAAGTTGCTGTCACCGTACCCGGAGACAACTCAGTTGACCTACTCACACAAGACATAGGGCTCGTTCTATTCACAAACAAGAACGGAAGTATGCGCGGATGCAATGTTTATGTGGGTGGAGGCCTAGGAAGAACGCATAACCAAGAAGATACGTTTGCACGAATTGCAGATCCCTTGGGTTATGTAGAGGCTGAGAATATATTTGACCTCCTGCAATCAATCATGGCGTTGCAAAGAGATCATGGAGATCGCGAAGTAAGAAAACATGCTCGCATGAAATATCTTTTGCACAATCGTGGGATTCAATGGTTCCGCGAAACCTTGATCAAGGATTATTTTAAAAAGGATATCAAAAGTTTAATTCAGGAACCGCCTGCAAAATTAATGGATTACTTAGGCTGGCATCGCCAAAACCCAGGTCTATGGTTTGTGGGACTCCCTTTCATGTGTGGCCGGCTGGAAGGAACTGTTAAGGAAGGTATTCGCTCCATTGTTGATAGATATCAACTAGAAATACGACTCACCCCAAATCAAGACTTACTCCTCTGCAATATCGGTTCTAGTCAAAAATCATCCATCAAAAGTGAGTTGTCCGAATTAGGGTTTGAACTTCCAGCAGAGGTTTCTCCCCTTGTACGGCATGCCCTCGCCTGTCCAGCCCTACCCACCTGCGGACTAGCCGTTACTGAATCGGAAAGAGTTCTTCCCGATGTTCTCGAAAGACTGGATTCCCAGCTCAAGCAGCTAGAGATTAAAAAATCCATTCTTGTTCGTATGACCGGATGCCCGAATGGGTGCGCCCGTCCATATATGGCTGAACTTGGCCTTGTAGGAAGCGGTGTCAATCAATATCAGCTCTGGCTTGGTGGGAGCGCCAATTTGCAGCAGTTAGCCCGTCCGTTCCTACAGAAGATGCCTCTTGAGGACCTTGAAGCAACGATCGAACCCTTGCTTCAAAGTTGGAAAGAAGCTGGCGGGCGGCGGGGCTTTGGCGAACACATCAGCAAACTTGGTGATGCCACCGTTCAAGAGATGCTCAAGGTTTCAAACTGAACAAGTCTGGATCCCGTCCATAAATGGCACGATCCGCTTGAACAGTCCAAGCCCAAAGCTGATCACCAAAACTGAAGTGCCACCACTCATTCGGGTGACGCACAAATCCCGCCTGAGTCATCACACGATGCAGCAAACAACGACGGCTATGGAATAAAGCAGCGGTCCCATCAGGATGATTCAGCGCTGCATCAGCATGGTGAAGCGGTAAAGACTCGGGGCCGATCGCATCAATTTCCCCCCCCATATCCAAGGGGTTCCCCTTTGCATCAATGAGAGTGAGATCCACAGCAGCTCCAGTGCTGTGGGGAGGCGGTATCGAAAAATCAGAACTCGGTGGAGCCCAAAAACGTGCCACCTCAGAGCGAACGCTTTCCAAACGATTCAGCTGTTCTGAATCCTCTGGATCAATGCCTTGGCGTGCGCACTCCTGCTCAATGGCGTGGCTCACCATGAAGGATTGAACTGACACGGGACGCCAGGCATCGAAGATTCCAAACCGAAGTGGTTGGAGTCCAACCCCGCTTGTGATTCCTTGGAGATGAACTTGAGCAGCCAGCAAACGACTTCTCACTCCTTGGCGAAGACAAAAGGGATCTGCTGCATTCCCATAGGGCGCCCCCAATGACACATAGGGGTGTGGCTCCATGCAGATCACAACAGAGCGCAGCGGTCGCAGGAATTCACCGCAATCGTCAATCAAGATCGAATGCCATGGACGCAGCATGATGACGCGACACTAAAAACGCTGTCAGCAGATTGCCAGGTTCTTGATCACAACGCATCCCGGATGCGATCTCGAACGAGTGAAGGACTAATTGAGTTGTACAGCGGCGGCTGAACGCTTGCGTTGCTGTTCCAACAGCACACGCATGTGCTCATAACATTTGAGGTCGGGATCCTCCTTGAGGATGCTTGCCGCCTCATCCCGGGCTTCCTCCAAGACAGAGCCATCGTCTGCGAGGCTCGCGAGCGCTAAATCAGGCAAACCCGATTGACGGGTGCCTAGCACCTGACCAGGACCTCGAAAGCGCAGGTCCATTTCAGCAATCTCAAATCCATCATTGGAACGGACTAAAACTTCAAGACGTTGTTTGGCCAAAGGATTACGGCTGTCGTTCACGAGTAAGCAGTAGGAAGCGGCCGCTCCACGACCCACCCGTCCCCGCAACTGGTGCAACTGAGCCAAGCCAAACCGATCGGCATGATCAATCACCATCACACTGGCTTCAGGAACATCCACCCCCACTTCCACCACGGTGGTAGAAACCAAAATCTGTGTGGCACCGCCAGCAAAATCAGCAATCACGGCCTGCTTGTCAGCACTGGCTAATCGGCCATGGAGCAGTCCGACGTTGAACTCTGGAAATACCTCCTCCGAAAGCTGACGATGCACATCAACCGCTGAGCGAAGATCCACTTTTTCTGATTCCTCCACCAAGGGAAGCACCACATAAATGCGCTGGCCCTGAAGCACCTGTTCCCGGATGAGTTCATAGGCCTCCTCACGCTCAGAGCTCTTCACAACCTTGGTGCGAATCGGTGTTCGACCTGGAGGGAGTTCATCGATCTGACTCACGTCGAGATCACCATGGAGCGAAAGCGCCAGGGTTCGCGGAATCGGTGTAGCGGTCATCGTGAGCAAATGGGGTTGCAAGCCCTTGTCGAGAAGACGGTTGCGTTGACGCACTCCAAAGCGATGTTGCTCATCAACCACCACCAATCCCAGACGATCGAAGGCAACTGGATCCTCCAAGAGGGCATGGGTTCCCACAAGGATGCGCAACGTTCCGCCGGAGAGATCGCTCAAAATTTGTCGTCGGCTGCGTCGTGGAGTGGAGCCAGTGAGCAGCTCCACGCTGACGTGCAGTGGAGGCAACCAACTGCACAAATTGCGGTAGTGCTGCGCCGCCAACACTTCTGTTGGCGCCATCAAGGCTCCTTGGCACCCAGCTTCCACAGCACGCAGCAGCGCGGCAATCGCCACAACGGTTTTTCCACTTCCCACATCCCCTTGCACGAGCCTCGCCATCGGTTCGGGGCGCACCAGATCCTGTTCAATTTCCGCGAGCACCCGCTTCTGAGCACCCGTGAGTTCAAACGGAAGCAGAGACAAAAAACGGCCGACCAATCCTTGGTGCTCCACCCCCCCATGCAGCACAGGCGCTGAACGCTGACGCAGGGCGGCTCTGCGTTGCATCAAGCTGAGCTGAAGGAGAAGAAATTCGTCAAACACCAAGCGATGACGTGCTTGCTGCAGTTGCTCACTGGTTTCTGGTCGATGGATGGCAACCAGCGCTTGATTGCGAGCTAGCAAGCCACGGGCTTCACGGCGCGGCGCTGGCAGGGGGTCAGGCCAAAGACGAACAGCGGGCAAAACCGCTTCCACCAAGCTTCGAAAACGATCGGCAGTGAGTCCTTCGGTGAGGGGATACACAGGCAACAACCGGCCGATCTGGCGAGAACGCAACGGTGCATTGGCGCTCTCCATTACCTCAATGATCGGATCTTGAAAGCTGATGCCATACGGCCCGCTTTTTACCAAACCACTCACCGCCACGGTGGCGCCGGCAGGGTACTGACGGGTCTGGCCATGCAGGTATGCAGGATTACTAAATCGTTTTCCTGCCAAAAATCGCGTCACCTTGATCCGACCGGTGGGGTCTTGAAGCTGCAACTCAATAATCGAAAGATTTGGGTTGCGAGGACTGGTGAAGCCATGGGATCGACGCACCGTGGCCACAATCGTTGCGGTTTCTCCAGCCTCCAACGCCTCAATTCTGCGTAAGGCGGAGTAATCGACGTAGTCGCGTGGGTAATGCTGAATCAAATCCCGAACGACAAGCAGACCAAGGCTTGCTAATCGTTCCGCCAACTTGGGACCAATCCCATGAACCCTGGCAAGCGGCGACTCCAAATCGAGCGTAAAAGGTTGGTTCGTTGATCGCCCAGAAGTCTGTGGAGACGACGACACCCTGATCCGCGGGGGTGCCATCGGTGCCGATGGCTCAAGACGAGCGCGCAAACCGTGAAGCCATTGCCGGGTGCCAGTGACGAGCCGGCGGCGACCGGCATCACCAAGTTCGGGATACGCAGCAAAATCAGTCGCTAAAGACTGCAGACGCATCAAGCTGTCTTTAGGCAAAGTCACCGGGGGTGGCGTTGCCAATTGGCGGCTCAAGAAGGCATGAAACCGTTCATGACGACCTTGAAGATCGAGAAATCCCTTATCAGCTTCTAAGGAGAGCGACTGCTGAAGCGGCCGAAGCCAGGCAAGAAAACATTCCAAGCCCTGACGATCCAGCGGCGGGGTCAGTCCTGAGCTGTCGTCGGCGGATTGGACCACCACTGACTCTGCACCTCCTGACTAGTAAGACGGCTTTGCCAATGCCGCTGCTGCTGCACCATTGTGAGCAAATTGCTGCGATGTTGGCGCAATCGGTAGCGGCTCTGCCGCAGCGAACCATTGTCATATTCCAGATCAGCGGGCCTCACCAAAACGCTGAGGATTTCCAACTGCTGGTCTTGAGAGGGAATCGGTAAGGGAAGCTTGAGCCGTAAAAGATTCGATGGCGAAGGAAGCGCCTGCAGCTGTCCAGCGATCGCTGCATCCAGAAGCGTGGTTGGAAGAAGGCTGCTAACCAAACCTGCTCTCAGCAACTCAACATTGAGCGCGTGGGACAAATTTCGAATCCTGCGGCTTAAGGCGGCGTCTTGTCCATCGAGCCAGCTCACCAACTCCACTGGCATCGAGGGGAGCAATTCCTCCTCCAGCTGATCTGATGGGACAACGGATGCACCAAGTCCGGAGGCATCGGATTCAAAACTCACTGGCCCGCTAGCCGAATCACCCTGCTGCATGGCCTCACCAGCCATCAAAAACAGGGAGCGCAACAGATCAAAGTCAGCTGTCGTGCCGTCGGAAGCAGCCTCAGAATCAATCGAATCTTGAACAGGCTGCGGCTGCTCATCCACTGGCTCCACAGATGGGAGATCAACATCAACCTCAGCATCCATTCGTGGAAGCAATCCCTCGAGAAGATCAGGATGCTCAATGGGAGGGCTAAGGCTCAACTCAATCCCGCCACGATGGATCTCTTGCGATTCACTCTCAGCATCAGCCTGAAGAGACTGGTGCACCTCGCGTTGGGCTTGCTGGCGAAACTCCGATGCTTCTTTCTGAAGACGCCTGTCGAGATCCATGAGCTGCTCAACAGTCAGCAGGCAGGAGCAGCGCTGAATGAGTCCATCAAAGGTCAGCTGAAGTTCAGCCTGTTGCTCCGAGGACATTCGCGATAATCGTTCACCCCGTTCACACAAAAGATGACCAACCGCATTGCGTACGCTCGACAACAAGAGGTTGCGCATTAGTTGTAAATAAAGCGCTTGCTCTCGATAGAGCAAAGGAGCTAGGCGTCGGCATCGTTGTTGAAGCCGACGCAGCTGTTCCTTGGGCTCGTAGCCCCTCGTGGAGTGAGTCTCAGCCGTCAAAATCAGCTGTTTGTCATCGATGCCACTTCCGTAGCAAAGTCGACTTGCTCGATTTCAATGCCTTCACCAAGGGTGTATCGGGTAAAGCGGCGAACCCTGACATTCTCACCAATTTTTCCAGCCACTTCCTTGACCAAATCGGCCACAGACATTGAGCTGTCACGAATGAAAGGTTGATCCAACAAGGACAATTCCTTCAAGCGTTTGCCGATACGTCCTTCGACAATTTTGGTCTTCATCTGATCTGGCTTGCCATCCAGATCATCGCGACCCATTTCGATCGATTTCTCACGATCAATAATGTCTTGAGGAATCTCGTCGGTGCTGACGTATTCCACGTTTGGACAGGCTGCAACTTGCATCGAAACGTCGCGAAGCAATCCCTGAAAGAGATCACCACGGGCGACGAAATCAGTCTCACAGTTGAGCTCTAGCAGTACTCCCACGCGAGCACCCGTGTGGATGTAACTGCCAATCGCTCCTTCTGCAGCTGCACGACTTGATTTCTTTTCGGCACTTGCGATGCCTTTCTGACGAAGCCATTCGATCGCTTTCGTCGTATCACCACTGGTTTCTCCCAGGGCTTTCTTGCAATCCATCATCCCTGCGCCGGTTTTGTCGCGCAGTTCTTTAACCAGCTTGGCTGAAACGGCCGCCATGAGGTGAATTAAGTGGGGGGTCTATGTGAATGCCGCTACGGCTATGAACACGCAGCGGCGAAAGCTAAGGCTTTAGGAGCTGATGTCAGCCCTGGCCATCATCGCCACGGCCGTCCTGACCGCCATGGCGTCCTTCGTTGATCGCGTCAGCCAAACGGCTCAACACCAACTGAATCGAACGGACCGCATCATCGTTGCAAGGAATAGGAACCTCACACAAGTCGGGGTCGCAGTTGGTGTCCAACATCGAAACCAAAGAGATATCGAGCTTGCGAGCCTCGAGGACTGCGTTGGTTTCACGGCGCTGATCTACAAGCACCACGACGTCGGGAATCCGACGCATGTTCTTAAGACCACCCAAGTACTTCTGAAGTCGCTCGAGTTCACGACGCAAAACCGCACCTTCTTTCTTAGGGCGCATAGCGATGGCACCACTCGATTCCATCCTCTCAAGATCTTTAAGTCGATCAATCCTGGCCTTCATCGTGGTCCAGTTGGTGAGCATTCCGCCCAACCAGCGCTGATTCACATACGACGATCCGCAGCGAAGGGCTTCTTGAGCCACAACTTCAGACGCTTGCTTCTTGGTACCAACAAAGAGGAAACGCTTGCCGCTCCGCGCAGCTGTGCGCACCCACTTGTAGGCGTTATTCATGCAGACAGCTGTCTGCACTAAATCAATAATGTGAACTCCATTGCGCGCGCAGTAGATGTAGCGCGACATCTTGGGGTTCCAACGACGGGTCTGGTGTCCAAAGTGGGCACCAGCCTCCATCATCTCGGCGAGAGTGACAACAGCCATGTTTGTTTAGGGGTTTCGGGTTCGCCTCCACCTGTCAGGTATGGCGTGTGGTGAGCAAAAACTCAGAGCACAACGTCCAGCACCCGAAACGGACAGGTGTGCGGGGTGAATAGGACGTCTCAATTTAACAAAGAGTCAGTTCATGTTTGGAAACACGCTGTCGGGGTGATCCTCAACAGGCCAATCTTCATTGACGCCACCGATCAGCAATTGATCCAGCTGCACAACATCAGAGTTGAGTTGCCTCAACGCATTGATTAAGACGTCTAGGCCAATTCCATCACTGGTACCCAAATCCAACCAGCAGCGAGCCCACTCCTCGTGGTACTCGAGTTGACCCATGTTGTGCATCAAGGCCGGCATCGCTGAGGAGGCATCGTCGTTGTCGTAACGCATGAAGCTCAGATCTTCTGCTTCTTCATGCACCTGAAGGTTTTCGGCATTGAAGCCACCAAGCCGACCGATCACATACCAGCTGTCAAAGATGCCATCCACATAATTTCGCTCCCCTTGACTAGGGATTTCACTAAACCGAAGCCACACCCAGCAATTAAACGGATCAACCTCTCGAAAACGAACGTCCATGGCCTATCTGAGACCTTCTCATCATCGCTGCCTCAAAAGAGAACGGCCACGATCATGATCAATCATGCTGAACACAGCACTGCAATCAACAGAATCATCGAAGCCCAATGCTGGAGCTGAACAACATTCGATTCCGGCCGGCGACGTCAGAACGCGTGGTCCTGAACGACATCAACCTCAAAGCATCGCCAGGCGAGCCGGTGTTGATCTCAGGCAATAGCGGCAGTGGAAAAACAAGCCTGCTCGAGGTGATCAGTGGCTTAGCAGGAGCGCAGAAAGGCTCAATCCACTGGAATCAGGAAGCGCTCACGCGACGGCAAAGGCGCTGGCTGTGTGGCGTGGTGTTTCAGTTTCCTGAACGCCACTTTCTCGGATTGAATGTGTCTCAGGAATTAAAGCTTGGTCACAAACGGCTTGGGAGTGAGGAGAGAAGCAATGTGCTGAGGCGCGTAGGTCTCGGTGATGTGGATCTGAGACAGGCCCCAGAACGCCTGAGCGGAGGGCAACAACGACGCCTTGCCTTAGCGGTGCAGTTGCTACGCCGCCCACAAGTGTTGCTGTTGGATGAACCAACCGCTGGTCTTGATTGGTCTGTGCGCTCCGAAGTGCTCGAGTTACTTCAAGATCTCGGCCAAGATCGACTGCTGATCGTGGTGACCCATGAACCGGATCTCTTTGAGGAGTGGAGCGGAAACCATTGGACCTTGAGAGAGGGACGACTCCACGCTCTGTCACCATTGCCCCTGCGATGAACAAACGCCATGGGTGACTGCCTTGTCCGGGCCACGGCAGCTGGCGGAGGCATCAGGCTTGTGGCGGTGATCACCACAGAGGCCACTCGCGAGGCGAGGCGGAGGCATCACCTCTCCTACTTAACGACCGTGATGCTCGGGCGTGCAATGAGTGCTGGGCTGTTGCTAGCCAGCTCGATGAAGGTGCGACACGGCCGCGTGAACTTGCGCATTGGCTCCGATGGACCCATCGGTGGACTGTTTGTCGATGCAGGTAGGGATGGGCGCGTTCGCGGGTATGTAGGACACCCAGAACTTGAATTAGATCCGATTGAAGATGAAGCCGGTCACTACAGCTTTGATTTCCATGCTGCTGCTGGCACGGGTTATCTTCACGTTGTAAGGGACGAAGGCAAGGGAGAACCATTTAGCAGCACTGTTGAATTAGTTCGTGGAGGAATTGGCGAAGATGTTGCATCATATTTACTGCACTCAGAACAAACACCCTCAGCCGTCTTTGTTGGCGAAACAATCAATCAAGAAGGGCTAGAATGCAGTGGTGGACTATTAGTACAGGTACTACCTAAAGCAGCAGAAGAGCCAGCCTTGGTTGCCTTACTAGAGGAACGTTGTCGTGAAATAAATAACTTTAGCAAACATCTGCGTGACAATCAGGATCACCTTGAGAATCTTCTCAAAGATGTGTTTCCAGACTTAGATCCTCAACCAATCCCGGCTGGAGAACCATTACAACCAATCCAATTTTCTTGCCCTTGCAGCAGAGAAAGAAGCATCAACGCAATGAGATTATTTGGCAAAGATGAGCTCAACATTATGCTCAAAGAAGACAAAGGCGCTGAGATCACATGCCACTTCTGCAGTGAGCTTTACAAACTTAATGAAAAAGACTTATCGGAGCTCATCGATAGCCTATGACTATCTAACTCAAACCAACAACAATATTCCTGCAAGAACAACTAGATATGCTGGTAATGCTTCTAGGAGAATCGGATTCAAGGGCAAACCCGCCTGGGTCGCGAATACGGCACCAATCACCGCACCCAAAACCAAACCCAAGGCCACTAGAGCCAAACTCCAACCCAAAGCACCCAGTGGTCTGCGACCACGCTTGACCTGAGAAATAAACAAGCCAATCGTGGAGAGGGCTAGAACTAAATCGACAGCTGTTGGAGCCGCAAGAAGTAGCAGTAAACCGATCCCTCCAGCGATGAGTCTCACCAGCAGCCCTTGACCCTCGACCAAACTCAAGCTCGGAAGAAAACCTGCTGAGTTCAACTTGGGGCTAGGTAAGGAGAGGTTACGAATTCTGGTTAAAAGGGCAGAGGTGTTAACTGGCGACGTTGAGGGTTTCGATGCACTTTGATCCTCAAGTCGAGAAGCTGTAACGGCAGCAGAACTAATCGTTCCCGACTGTCGTTCGCGCAAGCGACCCATTAAGACAGCGTCATAGGCCGTCTCAATACGAGCCCTTGCCATTGGATCATCACCAGCGGCTTTCAGGGACGTTTCACGCGCCCTCTGCACCTCTTCAAACCCCGCATCAGCAGAGATTCCAAGCCTTTCATAAGGATCCTGGGACTCTGAGCTCGAGCCGAGATCAACCCCTGATGCCATTAATTCACTTCACTCTTTAATGAGCGTATCGAGCGGAGCACGCAATCGGGAGAGCTGAATTGAATCAAAACAGAGGCTGACCATGTTTGTAACCTTGATTCTTTTCAAGTTGCCGTCTGCAATGGGGTACTTCAGCACTATCGAGCCATTTTCGGCGTTTGATTAAAGGCATCTGAGGAGGGAGGTGATAGCCCTCAACCACCTCGACACGATCCTGCCCAGGACGAAAACATACATACTCGGTTCCGCCGTCGGGACACGGACGTAGAAGCCAGACGTGACGCAACACAAGCAGATCCATTGGACCAGTCTGGCGAGCACGAAGCGTTGCTGTGAGTGGCCAAGAGCCACAATCACGACTCAAAGACTGATTGGCTCAACACCACTGACCACAGGCGCAACGGTATTAAGTTCAAGCTCAGGGTGCTCCTCAACAAGTTGGTTTAAATTCCACTCATTTTTGAACAACAACACGGGTCGATTCCATGCATCACGCACGGTCTTGCAATTGAAGATACGACCAACGTCTTCTAAAGAAGACCAACCACCCGTCACCCAGCGTGCAACCTGAAAACCAAGAGGTTCGAGACGCGTGTCAACGCCATACTCACTTTCAAGGCGATACTGCACCACTTCCAACTGCAACTGACCAACGGCAGCAAGGATGGGATCGCGCTTACTCTCGTCTGTGTCATAGAGAATCTGAACAGCACCCTCCTCACGTAGCTCATTCACTCCTTTGCGAAAACTTTTAAACGCAGAAGGATTTGGATTGCGCAACCAACTGAAAATTTCCGGACTAAAGCAAGGAATCCCTTCATATTCAACCTTTGTCCCGGTGTACAGAGTATCTCCAATAGAGAACATCCCAGGATTATTTAAGCCAATCACATCTCCGGGATAAGCATCTTCAACAACAGCCCTATCTTGACCAAATAATTTCTGAGGGCGCGAAAGACGAATGGTACGGCCTGTACGGGCATGACGTACGGACATATCTTTTTCGAAACGCCCACTACAAACACGGACAAACGCCACACGATCACGATGACGAGGATCCATATTCGCCTGCAGTTTGAAAACAAACCCACTGAAATCTGGACGTAAAGGATCAACTGGACCGTCAGTACCAATCCGTGCAACAGGCTTTTGCGCCATATCCATAAACGCATCGAGAAATGGACGCACACCAAAATTAGTCATGGCCGATCCGAAAAAGACCGGGGTGAGTTCACCGGCATGAACCAATTCAAGATCAAGTTCAGCGCCAGCTGCTTCAAGAAGTTCAAGATCTTCAACCGCCTGAGCGAGCAACTCTGGTTCCACCAAATCTTTCAATTGCGGATCATCCAAATCCAACAGCTTTTCCTCAGACTGGCGACCACGCTCAGCACGACTAAACAGAACAACCTGACGCGTCCGACGATCGATCACTCCACGAAACAGTTCACCGCTACCAATCGGCCAATTCACAGCCCATGGAGTAAGACCTAATTCAGCCTCGATTTCATCCAGCAGAGCTAAGGGCTCTCTTCCAGGACGGTCCATCTTGTTGATGAACGTAAAAATAGGAATCTCACGCATCCTGCAAACCTCAAACAGCTTGCGTGTTTGAGGTTCGAGGCCCTTCGCAGCATCTTCAAGCATCACCGCGTTATCAGCAGCAGCGAGAGTGCGGTAGGTATCTTCAGAAAAATCCTGGTGACCAGGCGTATCCAATAAATTAATAGTGCTACCGGAGTAGTCAAATTGCAGCACGGTCGAAGTAATCGAAATGCCGCGCTGTTTTTCCAGTTCCATCCAGTCAGAGGTAACTTTGCGTTGCTCGCCTCGAGCCTTCACAGCACCAGCTTGCTGAATCGCACCTCCGTACAGCAACAGTTTCTCCGTAAGCGTGGTTTTTCCTGCATCTGGGTGGGAGATAATCGCAAAATTGCGACGTCGAGCCACAGCTTCAGCCAGACCATCCTCACCACTTAGTGCGTCCAACGACTCGCTGCTCTCAGTTCCCAAACGCGTGCTCATGATCTCGCTGTTGACACCACCAGCCTGACAGTCAATGGGCAAGGAAGCATCAAGATCTCCACCGACCAGACACCTCGAGGTATCTATCACCAATCTCCTTCACCGTGAATTGGCTCAATCCAGCCAGGACAAGCTGTTCACAGACCTCAACAGCCGTGAAGGCAGCCATCAGGGATGCTCGAAAGTCACGTTGCAAGACGGCAGGAGCCCCACTGACATAGCGATCACAAAGCGCATCGACCTCCTGCACAGTGGAGGGTCGACGTAGATCGCGATGCAAGATAAAAGCGTTGGGTGCAGCAAGCTGCTTGACAGCATCCCAAAGCGTATGAGGGTTATGAAGATGATGAAGAAGGCTGTTGCTAACGATTACAGAGGCACCTCTTATCGGCTCCAGATCATCAAGACAACAACGACTCAAGTCAATATGTTGATACTTCAAATTCTGAATAGCAGGCTTTCGAGTGAAACGTCTTTGATTGGCCACGCTGATCATGGCGGAGGCCCCATCAATACCGATCACATCAGACAAGGGCCAACAAGAAGCAAGCCGCTCAGAAATATTTCCAGGTCCACAACCTAAATCCAAAATCAAACTACCTGGAGGAAGGGTGACACAAGAATGATCAATCAATGCAAGTAAACCTTCCAAAACAGTTTGATCTCCAGCACTAAAGTCTGCTTCGGCATAGGCAAGCACCTGATCAGAAGCATTCATCAATTCTGGTTCGGGACAACGTTGCATCAGACTTCAGAACGAAGAGACTCCACAAAAAGAGTCTGAGAGGGGAAGGGAATTTCAATATCATTATCACCAAGCACTTTAATGAAGCGCTGATGAAGCCTATGAATACTGTCTTCGAAATCGTTCTGCATACGATGTGTGGATGATATTTCAATCTCATGGTCATAGCTACAAGCAGAGATTTTCAATAAACGACAAGCAACACAATGAAGGTCAGGGTCGTAATTGACAGCGGAGCGCAGCAGATCGGGGACACGCAATAACTTCTCAGAGGTTGTGGAATAGGAAACACCTATCGTAATTTCATACAAGTCGATCCTCTCAAGCAATTCCTCAAGTTGGACCAATAAGGTCTCTCTCATATTCAGATAAGCTGGCCAACCATGAAGTTCAACCAAAACGAAAACAATTAATGTCTTGCCATCTCCAGAATCATTATCCAAGCTCACGAGAGATGACTCTGGCTTCAAACCGTGGAGGCGTTCAGGATCCTCGATAAGAAGACGCGATTGACGAAGCAACTCTTCCAACTGAAAGGGTGAAAAGTGAGCAGGCAATTGCAAGCGCAATTCCATACCCTGCCGTGGATTAGGCGTCAGAAAACTATCTCTCCTGGAGTAGTTAATAATAGTAGCTTCATCAGCTACGGAATTTGGAATCTTGACGGTACTTTCAAGCGTTTGAAGTTCTAATGAACGAAGCCCAATTTTCGTCACGAAGCCAAGATTGTCACCAATTTGGCAAAATTCACCCACACGAAGCGGGCGATCCGTCTGAATTGACAACCCAGCGAATAAATTTCCAAGTAATTTTGATGCTCCAAGACCAATAGCAAGGCCTGGAACAGCTGAAAAAGCGAGAACAGTACTAGCAGGCAAGCCCAATAACAGCAACAATCGATAAATGAGAACTATCGCAACGAGAAGACCACCAGCCCTACTCAGAGGCATCACCAGGTTGCTGATCCGTTGCAATTGAAGCGTTGAACGACCACCTCGCAGACGCGTCAAAAGCTCAGCACCACTACGACCAATCGCTTCTAAAAGATAAAAAACGAAAATGCTTGCCGTTAAATAAAAAACGATGTAAAAAAAGTATATCGCAAGAACCAAAGGAAGGCCGGTGAAATTAATCACATTATCTATGAATTGATCCGTCAAGTAAGTCAGTAAAACTATAGGTAAAATCACAAGAACTCTTGTCCAAGCAATATTATCCTGAAGCCAATCAGAAACAGGGATTTGAAGAGATTCAGAATCTCTATACGTTGTAATCAATTGACCAATAAGCCAAAAGATTACCAAGAGATAGAGAGTAAAAACCACGAACGCACATCCAACCTGAAAGAGTGTTTGTCCTTCAATAGGAATCTCAATAACACGCCTTATTCCGGCAGGAAGCATCAAATACCATTTCGGAGGAACTAGATATCCTGGAGTAAAAATAAAGTCTTTATAAAAATAAGGTGTTGCAAAAGGTTGATTAACTGACGGTTGATTTTGAATTTCTTCATACATTTCATGGATAGATGAGACCGTATAACTTGAAAAATAAAAATTTTGATTATTAGTATCACTGTCAAGCACAGTCGTCAGCTCAATTGCCGTGCCTGGAAGTCTCCAAGAAGCAACTGGATCAGAGCCTTGATCACCAGATGATTTCAAGTCAGCAATGCTTGGAATTAGGATTGGCTGATGACTGTGCGAAAAGACATAATCAAGAACAGTTTTAAGTTGTATCGCTGCCTCATCAGCCATATCGCTACGAACACTCTCCGGAAAATGTGAAGAGTCAAGAGACTTCACAGCCAAAGCAAACAACAAATTTGTATCTTCAATTTGCTCTCGCCGCTCTTTAGAAGAAAATAGTCCCTTATCAAGTGTTGCCTGTTGTCCGAGCGAATCAGCACGGTGACCAACCTTTGCCATCACGGCATAAAAGTTCAGCAATGTGACTTTTGGACTCTCTCCAACAACTTGACCCAGAACGATGTCAGTCCAAGACGACGAAATTTCTTGCAGGGAAGGATAAAAAGGCTGCTCTTGGAGTGGAATTGCATTCGGTGGAGCGGCAACGACATCAGCAGATCGAGCGTGCGCTGACCTGAGCCCCAGCGTTGGAAGCAACGAAACCACAACGGCAAGCGCGCAAACCAATGCACGCTTTATCCATGGGTGCAAGCTTCTGCGGCGCTCAACCATGGTTATTGTTGCTGTATGGAGACTTCCATCGTGGCAGGGAGCGAGATTTGGGCATAAAAAACGCCGCCACCAGAGGCCAAACACTGTTGATGGTGCCTAGAAAGACATACACACCCCATTGGTGGCGTTAAGATTCCGGCAGGAAATCGTTTATCGCTAGTGACACTCACACCAAGCCGCACTGAAAAGCTAGATACGCAAACCACTGGGATCGCCCCAACAAACGGTGATTTCCCTGTCAGTGCGCCCGCAGCCAACCCTGTGTTTTATCGCACTTACAGCCGTCGATTGCCCAAGGGTCGAGAAAGCTGGCACGAAGTTGGGGAAAGAAATCGATCAGGACTCCTAAAACTTGGCTCCCTTAATGCTGAGGAAATGGATCTGTTGGCAAGGATGCAAGCTGAGAAGAAAGCACTTCCCTCAGGTCGCTGGCAATGGATTGGTGGCACTCCTTGGATCGAAAAGCCTGAAAATTTTTCAGGGGCTTACAACTGCACTTCCACAAATCTTGTGGATTGGGAAGCGTTCGGGCTGATGATGGATTTAGCAATGATGGGATGTGGAACAGGAGCCATCATTGAGCCCCACTTCATTGATCAGCTTCCAGTCGTCACGAACCCGATCGAAGTATTAAGCGTTTCAAATATTGGAATCACACCTGCAGAGCTGCGTCAAGAAAAAACGACTTATAACATCACCGATCACAACGTTTCCATCAAGGTCGGAGATACCAGACGAGGTTGGGTTGATAGCTACCAATTGCTCTTAGAACTAAGTAGCGATCCTCGTTTCGAAGGACGAAACGTCAAGGTCGACATAGACCTATCTGATGTACGTCCCGTCGGCGAAACCCTCAAGGGTTTCGGAGGCATGGCGAATCCAGTGAAACTGAAAGATCTATATGGACGAGTCGCAAAATTGCTTGGTAAATCGATTGGCAGAAAGCTCACTTCGATTGAATGTTGTCTGTTAATTGATGAAGCAGCCGTCACGATTGTGGCTGGCAACATCCGCCGCAGCGCAGGAATGCGTCAATTCGCTTCCGATGACACATCAGCAGCCGGAGCCAAGGAGAACTTGTGGCAACAGGATTCGGAAGGGAACTGGAGAATTGATCCTGAGCGTGATGCTCTGCGAATGGCCAACCACACACGTGTTTATCACACTCGCCCAAGCAGAGACGTGCTGCTGGAAGCTGTAACGCGTCAATTCCACAGTGGAGAAGGCGCCATCCAATTCGCCCCAGAAGCACTCGCTCGCTCTAACGCTGATTTGCTATCAACTCAAGAATTAAGAAGCGAATTTATCGAGATTTATTGTGACCAAGGTCGTCAGGAAGCTGGTCTCTGGCTTCAACAAAATCATGGTCCTATCTCTGAAGAAGAACTTGAGCATCGACTGAGCCGTTACGGCTTAAATCCATGTGGTGAAATCCTTGGCGCAGATTTTCATTGCAACCTTGCGGAAGTGCATCTCAACCAGATTGACCCCAAAGATGAGGATTCACAACGTGACGCTTTCAGAGCAGGAGCACTTTCAGTTGCGTGTCTACTCAATCACAACTTTGAGGTAGATCGCTACCGCCAGAGTCGCGCCTGGGATCCAATTGTGGGTGTGAGCTTTACAGGCTTATTTGACTTCTTCGTCCATGCTTTTGGTACTCCATGGTTGAAGTGGTGGGAGACTGGTAGGCCTGAAACCGAAGAGGGACTCAACTACAAGAAGCAAGAGGCTGAGTACTTAAAACGGTGGAAGTCCATCGTGAATGAAACCGTCTGGGATTATTGTGATCGACATGATTTACGACGTCCAAACCGCTGCACCACAGTTCAACCAGCCGGGACAAAAAGCCTGCTCACAGGTGCTGCACCAGGATGGCATCCGCCCAAAGCTCAACGATTCATCCGCAGGATCACATTCCGCAAAAATGATCCTGTAGCGATGGCCTGCATGGATTATGGCTACACCGTGGTTCCATCTCAGTCGGATAAGGATGATCAAGGTCGTCTTTTGAACGATCCATTTGATACCCGCTGCACTGAATGGTTAGTAGAAATCCCAACAGAGGTGAGCTGGGCCAATCTGCCAGGAGCAGACACTGTTGATATCAATGCTTTTTCAGCATTGGCACAGTTTGACTTCTACATGCAAGTCCAATCGAACTTCACCGCTCACAACACATCGGCAACGATCGAATTTCGTGAGCACGAGATCGAACCTTTAACTGATGCTCTTCATCAAACCATCCAACAGGGTGGTGGATACATTTCTGCGGCACTCCTTGCACGATTCGATGCCAATGCAACCTTTCCACGCCTGCCGTTTGAACCCATCGATGCACAAACCTATGAGCGCATGCAGAAGGAAGTCATTGAACGCCGAGTCAATGATGACTTTTTTGATGCCTTACAAAGGTATGACAATGGTGAGCTTACGGAAGCAGGTCCGGCTGGATGTGATTCTGATAAATGTCTATTACCCTTAGCAAAGCCAAACAGCTAAAATAGAAGAAAGGGCTCAAGCACTTAGTTTGAGCCTTTTTTATGCCCAGAGTCAACTTCGATAAGCCTAAGGCAAGAGAATATGGCACAGAGATTATCACAATCCAACAGCTGAACTAAAAACTACACAGGAGCAGACTCTAGCATTAGAAACGCGAACAATTACCAACCAAGGCATACAAAAAACAGGAGAATCCTTTCAGGATTATTTCAGCCAGACAACGAAACTGATGACATCTACAAACCTTCTTGGAGCAACAAGAACTCACTTTCGAGAAAAGTTATACCATTAAGAGTTTAAAAGAGAGGCAAATAAAGCCCTAGCATTAATGTTGGCGAGATGATAAGATATCAAAGCCTCCAGGAGAGGTGGTCGAGTGGTTTATGGCTCTGGTCTTGAAAACCAGCGTGGGTGCAAGCCCACCGTCGGTTCGAATCCGACCCTCTCCGTTCAATAAGTAGCTAAAGCCCAGTCACTCACTGGGTTTTTTATTGCCTAAGTGCCTAAAAAATCACTGCTAAAGGCAGAGAAGAGACATCTGCATTCAAGCTACTAACTCACGGTGCTCGATCAACTTAGATGCAAGTTGTTTTTTTGCGCGTTCAACCCTCTGACGTACGCGCTCACGGCTAATCCCAATTTCATTAGCTATCGACTGAAGGCTTTCATCATCAATAACATTACGGCGGAGAAGCACTTGGTCATGATTAATAGCAAATTCAGTTTGTATTTCTAACATATCCCTAACAATCTCCCACTGGAACTTATCAATATCGAGTGTTGACTGCTCATCGCACAGCAGTTCGTTGAGGGTAGAACCATCACCATCGCTGCCAAGTTTCATATCTAACGAGGTGGTTCTTTTTGCAACTAGAGCGAGGCGAAGGTTTCGTAGCTGCACAACGCTAATCTCTAGATGCTCACAAATCTGCTGCTCATTCAATCCAGGAGGCAAATGATTCAATTTGAGAAGCATGTTGTGCATAGAGGTTGGCACCCTGATCGTTGATGCAGTTTGGTCAATTGCCCTGCTGATTGCTTGACGAATCCACCAATAGGCATAGGTACTGAATTTATAGCCCAGCTCTGGATCGAATTTCTCAACTGCGCGAGTCAGACCAATGCATCCTTCTTGAATCAGATCACCAGATTCCAATTGGCCCATCTGGCGGTGCATGTATTTGCGGCTTACGTTGATTACAAGCCTAAGGTTGGCTTTGATCATCCGGTCCTTGGCCCGTTTGCCAGCCCTTTGTTGACGTTGTGTCGCCTCTGGCAATTGACCGCGCTGTACAGCGGTTCCAAGCGTGATTTCTTCAGCTGGCGTGAGCAGTGGAATCCGCCCCATCTCGGCTAGGAACTGATCAATGTTTCCGTTGACAAGAAATGGCATTCGGTTCAGAAGAAGTTCGACAGATTGCATCGTCGCGTGCATCGCCTTTCGTGGCTGTTAAATCCACCACCTTCAGAAAAACCAGCGAATCAGAAACAGCCCACGAATGTGGCGGAGCTTATCGCTGTTGAGTGAAAACGCCATAGGAACTGGTGTGGAAGAAGCTGAGATACAGGTCTGACTTAAGGACTACCTCTGAAGGAGCAACTGAGTGCTGTGTTTGCGTCATTGTCAGAAGATCACACGGAAAGCGATGACTACAACTCAAGAGTTTTCTCAGTCACCATCTGGAAAAATGTGGTAACTTCTGTTATTTGCTTCGGAATAATCGGAGCCACAACATTGGCCGTAGCTCCGTCAGCTGAAGCAAAGCAGCGCAACAGGCAGATACGCCGTTAGAACAGGCAACTACGTCGTGTCGTGCGTCATGACCGACGGGATTGGAATCGATATCGCCGTAACGGCTATAGCAATGGAAGGTTTGGCGGTTATCGGCCTCTTCGTCCTGCCTACGCCTATGGATATGGATACAGGAATGGATCAAGGTATTACCGTCCTTCAGGCTTGAATGTTCAAATTGGACTTTGATCTGGAATC
>ERZ887942.515-NODE-515-length-31521-cov-6.515318_pt1 | contig 31521 bp, 28 predicted proteins | sample MGYA00521099_ERZ887942 | MGnify/ENA primary metagenome ERZ887942 (study PRJEB32303, sample SAMEA104408605) | aquatic metagenome | biome: Brackish water; feature: Pelagic; material: water | place: Baltic Sea | collected 2014-06-07T06:48:00 | depth 16,251 m ...
GCCATGGCAATCATTCTAGTTTCCACCTCTACCCACTAAATTCCCAGTAGAACTCTTTAAATTACAGTCAGCTTCATGAAGTGAGCAGAAACCCTTTTTTACCGATGCCTTGTGAGGTCCCTCCAGACTTGGAGATCTGCGTATGAACCTGAAGATATCTCACACCACACGCTACGATTATAATCGCGAGGTGCAGATTATGCCGCACCTACTCTATTTACGTCCCCGGGAGAATCCATTACTCCAAATAAAAAATTTCACGTTTCGATTTGAGCCGGAAGCTCACGTGGATTGGATGCGCGATGATTTCGATAATCTACCGGCGAGTGCGCAATTTTCTGAAACCACAACTTCTCTTAAGATCTGCTCGGAGTGCGACGTTTCCACTACGGACACCTCGCCGTTTGATTTTCTTATCCGTGACTATGCCACCACTTTCCCATTCAGCTACGAACCCTTACACCAATTCAATCTTTCGATCTATCTGACTCCGCCCGAAAAGGATGTTCAACTTCTTCTGAAAGAGTGGATGGATAAAAAGCATATTGTGCGGACGGAGGAAACGGTCCCCTGGCTTTCCGAACTCAACCAAATGGTCAGCCGAAACCTTGTCTACAAACGGCGAGAAGAGGCGGGGATTCAATCTGCCCGTACCACACTTTTTCGAGGATCTGGTACCTGCCGGGATTTTGCCATGCTGTTTATTGAATGTGCTCGGACCTTGGGTCTGGCCGCCCGGTTTGTCAGCGGTTACAATTTTGATCCGGGAAGATATGGAGGCAGCGGTGGGGACATGCATGCCTGGGCCGAGGTCTTTTTGCCAGGAGCTGGGTGGAGGGGTATTGATCCGACAAACGGAATTTTTTGTGATAGTGCCTATGTGCCTGTCGCTCATGCGGTGGTTGCCGAAAGCGTGAACCCTATTCAGGGATCCTTTTTCAGCGCTCCGCCGGCAGAGGCGACTCTGTATACCGATGTGAGAGTCTCGCTTGGTAGCGAGTGAATACTACTGACGCTGCGACGTTCCTATTCGAATAGGGACAACTATAGCTCTTTGAGTTTCAGGTCTTTCCAGCGAACTTTCTGGCCGATCTTTGCGGTACTCTTACCGATGCCGTGAAGCTGTAAGGCTATATGACCGGTTGCGGTGAGACTGTCATGAACGTCTGCTACGGGTACACCATTCAGCCATGTTTGAAAATGGTCGCCATTGGCAATGATACGAAAGTGGTTCCAGTCCTCGGTTTTAAAAGCTTTCATGGCTGCTTCATCTTCGCCTGGGGTGTGGAGGAAACCACGACCACCTTCTTCGTAGAGGGTACCACTCCAGGCGCGCTCTGTCGGATCAATCTCAATCTGGTAACCCCAGAAACGGCCTTTCTCCCAGACCTTGTCCAGCACGTTCTTGGAGCCGTCATCATTGAAAGTGCCTCCCCATCTGACGGTAGTGGTTTCTTCGGGGTATACGTTACTTCGGATCTGAATGCCAGAATTGAGCAGAGGATCGACCTTGAATTCGACTTCGAGTTCAAAGTTGTCGTAGAGCTTTTCAGTGGCAAGAAAGCTATTTGGAAAGCCGAGGGCCGCCTCGCCAACGATCATGCCATCCTCGACGTAAAATTTTCCGCCTCCGAAGTTTTGCCACCCGGTCAGAGTGGAACCATCGAACAAGTCGATCACTTGGGGCGATTTGTTGGATTTAGAGGTTGATGATTGGCTGCAGGCAGCGAGTCCCAGCAATGCTAGGATAATCGAGATTTGTAGATAGTAGAAGCGCATGGGGTAAACTTGGGGTTAAGTATGCAACGCTAGGGTTGTGACTTTTAAGCGCTAGGTCGATAAATTTTGTAAACAAAAAGGCCGACTATTTCAAGCCGGCCTGAGGAAATTAGTTATGGATCCGAGCGCTAGTTGAACTCAATCGTTACCATTTGGGTACCGGCAGTCATGGTCGCCTTGATCTCAGACATGCGCTCATAAAGACTTTGTAGGTGTTTGCGGAGGTCCACCTTGACCGAACTGCTAGAAAGGAATGGATCTTCAACTACCAAGTCATTGGGATCTGATTTGTGTGCTAGAATTTCTTCTATGGTCGCAAAAGTATCGTCAAACTCGTCGACGGGAATGGAGACTGCGTTATCTTGTGATAGGTTCATTGAACGAGGGATTGGTTTTATCATTTAGAAAGGATTCTAAGGGTCTTCTGTTACGTTGTAACGGGTTCTTTGAAAAAAATGGGTTACAAAGGTTTCCAATTAAGTTCGTGTCAATCAAAGAGGATTGGCTTTGGGGTTTAAATTCAGTCAATCCTTGTCTTGCAGTCTATGTCCACACGGGTTCACTGAGCCTTTCCATTTTTTAAACGTTTTTAACACGAGATGAGTAAACAGGAAAGAACCGCCATTACACCAACGCGTGATCAAGATTATCCTGAGTGGTATCAGCAAGTCGTTCGAGCTGCTGAGCTAGCCGAGAGTTCGCCGGTTCGCGGCTGCATGGTGATCAAGCCGTGGGGCTATGCTATCTGGGAAAATATTCAGCGAGAGTTGGACGACATGTTCAAGGCGACTGGGCACAAGAACGCTTATTTCCCATTGTTTATTCCCATCAGTTACCTTGAGAAGGAGGCTGCTCACGTGGATGGGTTTGCCAAAGAATGCGCTGTGGTGACCCACCACCGTCTGGAGATGGGCGAGGGAGGTAAGCTTGTTCCAGCGGGCGAATTGGACGAGCCGCTTATAGTGAGACCCACATCCGAAACGATTATCGGAGAGACGTTTGCCAAGTGGATTCAGTCTTACCGGGACCTACCGTTGTTAATCAATCAATGGGCGAATGTGGTTCGTTGGGAGATGCGTACGAGACTGTTTTTGCGGACAACCGAGTTTCTCTGGCAAGAGGGACACACCGCTCATGCGACTGAGGAAGAAGCAGTAGAAGAAACGCTAAAGATGCTGGATGTCTACGCAGACTTTGCGGAAAACTGGATGGCCGTGCCTGTAATAAAAGGTGAAAAAACGGAAGGTGAGCGTTTTCCTGGTGCCGTAAACACCTACTGCATTGAAGCGATGATGCAGGACAAGAAAGCCTTGCAGGCGGGTACGTCGCATTTTCTGGGACAAAATTTTTCGAAGGCCTCGAATATTGATTTCCTGGATGAGTCAGGCGAAAGAACACTGGCTTGGACGACTTCGTGGGGAGTTTCTACACGGCTTATCGGAGGATTGGTTATGACTCACGCGGATGACGATGGAATGGTGATCCCGCCGAAGATTGCCCCGTCTCACTTGGTTATTTTGCCGATTCTGAGAAAGGACGCTGATGAGGAGGCCATTTTGAACTACTGCAGAGACATCAAACAGGAGATCGAAAGTAAGACCTATCATGGCCGTCGTATATGGGTTGAAATCGATAACCGCGACATACGAGGTGGGGAAAAAATGTGGTCCTGGATCAAAAAAGGGATACCGACCTGGATCGAAGTGGGTCCACGCGATATGGAATCTGGCTCGGTGTTCTTCGGTCGCCGTGATCTGGGTCCCAAAGGGCGTAAGGGAATTAGCCGACAGGAGTTCATTGATGGGTTTATTGATACGCTAGATGCTATTCAGGACAGTATCCTTGAGAGAGCCCGCGATTTCAGAGAATCGAATACGGTGACGATCGATTCGAAAGAGGAGTTCTATGACTTTTTTACGCCGAAGAATCCTGACCAGCCAGAGATTCATGGCGGATTTGTGATGGCTCATTACTCGGGCGAGCCAGAATTAGAGGAGAAAATCCAGTCTGAATTAAAGGTAACGGTTCGCTGCATACCGCAAACTGATAGTCCTGAGCCAGGCACGTGTATATTCACGGGGAAGCCAAGTAAGCAGCGCGTGGTGTTTGCAAAGTCCTACTAGTTAAGTTGTTGATGGACAGCTGCTAACCCCAGCGCCTATCGTCGAATCTTGCAATTGCATTGCTTTTTCTAATTACTCTTTGTCATGCACGTAACGCTTCTTGAGGGGTATAACGCTGCCGATTACCAAGCTCGTTTAGCGGTGATCGGTATCACTCCCTATATTGAAGACTTAGACCATATCCGAAACTTGGATGGTGAGTCTACCGATCTGATCTATATGGTGCCTTCGGAGTTTACGCACACGTCTTTATGGTCAGAGGTAAGAGGCCGCTTGGCCGGCGCCAATCGCTATTACATTGTCGTAGGTAATCGACTGACCACGGAGAGCATCATTACGAACGTTCGCGACGGCGCATTTGACGTGGTTGACCTGAAGGATACAGATGATCGTTGGACGGGTGCGATTCATGAGGCCGTAGGATCCCAGGATCTATGGTGGCAGTTGTATGGAGGAATATCTGGGACGCAGGACGACGATTTGATCGGAGGATCAGCGGCGATTCAAAGCCTGAAACAGAGTGCATCGATCATCGGGCCGACTAATGCTTCGGTCCTGATCATGGGTGAATCGGGCGTGGGCAAGGAACGGGGGGCGGAGGCGATTCACAAAGCTTCTGATCGTAAGGCATTTATTGCGGTTAATTGTGCCGCTATTCCAAAAGACCTCTTAGAATCTGAGCTTTTCGGAGTAGAGAAGGGGGCCTACACGGGAGCAGTCAAAGCGAAAAACGGCCTGATCCAAGAGGCGGATGGTGGGACACTCTTTCTCGATGAGATTGGCGAGTTGGATATAATGCTTCAGCCAAAGTTGTTGCGGTTCTTGGAGACTAGAAAGGCCCGTCGTTTGGGAAGTAACGAGGAGTACTCGGTTGATATCCGGGTTGTTACAGCGACCAACCGTGACCTGGAGGTGGAAGTTTCAAACGGTAACTTTCGGGCTGACCTGTACTACCGAATATCGGAAGTGATTCTAAATATCCCTCCTCTTCGGGCTCGATTGGAAGATATTCCTATATTGGCGCAGGCATTCCTGAAAATGAGTGGTGAACGTTTTGGGAAGAACTTCGAAACGATTGAGCCTGCTTTGATTAACAAATTTCAAACCCATTCCTGGCCAGGGAATGCCAGAGAGTTGAAGCAAGCGATCGACCGGCTGGTCATTTTGAACAATGGCCAGACTTTACTGGCAAATTGGTGGGAGCCGCCAAGGTCGTCTCGTGATACCGTTTCTCCACCCCAATCGCCTGTGGCTTCAGCAGGTATTCCTCCCGCAACTCCTCCTCAAGTTGTCCAACCTCCAGTAACCGGAATTGCTCCAGATATCTCTTATCAAGTTGGGCCTCAGTCCGAAGCGGAATCGGCTTTGGCTAGAGATGATATTTCCAAGTATCTTAATGGTGCTCCTCCGAACAAAAAAGACCGTTATAAACACGCGAAGTTGTTGTTGGAGCAGAGCGATAATGACTTTGGCTGGGTGGCTGCTCGTATGGGCATCCATCCTACGACCTTGTATCGTTGGCGTCTGAGGAAAAAAGTTTGAATGGTTTGATGGGGGAATGGTTACTGGGCTACCTCATTGTTTTTGTCTTGCGCATAGCCTTTATAAAATATCTCAAAAGAGCGTCTTTTTTTCACCAATGGTTTCCGCGCAACGCAGTTTAAAACGAGCCTCTGTTCATACGCTTGGGTGCCGATTGAATCAGTCCGAGTCACTCCTTCTTCGTGATCGACTTCAGGCGGAGGGCTACGAAACGGTACCATTTGGTGAGCCATCTGACTTGGCGATTATTAATACGTGTACGGTCACGAGCTTGGCGGATGCAAAATGCCGTAATGTGATTCGTAGTTACGTGCGAAAGAATCCGAATGCGTTTGTGGCAGTCATCGGTTGTTACTCGCAGATTGGGTATAAGGAAGTTGCTGAGATTCCCGGGGTTGATTTGATAATGGGAAATCGCGAGAAGATGCACGTTCTCGATTACGTTCAGCTTGGCAAAAATGAGAAGCCGGTGATCATTCGTGATCGTATTACCAAGGATGACTTTACGATCGATTTTGTGGGTGATCGCCCCTATCCAAAGCGCGCGAATCTAAAGATTCAAGATGGCTGTAGTTTTGTGTGTTCTTTCTGTATTATCCCCAAAGCGCGGGGGCCCGCACGGTCTCGTGATCTTGAGAATTTGTTGGACGAGGCAAAGCAAATGGCTGAGCGCGGTGTCAAAGAACTCGTATTGACGGGCGTCAATATCGGGACCTTTGAGAGTCGGGATGGCGATCTGTTAACGGTTTTAGATAGCTTGAATGCGATTGATGGAATTGAGCGGATTCGAATCAGCTCAATCGAGCCAACGACGATCCCGACAGAACTGTTCCCGAGGATGAACGATCCGCGCCATGCGTTGCTGCCATTCTTGCATATACCGCTGCAGGCAGGGGCAGATGCGGTACTTCAATCTATGCGTCGGAAGTATAACTTGAAGGACTATTTGGATTTTTTGTACTTGGCACATGACTCCGTAGACGACCTGTATTTGGGAACGGACATCCTGGTCGGTTACCCAACAGAGGGTGATAGAGAGTTTGAAGAAACCTGTCACACCTTTATGAACCATCCGTTCTCGTATTGCCATGTCTTTGCCTTTTCAGAGCGAGAGACTACCCCGGCAGCGCGTATGGTTGATCGAGTGAGCGTATCGGAAAAACAGTTACGAAGCGCCAAACTCCGACGATTGAGTGAGTCGAAGCGGTATGATTATTACGCAGCGCATATTGGTCGAGAGATGACCGTTTTGTTTGAAGACCCCAAGGACGGAATCTGGCCGGGTTATACCGACAACTACATAAGAGTCTTGTTGAACTCGGAGTTGAATCTACGAAACGAAATCGCACGGGTTCGTCTGGACCAGGTAGTCGGTGATGTGGTCGAAGGTACTTTGATTGAGGTGATGCCTAATCAAACAGCTGCTAACGAAATAAGGCTCTCATCATCCCTTTAGAAACTATGGCGGATTTAAACGGAATTCTAATACTCTGGGATATTGATGGAACACTTCTTTCGGCGAAGGGAGCAGGACCGCAGGCATTCGATCGGGCGACCTTGGAACATTTTGGCTATGCAATCCCGATCTCCTCCATCGATTGGCCTGGAGCGACTGATTATGCGATTGCTTATGCGTTGTTGGAAAAGGCTGGCCGAACCGTTATCCGTGGTGAAGCGCAGGTGTTGATTGATCGTTACTTGAGTCATCTTCCGGAGATGTTGGACAAAACCCATGCGCGTGCGATTGAAGGCACGCGGGAACTCTTGGAGCATTTTCACGGTAACGACAGTGTGTATCAGGCATTATTGACCGGGAATGTCAGTCGAGGTTCGGATATCAAGTTGGGCTATCTGGGAGTGGATCACTACTTTCGATTTGGAGCTTTTGCAGACCACAGCGATCAGCGAAATGATTTGAGCCGACATGCGTTGGACCTTGCTCGTGAACATCTGCACCCAGAGTGGTCACCGGAGCAAGTGTATGTGATTGGAGATACTCCAAAGGACATCGAATGTGGGAAGCACATAGGGGCGCATACCATTGCCGTAGCTACGGGGCACCATTCGGTTGCGGAATTGGAAGCCCACGAACCCACCCGAGTCTTTGACTCATTCGCAGATCCTCAGGTCTTGATCGATTACTTGAGCGCGCGCGCCTAGCGGTGCGGTTGATCTGGGGTATCAATATCCAGACCGTGGATATGATGGTCCTCTATTTTCTTCTCGGTCATTACTTTGTAGATACACCAGGCAAAAAGACCTGTAACGGTTCCTACTGAAACGATCATTACTAACCAACCTCCGACTGTCATTGCGCGCCCTCTCTATTTAGAAAATTCTTAAACCGTGATGATGAAGCTGTGATAATCGTGAGGAAGATGAAAACGATCGCAATCAAGCCAACGCTCATTCTCGCCACGGTATTAGGTTCTTTTCCTTCTCCACCCACCAAGTCGGTTACGTAAGAAGAGACTTCGCTCTCCCCGCCCCATGGGGTCCAGCCGAGCATATTTTCCATTACAAAGAAGGAAATAATAATCAAAAGGAACGCAGGAGTTACGTATTTCATCAGCACACGGTAGATGTTGGGAATCTTCATCGATGCTCCCTGATGTGCCTGCCGGAACCCTTCGTCGATTCCGATTATCCATCCAAAGATAATGATTTGTATCGTTGCCAGGATGTATAGCATGAATGTTCCAATCCAGAAATCCAGAGTATCCAAAGCCTTAACATCCGCGCTGAAGTATACGACGAAGAGACTACCGATTGCGGTAATCAAACCGAGAATCGAAACGGAGGCCTTACGGTTGATACCGAGACTTTCTTCTAGAAAGGCAATCACCGGCTGGAGCATGGAAAGAGAACTGGTTACAGCTGCGAGGAATAGCAGAAAGAAAAAGAGGAATCCGAATAAATTCCCAAACGGCATGTTGGAAAACACCATCGGCAGGACCTTAAACCCGAGATCGAAGGTTCCCATGCCGGCGACGCCAGCGATACCTATAAACGCGTAGGCGGCTGGAATAGTTATGAGGCCCCCCAGAGACACCTCACAAAATTCATTTGCGCTGGTTGCGCTCAATCCACTTAGCACAATGTCATCCGATTTCTTTAAATAACTGGCGTAGGTGATGATGACGCCGAATCCGACGGATAGAGAGAAGAATATCTGACCAGCTGCAGCTAACCATAGTCCGGGTCGGCGCATCTGCTCGAATATCCCGATTTCTATGACCTGAAGATTCGAGCTCGCAGCGGCTTCGGCTTCTCGAGTGGCCAAGGCCACAGGACTAACGATCTCCGTTACGGTTTCCCAAGGTGCGTCAGCAGCGGGGCGTTCCTGGAGGACCACTTTGGTCGGGTTCCACAAATAACCCAATCCGTTGATAATATTGCGATCGGGTCTAGAGTCATCGGGTGCACCTAACGTTAGGACCCGGATTAAAATGACCACCGCAATTACAATAAGCGCGGGCATCGCGTAAGTGCAGAAGAACTCGATTCCCTTGGAAAGCCCTCGGTAGATGAGGAAAAAGTTAAGTGCGAAGCAGAATATCAAAAAACCACCTACTTCGCTTATTCCAAAGCCGAGAGCGCTTCCATCTGCTCCTGCGCCAATAAACGTAGCCCAAAAATTAGTGGATTCGTCGATCGAACTGAATTCCATCGAGCCGCGGATGAAGTTCAGTGAGTAGCCGAGGCACCACGCCTCTATGTATACGTAATAAAGGTAGATGATAAGGGGCACGAGGACGCCAATAACGCCGAGGTACTTACCGGCTGGATGCTTGATGATCGCCTGGAGAATCCCAGGGCTGGAATTGAAGCCGTGTTGACCGCCGGACCGCCCCATCGTCCATTCTGCCCAACAGATTGGCAAACCGATGATGAGGAAAGAAATGAAGTAGGCCAACATGAACGCGCCGCCTCCGTACTGAGCGACTTGTCCGGGAAATCGAAGAAAATTTCCCAAGCCCACCGCGCTGCCGGACACTGCGAGAATGACACCCAAGCGTGAATTCCAAGATTCTGTAATAGCCATGTATGAAGAGAGTATTAGAAGTAAGTGAAGACCCTATCCGTCGATCTTTAATAATTAAAGCACAAATCCCTTGATGCGCTTCTTTACCTCACTTGGAATAGGCCACTGTGAACCAAATTGATCGGTATATATTTTGGGAATGGTTGAGAGCATTCATGTTGGCCTTGGGGGCAACGCTTGGGCTTTTGATGATTTTCGACATGTATGACAATCTGGGAGATCTATTGGACTTCCGGGTTCCCACAGTGGATATCCTTTACTACTACGTTATCATTCTACCAACGTTGCTACCCCAGATTCTGCCGATAGCGTTCTTGGTATCGCTCTTGTTTAGCCTCAGTAATCTGCACGCGAATAATGAGATTGTAGCGCTGAGATCGTGTGGCGTTAGCTTTTGGCAGATTACGCGGTCTCTCTGGGTCGCCGGATTGTGTCTTTCGGCCGTGCTTCTGTATTTGAACGCCAAGATCGTTCCCTGGGCGGTGGAGTCCGCCCGACAGCTTTGGGAAGATGCGGAGTACAACTTCGAACTCGAGACCAAACAGGTTCGGGAAGCAGGCCTGATTTATAATGTGGCTTTTAACAATCCACAGGATGGCCGTATCTGGTTCATGAACCGCTTCAACAAGAACACCTATCGGGGATATGGCGTGACGGTTTCCATGCTCAACCAATGGCATCAAGAGTATACCAAGATCCAGGCCAGGGAATGTTTTTATAATGATAACGACAATACTTGGCGATTTCTCGAGGGTCGTGAATTGGGATTCGAAATCGAAAGTGGCGATTTAATTACCTCCAAACCTTTCAAACTGTTCGAGCTGGAAGGGTTGGTTGAAAACCCGAGGCTCCTACTTACCTTGGATAAGCGGCCAAAAGACCTATCATTATTTGAGTTGCGAACAATATTGGATTATTACGGGGATGAAGAGGATAATCCGAAGGCGGTACCATTTCGGGTACGCTACCATTCTGTCTTAGCGGGGACAGTTATTTGCTTTATTATTGTGGGGCTTGCAGTTCCGTATTCGGTTTCAGGCGTTCGGACCAACCCGATGGTCGGTGTCTCCAAGTCGACCAGTTTGTTTTTCTCCTATTATATTGTCATAAGGCTTGTAGTCATGCTGGGAGAACAGGGGCATTTGTCGCCGGTTTTTGCGGCGTGGACTCCCAACCTTTTGATGGCGGCATTAGCCGTCTATCTTTACTCACGACTCAAGTAAGCCTATGAAATCTTTATTTTTAAAGCCACGGTCACGTAGCCGTGCAATGAATGGTCATCCCTGGGTATTTGCGGGTGAGGTGCAGGAGCTCCTGCCGGCTGAAGAAAACGGTAAGACCGTTTTATTGAGGGATTCCCGCAAGCACATTCTTGGCAGCGGGATTTACAACGAGCAGTCCAAGATCGTCTGGCGCCGTTACTCATGGGAGAAGACGGCGTTCAGCATGTCCTTTATTCGGGAGGCGCTTTCCAAAGCGGTAGCTCGCAGAGCGGATGATGAGTGTCGGCGGCTGGTGTGGTCTGAGTCTGATTCTTTGCCAGGGCTAGTGGTAGATCAATTCGGGAAAGTGCTGGTAATACAGGCGCTGACGTTTGCGATTGATATGCGCCTTCCAGCCATAGCCACTCATTTGCAAGAACTGACGGGTGCCGAGGTGGTGGTGTTTCGAAACGATGCTTCGGTTCGTAAACTCGAAGGTCTGGAAACTTATGTCAGTACGTTTGAAGACAAGAAACTCGAGCCCTTTGAAGTCACTATTGGAGGCATTCGCTATAAGCTCGATTTATTGGAAGGACAGAAAACAGGGTTTTATTTGGACCAACGGGAGCAGCATGCGCTAGTCGCATCCTATGCGTCCGGCAGAACGGTTTTAGATGCCTTTTGTAACCAGGGAGCCTTCGCGCTTCAGTGTGCCAAAGCGGGAGCTGAGTCTGTGTTGGGTATCGATAGTTCTGATACTGCGATTCAGGCTGCGCAAGAGAACGCCAACGCAAATGAACTGACTGTTGAGTTCAAGCAGGCCAATGTATTCGATTTTTTCACGGAGAACAGGGACTCGAACTTCGATTTGGTCGTGTTGGATCCGCCGCCATTCGCCAGAACTCAGGGCCAGGTCGATGGCGCCTTAAAGGGCTACAAGGAGATCAACCTGCGTGCGATGAAGAGCTTGAACAAGGGAGGCATACTCGCCACCTACACCTGCTCACAGGCTATTTCTCAAGAGTTGTTCAAGCAAATGTTAGCCGATGCCGCATCTGATGCCCGACGCTCGGTTCGGATTTTGGAGACCACCTACCAGGCGAAAGACCATCCTGTATTACTTAATATGCCAGAGAGCGGCTACCTTCACGGTTATATTTTGCAGTTGGACTAAGCGTCTTTCATTGCGGGATTTCGCACACACAGGCGAGATTGTTCGCAAAGAAAGAGTTGGGTAACTCCGTGATGCCAAATTTGTATATTTGAACAGCCTCCCAATGTGGCTCGAGAAGGGTGGTCAGTGCTTTTTGGGTGAAAAAATTGACGTGAGTTTCCTCCAGGAAATGCCAGGGGATTACGTTATCGCTATGGCAACGAGGAACGCCACTGCCATCCGGGACTGTCATCAAGAAAGTGCGTTTAGTGATACGTTTGAGCTCTGCTAGAATCAAAGCAGCATCTTCAATGTGCTCAAGGACCTCGGTAGTCATCACAACGTCAAAGTGATTCTCTGGAAATGGAAGTGGGAGTTCACCGTTGTAGAGAGTCACACATCCCTTGGCTTCGTCGCGAAGAGCTTCCTCGATTTCGGGAGAGTTTAAATCCAAGCCAGTCACTTTCACCCCACGATTTTGGAGGTGTATTACGTACTTCCCAGTGCCGCATCCGAAATCCAGCACGTGATCGTCTGCTTTTATATGGATGTCGATCAATGAAAGAACTTCCGGATTGATGGTATTGTGAGGGGGGGCCGTAGCCGTAAATGTCGGTTTTCTTTTTCAGGTTCGTGTCGAAAAAGAAATGGTCGTAGTCTGGATAGTCGAATTGCTGGGTCAGCGGCGCTTCCCAGATGGGCTGATCGCCGAGTTTGATGGAAATCATAGCGTCCTGAAACGTTCCCTTAAGTAGGTAGTCGAAGGCGAACCCACAAAACGGATTATCGATGGTATCCACAACGTCGACGACGTCTTGACGGTGAAGGCCGTAGATTTCGACGGGACTTATGACTGTCTTGTTTGCCGTTAGCGTTATATCCGGAAATCTACCGACTGCTAGCGCTGACCAACCTCTTATACTCAGGATTCCACCGGCTGTAATGATTAGCTCATCTACCGTAGTCTCATCAATCGTTACTTCTATAGGGTAGGTGGTTTGTCCAGGCATGAATGACTCGATTCAGGAGTTTTGTTGAGGGAATTATGAGAGTAGGTGCCTGCTATTTAGTTTATCAACCTCGAAAGCCCGGCTATCGCTTTTAAAAATACCTACGGAAATCGATTTGCACGAATGAATCTCTTCGGAACGAAAACTGTTATTTCGTAAGAAGTAGGTGATATGAAACGTACGAAAACCTTGTTGTGAAACTTGCTTCCGATTGAGCGGGTTATTTTCGATGGAATAGACCTTGAGACTATCACGTCTGATAGCAGATCATATTCTGATGAACGCCGTTGCTCTATTTCTCAAAGCGCCAGTCCTCGGAATGGTGAAAACGCGCTTGGCGAAGTCACTGGGGGAGGCGTCTGCGCTGTTGGCTTACAGGCGTATGGTTGAGTTTCTGTTAGGGCGTATGGGGAAAAATGGATCGATACATATCCACTACGCCGCTGAAAGTTTGGATCCGATGATGGTCTGGTTGGGAAAAGACTACCGATACATTGCCCAGTTAGGTGATGGATTGGGGGCTCGATTAACGAATGGAATGGAAACGGAGTTCGCGAGTGGGGCGAATAAACTTATATTCATGGGAGGTGACTGCCCATTTGTTGATCAGGAGACTATTGAGAAATCGTTTATAGCACTTGATAGCAATGATGTGGTGATAGGGCCCGCTGTTGATGGTGGCTATTACTTAATTGGGATGAATCAGAACCGACCGGAATTATTTGAAGGGATCCACTGGGGTTCGGAGACGGTGTTCGCAGAAACGGTCAAGATCTGCCGGAGCAAAGGTCTGAGCCATTGGATACTTCCTGAAATGTCCGACGTCGATGATTTGGAGAACTGGAAGGAGGCCGAGCGATTCATGAACCGCGTCGGCTGAGCTAATTCACTGACTGAAATTTCAGTGGCTTGAGATACTCTCGTCGATGTCCTTGTTCAAAGTAGCCACGATTGGCGGACCGTAAGAGTTCATCGTTTCCGACCAATGAAGCCTCGAGATAGGCCTCCTTCAGTAGGTTGATAGATTGAATCCTCCATTTTGATTCTTTGATAAAATGAATTTTGAGTGGGGTTGAGCGGTTAGACGCTTTCAGATAAAGCTGTCCGATTGATTTCTCGCCGAAATTGTAGCGATTCCGCACGGCAGTCTTTCGGATCGTGCCATCAAGCTGCAACGCGTTAAGCCAGGTACCCAGTAGTTGTTCCTGGGTGATCGACGCGCGTTGGTTTTCGATCATATAACAGCGGGTTGTGAACACCAGAAATTGCTGAAAGGGTTCGAGTTGCTCCACATCCTTCCGTCCACCGTTCCAAATCCAGTTTTCCAGACTCTCCAGATAATCGGTGGTTGTTTGGTCGGACAGTTCGATCACTCGATCCCAATTGCCCGTAGAGAGAGACTTTTGATAATTCCTAAATGCTGCTCCCGGATTATCGCGGAGGTAGAGTAATACAACGAAGGCGAGTAAACAAATCGGTATGAGCATCACGAACATCAACTCCTTGGGGTCGGTTCGCGTCATTTTTGTCGAAAATGGTGACATGAGCTTCTATTAAGGTGGGCGGGAAATCGTGAATCTCAATGTTTTGTTTGAGATTTGTTGGTCGGTAAGATTATGAATCCCGCAACAATTACTTGGACAAGGGGGAACTTGGCTTCATTTTAACGGTAAACATCAAGATGAAACGACTACATGATTAGAAAGCTGGGTAGATGCGGAATAGGCGCTGTGGCTGAGCTGGGTCAATTGACCTTGTTTACGGTCCATTCCCTGTTGGGTATTTTCGGACAGCGGTATCGTGTCGAGAAGCTGATTCGTGCCGTTTACGAAATTGGGGTGCGGTGCGTTCCTATTATCTTGATCGTCGGATTGTTTACGGGGTTGGTGTTGGGCCTGCAGCTCTATTATGTATTGTCGCGTTTTAGTTCGGAGACACTCTTGGGGCAGGCAGTGGCGTTGACCACGATTCTAGAGATCGGTCCTGTCTTTACCGCCATCATGATTGTGGGTCAGGCCGGTTCTGCTCTCTCTGCGGAGCTTGGTATTCAGCGCAATGCAGAGCAGATCGACGCGCTGGGAACTATGAGAATCGAGTCATTGGGCTTTCTTGTCTCACCACGCCTCTGGGCAGCGATTATCTGTTTTCCTATTTTGACCGCGTGTTTTGATTGGGTCGCGATCCTGGGTGGGCATCTTACGGGAGTCGAACTTTTGGGAGTTGATGCAGGAGCCTACTGGAATCGCTTGTATGATGAAGTGACATTCACGCATGTGCGAGACGGCTTTATCAAGGCTTTGGCTTTCGGATTTCTTACGACCGCCGTCTGTTCCTTCAATGGCTATTTTACGCACAAGCTTTCGGATGTCCCCGGGGCACGTGGCGTCTCGCAGACGACTACGCGTGCGGTGGTGTATTCGAGTATTGTGATTCTGGCGGCCGATTACGTTATAACTTCTTTCCTGCTTCAGACATGAGTGCATCCAAACTATTGATACGTGGATTATCCAAGTCGTTTGGAACTCAGGTAGTATTGGATGCTATTGATCTTGATATCCCTTTGGGCGACCACATGACCTTGATCGGGAGGAGTGGAACCGGGAAATCGGTATTTCTAAAATGTATCGCTGGTTTACTCGTTGCAGACTCAGGAAAGATTTCCCTCGATAATAGCGACCCTGTTCCTCATTGCAGCTATCTGTTTCAACAAAACGCGTTGTTCGATTCGATGACTGTCTTTGATAACGTAGCTTTACCGGTACGGGAGCGCGAGGCAGTTTCCAGAAACGTGTTGGCGACTCGGGTTAATGAGATGCTGGATAAGCTGGACCTGATCGGCGCGTCAAAGAAATACCCGGCAGAAATTTCGGGAGGTATGCAAAAGCGGGTGGCACTGGCGCGGGCCTTGATCACCCACCCGGAAATAATTTTATTTGATGAGCCCACGACGGGGCTCGATCCTGAGCGGAAGTATAGTGTGTTCAATATGATACGCCAGTATCGTCAGCAGTTTGGGTTTACTGTGATTATGGTTAGTCACGATGTTCCAGAGGTATTTGAGATTTCCGATCATGTGGCGTGGCTGGATCACGGTAAGATCGTTTATCGGGGAACTCCCCAGAAGCTGCTCGACGAACCTCCGGCTGGACTCAATTCCTTTATAAATCCTCAACTCGCCTGAATTTTACATGAATTCCAAACAACTAGAATTGACTGTGGGCGCCTTTATCCTGCTTGGATTGGCCGCCATTCTATTTCTTGCTTTGCAAGTGGGAAGTAACCGATGGGCGGGGGGTCATTACACACTCTCTGCCCGATTTTTAGATGCTGGTGGATTGAACGAAGGAAGCTCTGTGCGGATCGCGGGTGTCAAAGTTGGAACGGTCGGTGCTATCACACTCAACAAAGAGCAGATGGTCGCGATGGTTGAGCTCAAACTTCCGACGGATCTTGTGTTGGATGATGATACCATCGCATCGATCAAGACAACTGGGTTGATTGGCGACAAATTTTTGAGTCTCAATCCCGGTGGGTCAGGACTTCAGCTTGAGCCTGGAGAGGTGATCGTGGATACTGAGTCAGCCGTGGATATTGAGAGCCTCATCAGTCGCTTTGCGTTCGGTAGTATCGAGGATGATTCTGGAGATAATTAACTGAAATACCCGTCACGAATTTGCGAAAATCAAACAATACTATTCCAATCGGTAAGTTTTGCTGCTTTCTAGCGACTCATTTACGTATGCTCTCAAAATCTACACTAAAGACGTTCTTGTTGTTTACCGCACTCTCGTTACCGGTTGCTGTTCTCCAGTCTGCTGAGCTGCCAGAAGTGCAACTCAAAAAGACAATCGAGGCTGTTATCGAAGTTCTCTATAAGGTGGATGATTCTGAGAGTTTGGAAACGAAGCGGGCGGAAGTGCTTTCGGTGTTGGATCAGAGTTTTTCTTTTGATGTGATTATCAGACGGACCTTAGGAAGAAACTGGGAGAAGCTTTCGCCGGATCAGCAAAATCAGATTGTGACGCTGGCTACCGATTTGTTGATCCATTCCTACACGCGTGAATTTACAGCCGGCAGGAAACCGACAGTGGCCTTTGAAAAACCGTTGGAGCTTTCGACCAACAAAATCGAGATCGCTTCAGTATTATCGTTGGAAAACACTAATATTAACCTTACCTACCGATTGGCTAAGCTGGAATCTGGCTGGCAGGTGTATGACCTAATCGTCGAAGGCGTGAGTCTGGTCAGTAATTACCGAAAACAATTTGACGCTCATTTTCAGAAGAAAAATGGGGATGAGCTTATTGATCAACTCGAAGCGAAGCTAGACGCTCTCTGATGACATCACTACTGCTGAAACATCCTTTTTTTGTCGGAGCTGTAGTACTGTGGTTGTTGAACGAGTCGCTTGTAGGCCAAGATGATTTTTTGTCGGTGGAAGACCTTTTTGAAGACGACGATAGGGTCGCTGCTGAGACAATTGCAGATCCGATTGAGGGCTTCAATCGAGCGATGTTCGGCTTCAACGATTATGTCTACAAGAAGCTCTTGGCTCCGGTCTCCAAAGGGTATAGCGCGATAACTCCGGATCCCCTTGAGCGAGGATTCTCCAATTTCTTTGATAACATCAAATACCCGGTTCGGCTTACCGGCAACATACTCCAGGGCAAGGTTGAGGGGGCATTTCAAGAAACAGGCAAGTTTCTCGTGAATACAACGCTTGGAGTGGCTGGTTTTCACAAAGCTTCGAATGATTTTCCAAATCTAAATCCTCCGATTGAGGACATCGGGCAGGCCTTCGGTGCCTGGGGAATAGGTGAGGGGTTTTACATCGTTATCCCCTTTCTTGGACCTTCCAATGCACGTGACCTTGTCGGGCGGTTGGCTGATCGTATTCCGGATGTAACCAATACTCCATGGACGGTGTTGGACAGCTCGACTGATCGTATTTTGTTTTGGACCACGGATGTTTTGACCGATTCGCCGGCGCTCGTGTATCGGTATGAGTCGTTTACCCAGGCAGCGATCGATCCCTATGAAGCGATGAAGGACGGCTTCACTAAGTATCGTATACAGCAAATTCGCGAGTAGGCCTGCTTCTGTCGTCTGCGTCATTCACCTCATCCTGTATAGGAGTCTAGACAAAGGATTAAGGCGAATTCGAAGACCAGAGTTTCATTCTCGTTGCTTGTTGCCAAATCAATCGACGTAGCGGAGCTGCAAGGTATCAATCACGCGACCATGTGCGAGTGCGTTCGTTATGACGACAAGTGTTTGTCCCTTTTTTACCCATCCTCGTTCGAGCAAACGGTCGAACGCATCCTTGATCGTTTGTTCTGGATCGGCGTCGAAATCCATCATGAAGGGTTCGATACCCCAGAGTGTGACCAGATGCCTTAAGATATTTCTGCGATCGGTGAAGGCGTAAACTGGAACCTGACACCGTAAAGACGATAGAATTTCTCCGAGCCGGCCCGTACGTGTGAATACGAGTATCGGTGTATCCCCCAATTCTTCAGCAAGAATTTTTGCGGATCGCAGCATCATCGTCTTCGGGCCCTTGAGGACACGGCCCTCCGCGAAACCAGCTCCGCCAGACGCCTCGATTCTCAGCGCGATCCGGTTAAACACTTTAACGCACTCCAGCGGAAATTTTCCGATCGTTGTCTCACCGGAGAGCATGATGCAATCGGCCTGCTCGTAGACGGCGTTGGAAATGTCGGTGACTTCAGCACGGGTCGGAACGGGGTTTTCGATCATCGATTCCAGCATGTGGGTGGCGACTATAACACCTTTACCCATGCGGAGACACTGTTTGACCGCTCTACGCTGGATGATGGGGAGTTCCTCGTAGGGGCACTCGATCCCCAGATCCCCTCGGGCGACCATCAGGCTATCGGCTGCCTGAATGATTTCATCCAAATTCGTTATAGCCGACTGGTCTTCGATTTTGGCTACGATCTTACCCGTTGCTCCGATGCTCACCATATACTCGCGCAGAATATCGATATCGGTGGCCTCCCGAACAAATGATAATGCGTACTGGTCGACGCCGGCTTCCATACCAACTTTTATGTCTCCCCGGTCTTTTTCAGTGATCGCAGGTAGGTTGATTTTTACACCCGGAAGATTGATGTGGCGACGACTGCCAAGTTCACCACCTACGACTACCATACACTCGATACGCGATTCGGTTTTGCGGAGAACTTCAAAGTTTAGCAGGCCGTTATCTACCTGAATCATGTTTCCCACAGGTATGTCGTCAATGAGCGACGGATAGTTAACGCCGAGTATTACATGCCCAGCTTCATCACGGCTAAACGCATTGGCTTCTGTTGAGAGGTCGACGCGATCTCCTTGGGTCAAGTGAATCGGTTCATCCATGGGGCAGGTCCGGATCTCCGGGCCTTTGACGTCCATCATCACGGATATTTCCCGCCCCAATTTCTTACTGATAGCGCGGATACGTTGAATAGTCGATTTGGTCCATTCGTGATTCGCATGAGCCATATTGATCCGGCATACATCCACACCTTCAGTGATGAGCTTTTCGAGCATTTCATCGCTTTCCGAGGCAGGGCCGATGGTGAAAATGATTTTTGTGTGCCGATACCGTCTGTTCATGGAAGTGCGTTGTTTCAAAATTTAATTAGAAATAGGATTAGGAGGCTGGGATGTAGTGGTGCAGCGACAATTGTCGGATTTTATGACAATAATGTAAGCAGACGGCATTCCTATTGCGATTCCAAATGCGTCGTCCGGCTTGTTCACCGCCTTAGCAATTCTATATTTCGAATGACGGCAGTGTCTCTCCAGGTGGAACGACGGTTATATCGTAGCTCCTACGGTGGTTTTTCCCATTGGTTACGGTGGCCGCGACTTTTTCCACCGAGTTACAGTCCTTACTCAAGTGAGCAAGGTAGACTTTTTTCCACCAAGGTTCTTCCATGGAGTCGAGAAGCTCCTTCGCGGCCCGGTTCGATAAATGCCCGTGGCGACCGATGATGCGTTGCTTGACTGACCAGGGGCGTTTGGTGTCTTCGTTCAGCATATCCGCGTCATGATTGGCTTCAAGTACCAGCACATCGACATGGCGTATGCGTTCCCGCACCAGCTCAGAAACATATCCCAAGTCAGTCGCCCAGGCTAGACTCCGGTAAGGTGTGAACAAATCCCCATTCCCATTTTTAAAAACAAAGCCAACTGGATCGTAGGCATCATGTGGAATCGAGAAACTAGTCACCTCCAAGTCCCTGAACTCGAAGGTCGTACCGGTTTCAAACAGTTTCCAGGTGGGCCGTTTGGTGAGCTTGGATTGCACCGCTTTGGCAGTCTCGCGATTCGCGTAGAACTCCAGGTGCTGAAACTTGCTAAGTCCGCGTATGCCGGACGCATGATCGGAGTGTTCGTGGGTGATAAATACCGCATCGATCTGTTCAATCGACTCGCCGACTGACTGGAGAAGTTTGCACAATTGCTTCCCCGAATAACCCGCGTCAATTAGCACCTTGCAGTGCTCGGTCACAAGCAAGCTGCAGTTTCCTGAACTGCTGCTTCCAAGGATCGTGAAACGCATCGACATGAAAAGTGATACAGGGAGATGAGATGATGTGGTTCAAGTGTATTTGGAGTATGGAGAAGAATAAGTTGTCAGTCTCCGTGTTCGGCTCAGAGAGCATCTGTTTTGTTCTTACAAAACAGGTTGTATTCGCAGACTTCTCACTTGGAAATTCACGAATCCCTTCCTGATTGTGAGGAATATTAGACCGATCTTTCCTCTTCAAGTGTGTGGGGCTATAAAATGCCTCCAGCCGCCTGTATCGCTAATGTCTTTGGCGATTCCAGTCGCTACTTTCTCACACAGAAACCCATGGCATTTTCTACCGTCTGAAAGTTCGACTTCTCCGAGGCCGAGGGGCTGGCGGATTTTTGAAAGGAAGGTGCCGATTTTGTCCGATGGAAACAGCCATTCTTCGCCTTCGATGGCATAGCCGTCTTGTTCGACGCGGATGAGGCCTGGGCGTTCGGGGGCGGGTTCGGGAAGGTGGAACATCTGGTATTTGGATGCGGTTTTGACCGTGGCTACAAATTGGGCGCCGAGCTCGGTGACTTGCCAGTTAAGAGCCAAGCCTTCCATGTGTGCTCCAAAGAGAATGAGAGAGAGTCCGTCATCTATGATGGAATTGGTTTGTGGCCCTGTGCTTGCAAATTGGATCAATGCTCTGTCGTTGTCTCTGGGGGCGAACCAGGTGATTCCGAAAGGGAGTCCGCTTTCGGTCTCACCAGCGGGAGCAGCCAGTGCGCAGAGGTCGAGCAGGTTCATGTAGTTGGTGTAGTAGCCGAGCTGTGAATTTGGGCCGATTGGATCGGCTTCCAGCTCAGCGAGAGTGGGAAAGCCGCCAGCAGTGGGCGTAACGATGGCATCAATGCCGTCCCAAGCGGCCTCAGATTGGCGTTTGAGGTCGGCAAGTTTGTAGGTGGCCGCAAAGGCGTCGCGGGCACTGTGATGTTCGCCGCCACTGATAATCTTGTAGGTGGCAGGGAAAAAGCTATCGGGGTGAGATTTCAGAAACGACTCTACCGCTGTGTAACGCTCGGAAACCCAAGGGCCTTCATAGAGAAGGAGGGCGGCATCGCAAAACGGCTTGAAGTCGATTTCCACGATCTTCCAACCTTTGGCTTTGAGATTCTCCAGTTCCTTCAACCAAGCAGCCTCGTAGCCCGCATCTCCAAAGAACAGCAAGTCTTCTTGCTTGGGTATGCCCAGTGTTCCTGTGTTGGCCGCAGGCAGGTCGATGGTGGGTAGCGAGTAGGCATCTTCACTGTCGTAGCTCTCTGCGACGGAGAGGGTCAGTGCGCTGTCCGCGGCGTTGAGCGCGAAGATGGAAATACAATCGAGGGTGCGGCAGGCGGGTACGAGTCCAGTGGAGCTTAATCGCCCTTTGCTGGGTTTGACGCCCCAGAGTTTATTGAACGCTGCGGGCACACGGCCAGAGCCGGCGGTATCGGTGCCCAATGAAAAGCTGACGAGACCTTCGCTCATAGCAACGGCCGATCCACCACTAGAGCCACCGGGTACACGATCAGGTGCGTAGGGATTGACCGGCACGCCGTAGGGAGTACGGACGCCGACGAGACCGGTGGCAAATTGATCGAGATTGGTTTTCCCGATTGGAATAGCTCCAGCCTGTATCAGATTCTCAACGACAGTTGCTGATCTTTCTGGGATAAATGAATAATCCGGGCACGCTGCTGTGGTTGGTATACCCTGCAGGTCGATATTGTCCTTGATGGCAAACGGGATTCCATAGAGAGGCAGATCCACTGGAGACTTTCCTTCAAGGTTTTTCAGGTATGGGGTTAGCTCTTCCTTGGTCAGGAGGTGGATCCAGATATGGGGATTTTCTGCCTGAGTATTGCGGTTAAGGATGTCATCGACCAGCGCTTCAGGAGTCAGTTCGCCTGAGCTGTATTGAGTGTGCAGTAGATTAATCGAAAGAGAGTGATCCATGGGAGTCGAAAAGCGGGAATCGTGCCGGAGTTTAATGGTTGAGCAAGAAACTCTTGTTTGAAGAGAACCTCTTCGACGTTACTTCAGTGTCAATTCCTGCCAGTTCTTGATGAAGAAGATATGACCGTTCAGCGCCTTCATAAAGTTTTCATAATCCTGGAGTGGATTCTCGTCTTCGGCCAGTGCCTGTAGATTGAACCCTACGAAGGTAACCCGGGAATTATGGGATTCTCTGGCAATGACATCGAAGGGCGCGCCCTGTGCGAGAATCGGAACCGCCTCGCCGTTGATTCGCGCTTCTTTCAAATCGTTTTCGAGATTTTTACGGGCCTCCTCGATACCAGATTCTTTACGGACAATAACTAGTAATCGGATTTTGCAGGTTTTCCACTCGGGATTCGATTGGAGCAAATGCGCAAGGGTAAGCATCAATGTTCCGTTGATGCGCGCACCCCACCAGACGTCAATCGTCCGATCGAGTTCTGCTTCGGGCTTATCTGCTTCTACAAATAGCAGCAGGCTAGTCTGAAGTTGTAGGATCCTGTGAACCGTCCTCCGAAAGAGGGCATGTTTAATGGTATCCTCCGACCACCCCACCATGACCATGTTTGGAAGTAATGGGCCCACGCCACAGGTCTGAATGATTGCTGAAACTCCTTCCTCAAAATCAGGGGACGACATAACAATGGCTTCAGCTGACAGGTCGTTGTCGATGATAAATGTTTCTATCGATTCACGGGCGGACTTTCGACGATGGATCGTTTTGGTCCAGTCGCCAGTCAGGATTTGAGCAAGGAAAAGAAAGCCGCGTTTGGATTCAAAGAGTGAGCCGAACTCTACTAATTTGGTTCTTACACGGGGGTTGCCCGATAGAACGAGCAGGACGGGTCGCCAGTTGCGCACATGCTGACTGGATTTATAGAATTTCAGCAGTCCAAAGCGAACCAAGGAAAACCAGAATCCACTCCAGGTGTCGCCGAATGCGGTCTGATATTGTTTGGTAGTCAGGTAAACATACAAACCGAGCATGAGGATGATTGCCGCGACGGTAGCCCAAGGGCTGAGCAGGAACATAACGACCAAACAGCCGAGTCCTCCTGCCATCGAGAATATCCAAGGGACTTTGAAAGTAGGTCTGAAACTGGGATTGGCCACCCAACGTTCGATTCCGGCGACGAGATTTACCATGCCATAGGTGGCAAGGAAAAACATGGATATGATTGGCGCAATGATGTTGAGGTCGCCGAGTAGAATACACCCTGCTGCGAGTGCCACAGAGAAGACGAGTGCAGTTCGCGGTTCGTTCTTGGGTCCCGAGTTCCTGGCGAGGATTCGCGGGAAAACACCGTCCAGCGCGAGGGCCTGCAGTGTTCTGGGGGCTCCCAATAGACTCGCTATCGCTGAACTTATCGTAGCCGCCCAGAGCCCCGCGTAAATGAGCGGACCGAACAGCGCGATATCGTTCATGATAAGTGTGTTTTCCACCAAGTCTGCGCGGGGTGCGTTTTTCCCAAGCCAAAAGATCTGGGCGACGTAGACGAGGAAGGTTACGACGACAGCTCCGATTGTTCCAAGTGGAATACTTTTGGAGGGGTCCTTCAAGTCGCCGGACATGCTGGCACCAGCCATGACTCCAGTAACCGCGGGAAAGAAGATGGCAAAAACAGTCCAGAACTCGAAGCCGGGTTCGTAGTTGGCGGACCAGTTTTCTGAGATAAGGTTTGTGGGTCGGAATCCCAGGAAAAATGAGAGTAGTGCCAGGACCAATACGATAAGAATCAGGTTCTGTGCTTTGACGGCGAGATCTGAGCTCGACCATGAAATCAAAAATATGATCGCCAGTACGGTCATCGCAATCAGGCGACTATCGATATCAGGGAAGAAGGGGATCAGAGACTCGGTAAAACCGATTATGTAGAACGCCACGGATACCGCCTGGGCAAGGAAGAGGGGAACGCCGATGCTCCCGCCGACTTCCAATCCCAGACTTCGTGAGATCAGAAAGTAAGCGCCTCCGCCTCCCACCTTGGTGTTAGTTGCAATAGCTGAGAGAGAAAGAGAAGTGAGCAGCGTTATGCTATTCGCGAGAACGAGGATGATGAGAGTATTGTAAACTCCGGCCTGACCAACAACCCAACCGGTTCGCATGAATAGAATTACACCAAGAATTGTCAGGACATTGGGGACGAAGACTCCTGAAAAGGTACCGAACTTCCCGGACTGCTTTGAGCTGCCTTTAGAACCGGTTGCGTCTGGTAACGGTTTGGTACTGGTATTCGTTTTCATATTATTGAACGGACATAGTCCTTTCGCCGTTCCCGCCTTCGGATCCGCTGCCGTCGTCTAAGCCCGGTATGCCAGTTCTAATGTCGTCATAAAGAATCTTGCGAGTACTCTCAGGTTTACTGACGCTCGGATTCGGAAAATGTCTTGGTTTTTGAGTCACACTTTTGAAGGCGGTTACCATGGTGACCTCATCGAAAATGCCAATAGGCAATTGATTTTTTACATTTACTAAAGTGTTGGCCGGATTTTGTAGACAGAAAATGTGAGGGGTGTTTTATTTTCATTTAAAAATGAAATACTACTGCAATAACCCATAGCAGTGTCGAGAAACGATTAAACGTTTCGTTTAGCGAGCCGTTTTGGGGATTGGGTTATTGGAATGAAGTTGATCTATGGATTTAAGAAAGCATCAAACTGTGCCCTCCAATAAGGAACTAGATTTGTTGGTTTCTGCAGTTGTAATAGCTTCTTCCAGCCTGCTACGTTCGATTTTACCTTTCTAAGTTTTGTTATATTTTTATATGTCGGAAAGCCTGAATGACTGATACTCCAACTTTCAAAGAATCTGCTATTCTTTGTGTTTACGATTTTGCCCTCTTTCTGATCCGAATAACACCCAAGTTTATGATAGCTCCCGTAGCGAAAGCGTTTTGCTTTTTGGGTAGGATGTTCGTGGGACGTGACATTCGCATTCTGCGCGCGAATCTAGAGGAGGTGCGGAATCTTGCGAAGGGTAGTGAGCAGGCGATTCAGTTCGAGAAACAGACCTGTTTTAGTACGATTTGTTCAGCTCTCGAAACGTTGAAGTTTTCCTGTAATCCTAAGACCTTGCGAATCGACGGGTTAAAAGAGCTTGGGGCATTGGTGAAAGCAGGTGAAGCGTCAGGGACCGGTTGTATGATTGTGTCTGCGCATTTAGGAAGTTGGGAAGCTGTCGGTTGGTCCGTATCCGAAGTCTCCGATTCAGAATTTGTGGCTTTGGCCAGGCGGCCTAGATGTAAGGTCATGACTCGTTTCCTTGATAAGTTTCGCGGTCGTCTGGGTATGGAAGTACTGCTAATTGATAGACCATTGCTGTTGAGAGACATGGTGAAAACTCTTCGTTCCGGCAACCATTTGGGAGTCGTGATGGATCAGAGACCGGCCAGTGGGAGGAAGACTCCGGTAGATTTTATGGGCCGCCAAACTGATTTTGTGTGTGGCCCAGCAATAGTAACTCAGATGACCGGCTGCGCTGTCTATGGGGTTTTTTGTGTAAGAAAAGGTCCTATGCACTATGAATTGATTTCGAGTGAAATTTTCCCCGCTAATCATGGGATAAGAGATACTCAGTATTTAACCCAAAAAATGGCGTCTACGATCGAAGCGATCGTAGAACTTTATCCCGAGCAATGGGCGTGGAATTACGACCGTTGGAGAATTGGCAGAGCCTGTACTTGACCTGAAAGGGGCCTGAGCCTTTGCTCAATTCAACATGCTTAATCTACTATGACGCGAGATTCGTTTTTCCAATTGGATGACCTACGCGAAGCCGAGTATTCGAACCGGGGAATATGGTTAATAGTTAACCTTTACTTTGGGTCGCTCCTGTTCTCTGCAGCGCTCGCTCCATTGTTCGCCCAAGCGGTACATTTCTTCGATCCGGATGGGACTAGCTATTTGTCGGGAAAGCCTTTCAGTGACTTTTTGAACCGGGGCCGACTCCTGTGTTTGTTGATCCTGTTTCCGGTGCTGATCAGACGCGCGAATCTCTGGTCCTGGAAACGCCTGGGCTTCCTGTCACCAGGGTGGAGCTATTTCAGAAAATGGTTTCCCATAGGCGTGGCGATGATGGCCCTTATTTTTGGGATCGATTTGAGCTTAGGGATCATTGAGCCCCGCGATATCTGGACCTGGGGCTATCAAGTGGAGCGGATGGCACTCGGGTTGATCGGAGCATTGCTGATAGGGTTTATGGAAGAAACTTTCTTCCGTGGATTTGTGTTCCGGGCATTTTACAATGCGATGAATCCCTGGAAGGCGGTGGTGATCTCGTCTCTGTTTTTCGCCTACCTCCACTTTAAAATGCCGGATGAACCCTGGCAACAGATCCCGCATTCGCAGATTGGGTGGGATGACGGGCTGATTGCTGTTTGGAGTACGCTGACCGCATTCAAAGTCAACTTTGACGCCCTTCTTTTCTTCAACTTGTTTTTGGTCGGTGTGCTACTGCAATTGGTCTTTTTATACACCCGCAACCTGTGGGCTTGCGTGGGCCTGCATGCCGGCTGGGTATTTGTCATCCAATGTTTTGCCAAAACCTTCGACCAAACGGAGCCGGCCCATTGGTTCTTTGGGACCGAACGGGTGGTGGATGGTTACCTGGTTTCGCTGTTCCTGATCGGGTTTATTGCGTTCTGCTACTACCTGTTGAGGAAACGGGAAACTGCGATCTAGTAATCGGGAAGACACTGTAGCCTTCCTGTAGACGTTGAATTATAATATCCGGGGAAACCTGATTCAGCTGTTGAAGCATAAATTTGAGGAGGAGGATAGATGTCCATCAGCTCCGAAGTTTGCGTCATCGCAGTTTCATGATCTGCAAGTGTTTGAACCGGTTTCGTTGAATAAAAGGGTCTACCCGGATTAGTCATTCCGTAGTTGCTTCCTATAGGTTTAACTGCGTGCAAAGAATTCCGAATAAACTTGTGAGTTCCAGGCAAAGCTCGGGAAGATACGCTACGAACGACGAATTGATCTGTGAAAGTAGGTATTCCAAAAGAAATTAAGCAGGGCGAGACGCGGGTGGCTGCGCGCCCGAGTACTTGTAAGCGGTTGGTGCAATTGGGAGCCGAAGTGATCGTTCAATCCAATGCCGGCAATCTTTGTGGGTATGTCGACGAGGAGTATGTTAAGGCCGGTGCTACCATTGTCGATACGGCCGGGACGGTCTATGAAGAGGCGGATTTAGTGGTAAAGGTAAAAGAGCCGCTTGAGCAGGAATATCCGTTGCTCAGAAGGAATCTCACCTTATTTTGTTACCTTCACCTTGCGGCGGTGCCAGGACTGGCCACGCGGCTAAAGGAGTCGGGCACGCTGGCTGTCTGTTATGAAACCATCGAAGCAAAGGATGGCTCCTTGCCTCTCTTAAAGCCGATGTCTCAGGTGGCAGGTCGTTTATCAGTACAATTGGGAGCGTATTATCTACAGAGCCCCAATGGAGGTTCTGGAGTGTTGCTAGGAGGCGTTCCAGGGACGGCTTCAGGGCATGTGGTGGTTATAGGATCTGGTACTGCTGGTGTACGCATGCCTGCGAAATGGCCATTGGTCTGGGGGCCCGCGTGACCGTCCTGGATGTGAATCAGTCAAGACTGGAACGTATTGACGAACTTTACGGAGGCCGAGTTGCGACCCTTGTAGCCAACCCATCCAATCTGGAAAATTATGCGGCCGATGCCGACCTCCTGGTAGGTGCGGTTCTGGTTCCAGGTGGATTAGCGCCTAACGTTGTTCATGCTCAAACTGTTAAAAATATGCGGGAAGGAAGCGTCGTGGTGGACATCGCTATTGATCAGGGAGGGTGTATCGAAACGATACGCCCCACTTCCCATGAAAACCCGATCTACAAAGAGTATGGAGTAATCCACTACGCTGTCCCCAATATGCCGGCATTGGTTGGAAGAACCTCTACGATTGCGTTGACTCAGGCAACCGAACCCTACTTGGCCAAACTGGTCGAGCTGGGTATTGAGAAGGCATTTAAAGAGGACCGGTTTCTCCGGGATGGCATCAATGTAAGAAACGGCGAAGTGGTTCATCCAGTGGTGCGCGAAGCTTTGAAAAAAGCACCCTGATTGGTAGCCTGGCGCCGGTCAGGCTGCTAGTTGTGAAAGCCCAACGACTTGTTCTTGCCCAGCGGGAGTTGCGATCAGAAGGTTGAATCATGCCTCAGGTTCAAGATTCGCTAACTCCCTTCCATCCGCTTATTCGTGAGTGGTTTGAGAAGGAGTTAGGGCAGCCAACGGATGTGCAGGCGAAGGCCTGGCCTGAGATTGCGGCAGGTCGGCACGTGTTGGCAACGGCCCCGACGGGGAGTGGGAAGACGCTAACGGCGTTTCTTTGGGCCCTCAACCAGTTGATCTCGGCTGAGTGGGAACTGGGGCAAACGCGGGTGCTTTATATTTCGCCACTCAAGGCGCTGAACAATGATATCCAGCGAAACTTAATTCACCCGCTCGAGGCGCTGAAAAATAAGTGCGAGGAGGCTGGCGAGGAGTTTCCGGAGATCCGGGTGCAGACGCGTAGTGGCGATACCTCGCAAACGGATCGGCGGCGAATGCTTCGGAATCCACCGGAGATTTTAATCACTACGCCAGAGAGTTTGAACTTGTTGCTTAGTTCGGTGCATGGGCGGCAGATGCTGACCGGATTGAAGTCAGTGATCCTCGATGAAATCCATGGTGTAATCGGTGGGCGTCGCGGAACTTATTTGTTAACGGCTGTGGATCGCCTGGTTCCGTTGTCAGGTGAGTTTCAACGGGTCGCTTTATCGGCGACGGTGAAGCCGTTGGAAACCGTGGCGGCGTTTGTCGGGGGATTGATCCGAGAGGGGGATCGTTATGTGCCGCGTGAGGTGGTGCAGATCGACTCGGCTATTGAGAAGGAATACCAGCTGCGTGTGTTCTTTCCGGCAGGCACCGATGAGCGGGGTTCGGACGAATCGCTCTGGGAGCCGTTGGTCGGGCAGTTTAAGGATATAATAAAGAAGAATACTTCCACACTGTTCTTCGTAAACAATCGTCGGCTCTGTGAGAAGCTGGCCTACAAAATCAATCTCAATCAGCCGGCTCCGTTAGCCTATGCCCACCACGGGTCCTTGTCGCGCGAGATTCGTGAGGAGGTGGAGAGCAAGCTCAAAGCAGGAGAGCTGAAAGCGATCATTGCGACCAACTCGTTGGAGATGGGTATTGATATTGGAAGTCTCGACGAAGTGGTGCTGGTACAGGCTCCTCCGGGGATTGCCTCGGCGATTCAACGGATCGGCCGGGCGGGGCACCAAGTAGGGGAAGCAAGTCGTGGTTTACTGATTCCCACGCACTCGAGGGATTTTTTGGAATCAGCAGTATTGGCTAAAAACATACGAGCGCGAAACATCGAACCGCTCAAGCCGCTGGAAGGCCCCCTCGATGTATTGGCGCAGGTGTTGTTGAGTATAGTGGGTGTTGAGGAGTGGGATCTTGATGCCCTGTTTGATTTTATCCGTACCAGTTATCCCTATCGAAATTTAGGCCGTAAGGAATTCGATCTGGTTCTGGAAATGTTGGCCGGGCGTTATGCGGACAGTCGACTACGCGAGCTCAAGCCGCGCATATCGATTGATCGTTTGGATAACACGGCGCGAGCGCGACCGGGAGCATTGATGACACTCTATCTTTCGGGCGGTGTGATTCCTGATCGAGGCTACTTTAACCTGCGTCATGAGAAATCGAACGCACGGATTGGCGAGCTGGACGAAGAGTTCGTTTGGGAAGCACGGGTCGGGCAGAATTTTACGCTCGGTGCTCAGTCATGGAAGATTCAAAAAATCACGCACAACGATGTGTTGGTGGTATCGGCTGCTAAAGGGGGGAGTAATTTTCCGTTCTGGATAGCAGAGGACAACAGTCGCGATTTCCACTTCTCGGAAGCTATTGGAACGTTTTTGGAGGAGGCGCAGAGCAACCTGGTATCGCCCGAATGGACGAGTCATCTTTCCGATGAGCTTCAGCTAAATACTGTATCCGTAGATCAGTTATTGGACTTTCTAAAACGGCAACAAAAACAAACGGGTAGAGCGCTTCCTCATCGACACCATATATTGGTGGAGCACGTGAACTCCGGCCCGGGAACACAGGAAGGTAACCAGGTCGTGATTCATACAGGTTGGGGAGGAAAGGTGAACCGACCTTACGCCATGGCGCTGGATGCGGCCTGGGAGAAACGATTTGGGCACCGCCTTGAGGTGCACGTCAGTAACGACTGTATCGTGCTGATGGTCCCGGCTGATGTGTCGTCTGCCGAGATGCTATCTTTGGTAACCTCCACCAACGCGCAGAATCTGATTCGGCAGCGACTTGAAGGGAGCGGGTTTTTTGGAGCGCGATTTCGTGAATGCGCGGGTAGGGCACTGTTGGTAACACGCTCGCGGGCAAATCAACGGATGCCGCTGTGGATGAACCGACTGAAGTCCCAAAAGGTGATGGAGTCAGTCATGCAGTACGAGGACTTTCCCATACTGTTGGAGACTTGGCGTACCTGCTTTCGGGATGAGTTTGATATGGTGCACCTACAGCAGGTACTCGAGGAGTTTGAGGCGGGAGAAATCACATGGAGTGAATGCTCGATGGAGATGGCTTCACCCTTTGCTGCCAATGCTGCATGGCGTCAAATCAATCAATATATGTATGAGCGGGATGATCCGGCGGTGGATAAATCGTCCAAGCTCAATAAAGATTTGTTGAAGGAAGTTGTGTTTGACTCTGGGCTTCGGTTGCCGATCCCGAATAGTATTATCCATGGCTTCGAACAGAAAAGGCAGCGCTTATGTCAGGGGTATGTTCCCTCGACCTCATTTGAGCTTCTTGACTGGATCGTTGAACGAACGCTTTTACCTCAAGAGGAATGGGAGGAGCTTATCGATGCGGCTGAAGCGGAGGATGTGAATCTCGGCCAATTAGTGGATGGCGTTGCGAGTAAGCTCGTTTGGGTAGTAGCAAACGGTGTTAGAAGCCTTGGCGCTCTTGAGATTAAAGGACGTATTCACAAACTGTTTTCTGATCAGGAAATACAACTTCAGGATTGGCGACAGAAGCAAATCGAAGATCCAAGAATAGATGTGTCCGAATCGGAAGG
>ERZ887942.516-NODE-516-length-31503-cov-6.848130_pt1 | contig 31503 bp, 33 predicted proteins | sample MGYA00521099_ERZ887942 | MGnify/ENA primary metagenome ERZ887942 (study PRJEB32303, sample SAMEA104408605) | aquatic metagenome | biome: Brackish water; feature: Pelagic; material: water | place: Baltic Sea | collected 2014-06-07T06:48:00 | depth 16,251 m ...
CAGCGGCTGGTACTCATGGAACCGCTCATAGAGGACGTGTGTGGCTACCCAATAGCCGTGAGTCGCAGATGGCACTCAGGGACGCTCTCTCGGCATCCGTCAGGTCTTCCTGATTGAGCCTGTATCCGGTGATCTTGGTGCCATCTTTGATGGGGGTAACTACACCATTATTGGTCAGTACTTTGCCTACCATCGTCTTGGTTCTGATGGAGTAGTATTCCACCTGAGATTGGTCATGGCTGAGAAGCGCCTTGGCTATTTGCTCGACCGATGCCTGACCACCGTTTTCCAACAGGATCTTTAGCATCACAGGTTGGTAGATATGCGACATGCGCATTCTGTTCGTGACGAAATCTTCTAGATCGGACTTGTCTTGAGGTTGTTCCATATGGAGACTATGCCGAGACGATTGGGGTAAATCCAGCATGGATGACAACATAGATTTAGCAGCACTCGATGCTTACCTTTCTTCAGACGATAGCCCTGAGGACTGCATGATGCTGTCGGACCTTGATGGCTTCGTTCATGGCGTCGTATGTTCTCCCGTTGATGTGCCGTCAGAGGAATGGATGCCCGTCGCGCTTGGCTGCGATCCTAAGGATGTCCCTGATTGGGTTCTGAACGACATAACAGATTTGTACATGGGTATTGCCCATGGGCTGGCGTCTAGCATCCCGATTGTTGAACCCATCTTCTGGCAGGCAAAAGAAGGCCATGTGATCGCAATGGATTGGTGTGAGGGCTTCATGCAAGCGGTATCTCTTCGACCAAAAGAATGGCTCAGGCTCACCGAGAGCGGCTCTGATGGGCATCTGACGACCCCGATCATGCTGCACATGTTAGATGACAGTGGCAATTCAGTGATAGGCATACCGCAAGAGGAGTTGGATGAGGTCTTAGGCAAGGCTGCTGAAGAAATCCCCGATGCTATCGTTGGTATCTTTCACTATTGGCGAAAAGATTGATTGCTACGGCCCTGCGCTTTGTTGATTGATCTGAATTTAAATCAATATGTTGTGTGCGGGTTTAGATGGGGCGCATGATGTGCTATTCGTGGTTCGACTGTTGTAGGTAAATGCTGGTGTTGGTTGATCCTACCTTCTCTCCCGCAAATCTCAACTCGTCCTAGTAATGGAATAACCAGTATGTACTTGAGTGATATTTCTTCCTGAAGGACATAAACTGACCAAGTCTGTCTTCATACTGAGATGTCTTCTTCTTCATGGCTAAGACTTCCTTGAAGGTGTCGATACTTCTGTCTCGATCTAGTCTCTGGTATGTCCAAGGCCAAGGTGTGTGAGCAGGTAGGTATTAGCCGCGCAAGCCTTTACCGGATCATCAAGGAACATGAAGCCGCATAGTTCGCACTGGATAGATAGGGGTAGTCAGGTCGAGATCATTCAGGCTGTTGGTCGTGCTATCAGGAAGGTTCGTGGGGCTAACCTCGCGCCAGCCAAAAGGTTCATCCGTCAGCAGTCCAGCGCTGATCACCCCCACGACCAATTCAGAAAGAATTAGGATACCGAAGACACCAGTCCCTATCCTTGCAGGTGCCCAGATTATCACAGCGGTTGTGGGAAGAACAAAAAACAAGGAAAGGCCGAGCAGAAGCGGCAGACTGGCTAGCACGACAGGTAAGGACGGCCGGGACCCAATCGAGTTTGCTAGAATGGGATATTGCCACAAGGTGGCGGCAAACGCGAAGACAAACACAACAAATAGCAAGGGAAACACGCCGTCAGGTTGCTCAATCTCGGTTCTGGCAGCACCTGCTGCAACAAGCATGCCACCGATCAGGCCAAACCAGTCGCCGAGCTGTGTAGGCACAGGTAGACCAATGTCTAAACCGATAGCGATCCAGGCACCCGTCAAACCCAGAGCGATACTTACCGCGCGGTGCCAGCCTGGCCTTCTACCCAGAAACACCACTTCTATCAGGGTCGCCCAGACGGGAGAGAGATAAAAGAAAACAAGTGCAGCCTACCACATCACACGGAAACCGGCAGGTTTTTCAGACTTTCCTTAGGTTTATCGATAAATAACGAGTCTCTCCGAACGCACCAACGTCACTTTTCAAAGGAAAGTGACAGTCGAACTCCTCAGATTGCACTGCGCGTAAGCCGTTCGCGAAAAAGACGAGAGCTTTGATCGGCTTAGATTGGTTGGATCAGGCAAGCGAATGTCCAACTTTGCGAGATAGCGCTTAGACCGAGCCGGGTCCTATGTGGTTTGGGGCCGCGGCTGGATGCGATGCCATGCGGCCTATGCCCGCGAAGTCATTGGATCTTGGGCCACTGCACAACGGGTGGATTACCGACCAGAGCGCAAAATCGTGTAGTTTTTCCAACCTGCTCAAAGCCTTGCTCAAGACCGCCCTATTGTTTAAAGGTCGCGCGTCTAGGGTCCCGTAGCTCAACTGGATAGAGCACCTGACTTCTAATCAGGATGTTGGGGGTTCGAGTCCTCCCGGGATCGCCAGATTGCACTCTTTGGGCCAAGCCCGCCAATGAGTTCAAGATCAGCTCTGACAGGTCACGCAGGATGTCTGGCACGCCTAAGGTCAGGCCGGCTTTAGCCGTATGATCGCGGGCCTGACACCGTATTAAGTTTTCATCGACAGGTGCGGTCAGGTTTCGGCGTGCTCTTCCAGGATTTTGAGCGGGACGATGTCCAGGGCGCGTTTGTGGGTCGCGGCGAGGCGCACTTTGGGTGCGCAGCCTTCGTCATGGGCCTGAAGAAACCGCGCGGCGCACAGGCACCATTGATCACCGGGCTTGAGACCGGCAAAGCCAAATTCGGGCCGTGGAGTGCTGAGGTCATTGCCGACATATTTTGAGAAGGCCAGGAATTCAGCCGTCAGCAGAGCGCAAACGGTGTGGCTGCCATTATCCTCGACGCATGTGTTGCAATGCCCATCGCGGAAAAAGCCCGTCACCGGGTCCGTCTCGGAACAGGGGGCGAGCGCATCGCCCAGCACGTTAATCGCCTCGTCTTTTCGGATCATGGGATATCCTTTCCTTGCGGGCATGACCTTAGCGCAGTTGGCGTGTCAGGCAATGGACGCACTGGGCGTCACTTGAACTTATCAAGCAGCTTTTGCATCGTGCTGCGGGTGTCTTCTTCGGGGGGCTGCTCCTGCGCTGGTGCGGGTGTTTTCACGCTTTTGGACGAGCGCGGCGGCGCGGTGCGCTGGGCCACGGCGTTCTGGAAACGCCCGCCATCGCCTGCCGCTAGATAAGCCGCACCATCGCTCACGCCCCGGATCACATCATCGAGCCAGACCTCATCGGCTTTGGCGAAGTCATGCAGCACATATCCCGGCACCGCCTCCTTGCGGCCGGGATGGCCCACACCGAGGCGCACGCGGGCATAGTCCGGCCCGATATGCTGATGAATGGAGCGCAGGCCATTGTGGCCCGCATGCCCGCCGCCCTGTTTCACGCGGACCTTGCCGGGGGCCAGATCAATCTCATCGTGCAAGACTGTGACATCTCCCGGTTCGGCCTTGTAAAAGCGCATCGCCTCGCCCACGGCCTGCCCCGAAAGGTTCATGAAGGTCTCGGGCTTGAGAAGAAGCACCTTCTCGTCGCCCAGACGCCCCTCGGAGACGCGTCCCTGAAACCGCGCCTTCCACGGACCAAAGCCATGATCCTCGGCAATGCGGTCCACGCACATAAAGCCGATATTGTGCCGGTTACGGGCGTATTTGGGACCCGGATTTCCAAGTCCTGCAAAGATCAGCATCGGGCCCTCGTTTCTGCGCTTTGGATTGTGCTGATCCCTTTTGCCCGCAAAGGCGTGTGGATTCCAGTCCGGTTTGCACGCATGGGGCCAACGAAAAACGCGGCCCCTGTTGCCGGGGGCCGCGTTTCAAAACGTGCAGCGCAGACGCGCTGTATGCTCTGGGTCTTATTCTTCGGTGGTCGCCGCTTCGGCATCGCCCTCTGTGGCCTCTGCCACTGCGTCATCCGCGTCATCATCTTCCGATTTCAGAGCCGATGGCGCCGAGACGTTGCAGATAACGAAATCGCGGTCGTTGATGACCAGCTTGGCGCCCTCGGGCAGGTTGATATCCGAGATTGTGACTGTATCGCCGACATTTTCGACCTTGCTCAGGTCCACGATCAGCGCGTCAGGGATATCCCCGGCTGTCACGATCATTTCCACTTCGCTACGGATTGTCGTCATCGTGCCACCCTTGCGGATCGCGGGGCAATCCTCTTCGTTCTCGAAGGAGATCGGGATGAAAAGCTTGATCTGTGTCGTGCGGCGCAGGCGCATCAGGTCGAGATGGGTCGGAAGATCCTTCACCACATCGCGCTGCACATCGCGGCAGATCACGCGCACGTCGTCATGGCCGTCAACCTTGAGGTTGAAAAGCGTGGACTTGAACCGCCCTTGCTTCAGGCGCTTGAACAGAACGTTGAATGGAATGTTGATGGGCAGCGGATCAGTGTCGCCCCCAAATACGATACCCGGAACCATGCCTTCGCGGCGTGCAGCACGAGCGGCGCCCTTGCCCGTCCCCGTGCGTTCCTGGGCGTGAAGATCAGGAATTTCTCCAGCCATTGATAGTCTCCAAATGTAAGGGCGGGGCTCCTCCAAGGCTGTGGCCCCGCGTGAAGTCGCCGCTTTAGGCCAAAAGGGCGCGCTTGGAAAGGGGATTCGGCCCTTGCGACTGGCCGCTCCGCTTTGTCGCAGCCACCCCTCTCCTGTTTTGGTTGAAAATTTGATCAAAAGATGCAAGCGTGTGACTGAATGATAATTCAATGGATTTCAAGGGAGACGATTATGACACGCATCTCGCGCCGCAGTGCATTGGCCGGCGGGGCCGCACTTCTGGCCGCTCCGCTCTTTGCCGGGCGCGCCTTTGCCGCCCAAACAGATGTCGTTGTGATCGGCGCCGGGGCCGCGGGCATCGCCGCGGCGCGGGATTTGCGCGCGGCGGGGCTTGATGTGACGGTGATCGAGGCAGGGCCGCGCGTGGGCGGGCGGGTCTATACGGATACTGACACGTTCGGCGTGCCCTATGATGTGGGTGCGCATTGGCTCCATACCGAATCGCAAAACCCGTTCGTGGCATATGGCCGGGCGAACGGCTTTGACGTCTACCGCGCGCCTGATGCGGAGCTGATGTACGTGGGCGACCGCCCGGCGACGGTTGAGGAGCAGACCGCCTATTCCTCCGCCCATGCCCAGGCCAACCGCGCGATCGAACGGGCCGGGGCCGCGGGTCAGGACGTTTCCCCAGCCTCTGTCATACCCGATCTGGGCGCGTGGGAGCCGACGGTGAATTTCCTCGTCGGTGGCTATGAGATGGCCAAGGACTTGGCCAATTTCTCCTGCTCCGACTGGTATACCGGAGCAGGCGGTGGGGATGCGTATTGCCGCGAAGGCTTCGGCACGCTTTTTGCGCACAGCGCCCGAGGCGTGGACGTTTCCCTGAACACCGCAGCCCGCGCCGTCCGCTTTGGCGGCACGGGCGTGGAAGTCGAGACCGACAGCGGCACCATAACGGCCTGCGCCGTCGTGTGCACCGTGTCGATGGGCGTGCTCAAGGCCGAGAAGATCGTGTTTGACCCGCCCCTGCCTGACGACAAGCAAGAGGCGATACAGCTTCTGACGATGGGCCACTACAATCACGTCGCTTTGCAGTTCAAAGAGAACTTCTTTGGGATCGGTGAGGATGGCTATTATTCCTACAAGATCGACAAGAGTGTGGACGGCGTCCCCCACGGGTTTGCGGCACTTGTCGATGCCGCAGGCACAGGTATCACCTATTGCGATCTGGGCGGCGCCTTCGCCAAGCAGATGGCTGATGCGGGCAAGGAGGCTGCGCTGGACTTCACCCTCTCGGAACTCACCAAAGCGTTTGGGTCAAAGGTGCGTGATGCGCTGGTCAAGTCTTCGGTGACCGATTGGTCCAATGACCCGCTGACCATGGGTGGCTATGCCTCGGCCGAGCCGGGGGGCGCGTGGACCCGCGATGCGATGCGTCGCCCCGTCGATGACCGTCTTTGGTTCGCGGGCGAGGCGATGTCGGAAGGCATGTGGGCCACAGTTGCAGGCGCGCACATGTCCGGACAGGCCGTGGCGATGCAGGTCCGCGCCGCGCTGGGATAGAAACTACTGCCAGTCGCCCGAGAAGTTTTTGGGGATCATCAGGATATCGCGGGTTACATCCGCGATATCCCGGTGGCCGCAAAACGCCATCGACACGTCCAGCTCCTTGTGGATCACCTCCAGCGCCTTCGTCACGCCCGCCTCGCCCATAGCGCCAAGGCCATAGACGAAAGCGCGCCCGATATAGGTGCCTTTGGCCCCCATCGCGATGGCCTTGAGCACGTCCTGACCCGAGCGGATGCCGCTATCGAGATGCACCTCGATCTTGTCGCCCACGGCGTCCATGATCTCGGGCAGGGCGCGGATAGCACTCAGCGCGCCATCCAGTTGCCGCCCGCCATGATTGCTCACGATGATCGCATCCGCGCCCACGTTGAGCGCCTCGCGGGCATCCCTTGCGTCGATGATCCCTTTGATGATGAGCGGCCCATCCCACATCTTGCGAAACTGCCGGATGCGGTCCCAATCCAGCGCCTCGTCAAAGGCCTCGGCAGTCCAAGAGCTGAGCGAGCTGGGATCGCTCACGCCCTTCGCATGGCCCACGATATTGCCGAAGAACCGCCGCTTGGTGCCGAGCATGCCCAGACCCCAATGCACCTTGGTCATCATGTTGGCGATGGATTGGGGCGTCAGCTTAGGCGGGGCGGAAAGGCCGTTTTTCAGGTCCTTGTGGCGTTGGCCAAGTACTTGCAAATCCACGGTGATCACGGCGGCAGAGCAGTTGGCGGCCTTGGCGCGATCAAACAGACGCTGCATGAAATCATCGTCCTTCAGGGTGTAGACCTGAAACCAGAAGGGCTTGGTCGTATGCTCGGCCACATCCTCAATGGAGCAGATCGACATGGTGCTGAGCGTGAAAGGCACGCCGAACTTCTCCGCCGCACGGGCGGCTTTGATCTCACCATCGGCGTGCTGCATCCCCGTGAGGCCCACGGGTGCGAGGGCCACGGGCATCGACACGTCCTGCCCGATCATCCGGCTTGCGGTCGTGCGGTTCGACATATCCACGGCAATCCGCTGCCGCAGAAGGATGTCGGAGAAATCGGAGGTGTTGGCGCGAAATGTCTGCTCGGTCCAGCTGCCCGATTCGGCATAGTCGTAGAACATCTTGGGCACCCGGCGCTTATAGATGCGGCGCAGGTCCTCGATAGTGGTGATCACGGGCATGGGCGGGACTTTCAAAGGATTGGTGATGATTTGTTACCAATCCAAAGGCAGGCTCGCAATGGGCTTGGGCCTAGCTGGCCTCCTCGGCCAGAAGGGCGCGCAGCATGGCCTTGGCGCTGTCGCTGCTCCAATGGGCGTCGCCCTGCATGCGGGCGATCTCTTGGCCCTCGGGGTTCAGAATCACCGTGATGGGCAGGCCGATCACGGCCATCTCGCGCGCCACGCGTTGTTTGGGATCGCGGTGCAGCGGTAGGTTGTCGACGCCAATCTCCTCAAAGAATGCCTTCATCGCAGGCGGTGCGTTGCGGCCCGTGGCAAGGGTCAGCACTTCGAAATCATCGCCACCGAATTCCTGCTGAAGCTCCGAGAGCATCGGCATTTCCTTGCGACACGGCGCGCACCACGTGGCCCAGAAATTCAGCAGCACATAGCGGCCCTGATGATCAGCCAGCGTGGCCGTGCCCCCGCCCTCGGTATCATAGGCCTGTGTGCTGACGTCTCGCGGCTCGGAATGAAAGCGCAGCTTCTTCATGTCGCCCTCAAGCATGTCCTGATAGGCGCTGTAATCGGAGGCGCTGGCAGTGCCATATGTTGTTTGGATACCAAGACCGAGGCCCACTGCAATTGCACCCAGACCGGCGGCAATATAAAGGACAAGGGAACGAGACAGGCGCATAATTCCTCCGAAAGGTCAGGCGATGGCAGACAAATCCTCAAACGCAATGTGGGGCGGACGCTTCGCTGCGGGGCCCGATGCGATCATGGAGGCAATTAATGCCTCGATCGGGTTTGACAAGCGCATGGCCGCCCAGGATATCGCGGGCTCGAAGGCCCATGCCGCCATGTTGGCAAGCACCGGCATCATCAGTGATAGTGATGCCGAGGCGATGAGGGAAGGCCTGCTCACGGTCTTGTCAGAGATCGAGGGCGGTACGTTCGAGTTTTCCTCAGCTTTGGAAGACATCCATATGAATGTGGAAGCGCGGCTGACGGAAATCATCGGAGCACCTGCAGGTCGGCTGCACACTGCGCGGTCGCGCAATGATCAGGTCGCGACGGATTTCCGGCTCTGGGTGCGCGATCAGCTTGATGCGGCGGAGGGCGCGCTTCTGGCGCTGATGCGCGCGTTGATCACGCAGGCCGAGGCCGGGGCGGCTTGGGTCATGCCGGGTTTCACGCATCTGCAAGTGGCGCAGCCGGTGACTTGGGGCCATCATATGATGGCTTATGTCGAGATGTTCGCCCGCGATCTGAGCCGGATGCGTGATGCGCGCGCGCGGATGAACGAATGCCCCTTGGGGGCTGCAGCGCTGGCAGGCACCAGCTTTCCTATTGACCGGGATATGACGGCGAAGGCGCTTGGGTTTGACCGCCCGACGGCCAATTCACTGGACGCGGTGAGCGACCGGGATTTCGCGTTGGAGTATCTGGGGGCGGCGAGCATTTGCGCCATGCACCTCAGCCGTCTGGCTGAGGAATTGGTCATCTGGTCCTCGGCGCAGTTTCGGTTTGTCAGCCTGTCGGACAGGTTCTCGACCGGGTCCAGCATTATGCCGCAGAAGAAAAATCCCGATGCGGCGGAGCTTATCCGGGCCAAGATCGGGCGCATCTTCGGGGCCAATGTGGCGCTGACGCTGGTGATGAAGGGCTTGCCGCTGGCCTATTCCAAGGACATGCAGGAAGACAAGGAGCAGGTCTTTGATGCCGCCGATAACCTGATGCTGGCCTTGGCCGCGATGGAAGGCATGGTGCGCGATATGAGTGCGAATGTGGATGTTCTGGAGGCCGCCGCTGCGACCGGGTTCTCCACTGCGACAGATCTTGCCGATTGGCTGGTGCGGGTCCTCGACATGCCGTTTCGCGACGCGCATCATGTCACGGGCGCTTTGGTCGCTATGGCCGAGGCGCGGGGTTGCGATCTGCCGGAACTGAGCCTTGAGGATATGAGGTCGGTGCACAAACACATCCACGAGGGTGTGTTCGGCGTATTGGGAGTGCATAATTCAGTGGCCAGCCGCACCAGTTATGGCGGCACAGCACCCGACATGGTGCGCGCGCAGGTGGCCCGTTGGAAGGAGATACTGGCATGAGATTGGCAATTGCACTTGGCGCGGGTCTGGCGCTGTCGGCTTGCGGCGTGGACGGCGCGCCGATCCGGCCCTCGGTGACGACAACCGTTGGCACGAGCGCGGGCAACACGAGCGCGAGCGTGACCACCGACTGGATCAGCGTCCGGTCGAGCACGCATGTGGGCGTCTCGCTGTGAAGTGGGTGTTTCTGGCGCTTGCCGTCTGGGGCTCCATCCATCCGATGTATTATTTCATCAGCTGGTTCAACGCGAATGGCTATGACCTGATGGCGATGGTCGATGCGTGGCATGTGAACGCAGCCACAAGCGGGCTGGTCTGGGATCTGACGATTGCGGCTCTGGCGCTGACGCTCTGGGTGATTGTGGAGGCCGTGCGCAGCCGCGACTGGCTGCGGCTTATCGCGGTGCCTGCGACGTTTTGCATTGGGGTGAGCTGTGGTTTGCCGCTCTATCTCTACTTGCGGATGCGCCGCGACTGAGCCGCGGTTTTTGAATATCTTTGCTAAGAAGAAGGCGGGGCGGGGTTTGGACCATTTTCTCTATCAAGGTGGCGTGTTGCATGCCGAGGATGTGCCTGTGGCAGAGATTGCCGCACAGGTTGGCACGCCGTTTTATCTCTATTCCACCGCCACGCTGGAGCGGCATTTCAAGCTTTTGGATGAGGCGCTCGGCGGGATGGAGCATCTGGTGTGCTATGCCATGAAGGCGGCGAGCAATCAGGCGATTTTGAAGACTTTGGCGGCACTTGGTGCGGGCATGGATGTGGTGTCGGGCGGGGAATATCTGCGCGCGAAGGCCGCAGGTGTGCCGGGCGAGCGGATCGTGTTTTCGGGTGTGGGCAAGACCGAAGGCGAGATGCGGCTGGCGCTTGAGGGCGGCGTGCGGCAGTTCAACGTCGAGAGCGAGCCGGAGATGGAAGTGCTGAGCGCTGTTGCCGTGTCCATGGGGCTGCGCGCGCCGATCACTGTGCGGGTGAACCCGGATGTGGATGCCAAGACCCATGCCAAGATCGCGACAGGCAAGTCCGAGAACAAATTCGGCATTCCGATTTCTCGCGCGCGCGAGGTCTATGCCGAGGCCGCCGCCCTGCCTGGTTTGGAGGTCATCGGGATCGACGTGCATATCGGTAGCCAGCTGACCGATCTGGAGCCGTTCCGGCTTGCCTATCGCAAGGTGGCGGAGCTGACGGAGGTGTTGCGTGGGGATGGGCATGACATCAGGCGGCTGGATCTGGGGGGCGGCTTGGGGATTCCCTATACGCAGTCCAATGAGGCGCCGCCTCTGCCCACCGATTATGGCGTGATGATTCGCGAGGAGCTGGGTCATCTGGGCTGTGAGATCGAGATTGAGCCGGGGCGGCTCATTGCCGGGAACGCAGGGATCATGGTCAGCCAGGTGATTTATGTGAAGTCGGGTGAGGGGCGCGATTTTCTCATCCTTGATAGCGCAATGAACGATCTGATCCGCCCGGCCATGTATGACGCGCATCACGAGATCATCCCTGTGGTACAGCCCACGCCGGGCACCGAACAGCAGCCCTATGACATTGTTGGGCCCGTCTGCGAAAGCGGCGATACCTTTGCCAAGCAGCGCATGATGCCGCCCCTGGTGGCCGGGGACCTCGTGGCGTTTCGCGGGGCGGGCGCTTACGGCGCGGTGATGTCGAGCGAGTATAACACGCGGCCCCTCATCCCCGAGGTTTTGGTGCATGAGCATCAATTCGCCGTCATCCGCGCGCGTCCGACCTTTGACGAGATGATCAATCGAGATACCATCCCGGTATGGCTCTAGGCGCTATGATGTGCGGAGCAGGCAATCGGAGAGATGCATGGCGCCGCGCGCATCGCTGAGCAAACCCTTGATGGCGCGGTTGCGCCGACCGCTGACCCTGACCTGGGCGGGGCTTCTTGCGGAGCGTTTGGTGCGGGCCTTCTGGCCGCTGTGGACGCTGATTGCGGCGCTGGCTGCGGCCTTGATGCTGGGTTTTCACGAATGGGCGATGGTCGAGCTTGTGGGCGGCGCGTTGATCGGCGCGGGGATTGGCGGGCTGATCCTTCTTGTTGTCGGCGCGCGGCGGTTCCGCTGGCCCGCGCGGGCCGAGGCGCTGGCGCGGATGGATGCGGCGATGCCAGGCCGCCCCTTGGCCGCACTGGCCGATGATCAGGCGATCGGGCGGGGGGATGCCGCGTCCGAGGCGATCTGGCAAGCGCATCAGCGGCGGATGCTCAGCGCCGCCGAGGGTGCGCGCGCGGTGGAGCCCGATTTGCGGGTATCAAAGGCCGATCCTTACGGGCTGCGGTATATCGCTTTGCTTGGCCTCGTCGTGGCGCTTTGCTTTGGGTCCATCTGGCGCGCCGGGACAATCACGCAGATGGGCCCTGGCAGCGCGCAGGCCGCCGTTGGCCCCACATGGGAGGGCTGGGTCGAACCGCCCGCCTACACTGGATTGCCGAGCCTCTACCTCGCTGACTTAGGTGACGCGGTTGAGGCCCCTCAGGGCAGCCGTATAACCTTGCGTCTTTACGGCGAGGTCGGCGCGCTGTCGGTCAGCGAGACAGTGTCGGCGCGCGTGGAAGATGTGGGGGCGGCAACCGATCCCGATCACAGCTTTGAGATCCGCCAGGACGGCACGCTCAGCATCGAGGGGCCGGGTGGGCGCAGCTGGGAGGTGGTCGCACTGGCCGATCTGCCGCCCGCCGTGAGTATCCTAGAAGACGGAGCCCGCACCACGTTTGACGGGCAGATGAGCCAGCCTTTTGAGGCCAGCGACGATCATGGCGTGATCTCCGGCACAGCGACCTTCCGGCTGGACCTCAGCCGGATGGAGCGGCGCTATGGCCTTGGGGTCGAGCCCGAGCCGCGCGAGGCGGTGGAGATGGAACTGCCCATGCCGATCACCGGGAACCGGATGGAGTTTACCGAAACGCTGGTTGAGAACCTGTCGCAGCATCCATGGGCACATCTGCCCGTGACGCTCCAATTCTCGGTGATGGATGCGGCGGGCAATGTGGGTGTCTCGGTGCCTGCGCCGATGAACTTGCCCGCAAGACGTTTTTTTGATCCGCTCGCGGCGGCAGTGATCGAGAACCGGCGGGACCTTTTGTGGTCCACGCAAAATGCGCCGCGCGTTGTTCAGGTGCTGCGCGCGATCTCGTATCAACCAGAGGAGCGGCTTTTCCGGGACAAGGCGGCCTATTTGCGGTTCCGGGTGATCCTGAGGCGGCTGGGCACGATGGTCGAGGAGGCCTCGCTGGATGGTGAGGCCCGTGACGAGATCGCAGAGGCGCTCTGGGATCTGGCGATCCTGATTGAGGATGGTGATATCGGCGATGCGCTTGAACGGATGCGCGAGGCGCAGGAACGCCTGAGCGAGGCGATGCGCAACGATGCCAGCGACGAAGAGATCGCCCGCCTGATGCAGGAGTTGCGCGACGCCACCCAAGATTACCTGCGCCAGAAATCACAGCAGGCCGAGCGGGATGGCGACACTGATCAGCCGGACCGGCAAAACGGCGAAAGTCAGCAACTGACCCAGCAGGACCTTCAGGACATGATGGACCGTATTCAGGAGCTGATGGAGCAAGGCCGTATGGCCGAGGCCCAACAGGCGCTGGAAGAGTTCCAGCAGATGATGGAGAACCTGCGTGTGACCGAGGGCCAAGGCCAGCAGGGCGACAGCCCGGGTGAGCAGGCCATGGAAGGCCTCGCAGATACGCTGCGCGAACAGCAGGGCCTCTCGGATCAGGCGTTCCGCGATTTGCAGGAGCAGTTCAACCCCAACGCCCAAGCGGGCGAGAGCGGCGAGAACGAGGGCCGCAATGGGGGCCAAGGTGCCGGCCAGAGTCATGAAGGCCAAGATGGCCAGGGGCAAGGCAACGGCGCGCAGCCCGGTCAGGGCGGCGAGGATCAGGCCAACCGCAATGGCGGCGATGGTGGGCTGGCCGACCGGCAGGAGGCCCTGCGCCAAGAGCTTCAGCGCCAGCGCGACAACCTGCCCGGCATGGGCGGCGAGGCGGGCGAGAATGCCGCCGATGCGCTGGACCGTGCGGGCCGCGCGATGGACGGGGCCGAGGAGGCGCTGCGGGGCGGCGACCTTCCTGAGGCGATTGACCGGCAATCTGAGGCGATGGACGCCCTGCGCGAAGGGATGCGCAGCCTTGGCGAGGCGATGGCCGAGCAGCAACAGCAAAATCAGCCCGGTGGGCAGGGTCAGGCACGCGGCGGTGACGGTGCGCAGCAATCCGATCCGCTGGGTCGCACCCCCGGTCAGGGCGATCAGGCGGGCACAAATGACAGTCTGCTGCAAGGCACGGACGTCTATCGCCGGGCGCGCGAATTGCTCGATGAGATCCGTCGCCGCTCGGGCGAGGGCGCGCGACCGGATGTGGAGCGTGACTATCTGGAGCGGCTTCTGGACCGGTTCTGAGGCGCGAGAGACTTCAGGCGATCTTAGCCTGCGGCCTGAGGGCTGCCACCGCCTCGACCACAGCCGCACCGACGATCAGGGTGCAGCCAATGACCTGCATTGCGCCAAATGTTTCGTCCAAAAGCCATGCTCCGGATGAGACACCCGCTACAATCTCAAGCGTGAAGAGAAAGCTGAGCAGCGCGGGTGGCAGGCGCTGCGCGCTCCACAGGGTGATAAAGAGGATTGGTGTGAGGTAGATCAGCCCCAGAGCCAGCGATTGCACCGTCGCGGGATCAAGCGCGAGGGATGGCAGGGCCTCACCAAAGGACCAGCCGAACAGCACCGAAAAGACCATTGCACCGGTCGTCGTGACCAGCGTTACGGTGCTCGCCTCCGCCTTGCCACCGGAGAAAACCAGGGCCGCGCCGATGGACCATGAAATGCCTGACGTGATCGCAATCACATCGCCAAGGCCGATCGCGCTGAGCGATAACTTACCGCCGAGAACGAAGAATGCCCCAAGCAGCGACGCGCCAAGCGTCAACGTCGCGCTGTGGCGCCAAGGCTGGCCGAAAAAGGCCCATTCGATGATCTTGCTCCATGCCGGTGCGAGGTAGAAAAGCAAGATTACCCGCACCACGTCCGACAGGGTCAGCGCCACTGAATAAGACGCAAAGGCGAGCCCGACGAGCGCTGCCCCAAGGAATATCCGTGGTGGGATCACTGGCGGTATCCGGCGGATCATCATGTAGATTACAAGGGTTATGGCCGCACCGCCCGAGCTAATGATGCCAGCCTATGCGCCCGTAAGGCCCAGCCCTTCGAGGTAGCGGATGGGAATCCACCACAGCCCCCAAAGGATGGCCGAGACGAATGTCAGCAAAACGGGCGTGAGCGAGGTTCCGGCGGGCGCGCGCAACTGGGAGCGGCCTTATCCGTCTGCGGCGGTGCCAGAAGCCTCGCCGGTTTGGGCCGCGTCCGGGCTGGCGTCCGGCAGGGCCTCTGGCGCGGCTTCGCTGGTCATCCCGTCAAGCATCGCCATAACTGCGCCAATCTGCCCATCCAGCCAAAGGCGCAGCCCATCCACCCAACCGGAATAGTCGGTCAATACCCCGGCAAGGGCGGGTACCATCCGCGAAATTGCAGGTGCAAACAAATAAAGCAACAAGCCCACAGTGGCGATCAAGAACACCGTCGAGAATCCCCTGCGAAACCCGCCGCCCGTGCGGTCCGAAGCCTCGGGGTAGGGGTCGTCCATATCCAGATCGCCCTGCGGGTCGGCACTGGGTTCCAGCGACGAGTTGATCTCTTCGATATCGGGGAAAAGGCTGCGGCGCGATGTCGGATCGATATCGTCGGCTTCACCGTCCCCCTCCACGCCGCGCAGACGCGCCATCCGAGCACGAGCCTCGCGGGCGCGGCGATCCTCTTCGCCCTCATCAAGGCCAAGATCGGGCTGGGTCTCGATCCCGCCTGTTTCGGCAGCGCGTGCGCGGGCTTCGCGCTCAGCTTCCTCGCGCAAGACACTGGTAACCTCTGGGTCCATCCTGCGCCGTTGGGGTTCTTCGGGCGCCTCCTCGGATGGTTCAGGCGGGGGGGGCGCTTCGGCAGGAGACCATTCGCCTTCATCGGCGGCGTTTTCTTGCGCGTCCTGAGGCTCGGCCTCGGCGCGGGCATCCTCCACAGAGGCATCCTCCCATGGCTGTGCCTCTTGCGTGTCCTCTTCGGGCATGTGATCGGCGTGATGCTGAAACCATGTGTCGCCGCAATTGGAGCATTGCACATCCCGACCGGCCTCCGGAATGACATTATCCGGAACTTCATATTGCGCGCCGCAATTCGGGCAAGTCAACCGCATCGAAACACCTGTTCGTTCGCCCGGACGTGCCGGACCACTGCCTTGGGCCCTTAACGTATTATGTTTCATAGAGGCGGAAAAGAGCAAAGGAATTGCGCCTTTCATTGCAACGCCCGCGCCTCTGGGGCATTTAGGACGCAAAGAGGCGTGAGGGGCAGGCGTGATAGATCTGGAAAATGTGGCCTTTTCCTATGGGGGTGGCGAACTTTTGAGTGATATCTCGCTCAAACTTTCGCCGGGCTCGTTCCATTTTTTGACCGGGCCTTCGGGGTCGGGAAAGACCACATTGCTCAAGCTGTGCTACGGCGCTTTGATCCCCACGGCGGGGTATGTGCATCTTTTTGAGGCGGATGTGCGCAATATGGAGCGCGATGATATCGCTCTGGCGCGCCGCCGGATCGGTGTGGTGCATCAGGATTGCGCGTTTCTCGACCATCTCACCGTGGCCGACAACATTGCGCTGCCCCTTACCGTGTCGGGGCGCGACACGCTGGAGGAGGTGGCGAACCTGCGCGAGCTTACCGGGTGGGTGGGCCTCACGCAGCGCGCTGACGCCTTGCCGCCGGAACTGTCGGGGGGCGAGCGGCAACGCGCGGCACTCGCGCGCGCGCTGATCATGTCGCCCGATGTGATCCTCGCGGATGAGCCGACGGGCAATGTGGATTGGGAAATGTCCCAGCGTCTCTTGCGGCTTCTGATCGAGCTGAACAAGATGGGCAAGACGATCATGATCGCCACCCATGACCTCGCCCTCATCCGCGCGGCAAAGGCCCATGTGCAGGCGCGCGTGCTGCGCATCTCCAACCGGCGGTTGCAACTGGCGGGGGCGGATCTGTGAAGCTCTCCTTCGATATCGACAGTTTTCGTGGCCTTTTGGCGGGCGATGCACAGGCCGACCGCGTGGTCCCGCCCACAGGGTTCACCGCATGGCTCACGCTTTTCAGCGCGGGGGCCATGGCGTTCCTCGCGGTGTTCGCGCTGGCGCTGTCGCTTGCCACATCTCGCCTCGCGGACCGCTGGGGGGACGAGCTTGCACGCAGCTCGACCATCCGCATTTCCGCCCCCGAGGGCCAGAGCATCGCTCAAACCGAGGCGGCCTTGCGCATGCTGGAGACCACCCCCGGCGTGGCCTCGGCCCGCGCCCTGACCAAAGCCGAGCAGCAGGCCCTTCTGGAGCCGTGGTTCGGTCCCGATCTGCCGGTGGACACGCTACCCATTCCACAGCTGATCGAGGTGATTGAGGAGGGCAGCGGCTTTGACGCGGCTGGGCTCCGCCTGCGCCTTTCGGCGGAGGTGCCGGGCGCGGTTCTGGACGATCACACGCGTTGGCGCGAGCCTTTGGTGCGCGCGGCCAATAGGCTGCGCCTCTTGGGGTGGATTTCGCTCATCCTGATCGCGGGCACGGTGGCGGCGATGATCACGCTGGCGGCCAATGCGGCCCTGTCGGCGAATGCGCAGGTGATCGGGGTTCTGCGGCTGGTGGGTGCGCGCGATGACTATATCTCGGGCGCGTTTGAGCGGCGGTTTACCCTGCGCGCCTTGACGGGCGCGGGCTGTGGTATGCTGGCGGGCGTGATTGCGATCCTCTTTTTGCCCTCGGCGGAGGTGGGCGGCGGCTTTCTCACCGGTCTCGGGTTTCAGGGCTGGCACTGGATTTGGCCGCTGATCATCCCGCCACTGACAGCACTTGTGGCGTTTCTCGCCACCCGCGCGGCTGCCCGGCGCACCCTGGGGGGCATGTCATGAGGGACGCGGTGCAATGGCTCCGCTCACTGATCTTCGTGGGTCAGATCTATGTGATGATGCCGGTGATCGGGCTTCTCTATTTCCCCTACGCACTGATGAGTCGCAAGGGCGCGATCGCGGGCTGCAAGGCCTATACGCGCTGGGTCACGTGGAGTGCGGCGTGGATGGTCGGCCTGCGCACGGAGGTGCGTGGCACGCCCCCGACCGGTGAGGTGATCGTTGCGGCCAAGCATCAGTCCTTCCTCGACATCATGCTGATTTTCACGGCACTCCCGTCGGCCAAATTCATCATGAAACGCGAAATCCTGCTGACGCCGGTGATTGGTCTCTACGCCATGCGGCTGGGCTGTATCGCCGTGGATCGCGGCAAGCGCAGCCAGGCCATCAAGAAGATGGTGGCCGATGTGGCACGCGGCACGGCCCATCCCGGACAGTTGATTATCTACCCACAAGGCACGCGGATCGCGCCTGGAGTTAAGGCCGCCTACAAGGTAGGCACCGGCGTGCTCTATCAAGAGCTGGGGCAGGATTGCGTGCCCGTGGCGACCAATGTCGGCGTTTTCTGGCCGCGCAAGGGGATCATGCGGAGGCCCGGCACTGCGGTGGTGGAGTTCCTGCCGGTGATCGAGGTGGGGCTGGACAAAGCGTCCTTCATGGAAAGGCTTGAGAGCGAGGTCGAGAACGCCTCCAATGATCTCATGCTTGAGGCGGGGTTTGATCTGGATGGACTACGTTGAAGACATAGCAGATTTGGAAGCGCTTTATGGCACGCCCGGTGCGGCCTCCCTGCGCAAGGTGTCGCATCGGCTGACGCCGCTCTACCGCAAATGGATCATGGCCTCGCGCTTTTGCGTGCTGAGCACCGTGGGTCCCGGCGGAACCGATGGTAGCCCGCGCGGAGAGGACGGCCCCGTGGTGACTGAACTTGATCCCCAAACCCTCGCAATGCCTGATTGGCGTGGCAACAACCGCATGGACAGCTTGCGCAATATCGTGGCCGATGGACGCGTGTCGCTGATGTTCATGGTGCCAGGATCGGACACGGTGGTCCGGGTGAACGGACAGGCCCGGGTGACGTTAGACAGCGCCCTTCTGGCGCGGTTCGAGGTGTCGGGCAAAGAGCCCCGCTCGGTCATCGTGATCCGCATCGCTGAGGTCTATACCCAATGCGCCCGCGCCCCGATGCGCGCAGGCCTCTGGAGCCGGGATGACAGTGCGGGTCTGCCCACGGTCGGCGAGATTCTCGCCGAAGCCTCAGGCGGGGATGAAGGCGGCGCGGAGTATGACGAGGCATGGCGCGTGCGGGCGGCGCAAACGATGTGGTAACCGCTCACGCCAGATGATCCACCATGAAACGGTAAAAGGACCGGCCTTTGCCGTCGCGCGTATAGGCCTCGTTCAGCGCGGATTTGGCGCGGAACATGGCGCAGGCGGCGTCAACATGACCGGGCGGGATGCGGGTTTTGCCAGCTTTTATATCAATGATGTAAGCCTCGTATGCGGCGGCAACGCGGGCTGAGAAATCGCCTGTGGCGGTCTCGCTGCCGCCCGACACATGCAGATTGTAAGCCGCATCTCCCAGAGGGGCCGTGCCACCGATCAGCGCCAGAACCTCCGCCGTATGCAGGACGTCCTGCGAGGGCATATTGACGAAAGGCCCCGCCAGATCGCGCCGCAGGACGGGGTGAAAGCTGGCTCCGGTATGGCCCAGATCATGGAGGTTGAGGTGGTCTTTGCCTGCGGGCGGCAAAAGCAGGAGGGGCGCGCCATCAGCCAAGATGCGGGTCCGCCCAAAAGTCGCACCATGGGCCTTGGCGAGCGGCAAAAGCGCTCTCAGATAGCCCGGCGCCCAGGTATCATCCGCATCGAGGAAAGCGATGAAACTGCCCCGCGCCGCCGCCAGAGCGCGGTTGCGTGCAGGGCCCGCGCCAGTGGCCATGAAACTACCAGCGCAGATCGTGAGGGTCATGCCATGGGTCTCAAGCCCGTGGTAAGCTTGCCTGTCATCGGGGGCGATCACCACCTCCAACGTGGAGGGCTGCAGCCCCGATACAGAAATCGAGGCCAGCGCAGCAGGCAGGCTGCCCGCCGCGCGATAGGCCGGAATAATGACGGAAACCAGCGGCTTGTCTGTCGCGCTCACGCGTGGATTGCGCCATCTCCGCAAGCCAGAGCGGCCTCGCGCACCGCCTCGGAATAGGTCGGGTGGGCGTGACATGTGAGCGCCAGATCCTGCGCCGAGGCGCCGAATTCCATCGCCACGCAAATCTCATGGATAAGATCGCCTGCCATGGGGCCGATAATATGCGCACCCAAGATGCGATCGCTGTCCTTGTCCGCGAGGATTTTCACGAAGCCATCGGCGGCGAAATTCGCCTTGGCGCGGCCATTGCCCATGAAGGAGAACTTGCCGACCTTATACGCGCGGCCGTCTTTCTTCAGCTCCTCTTCGGTGGCACCGACATTTGCGACCTCGGGGTGGGTGTAGATCACGCCGGGGATCACGCCGTAATTCACGTGCCCATGCTTGCCCGCCAGAACCTCGGCGCAGGCCATACCCTCATCCTCGGCCTTGTGCGCTAGCATGGGGCCCGCGATGGCGTCTCCGATGGCATAGATGCCTTTGATAGTGGTTTGCCACTGGGCGTCGGTCTTGATCTGCCCGCGCTCGGACATCTCGACCCCCAGATCGGCAAGGCCCAGCCCATCGGTGTAGGGTTTGCGCCCCGTCGCCAAGAGAACCGCGTCCGCATCGAGCACATGTTCGCTGTCGTCCTTGCGCAGTTTGTAATGCACCTTGGCCTTTGTTTTGTTGGTTTCCGTCTTCTGCACGGCGGCACCCATGATGAATTTCAGGCCCTGTTTGGTGAGGATCTTCTGGAACGACCGCTGCACCTCGGCATCCATGCCGGGGGTGATGGCGTCGAGATATTCCACGACCGTCACCTCTGTGCCGAGGCGGGCATAGACGCTGCCCATTTCCAGCCCGATCACGCCCGCGCCGATCACGACCATCTTCTTGGGTATCTTGCCCAGTTCAAGCGCGCCGGTGGAAGTCACGACGATTTTCTCGTCCACCTCGACGCCGGGCAGGGAGGCAGGCTCGGACCCACTGGCGACAATGATATTCTTGGCCTCATGGACCTCGTCACCCACCTTGACGCGGCCCGGTTCGGGGATGGAACCCCAGCCCTTGATCCAGTCGATCTTGTTCTTCTTGAAGAGAAATTCGATGCCTTTGGTATTTGCCCCGATGGTCTCGGCCTTATAGGCCTGCATCTGTTTCCAATCGACCGAAGGCGACTTGCCCTTGAGGCCCATGGCGGCAAAATTATGCTCGGCCTCGTGCAGCATATGGGTGGCGTGCAAAAGCGCCTTGGAGGGGATGCAGCCCACGTTGAGGCAGGTGCCGCCCAGCGTGTCGCGCCCCTCGACGCAGGCCGTCTTTAGGCCGAGCTGTGCGCAGCGGATGGCGGCCACATAGCCGCCGGGGCCGGAGCCGATTACGATCACGTCATAGGAGGCCATGTTTGAGAATCCCTTGGGTTTTGGACGACGGTATCACGTCGGTATCGCCTTGGTGTGGTTTGCTTTGGCCCATGCTGCCTTTGATGGCGGGCGGGGTCAACCAAACGTGGGGATGGCCGCGCATGGCGGGGCATGGATTTGAGTATTTGGACCAAGAAGAAGGGCGACTATAGCGGGGTGTCTTTGGGGAGTGCGGCCTCGATCACGGTTTGAACCTCGGCGGCGGTGAGGGGGCGCGGGTTGGTTCCGGCGGCGCTGTCTTTCAGGGCCTTTTCAGCGATGCGCGCCGCGCAATCGTCTGGAACGCCAATCTCAGACAGGGTTTTCGGGATACCGATCTGGCGGAGCATTGCTTCGATATGGGCATGGAAGCTCTCGAAATCCGTGGATGCCAGCCCCATCGCCTGGGCCATCGGAGTGACCTTGTCGTCGATATTGGGTGCGTTGAAGCGCAGCACCTCAGGCAGAAGCACCGCGTTGGTGAGCCCGTGCTGCGTGTCGTATTCCGCGCCGATCATGTGCGATATCGCATGGACCAGCCCGAGCCCTTTGAGAAACGCGATGCCCGCAAGGCAGGACCCGGCCAGCATTGCGCCGCGGGCCTCAAGGTTGCCCGGCTCGGCCACGGCGATGGGCAGCCAGTGGGCGACGAGGCGCAGACCCTCTAGCGCGGCCCCATCACACAGCGGATGGAAGCCCGGCACGCAGTAAGCCTCGATTGCGTGGACCATGGCATCGGCCCCGGTCCAGGCGGTGAGGTGCGGCGGAAGGCCTAGGGTCAGTTCCGGGTCCAGAAGGGCGCAGGCTGGTTTCAGGTCGGGATGCCAGACGCACCATTTCACGCCCTGCGCAGTGTCGGTGATCATCGCCGTGCTTTCCGTCTCGGCCCCGGTGCCGGCGGTGGTGGGGATGCAGATCAGCGGGGGAAAGTGGGTTTCGGTGGGTGGCGTTTGTTCAAACTCGAAATCCCATAGAGGCAGATCGTTAAGCGCCATAAGAGCCACGGCCTTGCCCCCGTCCATGCCGCTGCCGCCGCCAATGGCGATCACGCCGTCATGGCCGCCCTCAGCGAAGATTTTGCAGCCGGCGGCGATCTCATCATCGCGGGGGTTGGGCGAGATGCCGGAATAAAGCGCGCTCTTCAGCCCGCCCTTGGCCAGATGCGCGGCGAGCGTGTCGATAAACGGCAGGCTGGCGCTGCCCCGGTCGGTCACGATCAGGGGGTTGCGCATGCCCGCGCCCTCACAAAGCGATGCGATCTCGGCCAGCCGTCCGGGGCCATAGGCGATGGGAACGGGGAAGGTCCAGTCTTGTGGGTCGAGAAAGCTCATTGCGGTGGGTCCTTTGTGTATTGGGTCAGTTACCCGGCCATCGCGCGGTCGCGGTAGGCGCGGCTGCTGAGGATCAGTTCGGAGAGATGCTCCATCTTGGTGCGGGCGGCGGTGATCTCGGCATCGCTTACGCCTGCGGGCAAAAGCATCTGGCGGGCGGCGAAGTCCACCTCATCGACACCGCGTGTGCCGGGCATCGGGTCGGTCTGAAAGCTGGCGCGGAGCCAGAGCCCATCCATCAGCGTTCTGAGTTGAAACGCGGCGCGCGCGCACTCCTCAGGTGGCAAAATGTGCCGCAGGGCGCTGATAAGGTTGGAGCGCATGCGGGAATGAACGGCGGTCTGGATGCGTTGGCTCTGGCTGTTATGGGGCACGTCTGAGCAAAGGCTGATCCATGCGTGGCAGATTTCTTGCTGAAACACAGGAGCGGCGAAATTGCCCGCAATGATGGCGTAGAGCCGTTCCAATGGGGTGTCTGCATGGCGAAACAGCTCCACCACGCAATCGCGCAGGAGCGTGTTGGCCTGTCGCTGAACCCCTTCAAATAGGGCGTCCTTGTCGCCGAAATGATGCAGCACCACACCTTTGGAGACGTCCGCGATTTTGGCCACACGGTCCAGCGTGGTACCCCGAATCCCGTATTGCACCAGCGCGCTCCACGCAGCTTGGCTAAGCTCTGCCCGCCTGAGGTCACCGATTTTGCGCCGTGCCATAGGGCCTCCTGTTGCGGATAGCCTACAGCGCACGGGTGAGCTTCACAATATGGCCCTTTGACATAAAAACTGATCATTGGTAAGTAATTTTCAGTTTTGGTCAGGAGAGCATCCATGCAGGCGGATTATGTAATCATCGGATCAGGCTCTGCCGGGTCGGCCATGGCCTATCGGTTGAGTGAGGATGGCAAACATTCGGTGCTGGTGCTGGAATATGGCGGCACAGATGTCGGGCCGTTCATTCAGATGCCCGCCGCCCTTAGCTATCCCATGAACATGTCCTTGTATGACTGGGGCTTTTCAAGCGAGCCTGAGCCGCATTTGAACAACCGCCGCCTCGCCACACCGCGCGGCAAGGTGATAGGCGGGTCATCTTCGATCAACGGGATGGTCTATGTGCGCGGCCATGCGGGCGATTTCGACCATTGGGAAGACAGCGGCGCCGAGGGCTGGGGCTATCGCCATGTGCTCCCCTATTACAAGCGGATGGAAACCTGGGACGATGCGGGCCATGGCGGCGATCCCACATGGCGCGGCACCAATGGCCCGCTTCATGTGACACGTGGGCCGCGCAGCAACCCTCTCTTCAAGGCCTTCGTGGAGGCGGGTGCGCAGGCGGGGTTCGAGCTTACCTCCGACTATAACGGCGAGAAACAAGAGGGCTTCGGCCCGATGGAGCAGACGATCTACAAAGGTCGCCGCTGGTCCGCCGCCAATGCCTATCTGCGGCCCGCTTTGAAGCGCCCGAATTGCGATATGATCCGGTGTTATGTGCGCCGCGTGATCATCGAGGAGGGCCGTGCGACCGGGGTGGAGATCGAGCGCGGTGGCAAAATTGAGATCATCCGCGCCAATGCCGAGGTGATCGTTGCCGCCTCGTCTATCAACTCGCCCAAGATCCTGATGTTGTCAGGCGTTGGTCCCGCAGCCCATCTGGCCGAGCATGGCATTGATGTGGTGGCCGACCGGCCCGGCGTGGGTGGCAATCTGCAGGACCATCTGGAGCTTTACATCCAGCAGCAAAGCATCCAGCCCATCACGCTCTACAAATACTGGAACCTTCTGTCCAAGGGCGTCATCGGTGCGCGGTGGCTTTTCACCAAGACGGGCCTTGGGGCCTCCAACCAGTTCGAGAGTGCGGCCTTCCTGCGGTCTGCCCCCGGTGTGGATTATCCCGATATTCAGTATCACTTCCTGCCCATCGCCATGCGCTATGACGGCAAGGTGGCCGCTGAGGGGCATGGCTATCAGGCGCATGTGGGGCCAATGCGCTCGGCCTCGCGCGGGCGGATCAGCCTCGCCTCTGCCGATCCTGCCGAGGCGCCCAAGATCGTGTTCAACTACATGTCGCACGAGAGCGACTGGCGCGATTTTCGCCACTGTATCCGCCTCACCCGCGAAATTTTTGGCCAATCCGCATTCGATCCGTACCGGGGCGAGGAAATTCAGCCCGGTGCGGATGTGCAAACCGACGCAGAGCTTGATGCCTTCATCGCCGAACATGCCGAGAGCGCCTATCACCCCTGCGGGACCTGCATGATGGGCGGCGCCGATGACAAGAACGCCGTTGTGGACCCTGAATGCCGCGTGATTGGCGTCCAAGGCCTGCGCGTGGCAGACAGCTCGATCTTTCCGCGCATCACCAATGGCAACCTCAACGCGCCGTCGATCATGACCGGAGAGAAGGCCTCGGATCACATCCTCGGGCGGGGCATGCTTCCTGCGTCGAATCAAGAGCCGTGGGTCAACCCGGATTGGAAAAGCACCGACCGGGCTGCTGCCAAGCGCTGACTCTGGTCAGTTTGCGACATCAGCCGGTCGTAACAAACCGTTGCCAGATTAAGTCCTGAGGCTTCATCATGCCTTCACCCTGACGCAGCGTGGATGCCGGAAAAATTCCGGACGGGGCGCTCTAGGGCGGCTGATTGAATGCGACAGGCCCAATTCGTAAGAGGCGTGCGCAACCAACATGGAGAGACCACGTCTGACTTCAGGAAAACGACACCGACACTCTTCAAAATCAGCTATTCCGACCACCAGTTGCTGAACGAAATGCACCGGTGGGGTGTTGCCGAACAAGGCCGGACTGATAAGGCGCTCAACAAGCCCGATCACCCCTACACGCGCCTGCTGATCTTATCAGTGCCAGAGCCGCGCGTGGAATGGTGTGAAGAAGCTGCACAAGCCCGCGAGGCGAAAAGTGGCATCGCAGCCGGTGTGAAGCTCACGGAGGTGGGCTGTCCTTTCCGTGAGAGCTGCTCCGTGGCAATTGCGGGCACCTGCGAGAATGTTGATCCGCCGCGCCGCAAAGGCCAACTGATCGAATGTCACCGTGATCTGAGTGAGTTCATGCACAAAGGCATCAGCCACCTTGCAAAGTTTGAAATGTGCGCCGGTATGGGCCAAGGATAGAGTGCGCAGTCCGCGCCAACCCCGGAGCCTCGCCATGAGCCATGTCTTTCCCCGTCACTGCGCCTCTGATCTGCCTACCGCTGTGGGGGGCGATGGGTGTTTCCTCATTGATGCGGTGGGCAAGCGGTATTTTGACGGATCGGGCGGCGCTGCCGTCTCCTGCCTTGGCCATTCCAACACCCGCGTGCGCGACGCGATCAAGGCGCAAGTGGATCAATTGGCCTTCGCCCATACCGGGTTCTTCACCTCCGAGCCTGCCGAGGCGCTGGCTGATTTGCTCATCGAACATGCGCCCCAAGGGATGGAGCGCGTCTATTTCGTCTCTGGCGGGTCCGAGGCGGCAGAGGCGGCGATCAAGCTTGCCCGGCAGTATTTCACCGAGCGTGGAGAGCCGCAGCGCCGTCACCTCATCGCGCGCCAGCAAAGCTATCATGGCAACACGCTGGGCGCGCTTGCCGCAGGTGGCAACGCATGGCGGCGGCAGCAATTCGCGCCGCTTCTGATGGAGGCAAGCCACATCCCGCCCTGTTATGAATACACCCTGCGCGCCGCGGGCGAGAGCCTTGAGGATTACGGTATCCGCTCCGCAGACGCGCTGGAGGCCGAAATCCTGCGCCTTGGCCCTGATACCGTCATGGCCTTCATGGCCGAGCCTGTGGTGGGGGCCACTTTGGGCGCTGTGACCGCCGCACCGGGCTATTTCAAACGCATCCGCGAGATTTGCGACCGCTACGGCGTTCTGTTGATCCTTGACGAGGTGATGTGCGGGATGGGCCGCACCGGGCATCTTTTCGCCTGTGATGCTGAGGGGGTGACGCCCGATATCCTCTGCATCGCCAAGGGGCTGGGCGCGGGCTATCAACCCATCGGCGCGATGCTGACCACCGGGACGGTCTACGACACGATTGCCAATGGCACCGGGTTTTTCCAGCACGGGCATACCTATCTGGCGCACCCTGTCGCCTGCGCGGCGGGTCTGGCGGTGGTGAGCGAGATGCTGGAGCGGGACCTGATCGGCCAAGTCCGCGCCCGGGGTGCGTATTTCGAGGCGCAGTTGCGTGCCCGCTTTGCCCAGAACCCGCATGTGGGCGATATCCGGGGGAGGGGCCTTTTCTGGGGTCTGGAATTCGTGGCCGACCGCGAGAGCAAGACGCCGTTTGATCCCAGCCTCGGCCTTGCGGGCAAGCTCAAGAAAGCGGCCTTCGCCGAAGGCCTGATCTGCTACCCCATGCCCGGCACGCGTGATGGCAAAACAGGCGATCATGTGCTCCTCGCCCCGCCCTTTATCGCCACCGAGGCCGAACTTGACGGGGCGCTCGACGCGCTGTCGCGCGCGCTTGATGGCGTGCTCGCCGCCGCCTGACAGGGAACAAAGCTGCGCTATCTGGCGTTTATCTCAGGCAAGCGGAGCAAATCTGCCCCTCTATAGCGAAGAAAAGGAGATCATCATGGAATATGCAGGTCTGGGCGGCTTAATCGTCCTCGCACTCAACATTTGGGCCATAGTATCGATCATCGGCTCAGGCGTCCCAACGGGATCAAAAGTCCTCTGGACGCTTCTGGTGCTCGTCTTGCCCATCATTGGCTTCATCATTTGGGTTCTCGCCGGGCCCCGCTCGACCGCACGGACAGTCTGACGCATGGCATGGACCGGGCCCGCGATCAAAGGCATCCCAATTTGGGGTGCTGGCGCGGGCATCGTCCAGCGGATCAACGACAAACGGCTCAGCCTGATTGCGGCGGGGATTGCCTTTTACGGGATCCTCGCCCTTTTTCCCGCGCTGGCCGCAATTATTGCGCTTTGGGGCCTTGTAGGGGACCCAGGGTCGATTCTGCCGCAGATCGAGCATTTTCGGGGCGTCATGCCTGAAGGTGTGTTTGGACTCTTGTCACGCCAGATCAATGTGCTGACTTGGGCAGATCAAGGCTCGCTTGGCTGGGCTACGCTGGTCTCGTTGGGGCTTGCGATATGGTCCTCGCGGGCAGGGGTCGCCGCTTTGATCAACGGCTTGAATGCGGTCTATGACGCGCCCAACAGAGGCGGGATTTCGCATTATGCCACGGCGCTTGGCCTGACTGTTGCGCTGATTGCGGTGGCACTTTGTGCGGTGGCCGCAATCCTGGTGGTGCCCCTGATACTGGCCTTCGTGCCCTTGGGTCCGGCCGCGGAGATTGCGCTGGAAGTGGCGCGCTGGGCTATGGCGGTCACGGTGTTGATGGCGGGCGCGGGGCTTGTCTATCGCTACGGTCCCAACCGCAAGGGCAGGCGCTTGCCATGGGTCACGCCGGGGGCTGTGCTGGCAGTGCTGCTCTGGGCGGGCGTATCGGCAGGCTTCTCGATCTACCTATCAAATTTCGGAAACTACAATGAGGTTTACGGCTCCATCGGAGCGGTGATCGCACTTCTTATGTGGCTCTATTTTAGTGGGCTTTTGCTTTTGGTTGGGGCCGCGCTCAATGCCGAGATCGAGAGCCGTGCGGAAGAGACATCCTGATCTTTTCGGGAACCAAGACGCGGTCCGGCGTGTTGTCTTATTGAACAACGAAAGGAGATCAACATGACAGACGCACTCAAAGTCGTTCCCGAAACCAGCACGGTTAGCACCGGGGTACGCGATACATCCGACGTGACCAAAGGGCTGGCAGACGTGCTCGCAGACACCTATCGCCTTGTGTTCAAAACGCACGCCTACCACTGGAACGTGGAGGGGCCGCTCTTCTATTCGATCCACAATCTGACAGAGGGGCAATATGAGGACATGTTCGCCGCCGCTGACGATCTGGCCGAGCGTATTCGCGCCTTGGGCCACATGGCGCCCTCGTCGCTGCAAGCCATGACCGACAACTCGGTGATCAAGGACGCAAGCAGTCTGCCCTCCGCAGGCGACATGTGCGAGGATCTGGCCGCCGATCACGAGCGGGTAGCGCACCGGATGCACGCGTTGATCGAGATTTGCGATGTAGCCAAGGACCCGGTGACCGAAGATCTGGCCACCGCCCGGTCGGCATTCCACGAGCAGGCCGCATGGATGTTGAGGGCTATCAGCAAGAGCTGATCCACGACACATAACCGAAACAAAAACCCCGCATCTGCGCGATGCGGGGTTTTTTCGTTTTATGCTGTTCTAAGGGATCAGGCGCGCAGCGTTTCCGTTGATGCAAAAAACATCGCTTGGCTCACGGCGGAACGGACGCTGTCTTGCTGGTAGGGTTTGGAGATAAGAAACGCAGGCTCCGGCCGATTACCGGTCAATAGCCGCTCTGGATATGCGGTGATAAAAATCACCGGGCAGGCGCCGAATTCGCCCAAAATATCATTCACCGCGTCAATCCCGGAGGAGTTATCCGCAAGGCGGATATCAGCAAGAATGAGATCGGGCATCTGGGTCCGGGCCAGATTGACCGCCTCCGCGCGGGTGCGGGCATTGCCGGTGATACGGTGGCCAAGATCGGCGACGATCCCCTCAAGGTCCATCGCGATCAGAGGCTCATCCTCGATAATCAAGACGCGGCCCGAGATGCTATCGGCCATCTCGCGCTGGGCGGTTTCGACCAGATATTCGGCTTCGGATTGGTCAATATCCATGATTGCAGCCACCTCGCCAAAGTGGAACCCCTCGATCGTGTGCAGCAACAGCGCCTCGCGCGTGTTCTCGGTCAGATGTGCCATATGCTTTTGTGCGGCACCGAAAAGGGTGGTCTCATTGTCGAAGATCACATCCGTCTTGCCGGATTTCCAAACGCTATGGAGAACCCGAAAGAGGGCAGGCTTCACCCCGAGGTCTGGCGCCATGACCGATCTGTCGGCCAAAATCGTCTCCAGCGTGGCCGCGGCATAGCGATCACCGCGCTCTTGCGAGCCGGTCAGCGCGCGCGCATAGCGCCGCAGATAGGGAAGATTTTCCCCTATTTGCGTGCTCAGGTCCTGTTCAGACTTTGATTGCGTCATGATTTTTCCCCGAATATCTGACTTTTCTTGGAACCAAACGCAGATGCAGGCGTTTGGTTCCGACAAAACTGCGACTGATACGTAAATAACAGGCGGCGCTTTGATGACAAAACGGCAAACCCAGACGCGCGCGCAAGCGCAGATTGACGAAAACCTGCGCAGGGTGTTTCAGGAATCGCTGGAAGAGAATGTGCCGGACCGGTTCACCGACCTTCTGGCGCAGTTGCGCGCGCAGGATGAGGGCAAAGGGGGCAAAGACCCGAAATGAGTGGGCCCGATCCAAGAGATGAGCTGGTAGATCACCTGCCGGCGCTGCGTGCGTTTTCCATGAGCCTCACACGCAACAGCGCGACAGCCGATGACATGGTGCAAGACACTCTCGTAAAAGCATGGACCAATATAGACAAATTTCAGGTCGGCACCAACATGCGCGCCTGGCTCTTCACGATTTTGCGCAACACCTATTATTCCAACCGCCGCAAGGCCAAGCGCGAGGTGGCGGATGTGGATGGTATTTTCACCGAGAGCATGGCCGAAAAGCCAGCCCATGACGGGCACTTGCAAATGACGGATTTCCGCGCCGCCTTCACGCAGTTGAGCGATGAGCAGCGTGAGACGCTGATCCTGGTGGGCGCGTCGGGGTTCTCATATGAGGAGGCCGCAGAGATGTGCGGCGTGGCTGTGGGCACGATCAAGAGCCGCGCCAACCGTGGCCGACTGCGGCTGGCGGAGTTGATGCATCTGGAGGAGGATGAGGCGATGGAGTTGACCGACAAGGCCACGAGTGGCGTCCTTTCGGCCAATGGGACCGCCGCGTTCTGATGCGGCCCGAGACGGGCGCGGAGCGTGAGACCTCGCGGATAGGCGGCCTTCGGTTTCGCATCGCGGCATTTCTGGCGCTGGCGCTTTTGCCCATCGGGGTGCTGGGGATCGTGCAGACCCGCGATCTGGCCCATGAGGTTGAAAGCCGCTCGGAACTGACCCTCCTTGCCCTTACAAGCAGTGCGGCCTTCGGTGAGCGCCAGGTCTTTGAGCGTGCGTTTGGTGCTGCCGAAGGCCTTAGCGCGGTGCTCGATCTCTTGCGCGATGACCCTGACGTCTGCCGCAATTATCTGCGCGATTACATCCAAAGCACCGAACGGTATTCCTTCGTGGGGTTCATCGGGCTCGATGGCATCATGGACTGCTCCTCGGCCACCGGCGTGGTGGATATGTCGGGCAACACCCGTCTGGCCACGCGCCTTGCCGTGCAGGGGCAATGGATCGAGCGGCTGGACACGCCCATGATCAGCCGTGAGCCGATTATCTCCATTCTTCATCCCGTGCGGCGGGGGGGGAGCTTTGCGGGATATATCGCGATTTCCATCCCCACGGCGCAGGTGGTGGCGCAGCTCGATGCAGAGGCCGCGCGCCGCCCCCTCAGCCTCACGATCTTCAACAGCGCGGGCGATATCCTGACCCAAGACGGCGAAGGCCTCGCGGATATGCAAGCGGCGCTGCCCGCAGACCGCGCACTTACCTCGCTGGTGGGCGCGGGCGGGGAGACGTTTACGGCCATTGATCGCGCCGGGCACGAACGCAGCTTCGCCCTGGTGCCGATCATCCCCGATCTTACCTATGCGCTGGGCACGTGGCTTCCTGACCCGCGCCAAACCAGCTTTTGGGGTATGAAAGCGGCTTCCGCTATCTTTCCGCTGCTGATGTTTCTGGCCAGCCTTGCGGTGGCCTATTTCGCCGTGGACCGTCTTGTGGTGCAGCAGGTGGCGGACCTGCGCCGCCGGATGCGCGGCTTTGCCCGCACGCGTGAATTTGACCCAAACATGCGCGCGGTTGGCATATCGGACGAGCTGCGTGATCTCGACGAAACCTTTACCGACATGGCGCTTGATCTGATGGATGATGAGGCAAAGATGGAGGACGCGCTGCGCGAAAAGAACGTCCTGCTCAAGGAGGTGCACCACCGGGTGAAGAACAATCTGCAACTGATCTCTTCGATCATGAACATGCAGATTCGCAGGGCCGAGAGTCCCGAGACCCAAGTGGTCTTGCGCCGCCTTCAAGAGCGGATCATGGGGCTGAGCACGGTCCACCAAAACCTTTACCAAACCGAAAACCTCAGCAGAACGCAGGCTGACACGCTCTTGGCCGAGCTCTTTGATCAACTGGCAGTGACGGGGAT
>ERZ887942.520-NODE-520-length-31395-cov-53.826803_pt1 | contig 31395 bp, 24 predicted proteins | sample MGYA00521099_ERZ887942 | MGnify/ENA primary metagenome ERZ887942 (study PRJEB32303, sample SAMEA104408605) | aquatic metagenome | biome: Brackish water; feature: Pelagic; material: water | place: Baltic Sea | collected 2014-06-07T06:48:00 | depth 16,251 m ...
AAGGTTGTGTTAAGATTTCAAACCGCAAGCAATCGCCGTGCCGAACACTATTGGGTCCGGTCTTTTTGTTGCAACCGTGAGTCCACGTCCTAACCGAAAACGTGACCGGACACCGGTTTGTGTGGTTCCACCGCACCAACTGGCGAGAGCTCAGGGGCCAGAATTGATACTCCAGCATCCGAGTCCCGGAGGGACGGCAAAAAGCTGCCGTCCCTCCGGGACTCTACTGGAATCTTCCTCATCAGCTTGGGCTAAAGTCACCACAAGCAAGATCAGGCACACAGCATATTCCCAGCCTGAACCCATTGGATGGCCCTGCTGAAAATATGCTGCGTGATTCTGTTGCAGTTCAACGACAGCCTCGGCTTGCAGCCAGACGATCGAACACGACCACTCCGCTAATCATGGCCAGCATAACGGCCAGTCCGTGGTCGCCGATCCAGCTGAAAGCAAAAGCCAGATGCGAGGAACCAACAACCGATGCAGAATTCACAACATAAGTTGGTTCGGGGCCACAAGCGACAACTGGTTCACAGCGCACAGGTCGGTTAAGCGAATACAGATCGCCTTGTTCAATCGCAATGACTTCTTCAGCAACCAGTCGCCGACCTGCAAGTTCTGATGCAATCATGCGGATCATCAGTCGATCCAGTCGTTCAACGGCAAACTCAGGCACGTCGGGAGTCGCGTGAGCATTTCCAACTCCGGAATGATCCGTCAAAAACAAATACTGCCCCATCGTCAACAGAGCGGATGTTCGCATCACAATTTGAGCCGTCGTTTCAACCCCACTGGCACCCACTGGAAACATGCGGACTCCCTTTTGACGCAGCCCCTCAACTGCATTAAGTGCACGCCCCGTGTTCTGCTGGTGAGGCGGAGCGTCACCCACAAGAAACAGAACTTTCGCAGTATTCAACGTTCGCCAGCTAAGTTGTTCAGCATTCTGAAGAGCTGCGTCCATAGCTTCAGGAAAGTCACCGCCGCCAGCCGCTGACTGCCGATTCAGGTTCTCGCGAAAATCATTCAGTGAAGTCGTGAAGTCAAACGAACGACACACATATTCATCGCCGTTGTCGCGATAGGTGATCAACGCATATCGCTGATCGACGTTGGGAAACATGTCATTCACCGACGCCACAATGCTGTCGATTTCGGTTTTCAGATATTCCAGTTCGTCTCCCATACTGCCCGTCGTGTCAATCACCAGGGCCAGATCCAACTGCTGCGGAAGCGAAGACTGCGATTCATCAAGAACAATTCTTAGCTGCTTACCAAGCACCGTTGTTTGTTCAAAAACGGGAGTCTGCTGACCAGCCAGCGACACCTGAATTCGCACGTCACGACCATAACACCGCTGCCCTTGATTGCTGATAAACATCAAACGACCATCCGTGCCCGTGGTGGAATCCACAAGAATTTCTTCGGCCTGCGATTGCTGCCCCTGGTGAAAAGTCACGACGCAACGAGCATCACCGATTGGTTTTCCGGCTGCGTCTGTGACTGTAATCAACGTCTGTTTCCCATTGGCATCCAGCGGCAACTTGCAGCGTTGAGCCTCAGACAGGTAGCGTCTAAGAAACTGCTGATAGTCGCTGAAGTTACTCACGTCATCAAAACTGCCGGCGGTTAAACTTCCAGACTGCAATCCGTTGCGTGATGGGGCAGGGCTGGGCCTGGAAGGAGTCAGCGTCTTTGCCGAATCCGACCGACCTGCGAACTCAGCGACCGCTCCGGACGACACAGGGCCACTCGATTCCATTGCTCCAGACGTTACTGGCGAAGGTGAGCTACTTCGTCGGTCAGAGGAAACTGGTGAACTTTCATACGACACCGCTACATCGGCTGGCAAAGAACTACCGGATGTCGATTGCTGATTGCCGCAGCCGACGCACGCCATTGCACCGGAAACAACAAGAAACGCGAACCCCAGTCGGCAGCGTTTTACAGTGTCAGTGTGTTTCAGCAAGCGTTGCTTAGCTAACGTTCGCTTGTCTGTTCGACAATTCGCCATCTTCGCCACGCTTTTGCAAGTTTTCTCCAGCACAACCGCTCTCCTGTTTCAAATGACATGTCCGCGCAGCGCGTACCGCTGGCGCAGAAGTTCAAACGGAAATTTCGACGACGTCAGGCAGCGACGAGGCGAATACGAATTTGCAGTGGGAATTACAGAACAGCCCGTGCGAACACAGCCGCTGCCAACCCTTCTGCCAAACTTCAGTGCGCCGCCGGTTAAGCTGGTTCAAAGAATCCTGAACGTTCAGTGAATTTCTTCAAAGACAGGGATTGATGGCATCAAAGCGGCGAATCGCAGCGTGAAATGAACAAGGCCATCCCGCATTTTACGCGAACAATCGGGCTGCGATAAAACATTCTCACCGACGTGGGCCGCTTCAAGCGGGGCACAACGGGAACGCCACAAAGGCTACCGGATTTGCCGTTCTGTGGTCTTTACCAGTCGAGGATTATCTGCGCGAATCACATCCAGTAATTCGACCGCTGTTGTCTTTTGAGCTTCAGTCGCGGTGTCCGACTTCTGGCAGGTCAGCAAAAATCCCGTCACAGCGGCAGCGGTTTGAGGGTCATCAATCTTGCATTTTTCGTAAGTGCCACCCAACTGCGCGACGACGTCCCAGTCTTCCCAGCGAGCAAGATTGCGAATCACAATTTCACGCATTTCAGGATGTGAAATCATGGGGTGCATAGAGCTTCGCAATCTCTGCTTCGAAAACAGATCCGGTTCATAGGCGTACACAAACTGCAACGCCTGCACCAGGGCGAAACATTCCATCGCTGAAACACCGGGTGTGTTAAACCGAGTCTCTTCCAGAAACTTCAGACCGTTTTCACGCTCCAGCAACAACAGTCCGCCCATCAGTCCTTCGACGCCAAATCTCAGGTCGTCGTTCACGGGCTGCCCAATCTGCCGTCGAAGAAACAACGCGTCTTCCTGCGTGCCGCAAAGCCCCAGCAGCATGCCGTACAGCCCCAGACGTTCCGGCGAAGTCTCTTTGTTGGCAATCCAAGCTCGCAGTTTTTCGCGAGGATATAGTTCTTGAAGCTTCGCGATTTCTTCGTACTGAGTATTGGCGAATTCGCCATAAGCATCCGCAGAAATCAACGCATCGGTGTGTTCCAGAAACCTGACGAAGTACTTTAACCGCTCCGTTGCTGGCAGGCTGGGATCAGGAGCTGACACGACATACGTAAACGCAGCTTCGCTGACTCGTTCCACAGAATCCCAAACAAGCTGCTTCGGTTCCTGAGCCATTGAAGGCTGCGCTGCAGCTTCCGGACTGGCCACACCAGCTTCCGAACGGTCGCTCAGCTTTGTGGCCGAAACGGTCTTGATGGGCGACTGCGAATCAGATGTGACGGGATCTTCATAGCCAGTTGCAAAGGTATCCACAAAAGCTGGCTGACCTGCATCCTGAAGTTTGCCTTTCAGTAAAAACAAATCGCCGGGTTGCCCAAAGATGTAATCATCTATCCGAAGCTGCTTCGCTTCTGGAACAAGGGCGGCACCTTTCTGAATTCGAATCACTTCCACCATCGCGTGGGAAGATTGGCCATCAGCCCCTTCTGTTCTTGAAATCAACTTCGCAAGAACAACAACATCAGCCTCACTGACCATTTCTGACCAGGTCTGCATGGGAGCAATACAAAACGGACATGCACTGGTAATGCGTGTTACCACAGCCAGCAACAGAGCAGCGGCAATAAGAATCGACATCCGTTTCATTGAAGTACTCTCCATGCATCCATTCATGGCATTGTTAGCCCGACAAAAGCCAATCAGCTTCTATCTGTATATCGACGCAACCTACCGCTCTAAAACAACACGACTATCAACTTCAGTCGACATAAGTGTTACAGACAGCCAGCAAGCAAATTGCGATTCGATAGCGGCAAAATTCGCTGGAATCCACCGCGCCGCAGCACAGAATTGTAACTGAGGCCTCGAAATTCAGGAACAGGAGAAACCGAGTCAAATTCGGGGCAGAACAACCACTTTCCGGCATTTTTCGGCAATCCGCCAAGTCAGAAAGCTCTGTATTAAACGCTCCAGCGAAGCAGCAGACTTCAGGGCAGGCGAATTCCTTGCGCCGACAACCACAAACGCAAAAGGGGCTGAAACCAGCAATCCGCCGATTTCAGCCCCTTAACGTATTCAGAATGCAAAGTCCTGCCGACGCTCATGTGTCGCTGAACAGTGTGCCAGCACACTTGCAAATCGCGCCGTGACAAAGCAGAACATTTTCAGGCAGTAGCCGTTAAAGCAACGACCTTCGCGTATCCATCAAGCATCTTCTGGAGGTTTTCCGTCTTTCCATGGGCCGCCAAGCTTCATGTAATCCGGTTCTTCCAGCAGGCTTCCATGGTCACCAGCGTGCCATCCGTTGATGTGATTCGGCTTACCACGTTCTTTGGAGCGTGCTTCCCATTTCTTTGACCACGATGCATCGCCTGAATGAATGGTCAGATCGTCTGAATCGAAGTGGAACACCTGACCTTCACGATAGCTGCGTGCTCCCAGAATCACGGTTGTGATGGCTGCTGCTCCCAGTAAAGGATCGTTGTTACACAACTTTGGATCGTTGGCCACCATCGCTTCCACCCAGTTTTTGAAGTGAGCATACGTCGTGTCTGCCACGTCGGATGTTTCAATCCGTTCTTCCTTTGCCTTGCTGTCGCGAGTTACCTGAGGACGTTCGGGCACGAAATCGAATCCGTCAAATTGTTCGCCGGTGCCAAAAACGAACGAACCATAGTGGCCGCGAATCATCTGCTTGATGGGCGTTTCCTGACAGGCCATCGTGGCCGTCACCAGCCCTTGCATACCTTCCGGGAAATCCGCCACAACGGTGGCGACGTCCGGAACGTCTCGACCATCGTATTCCAGATATAAGCCGCCCGCTCCAACAACTCGACCAGGAAACCGCAGACCGGTGCCCTTCAACATGGTTGTTGTGCGATGTACAAACAGGTCCGTGAACATTCCGGAACCATACGGCCAGAATCGTCGCCACTGACGATAGATCGCTCGATCGAAGTCTTCGTATTCAGCAAGACCTTCTTCCACGCCAAGCCACTTCTTCCAGTTGATGTTTTTAGGAGTCATCTGCGGTTCAAGCTTATAGTACCGCCATTGGCCCTGAGCTGAATTGCGAAAGAACTCAGTCTGATACATCAGAACCTTGCCGAGCTTTCCAGCCGTCAGAAGCTCATTAACCTGATTCCAAACAGGCAGGCTGGTGGATTGAACGCCGACCTGCATCACCTTGCCGGATTTTTGCCAGGTCTTAAGGACGCTGATAGCTTCCTCAACCGTTTTCGTCATCGGCTTTTCGCAGTAAACGTGAAGCCCGGCGTTAAGAGCATCAATCGTTTGTTTTGCATGCCAGTGATCGGGAGTACCAATGCACACGGCGTCCAGATTCGCCTTTTCGTACATTTCCACATAGTCTTCATACTTCTCCGGAGCGACTCCTGTTTCTTTCTCAATATGCTTTGCGGCTCGATCGCGGTGTTCGTTGTAGACATCGCAAACTGCGACAAGCTCGATGGGCTGACCTTCCACTTGTAGTGTAGTCAGTCGCTTCACGTGAGCTCCAAATCCGCGACCACCTGGACCGACGAACCCAATCCTGATCTTCGCATTGGCACTGCGAGTGGCAGCATTTGCCCTGGATGAAATCTGCGACGCTGCCCCCAATACACCGGCGGTGTAGGCGGATGATTTCAGAAAGTCTCGACGAGATGGATCAGAGTTGGTCATTGTTAAAGGCACCTTTAGAGTCTTACTCAAAATGATGCGCGCTCAGTGCGCGCATGTTGGTCGTAGCGACAACGGAGCGGCTCGGCGATTCGAGCGTTCCATGTCTTGCATCCAACCACGCCACTGGGTCAAGGGCAAAGCCCTTGTTTGGCAGGATCAGAACGTAGTTTTTTACTTAAGATGTTGACGTGTGATTGTGCAGGAGTAAAGCGCAGATCCAATCAGCGCGAACCCGGAAACGAAAACCTGCGGACAATGTAAATTCCGGGCACGGATCCATCAGGCATCAACCGACAACAGAGGGCCAGCTGGCACAGAACTGCCAGCCAAGCGAGAAAACAGCGCCGCGATACAGCCGCTTTCAGCATTCTTTCGAGTGGTCGCGGCAGAAGGTATCAACCGGCACGCAGGCTGGTGGCTGCAGAATCTCCGGTTCAGCCACGATGTTCACTTTGAAACCAGCTGACTATCTGAACATCGCCATGTGTCAATGAGCCGCTGGGTGATAGCCCCGTTTTTCCGTGATCCGCACTAACCGGGGCTAACGCCCTGCGGCTGATGCGGGTCGCAAAAATGCTGAACTTTCAGTGAACCTGGCGCTGTCCAGCTAAGCGAAGACGAAGCGATTCCAACTTCAGACGCCCGCTGAACTTCAAGCTGAGGGCCGCAATCTGAATACGCCGTTATACCTGACCAAGAGTGTAGTCATAAATTGCAATGTAGTGACAGGCGCTGCCAAGAATAACCAGCACGTGCCAGACCGCATGAAAGTAACGGAACTTCTGATCATTGGTTAGAAAGATAACGCCCAGAACATAGCACGCTCCGCCAGCCGACATCCAGAATAAACCATTGAGTCCGGCAACCTGCAAGATTCGAGGAACTGCAAGAGCAGGAATAGCACCCAAAGCAATATAGAACCAAACCGGCACCATGTCTTCTTTGGTTACTCTAAGCTTTAGATAGACACCCAGGCCAGCCATCAGCCACATCAGCACCATGGGAACGTTCCACCAGCTTTCGCCACAAACGGCAAGACTAACAGGTGTATAAGTAGCGGCCATGACGGCAAAAATGCACAACTGATCCAACGTGCGATAGCGAGTTCGCAGAGGGCCGGAAACAAACGAATGCGAAAGGGTGGAAGCGGCAAACAACGCCACCAATGCAATCGCGTAAACCCAGATGCCAACCCACAAATAGCCTTCCAGTGGAACTTTAGCCACCAGATGCATCGCCCCAACAATGCTCAGCGCCAAGCCGAGACCGTGCGTCAACTGGTTGACAGTTTCGTCAGGAGGAGCTGTCAGGGTTACAGGAGTTTCGGTCAATTCTTGCATCACTATCCCTAGAAGGGGCACACCCTTTACTTCAAGCGAGCAACCGCTCGAAGACAATCCATTGTCGCTTAAAACTGAACGCAGCAGCTTAAACTTAAACACCGTCGCTTGAACACATAAACCGCAGACAGGTCATGTTTAAACACACGTCAAACACTACGTTGCCATGCATGCGTTGTTGAAGTACCACTAATAAATGGTGCGATAAACGACCGACAATCTGCCAGTCGAATTCAACAACTCACGCTTAAGCAACTCGTTTCTAATGTTTCTTTCATCGACCGCGTCAAATTCAGTTTTTTCGCCCGAGCTGAATATCACACATCTTTGACAGAATTGTCTGACGCCAATCGCGCAAGCTGAACACTGCTCTTAATGCCTTGCCGAACTGCCCTGACCAACGGCAAATTCTGCCGGTAGTCAACGTGAACGAGCAACATTAAATTGAGCCTAAGTAGCCTGCGAATTCATGGAAGGGATTCGTTACCCCAAAACCACCAGCCAAAGACCACCAGCGCGACAAGCTTTTGAATCCCAATCTGTCATGGCAAAATGAAATCACCAACCAACGAGTTTAGCAGGCAATTGCAGTTTACTGAAAGACAAGAAAACGCATGAAAGCCCTGCAAATCTGTGGCTTCGATCGATCAGGAAAAACAACCGAAGTGAAAGATTGGGCTTGCGGAACTTGCCAAAAAGCGAATTCAACACTTCAACACAGGCAGTTCGAGTCTTGCTCAAAATGATGCGCGCACGGTTCGCACATGTTGGTCGGAGCGACAACGCAGCGTCTCAGCGGTTCGAACGTCCTACGTCTTCCAGTCAACCACGCCACCGGGTCAAGGGCGAAGCCCTTGTTACCGCAAGCCTCAAGAAAGTCGGCGGCCACTTCACAAGTGGCCGCTTCATCACAACCATGCGGAAAGGAGCAGTCCCGAAATAAGCTCCCGATTTGTGAGTACTGAAATTCGCCGGAAGTGGAACTGCCGTTGATACTCAAACCACTTTTTGATCTTCCAGCATCGTTGCACGTTGCGACCGGTGAGTCGCGGAGCAACGACATGTGATAGCCTCGGGTTTAATGCTGTTAGACGAATGAAAGCCGCAGAGCGGCGACATGTGGCCTTCGCGGAGTTGGGCATTGCTGTCAATCAAGGAATTTAATTCGGGACAATTTCAAAGCCGCCAGTAAACCAAATGCCAGCGGGCGTCACTTGCCAGCGTCACCTGTGACGGGTTCCATCTCAGATATCCATTCTCTTATGAGCTCGTTGGATTCGTGGTGAGCCATATTGCGTGCCAGATTCGGCATGCGAGCTCCCGGTTCTTCCGTTTCCAGGCGATACATCAGTATCGATTCGTCCGGTTTGCCCGGAACGATGTCGTACCGTCGGCCTCCAGAACCCTTTCCAGCTGCAACCGGCGATTTAAATACGCCAAATTTTGCCGGGTCGCTTTGAACAGTCCGAAGATCCAAACCGGACGTACGCGCACTGCCGGCTGGATTGTGGCAGTGGGCACAGTTGACTTCCAACCATGCCCTCGATCGCAGGTCCACACTACCTGTTGCAGGGTCGTCGAACGTTGCCAGTCGAGGCTGATCTGCGACAGCAGGGCTGCCGGTGAGAATATTCTGGCTGACCCATGTTTCCAACTGATTCTTCCCAGCGATATCCGGCCCCGAACAATTCAGATTTCGAGCTGTCGGTCCAAGTGGCGCAAACTTACCGTTTTGAACATGGCAGCTAAGACACTGATTCGCGTTCGGAATCTGATAGACGTTAGCATGCTGCTCGCCCTTTTCATCCGTCCAGGCAACGTCAATCACGCCTCCTCCAAGTTTAATTTCTGCGTCCGTTTGTTCGTCGTTCCAAATGTACGAATATCCATACCAGCCAGTCTCCGTATGGTGCTCAATGCGAGTTTCCAGGTAACGCTCACCACTGGTGCGATCATCAACGGAATCCGGATAGGCGAACGTCTTGGCAATGACAGTTCCCACCGGAAAATGCAGAGCATCAGTCGCATTCCAAGCCATTTGGCCACCTTCCGGCAAGCGAATGAAACGATGCTTGACCGTGTAGTCTGAAAACAGCGGCGTATTCAACGTATAGGGCAGAACATTCGCTGCCGGCACAAACTTACCATCAACCTCGGTCAACAAATTCCAACCGGAAAGCTGCTTCGGAGCTGCCCGATAGACGGCGACCGCCGGATTTCCAGCAACCGACGGTGCATCGTGAGGCCTCAGGACAGCGGGGCTTATCGGAGCAAGTTGGTGACCGTACGCTTCTATTGCTCGGTCAATTTTGTACTTACCAGAGAACACATTTTGTGGCGAAAAATCGCCCAGATTTCCGTTAGCAAAACTGGCCTGACCATTGCTGCGAATACTAAGCCGCAACTCATCGGGAAGCTGGCCATTTTTTGTTTTCTGTTGATCAATCAAGCCATCGTAAAAGATGTCTGGAAATTGACCGCCCAAAACCGGCCCCAGCAATGCGCCAAGCTGCCCTCCTGGCTTCGTTCCGCCGTTGGAGATTCTATTATCGTGGATCGAAACGGATTCGGGATAGGGATCGTATTCCTTGTCGTTCAACTTGCGTTCTGTGACAAGAAAACTCACCACCAGCACGTTGCTGGTCTGGTTGTCATTGATGTCGTTGTCGAACACTTCAACTCGATCCGTGGCCATAATCATCACTCCGGTACCTGACGGCACATCGGCAACCATTGTGCCCTGAGGAGCAAAGTTCACGTGGTTATTCTTATTGGCCTTATTGCGAAACAGCCTTACGCCGCCTCCGTTTTTCAGGTTCAAACCCGGCAGGTCAAACACCAGAATTCCGCCCGTATTGTCTGTGGCCACGTTGTCGTAAACATCGGCTCGCAAACTGTTTTCAATTTCAATGCCAGCCACATTTCTTGTCGCCATGCATCCTCGAACGATAACATCCTGACTCTGACCAACATAAATGCCAGCGTCTGATGCGCCGATGGAAGTGCAGTTTTCAATCAGCACGTTCTGACATTCAACGGGATACAGCCCATACGCACCGTTTGTGGATTTCGGCCCATCCGTCCATTCGACTCGAACATTGCGATAGGTGACTCCATTTGCACCCAGCGTCTTAATGGCATTGCCAACCGTATCTTCAACGGCCAGGTTCTCAATTACAAACGCGTTTCCCGTGGTGACGATTCCGCTGCTGCCCGCAGTTTGCCTGCGAAACGACAGAATGGTTTTATCCGGCCCAGCACCGCGAATGGTGACGTTGTCGCACGCGATATTCAGTTCCGTGTCAAAGTGGTACGTACCTTCGACCAACTCAATCGTGTCGCCAGGATCGGCGTTAATCAAAGCTTCCTGAAGCTGATACTGAACAGTCGGCGATGGCGACAAACTGATCGTGCGAGAACCAGAATCAGCCGTCGGGCTGACCGGTTCTGCCGCATACCCGAAACCTGCCACAAATATCAAACAGGAAACAGACAAACACAACGCGATCTTCAGGTGGTGCGTTTTCAATGAAAGCCTCATGAAACTAAAGTCACTTCAAAATAAATCGAACTGGAAAATTAACCACGGACGTCAGCCCCATCACCCGTTCAAAGCTGCAACAAATAATTTTGGCAACCTGAACACAGATGGGCGATGATAAAGCTGCAACAAATACTTCGCTACGTTAACCGCGTTGCGGTTGTCAGAAAACCAGACGGGCGTGGGAAAGTTAATCAACGGCCCTTCTAAAACCGTCTTTTCAAACCTGTCCAGTAAATACGTATTGTGTACACTGCCGATACCGCTGCCAACATTTTGAATCGTGTTTCCGGGATATGCTCCCCACGGCGGGCTGGTTAAACCATAAGCCAGTCCCGACCATTGATTAATGCAGACAGAACCGTACCGCAAATCATCCAGGCATTTATTAAATGCCGCCGCCTGCGACTTACGAAATTCTGTCGGAACCGTCACCGAAGCACACAAGGTTCCACCCATTTGATTGTTCACGAATTCCGTCGCCACCTGAAGAAACTGTTCGGGCGAGTCGGCGGCCAACTGAGTCTCCGCACAGACGCAAACAAACGACTCTTCCTGAAACAATTCCGGACGTTCCGAAATACTCTGATCAATCAACAATGTCCACGGCAAACCGTTACGTTCATCAACAGAAACGTCGGAGCTCGCAAACCGCTGAAACCGTTTTTCGGCACCAGGGTAGTAGGCTGGCCTTGGCGGAATTTTTTCCAAACACTGCTGAAGCATCGACAAAAACTGTTCACGCTGCGTCCACTTGTCCCAGGTCAGGATGACCTTTGTGGCAAGACAATTGAACGACGCGTTATTCGTAATCGAAGCCGCGACATGCTTCACCTGTGACTCAAGCTGACGCTTTGAATATTGTCCGGGAACAATAATCCAGGGCGTTACGTTCCCCAGTTCGCTGGTCACAGGCTTGTTCAGCAGCGGCCGATTTTCCCGACGCCGAACTGCTGCATCGTCAGCATCTGTTCCCCAGACAATTGCGTCATGAGTAGCCGCTGCCCCGGTGATATGAACACAGTCGACGTTAGAGTGATGAATCAGCAAAGAACCTACGTCAGCGGCACCCGTTACGATTTCCAGAAGCCCTTCGCGAATAAACGCTGCGAAAGCTCGCCGAAAAATCGGAGCCAGATACTCGTTCACCGGATTCATCTTCAACAGCACCTGACGACCTTCGAAGACGATCTGATGCAGGCTGTCGGTAGCAGGAATTGACGACACATTGCCGGCTCCCAGCACAACCGAAATTCCGCGTGTCTCTTCAAACTGAACCGTCTTTAACAAGCCACCGTGAATCTGACTGGCGTCAATTCCTTCGTTCATTCTCACGTGAGCTTTCAGGCCCATAAACGTAAGACTGTCAAAGTATCCGCTCGTTGGAAAAACGGGTACCGCCAAACGACCACCAGTTAATCGATAACAGCTTCCGGGAAGTCGGGGCGGCTTTCCGGCAACGATCGACTGCAGAGTCTGCATCATCAGTCGCAGTTGCCTGGCAACAACAACCGGACCACTCAAGATGTCTTCTGCAAGTAATGGAGAGCCATCCGGAAGACCTTTGGCTTTGATCGCGGCATTCGCCCAGTCATCCGCTGCGGCAACAACAGCGGCCAGTGATTCACGGCACAGCTCAATTCTGGCAGACATGGAAACAGAATGGCCTGCAGCTCTACGCGATTGCAGCGCCAAAACGACTTGCTCAACTGCGTTTGCTGACTCATTCATTAAGTGACAGTCCGTAGCTACATCTTATTAAACAGCGGCCAGCAACAGCCCACGACTCTTCACGAAGCTTCATTGCAATGCACCCAAACCAGCATCGCCTCAGATTTTAGCAGTCTGCAGCAACACGCCAACAACTCGGGAAAGCAACCACGCCTGCACGCCTGCAAAACACATTTGCAGGCGATGGCCATGGCGGCATGAAAAAAATTGTCTCACACAGCGCAAGAAAGCAGCCAACCTGGTTCAGGCTGGCTGCTGCAAATTCACACACTGCAATGCATCATCGCAGATAAGCTGATGACTGGATTAGAATTCACCAATCACTTCGCCGCCAGCTCTTGTTCCAAGAGCATTGAATACTCCCTGGTCCAGGTTTTCCGAAATGAATCGGCCAGAACCGTCGCCCAGCAGGAATTGAGATCCGCCGGTATGAGTACTTCGGAAGCCGCTTGTGCTGTCAGCCGCGGTCGTGCAGTTGTTCAAAGCACCTTCGTCGTAAATCGTTTCCACGATTGGATTCTGATTGATACGCCAAACTGTTGTACCGAAATTGCTGGCGGTAACATGGCCCGTCAAACCAGAAAGCCCAAGTGGGTTCGGCTGAGGAACAATCCATCCCTGTCCAACGTTGGATGGCGTTACAGCTGTGTTCGGTGCAGTCTTCAACGAAACTCTCGTCCACGGATTTCCGGTCGCACCTTCGCCAACACAAATTGTGTTGCTGGAACCATCAGTCATGTCACGAAAGGCATTCCTCAGGTTGATTCCAAACATGCCAACATTCGCGTTGCTGGCTGGGTTAAAGCACCAACCATCCATTGCACCTTTGCTCAGCAGATACTGATTCGCTGCCGCGTCTGTCCCAATAGGGTAGGCCGCCAAAGCCGCATTGCTGACAACTTCTGAACCTGTCGCAGATGGGCAAAGAAAAGCTGGAATTTTTGACGTCGCAACCGCGGGGGTTTGGCTTTCCCATGTCTTCGTATCAACGTACAAATTCTTCAGGTTTGACTGCTCCATATAAGGCAGAATCGAAGCGAAGGCACCGATCGAAATGTCAATTCCGAAGCTCGCTGCTGGTCGAGCACACGCTCCGACTGGAAACATGTTATAGACGTCGTGATAGTTGTGCATCGCCAATCCGATTTGCTTCAGATTATTTTTGCACTGGGTTCGTCGTGCTGCTTCTCGAGCCTGCTGCACAGCGGGCAGCAGCAGAGCGATCAGAATGGCGATAATTGCGATGACTACCAGCAGCTCAATGAGGGTAAACCCTTTGTTTCTTTTGCTAAAGCTCGATTTCACTCGGAATCTCCTGAGTACAAAATTAGGTGATCAAAACTGCGAAAATAGCCCGCAGTATCAAATTAACACGAAACTAGAGCTCAAGACACCGCCAAATGAGGGCATTTTTTTTCAAATTTTCCATTTACTGGACAAAACCACAGGGCATACGACAGATAAAATGGCGTAATGCGTATCGTCATTACTCCCTGGTGTACAACGCATCAGAGATCAGGCCGCGAAAGTTGTCCACCAACTGAAATCGGCCGTTAAGCAAATCGGGAATTAGAGCAGTCTACGATAAGAAATGATTATCTTTTGCTCTAAACCTGGGACGTTCGAACCGCCGAGCCACTCCGTAGGCGCCACGAAAATGATGCGAGCACCGTGCGCGCATCATTTTGAGTAAGACTCTAAGCTTTGCCCAATTCCGCCAGCATACGTTCGACGTTTTCCAGTTGAGCCTTCCGTTCAGCAAGAGTCTGGCGGAACGCTTCCACAACATGTACAGGTGCCTTGCCCACAAAGTTGGGACTGCTGAGTTTCGCTTCGCTGCCAGCAATTTGCTTTTCCAGTTCCAGTTTCTGCTTCTCCAGCTTGGCTGTTTCCGCAGAATTGTCGACAAGACCTTCCAGAGGAATATAACCGTCTGCATCTTTCAGGCTGAAGTTGGCGGCTCCTGATGGTGGAGTAATATCCAACCCCGCAGCTTCCAGCATTGTCTTTGCAAGGTTGTCGAATTGATCAGCAACCGCCTGCATCTGCTCTGCCACTTCAGGCGAACACTTCATGAATAACTTCAGAGGCTCTTTCGGGCTGATCTTGTAGTGTGCTCGCACATTACGAACGGCGACAACGGTCTGCTGCAGACGATCGAATCGCGATTCCAGTTCTTCACTGATCAGATCTTCGCCAAGGTTAGGCCAGTCGGCGACCATCACATTTTCAGACGCCGCGGTTTGCTCGTTTAATCCTCGCACAGCTGCCAGCTCATTCAGTTTTTGCCACAGTTCCTCCGTAATGAACGGGGCGAACGGGTGCAGCAGCCGCAACAGATTGTCGATCACCACAACCAGCATACGCTGAGCCAACGGTCGAGCTTCCGCGTCGCGCAAACGAGGCTTAAGCATTTCAACGTACCAGTCGCAGAATTCATTCCACGTAAAGTCGCGAATGGTGCGAGTTGCCTGGTCAAAGTGATAGCGTTCCAGCATGGTTGTGACCTGCTGAGCGGTTGTTGCCAGGCGGCTTAGAATCCAGCGGTCTTCCGTCTGCAGGTCTTCCGCCTTGATTTCACCGGGCGTGTAACCTTCCAGATTCATGAAGGCAAAGCGAGACGCGTTCCACAGTTTGTTGCAGAAGTTGCGTCCGTATTCGAAGCGTTCGCTGACAATACGGGCGACGGCAGCATCTTCGTCCGTCGTAAACCAGGGACTTGGAAACTGAAAGCTTTTGCCGCACTTACCGCATTGAATGGATGGAGTTTCTCCACCCATTGGCTTCATCGATTGATGCTCTTTGGTTTGAGCAGTCACGGCTTCACAGTGAGGACATTCGTAACCCACCGGCAAACGCACGTCCTGAGTTTCTCCACACAGCGACGCAATGGTGAAGCGAACCGCATCGGTACCGTACTTTTCAATCAGGTCCAGCGGATCGACGCCGTTGCCCTTTGACTTGGACATCCGCTGACCGAATGTATCCAGAATTGATGGGTGAATGTAGACGTGCTTGAAGGGCACGTCGTGCATGTTGTACAAGCCGGTCAGCACCATGCGTGCCACCCACAACGTGATGATATCGCGAGAAGTCACAAGGACGGAGCCGGGGTAGAAGAAGTCGAGGACTTCGTTTTCTCCGCTTGCTGATTTCTGCTGTCCGTCTTTGATCGGCGGATTGTTTTTCGTATCCGGCCAGCCCAGCGTTGCATGAGGCCATAGAGCAGAACTGAACCATGTGTCAAGAACATCGGGGTCCTGTTCGAAGCCGGCAGCTTCCAGTTTTTGCTCGAGGTCTTCGCAACTTTCCGGCACGCAGGCAAGCAGCAGAGTCTTGCCTTCGTTAATGCTTTCGCCACTTGTAACAGACAAACGATCGCTGCAAGCTGCCACGTCGACTGCAGATTTCTTTGCAAATTCGGACTGTGCCCAATCTGGTGAAGGCGTTTGCGGGCTATCGACTTCCAGACTCCACACCGGAATTCGGTGCCCCCACCACAGTTGCCGGCTAATGCACCAGTCTCGCTTTTCGCCGAGCCAGTCCATGTAGGTCTTAGTGTAGCGTTGCGGGAAAATGCGAACTCGATTATCGCTGACGGCATCCATCGCTGATTGCGCAAGTGTGTCCATTTTCACGAACCACTGATCGCTCAGGAATGGTTCGATCGGAGTCTTGCTGCGATCGCTGTACTTCATGGGAATCTTGCGATCTTCAACACCTTCGAAGTGGCCCAGTTTATCCATCTTTGCCACGACAGCTTTGCGAGCAACCAATCGATCCAACCCAGCGAACTCGCCGCCTTCTTCGTTGATGGTGCCATCCGCATTCATGATGCTGATCATGGGCAGATTGTTGCGCAGACCACAGGCGTAGTCGTTCGGGTCGTGAGCTGGCGTGACCTTGACCGCTCCTGTGCCGAGTTCCTTATCCGCCAGCAATGCATCGGCGATGATTGGAATCAGGCGTCCGTTAACGGGAATCTGCACGTTCATGCCGACGATGTCGGTGTAACGTTCGTCAGTGGGATGCACGCAAACGGCGCTATCGCCGAGCATGGTTTCAGGGCGAGTTGTCGAAAACCGAATCAATTTTCCAGTGGGCTTACCCGAGTCATCAACAACCGGATAGTTGAATGTCCAGAAGTGCCCATCAATGTCTTCGGTGTAAACTTCGTCATCAGCAACGGCGGTTTGCAGATGTGTGTCCCAGTTGACCAGCCGCTTGCCTCGGAAGATCAGCCCGTCATTAAACATTTTGAAAAACGTACGACGCACAGCTTTGCTGCAGACGTCATCCAGCGTAAAGCGAACTCGACGCCAATCACAGCTGGCTCCGATTTGTTTCAGCTGGTTCAGAATGCGAACTTCATATTCGTCTTTCCACTTCCAGATGCGTTCCACCAGTGCGTCGCGGCCGATGTCGTGGCGAGTCAGGCCTTCTTCTTCCAGCATGCGACGTTCCACGACGGCCTGAGTCGCAATGCCGGCATGGTCGGTGCCTGGCATCCACAAGGCTTTGAAGCCCTGCATGCGCCGCCATCGAGTTAGAAGGTCCTGTACGGTTCCGTTCAAACAGTGACCCATGTGCAGAGCACCAGTCACGTTTGGCAGAGGAATCATAATTGTATGTTGCTCTTTCCCTGCTTCGGGATCGGCGTCGCAGAAGCCTTTGGCTTCCCATTCAGACACCCAACGGGTCTGTGCTTCGGCTGGTTCGTACGCTTTAGGAAGTTCGGTAGACATGATTATGCAAGTTCAGTTGTAAAAAGTCGGAGTGCTGATTTTGTCTTTGCGATTGCGTTGGAGGCGTTATCCAACGGCACCGCGGTCTTTGTGAATTTTAAATTCGATGGCGTCAACCAAAGCTATCCAGCTGGCCTCGATAATGTTTTCACTGACACCAACCGTGCACCACATGTCTGACTTGTCTTTGCTTTCAATCATCACGCGTACTCGAGCTGCCGTGCCTTCAGTGCTGTTAATCACTCGCACCTTGTAATCGACTAAAACCATTTCCGCCAAACCGGGATATGACTCCGTCAGGGCCTTCCGCAGCGCTGAGTCGAGTGCGTTTACGGGGCCATCGCCTTCTCCAACAACGTGCTGACTTTTGTCGTTTACCATCAGCTTGATAACAGCTTCTGTAACAGGTTCTTTTGCCTGATTTTCCACGTTGACTCGGTAATGATCCAGCTGAAACGTAGACTGGTACGTTCCTGCCTCTTTCATCACCAGCAGATCGAACGACGCTTCTGCTGCTTCAAACTGATATCCGGCATTTTCCATGTCCTGCACGGCGTTCAGAATCTTCGCCTGCAGAGCCGCGTCTTCCTGCAGCTTGAACTTAGTTGTCTTAGCGACAATGTTCGCTCGCCCAGACAACTCACTCACCAGCACTCGCCGAGAATTACCCACGGATTCCGGCGTGATGTGTTCGTAGCTGTGAGCAATCCGGTTCACGGCATGGACATGCATGCCACCCTTGTGAGCAAACGCACTGGCGCCCACAAACGGCTGTCCATTGCGGAAGTTCATGTTGGCGATTTCGTAAACGTATCGAGACAGCTCAGTCAGCCGCGAAATCCCGCCTTCCACCAGAATGTCTCGCTTCAGCTTCAGCGACAGATTCGCCGCCATTGAGACAAGGTCAACATTGCCGCAGCGTTCTCCGATTCCGTTAATTGTTCCCTGAACCTGAATCGCACCCGCTTGAACTCCGGCCAGCGAATTCGCCACAGCCAGTTCGCTGTCGTTGTGGCAATGAATGCCGACAGCAACGCCGAGCTGTTTCTGCAACGCGGCAACTCCAGCGGCAATCTGTTCGGGAAGTGAGCCGCCGTTGGTGTCGCACATGCAAATCATATCGGCGCCAGCTTCTGCGGCCGCCTGCCATGTCAGCATGGCGTATTCCGGATTCGCCAGCCAGCCGTCGAAGCAGTGTTCGGCGTCGTAAATCACTTCGCGACCTTCGGATTTTACGAAGGCGATGGAATCACGAATCATGGCAAGGTTCTCTTCCAAAGAAACTCGCAATACTTCTGTCACATGCAGGTCCCAGGTCTTGCCAACGATGGTGACGACCGGAGCCTTGCTGCCCACCAACGCCTGCATGCCAATGTCGTCGCAGGCGGCAATATCCTTGCGGCGAGTCATTCCGAAGGCTGTGATCTTCGCGTGCTTCCAATCCATGTCGGCTGCGCGTTGAAAGAATTCTTCGTCTTTGGGGTTCGACAGCGGGTATCCACCTTCAATGTAATCAAAGCCAAGGTCGTCCAGTTTGCGGGCAATCAAAAGCTTGTCCTGCAAGGAGAAGTTCACGCCTTCTCCCTGAGAACCATCGCGTAACGTTGTGTCGTAAAGCTGAATTCGAGACATGATTCGGATATTTTTTTGCGAAGGGATGTGAGATCCCGGTGAAAAATGATTGGCTATTAAAACGTCAAATCAAACATTGCATGACAACGATCGAAATGCTCGCGAATTAAAGGCATTACAAAAGGCTGTCCACACAACAAAAAAGCCCTCAGGTAACCTGAGGGCTTGTATTGGTTAAGTTCTGAATTCCTCAGGCAAATCAGAAACCGCTGCCGACGATAACGTCGCAGATGTTGATAATCTGAATTGCAATAATCACAGATAACACGGTCGTTTTGCCCAAAGTTGGAATCACAGAACTTCGGATGCTATTCATTCACCCCAGCAGCGTCAACGACGAACGCCCTGAATACAAACGAACGGCCAACTTCACTAAGAATCCGCAGACAACATCCACGTAAACAGGCCGCGAGCCAGATGCATGCGGTTTTCCGCCTGAAGAAACACGATGCTCTGGTCACCATCGATAACTTCGTCAGTCACTTCCAGGCCGCGTTTTGCCGGCAGATCGTGCATGAACTTCGCCTCAGCCGGCGCCGACTTTGTCAGCTCGCGATTCACCTGAAAGCCAGTGAAGGCCTTGATGCGGCGTTCGGCTTCTTCTTCCTGCCCCATGCTGGCCCAGACATCTGTGTAAATTACGTTTGCAGTTGCCACGGCCTCATGCGGATCGCCCGTCTGGCTGACATCGCTGTCCGGATAGCGAGCTTTCAGGTCGGAAAGAAATGCGGCTGAAAGTTCAAAACCTGCGGGAACTGCCAACGTAAATTTCATGCCTGTCATGGCACAGGCAGTCGCCAGCGAAATGGCGACGTTGTTTCCGTCACCAACAAACACAATGTGCAAACCAGCAAGTTCGCCAAAAACTTCTCGCAAAGTCATCAGGTCTGTCAAAGCCTGACACGGGTGACGATCATCCGACAAAGCGTTAATGACCGGGCAGGAACTTAAGGCAGCAAACTGCTCAATCAACGTGTGCGAAAATGTTCGCATCGTGATAATGTCGCTGTAAGAACTCAGAACAGTCGCCACATCGTGCAACGATTCTCGTCCGTTCAAACCAGCTTCGGCGGTCGTTAGAAAAATTCCGCCGCCACCCAGATTCACCATGGCAGCTTCAAAACTGTTGCGAGTTCTAAGCGATGGCTTTTCGAACAACTGCGCAAGTACTCGACCAGGAAACAGCTGAGGTCGATCCCCAACCTTGTAACGAGCCTTCAAATCCGCGGCTGTGTCCAAGACAGACATCAGCTCAATGGTGGACAAATCAAGAAGTGAAGTAAGGTGCCTTGGCATAGCGATCACTGAAATTCGATTTTGTTCGCCGATCGAAGTTGTTCGACCTGGCAAAAGTTGTGTGCCTAACAAGAGCAGAGCCCTTGATCCAAAGTCGAGCCGCCAGTCGCAAACGCGACTGGCGGCTAAACAAACCGCCCAAACGAGAACAAATCCGTCGCGATAATTCGACTCTAAAAACAAAACGACTGAGGCGGCTCACAGAAGCCAACTCAGTCGAGAGGTAGTCAAGGACCGATATTGTTCCATCCCGGTTCGCCCAGGGTAAGTCTGTAAGAAGGAAATTCATCGGAATTTCTTGTAGCGAATCCTGAGGATCAGGCTGATTTGCGGCAAAAACCTAACGAAAAAAGCTCAAAGCCAACCAAAGTCAGCTTCGAGCTTGTTTCTAAAATCAAGCGGTCTTACACAAACTGCCGGTCAAAACCCGCCAATTTCAAAACCGTGACTTCCTGCTGAAACTAGTTGCAGCAGGTCTTTGGGCATTTAGGCTGCTTGCAACGAACGTACTTAACCTTAACTGGCTTGCAGCACTTTACTCGAACTGGCTTGCAACGCTTAACTTTTGGGGCTTTGCAGCAAGTTGGTTCTGGAGTGCAGCAAGTAGGCTCTGGAGCACAGCAAGTTGGAGCTGCCTGGCATGATCCACATGATGTGAATGAGTGATGGCTGCCGCATCCGCCACAGCTTGGTGCTGGAGCTGCTGCACAACCGCCACATGAGCTAACTGCAGTGCCGCCGCAGCATTCAGCTGCTGCATCAGAAGGGGCAAGGAACGATACCAAGCCGAATACCATCATGAGTGAAAGAACGTGCTTCATTGAAATCTTCTCCGCGTACTAACAATAGGTGTTTTAGCCAAAATTGGCTGGTTACATACTTAACCGTGACGGCGAAGAATAAAAACTGACGGAGCGGCAATCAACCCAGGCGACATAAGGTTCCAGCCTTTTCCACGCTTCTGGACCGGAAAAGTTAACCCGACAACCCCTTTCGACGCATTCCCCGCAATTCAACACAGCAGACTGCAGGAAACGAGATTACGCAAACAGCCCAACCCACCCCAACATACAGCTGGCACTTCGGATCTCAGAAAGTCTCGCTGATTTAATGCCGCATTGGACGCTGCAAGCATCCGAAAATCTGCTGCTGTTTCCAACGCCAGAACACGATCTTTGGCGACATCCTGAGGCAGCCTGCCAACAACGGGCGTTTCCGGGCATCAGCCCGAATGATCTGAGGCACGGCCATACTCAAAAAGATGCGCACACGGCATGCGCATCTTTCTCACTCACAGCGACGACAGAGCGGCTCGGCGAATAGAACTTTCCACGTGATCTCGCACACCACGCCACCGGGTCAAGGGCGAAGCCCTTGTTAGGCGGTCAAGTTGTTTACAACAACGTCGCCCATTTCTGTTGTTGAAATGGACGGGCCTTTCGCCGCAATATCTTTCGTACGGTGGCCATCCTTCAGTGCTTTCGCGACAGCTGCTGAAACGGCGTCTGCTTCGTCATTCAACTTCAAAGAGTGTCGCAGCAGCATGGCAACCGCCAGAAACGTTGCCAATGGGTTGGCAATGTTCATTCCTGCGATGTCCGGTGCAGAACCATGAATCGGCTCGTACAAGCCCGGACCATCGCTGCCCAGAGACGCGGACGGCAACAATCCCAGCGAACCAGGCAACATCGACGCTTCGTCGGTCAGAATGTCTCCGAACATGTTTCCAGTAACAACGACGTCGAAATCTTTAGGTCGAGCAATCAGGTGCATGGCCATGGAATCGATCAGAACAACGTCGTATTTAACGTCCGGAAACTCTTCCGTCATGACGCGTTGAGCCACCTGACGCCACAATCGAGACACCTCCAAAACGTTAGCTTTATCAACAGAAGTCAGGTGCCCCCGGCGTCCTCGTGCCGCTTCAGCCGCCAAACGAACGATGCGTTCAATTTCGCCGGTGGAGTACACCATTTCGTTATAGGCCTGCTCACCACTGGGATGTGGTCGTCGACCGGAATCGCCAAAGTAGATGCCGCCCGTTAGTTCTCTGAAGAACAGAATGTCGGTGCCAGCCACAATTTCACGACGCAACGGTGACGCATCCACCAATTCGTCCCACGTTTCAATCGGACGCAGATTGGCAAACAGGCCCAATTCCTGACGAATCTTCAACAGACCGACTTCAGGGCGAGTCTTCGCGGTTGGATCGTCCCATTTAGGGCCACCAACGGCACCCAGCAGAATGGCGTCAGAAGCTTTGCACGCGTCAATTGTGGGCTGTGGCAATGGATCGCCAAAGCTGTCGATCGCATTTCCACCAATGGGGTGTTCCGACATCGAAAACGAATGTCCAAACTTAGCGGCCACTGCTTCCAGCACGCGCTTACCCTGAGCAACAATTTCAGGACCAATTCCGTCTCCGGGCAGCAGGACAATCTTTGCGTCCACAGTGTTACCTTAATCATTCCAATGAGGCGGGGCCTCGGACCATTCAAGCTATCGTTCGGATCACGTTTTGCCGACCGTTCGAATTTCACCGGGCAGCACGTGCGTCCAACAAAGAACGTAGCCAATTTTGCGGTATTCTGACTCAAAACGGGGGTTTCAAGCTTCAAGCCAGAAAGGTTAAGCTGGAACCGACGCAATTCAACCGAGATACGACGAACGCCCACCAAATACGCCGCACTTCACAAAATTGGCGATTCGCTTCCCGACATCTCCAACACGGACCGGCGAGGATCGTCAGTCGGCCTACCTCAGAATCGTGTCTTGGGGCTCGTCTACCATGCGGTATGCGGGAGCATCCTTGATGTCGCTGGTGATCTCCAGAATTTCCGGAGCCGCCTGCCGATTGGGGTCTGGAATAACGCCCGCTGACGTCAAACTGGCATACGTCAAAAACATCATCAGCCCCAGAGCCAGCCCGTTGGGAAGTGATTCCTTGCCGAAAAACTTCAACGCACTGCCCGCAGACTTGTTCAGTTTGACTCGCACACCATCCCACTGAACGCTGTACATCTCATCCAGAATCAGGTGCGACAAAAAGCCCAACGCAACCCCCAAAGCCATCAGTAACTTTACTCTGATCTCAGGACTCGCATACGAAAGAAAAGTTACCTCCGTCGCAATAATCAACGCTGGAATGCTGTGAAACATGCCTCGATGCACGGTCAAACGCCCCAGCAATTCCGCGCCGCCATATCGCACGACTCCGTACAGCAGCAGCGCAAACAGCATTTCGCGGTCTCCACTGATTCCCAGCTGATTCGTATGCTGCAGCAGCAAAACAGGAGCCAAAGCAGAAGTGACGCCAAAAAGTTCTCGCACGGGCTTGCCGCTTTGGCTGTCCATATCCGGCAACATTCCGGAAATCCACGTCAGAATCGCGGCAATTATCGCCTGCGTGATTGAGAATCCAAACATAAAGACAGCACCAAACGCATAGGCAATGCCCATCGCTCCGCTGACTGTAATGTGTTCTCGATAAGCGGCCATAAGTTCCAACAAGGGCTTCGCCCTTGACTCAGTGGCGTGGAATGCGAAAAAGGGTGGAACGTTCGAACCGCCGAGACGCTCCGAAGTTGTGAATTAGATGGTATGAGAAGGCCACCCGCTAATTCACAGCCACTCCGAAACGTTGAATCAAGTGAAAATGTGAACAGGTTTGGCTCGATAAGGAAGTCTAGCTTTATCCGGATCTGCGCAAACCCGCGTTTCACACGCTGTAAGACACAGAAGCTTCTGCAGTAACAATTAGGCAACCTGCGCGGCAATTTCGGCCAGTGTCCGGCACATCCCTGCCGAATTGCAGTGTTTTTAGCTGTCCAATAACAGCGGTGATGACTCGCGAACCAACTGTCGGCCATGATTTCCGACTGCCGCACCAAACCACTGGCGACTCCCAAATTCGAATAATTCCGACCGCTAAAGCAGTTCATGGCAGAGAAGCAATCACCTGTCTGATTTTTTCGTTACCCTGTCGGCCTTTAGACTTCTTAATGCAGCGAACTTGTTCATGTTGAGTCAAGTTTTTTGAGCGACGTAGTCGCGTTTCTGAGCGGCAGTTCAAATGGTCTGAGGCTCAGCCTCGTTAGAGTCTTACTCAAAATGATGTTCGCACGGTGCGCGCATGTTGGTTGTAGCGACAACGGAGCGGCTCGGCGATTCGAACGCTCTACGTGTTTTTGCGTGCTACGCCACTGGGTCAAGGGCGAAGCCCTTGTTAGAAACCGGAACGTGACTATATACCAGGAAACTGATTTCCCTGAAGAAGCTGACCTGCTGACTCAGCTGAAGGCTCTGCCCGAACTTCTGGAAGAAATTCTATCGGCCACCGGCAAAGAACTGGGCCTGCAGGAACGACTGCGCGAACGACATCATCCGGCGCTGGTGCGAGCGGCATTCATTCTGCTGGACGGACGCGAAAAAGCCAAATCGCAACTTCTGCACGGCGAACAATTGTGGGTGACTCCCGTCGCCTTGCAGCAGTCAACTTCATGGGCCGTCGCACAATACAAAGCCAAACGATTTCCAGGCGGCATCAATATTCTGGACATCTGCAGCGGCATAGGAGTTGACGCCGCCGCTCTGCTGGCACGCGGCCCGGTGACGTCTGTCGACATCGATCCGGCGATGAGCCTGCGGTGCCTGTGGAACAACCAAATCTGGTCTTCAGAAACAAACCCGTCCGGCTTTCAGCACGAAGTTCAAACAACAGATGCTGCTCAAATCGACGTTTCCGGACGCATCATTCACGCCGACCCGGATCGTCGCGTCGGGCGAGACCGGCCGACAACACGATTGGAACAATACTGCCCCAACCTGGATTGGATGCACAAAGCGATCCGCTCCGCTGCCGGGGGAGCCATCAAGCTGGGGCCAGCCAGTAACTTCATGCAGAAATTTCCGGGCTGCGAAATTGAACTGATCAGCCTCAACGGCGAATGCCGAGAAGCCACCGTTTGGTTTGGCGAACTGGCCGGCGAAAACGACTTTCGAGCAACCCTGCTGCCTTCCGGAGAAACAATTTCCGTACCCAGCCTTTCCGCGTATTGCCCGCTGTCGGAAGAAGTGCAGCAATACATCTTCGACCCCGACCCGGCGATTGTGCGTTCCGGAATGCTGGAAGCAGTTGGGGAAATGCACAACCTGCAAAGGCTGGACAAAGCCGACGAGTACCTGACAGCAGGCAGCATTCCGGAAACCAGCTTTGTCACCGCCTTCCAGGTTGATGCGGTACTGGGGAATAACCCGCGTGAGCTGAATCGATATTTGAGAACAGAACCCAGCCGTGACTACGAAATCAAGTGTCGCCACCTTAGCGTCGATGCGGCGGCGGTGCACAAAAAACTACCGCGTGGTGATGGACCTCCGCGAGTTCTGTTGTTCATTCGCCTGAACGGAAAAGCGAAAATCGTCGTCGCACGAAGAATTCAAAACGCTTGAATAGTCGCGATTTCCCGATCGACAAAGTCGCTAAGCGGTTTGTAAATTACAAGGTTAGTAACACGCTGCTCAGGAAATCGACATGGATTGAGCTGGCAGCAACAAAATTCGAGGCAGTGGACTCACCACCATTCGTCAGTGTTGTGCTCATCAATTGAAGTCATCACACGTGCAGGACGAAAACACGACAAGGATGCGTCACGCGGGAACTAACCCGGCACAGACGCAATAGAACGCCTTGACGTGTTCTTACAGGAAGTTCTGTTGAGACGGAAATCACATGAACAACGTACTTACAGTCATACTTGCAGGTGGTAAAGGGTCTCGACTTGAACCACTCACGCTGGACCGCAGCAAACCAGCCGTGCCATTCGGCGGCGGGTTTCGCATCATCGACTTTGCTCTGTCCAATTGCATCAACAGCGGACTGCGAAAAATTCTGGTTGTCACTCAGTACAAAGCCGCCAGCCTGGAACGACACATTGAACGAGGATGGCACTTTATGTCATCCGAACTTGGCGAATTCGTCACAGTTCGCCCGCCGGAACAACGCGTTGACGAAAACTGGTACCTGGGAACCGCAGACGCGCTGTATCAAAACATCTATACGATAGAACAGATTGCCCCGCGGCACGTGCTGATTCTTAGCGGCGACCACATCTATCAGATGGACTATTCCGGTTTCATCGCAGACCACATTCAATCAGAAGCCGATTGCACCATCGGCTGCCTTCCCGTTCCCTTAAACGAAGGCCAACGCTTCGGTGTGATGAACGTTGACGACGAAAACCGAGTGATTGACTTTGCAGAAAAGCCAGACAATCCAAGCCCCATGCCGAACGATCCAGAACAGTGTCTGGCATCAATGGGAATCTACGTTTTTCGGACGGAGTTCCTGTTCGAACATCTGTGCCGCGACGCCAACAAGCCCAACAGCGAACGAGACTTTGGCAAAAACATCATTCCTTCAATTATCGACAAGCACCTTGTTCGAGCATGGCCTTTTGTCGACAAAAAGACAGGGCAGCCAGCCTATTGGAAAGACGTCGGCACGCTGGATTCTTACTACGAAACAAACATGGATCTGATTTCCGTCGATCCAAAATTCAACCTGTACGACGCAAACTGGCCCATCCGTTCGTACCAACCCCCACTGCCGCCGCCGAAGTTTGTCTTCAACGACACAACGCCCGGAAATTTCCGAGTCGGCTATGCGGTCGACAGCATGGTTTGCCCAGGGTCAATCGTATCCGGCGGAACCGTCGAACGTTCAATTCTGGGGCCATCCGTGCGTATCAGCAGTTACGCAGAAGTGCGAGATTCGATCTTATACGAAGGCGTGAAAGTCGGACGCTATGCTCGTATTCGTAAAGCGATCATTGACAAAAACGTGCAGATTCCAGAAGGCATGCGAATCGGCTACGACTCGGACGAAGACCGCCGACACGGCTTAACTGTCAGCGAATCCGGAATTGTCGCCGTCCCGAAAAATGCCCGCTTCGAACAAAACTCAAATGTCATGAAACCGCACATCGGCCAGCTGGAAGCCAGAACAAACAGCATCCGCTCTCAGGAGACTCCGTAATCCCGCCGGCCCACCACAGCATCTGCCAGGCGGCACAGAACAGAGTGAGCGATCCTGAATAAAGTTGAATCATCGCACAGCCACCACGTGATTTAACATCGTTAAGAAAACGGGGGCCTCCGCAGCTTCAACGCGGCAACGATCACAATCATGCACGATACAGTTCAACCGTGCGGCCATCCGGATCCGTAACCAACGCCACATAGCCCCACGGCGTATCTCGGCCCGCTTTGACTACGCAACCACCAACGGAATCTGCAAGTTCAACAAAGGCGTCTGGATCGGCGATGGCAAACCCAAGCCTGGTGTTAGCATCAACAGTCTGATTGTCGGACAACGGATAGATTTCGAAAACGCCATCCCCAAGCGGCGCAGAATAATGCAACGGCCCCTGACCATGCCGCTCTTCCGCAAACGTAAGCCCAAGCGATTGATAAAACTCAACAACCGACGCGATGTCGTGAGTTTTAAGAACAAGCAATCGAAGGGAAACGTCAGCCATGATTTCTGTTAAAGCAACCTGCAAAATGCTGTCGAGGGTTCTGGCTCGCGGCCAGAAGTCAGCGTAATACGCTGTAGCCTGCAGTCCAGAACAGGAAGATTCTTACCGACGCTGCAAAAAACAAAGTGGATAATTTTGAATTACTACAAATCGTACCAGGACCAGTTCGTACTACCAAACAGAGAACCTTCACCCGCAGCTAATTGGGTAAACACTATGTTGGCCAGCGTGACGAAGTAAGTTCATCGACCTTCGCCCAATCAATGAAATGCGATTGAGGTGCCCACAACTTTTTGACTCGACGTGCGAGCCCAAGATCCCGCAGGAACGCGCCGAAGGTCATTGCCGCGAATCCCCAGGGCCAATGTGACGTAATGGCCGAATCCCCAGACGCGGCCAAAAATGCGAGCACAGTCGTGCCTGCGACGCCAATCAAGACCAGCAGCGGCGTACCCGGCCATTTGCTGAGGGCTCTCATCACGGTCGGAGGATTCTGGCGAGCATCTGCAAGTTTTGCAGCAATCGCACGCAACACCAACGGATCAACAGAAGGGAAAGTTTGCTCGCTTGCGGAATCGTACGGATTGTTGTGACTCATCTCGTCCATCCAACGGAAGGTTTGCCAACACAGCCCCACGACGAAGCGGTTGGGTTTGAACTGGAACCGGGCGTGCACTGCAACATAGTGTACCAAGGCCAAACCTGCGGGACACGCCTTGCCTGAACAGCAAAACGTGGTGCCCGTTCCCACACCGCCTCATCGTTTAACCCGAGGTCGCAGACCAGCCTGTGAAAACATAGTCTGCGACCACGAATTAATTGGAGATCTTATTTCCGCACTGTCCCATGTGACTGAATCGCAACAAGCCACATCGAACAAACGCACTACCAACCAGACCACCTGAACCCGCTGCCCCTCCGCGTCTCCCTTGAACACAGATTTGAAGTCCGGCTCGTACCTCGCGAACTTCAAATCCTAAATTGTTCGTGGACATTGAACTACCAGATCGCGTTGCCGATGAGAACAGCGCACGCGAGGCACGGAAAGAAGCCCCAACGCATTGTAAAGGTATCGGTCGCAGTTAATTCGTCGCGACTACGGACCGAAACGAATGCGATTGCAAGCCAGTGTGCAACGACAGCAGCAACGCAAACGCGTAAACCACGCCCGCCGTCCAGCAACATTGCTGCGAGAAGCAGGCAAGGTAATTGTGTCGACGCGATTGCCGTTAAGTGTGGACGCACATGGGAGAAGTCGACATTGCGTGATGTCATCGCGGATGATTCCTGCGTGATGTAAAGCCGAAAACCGACCCAATGAACGACCGCCATAGATGCGACGAACAACGATGCCCGCACCACAGCGGTCGAAACGTCCGTCGAGAGCCAGAAGGCGAGCAGAAAGGCAACGCCTGCAAGTGAGCTGACCACGAACGAGACGGACAGCACTGGTCGAGCAAGCGTTGTGTCCATTTGGCCTATATCCACCAACGGAAGGTTTTTACGACACCGCCCTGAACGAAGCGAGCGATGCCTGAACTACGAGAAATTGTACCAAAGCCAACGCCCATTTCCAAAGAGCCAAGGTGTACCGAAGGCCTATCGTAAAAACCATGTTGAGCGGCTTGCGCTACCGATCGGACCAATAGTCGGGAGATCGCGAACCATGGGCGACAGCGATTACGACGACGTCCTCACCGACCATGCGATAGATAATGCGAAACGGAAACCGACGCAGCAGAAAATATCGGTGCCGTGCGTCGCACAACGGATAGCGTTCAGGATCCGTTGCAATCTGTGCCAAAGATCTACCGAACTCGGCATCAAAATCGTTAGCGGCATCAATGCTGCGAGCGGCATACCACTTCAACGATTCGCTATAGTCAATCTCTGCGGCGGAGCAAAGATGACATTAGCCATCAAGTCCGGCCTTTCGGCGAGCACGCTCACGAACTTCAGCCCAGGGAGCACCGGTCATTTCGCCAGCATCATAAGCATCGCTGCGTCGATTGGCTTCGTTGACCCATTGGGCGTCGGGCGGAACCCAATCGGCAGGCGACACGTTGTCCCAGAGAGCGGCGATGAGCTGTGCACGTTCCGTTGATGGAAGGGATTGAGCGGCGGTTAGAATTTCGTGTATTGTAGTCATGCCCGAATTATACCATCTGGACCGCACAACGGAAATTTTTTTAGACACCGCCCTAAACGAAGCGAACGATGTTTGAACTACCAGAAATTGTAGCAAGGCCAGCCCGCGTTGCCAAAGTGGGAAGGTGTGCCGAAGGCCTAGCGTAAAAACCATGTTGTCGGTCACGTACGGTAGACGTCAGCGCCACAAACGGGACACCGGGCATTCTTGGCGACAGAGCGAACGGTGGATTCACATGTCATGCAGGTTCCGGATTGGCAAATTGGATGATCGTCCACGAAATCGGCATTGGCAGGCACACCGATCAGGTCGATATCCCAAGGTTCGTCAGGAAGTTTCTGGGCGCCAGCGAGAACAAAGTGGCCGTTCCATTCCGGTAAATCCGATGTGTTGCGATCAGCTACAGCGCGATAGAAAAACTCGGCGAACTGCTTGTCTGTCAGTGTGTTCAGCCAAGCGATGGCCCGCGATTCATCCATGATTAGTGACCGACAACGGAAGGTTTTTACGACACCGCCCTGAACGAAGGGTACGATGTCTGAACTAGCAGAAATTGTACCAATGCCAGCCCGCTTAACCAACCAAGGAAGATGTGCCGAAGGACTAGCGTGAAAACCATGTTACCCGCCCGCAGCGTTAGAGTACGGAAACACCACCGGAGTTGCGGCAGAATGAGACGAATTCTCGCAGCCATTTTTCAGTGGCACTGTAGTTCTTGTGTACGTCGGAACCTTTGTGAAATTTGAAGTCGTCAGGTTCCGTTGTCACAGAGAGGTCGAGCTTGACACGGCCATCTGCCGGAAGGGTTGGGAGAACGTCATTCTCGATGCGGTCAGCAATCTGCACAGCCTCTTCGGATGTCAGTTCCGCGCCGCAACATTGAATCTGCATGAGTTCAAGGCGTTCGCCATCAATAAGACCGAAAGTTGCAATCAACTCGGCAGTCGGTCGCCAGTTCCAGAAGTTGACGCTCACAGCCTCAACGGATTCATCGGTTGGAATAAGTATGAAGCCCATTGGGGTAGGTCGGACAACGGAAGGTTTTACGACACCGCCCTAAACGAAGCGACCGATGCCTGAACTACGAAGATTGTACCAAGGCCAGCCCGCGTGACCAACCAAGGAAGGTGTGCCGAAGGCCTAGCGTAAAAACCATGTTAGCCGCCCCGGTGAACTACGAGAGAAGCCTGCCAACAAGGAAGTCGGTGAACGATTCAGCCATGTCATGAACGCCGCCGAAGTCGTGGTCCTCGACAATAAGTTTGCCAGTTGGCGAGTGAATACCAAACGGATTGCCAGAACCATCCCAGCCAATCACGAAAACGTCACGCATCGTCCAGCCACCTTCCGCGGATGATTCCGCGTTGAACTTGTGGTGCGAGTCTCGCAGTTGGTTAATGTCATCCACCCAGTCGCAGCCAACCGTGCCGCCGCCGCAAGTCGTGAGAAACCAGCGGAAGTCTGGGGGTATCGGTGCGTAGTCTGCCTCGAATGCAGCAAGTTCGTTCTCGCTTGCCACTGGATAGCGGCATCCAGCTGGCAAAGCGCGGAATGCGTCAACGATCTTGGATTTGAGCGATGCGTCCACGAATGACTAGCAGCGTGTCCGGTAAGTGAGTTGTGGTGTGGCGATTGAGTGATGGGAAT
>ERZ887942.521-NODE-521-length-31295-cov-45.451216_pt1 | contig 31295 bp, 17 predicted proteins | sample MGYA00521099_ERZ887942 | MGnify/ENA primary metagenome ERZ887942 (study PRJEB32303, sample SAMEA104408605) | aquatic metagenome | biome: Brackish water; feature: Pelagic; material: water | place: Baltic Sea | collected 2014-06-07T06:48:00 | depth 16,251 m ...
AATTCCAACTCCCGATATAACAAAGTGAGTGACATTGGGCTCGCGCCCGTGGCTACTACCTAACGTCACTTCGTGACTGAAGCCCATTCGGGATGACTGCCTCTTCTCCAGTTTAAACAGTGTTTTTGCTTTTCAAAACTCTTCACAGCGTTTGGCGAATCCCGGCGGCTGATTGAATCAACAAGTCGTCAAGACTATGGGCTTTACCATTAGCGCTCCGAGTGGGAACTCTTGACGAGTTCCGCAACATCTTATTGAAAGTTTCAGTAGTTGGCGGACTGGATCAACAAACAGGTGCGTCGAGACTGATTTTGATGGGTGATTACAGTACCTTGCTAAGGTTGAGTTTGATTTTCTGATTGGCAACGAGGCATTTCGCAGCGGCGATTTCAATTCAAGGCAGACGCCAGACTTTTGCAGGATAACTACGGTCGTATTTTCATGCATTTTCGATGTCCCAACTGCAACAACCCGGTCGAAATGGCCGAGGGAGAATTGAATCTCGACGAAACCGTAAGTGACATCACCTGCCCGACATGCAACAGCAAGTTTAGCCTGTCAGGCGAAGAAACCGCGACAGCAGCCAGTTTCTCCGGCACGATGATCGCCCATTTTGAAGTACGCGACGTGCTGGGCGAAGGTGCGTTCGGAACCGTTTACAAGGCGTGGGACAGTCAGCTGGAGCGGCACGTTGCGATCAAGGTGCCTCGTGAAGGTCGAGTGAACAAAGATTCGGCCAGGTTGTTTCTTCGCGAAGCTCGCGCTGCGGCAGGCATCAAACATCAGAATGTTGTTCAGGTTCACGAAGTCGGAGCGATTGATAGCTCGTTCTATATCGTGAGCGAATACGTTGAAGGGATCAGCCTTTCAATGTGGCTGCGCGAACATGTTATGTCGCCGCTGGAAGCCGTCCGGTTGATGATCCCAATTTGTGGCGCTGTGAGTGCGGCTCATAAGGCGGGCATTATTCATCGCGACCTAAAGCCTGGCAATATTCTGATGGACGAAAATAACGTTCCTCGAGTAACCGACTTTGGCCTGGCAAAACGCGAAAGTCCAAATGAAGTCACCGTCACTCAGCAAGGGAAGATTCTGGGTACTCCGGCCTACATGTCGCCGGAACAGGCTCGCGGTGACACCCGCAACATCGACCAGCAAAGCGACGTTTACGCTCTCGGAGTAATCTTCTATCAGATGCTAAGCGGCCAGCGTCCGTTTGAAGCGACGGACTCGCGCACACTGATGTATCGCATCCTGTCTGAAGAACCAAAGTCGCCGCGCCGAATCGAAAAAAAGATTCCTCGCGATGTCGACACGATCTGCCTGAAGGCCATAGAAAAGCTGCGAGTCAATCGGTATCGATCGGCCGATGAACTGGGCGATGATCTTAGACGCTTCATTGACGGAAAGCCGATTCACGCTCGCCCCATCAGTTTGGCTGAACGAACTTACCGGCTGATTCGACGTCATAAGCTTTCGTCGGCGGCGATTTTTGCGGCCTTGCTGATGCTTGTTGTTGCCGTTGGCCTTTCAGCATCGAACAAAGCCATCCGACGCGAACTGGAAAGCATGCCAGCCCCGAATATCAAACACGTCAGTATGACGTATCTTGTTCCGGGGGCCGTTGCCACCGCAAATGCAAACTGGGCTGTTTTGCCGGTTGACGAGACGACTCGGCAACCGCGAGTGCAGGACAAGATTTCGATTCCTCAATCGGCGAGCATCAGTTTAGACCTGCCTCCCGCGCTGTATCTGATTTCAATTAATGTTCCGGGGGTCGGCTTCCATGAAGTCTATCGTAACCTGCCTGAAGACCTGGAAACCGCGTCGGCGAATTCCTTCAATCACCAGTCGTTATCGGCAGACGCAGATGGTAATGTCAGTTGGCCAGCGATCACAGTTCTGCCTGAATCAAAAGTTGTTTCATCAATGGTGCTTGTGACAGGTGGCAGCTTTATAATGGGTGACGGATCAACGGGGCTACCAAAGCACGAACGCGACGTGGAATCGTTTTTTGTTGACCCAACAGAAGTTACGGCAGAATCGTTTGCGGCTGTTGTTGGGCTGCCAACCAGCTATCCGTGGCCCAAAGGAAACTTTCCCGTTGTGGCTGTGAAGTGGGATTCGGCAGTCGCTTATGCTGAGGCAGTGGGGAAACGGCTTCCCAAAGAATTCGAGTTTGAGTATCTGGCAACAAATCTCGGCAAAGCGGACGTGCCATCATCAGTTGCCGCCGATTACGCCGTGGAAGTCTGGGATTACCTTCCGGCGGGAGAACCGACTTACGATCGATTGCCCGGGTTTCCAATTTTCGGGTTACACTCCAACGTCGCTGAATGGACAGACTCCGTCATGGATCTTTATCCGGGCTTCGATGCCCCCAGCCCCGGATACGTCAAGCAATACGCTCAATTTGCGGACCTTGCCAACAATCGAGTTGTCCGTGGTGGACCGGTTACCCTTGGGGCCAACGATCGTCTTGAAAACATCGCAAATGTCGAGACTCGCAAACGAACCTCCTGGAGCGTCAAGACTCAGGATTCAGAAATCGGCTTTCGCTGTGTTCGCAGCCAGCGAGCTCATTACGTAGATTAAAAAGGGGCTTCGCCAAACGCCGTGAAGGATTTTTGAGCTGAAAACCAATGAGTTAAAGCGAGACCTCGCAGTTTGGAGTTTGGGTGCGTTAAAGTCACGAAGTGACGGCAGGTGATAGCCACGGGCGCGAGCCCGTGGAACAGCATTCGACAGGCGTTTTCAGTCCTGAAGGGACGACAGGAAACAACGCGAAATGATACGCCTATCGTCCCTTCGGGACTTTTCGTCTGACTTTTTGCAAACCACGGGCTCGCGCCCGTGGCTACTACCTACCGTCACTTCGTGACTGAAACGCATTCGGCATTAAAGCCTCTTCTCCATGTCAATCAGTGTTTTTCCTTTGCAAAACCCTTCACGGCGTTGGGCCTCGCCCTTGGCCCGGTGGCGTGGCCTGCGAAAGCACGTGGAAAGTTCTAATCGCCGAGTCACTCCGTTGTCGCTACGATGATCATGCGAATCTTATTGACCAACACTACCTAACAAGGGCTTCGCCCAACGCCGTGAAGTGATTTTCGTGTGAGGCCGGGCGGGAGTCGTGTGAGTGCGATTTGTTCCTAAGAAACCCGGTGCCTGACGGCCGGCGGCTCACTGAAACCACTTCTGGCGTGCCCGTGGAAAGTTCCAATCGCTTAGCCGCTCCGTTGCTCGCATCATTTTCAGTAGGACTCTAACAGTATTGCCCAACCAGCATGTTTAAAGTCGGTTTATCGCGAGACAAGGCCTGTCGGCTGTGCTAATCTGATGGTCTCACCGACCGCCCGACAGCCACCTGGCCGACCGTGGCGGCAGAAATTCCCACCCACGCGATAGACCGAGGTTCTGTTCATGACCGATGGAAACGTTTCCGCATCTGCTGACCATCAGGCTCAAGCGGCGCGACTTGTTGAAGCTTGTCGCAAGATTCGTGAGCAGGTCAGCAAGATCGTTGTTGGACAGGACGAAGTTGTCGAACAACTGTTGATTGCGATTCTTGCCAGAGGCCATTGCCTGCTGGAAGGCGTGCCTGGGCTTGCCAAAACGCTGATGGTGCGGTCTCTTGCAGAAACCATGAACCTGTCGTTTCAGCGCATCCAGTTTACTCCTGACCTGATGCCGGCCGACATCACCGGCACAGACATCATTCAGGAAAATCGTCAAACGGGACACCGCGATCTGGTGTTTGAAAAGGGGCCCATCTTTACTCAGATGTTGTTGGCTGACGAAATCAACCGTACGCCTCCGAAAACTCAGGCTGCTTTGCTGGAAGCGATGCAGGAGCACGAAGTGACGGTTGGCGGAACCACCTATCGTCTGGAAGAGCCGTTTTTCGTTCTGGCAACGCAAAATCCCATTGAGCAGGAAGGCACTTATCCGTTGCCGGAAGCTCAACGCGACCGCTTTCTGTTTAACGTGGTTGTCAATTATCCCAGCCGCGATCACGAAAGTGAGATCATTGATCGAACCACTTCAACGCTTTCCGCAAAAATTGAATCGGTGGTTTCGGGGCAGGAAATCATTGAGTGTCAGCAAACCGTGCGGTTGGTGCCACTGCCCGAACACGTCAAAATGTTTGTGCTGGATCTGGTGCGTTCTGCACGACCCAAAGATCCGGACGCCGCCATGTGGGTTCGCGAAATGATTGATTGGGGCCCGGGTCCACGAGCGTGCCAGCAAATCGTGCTGGCGGCGAAGGCTCGAGCGATCATGCAGGGGCGACATCATGTCACGCGAGACGACATCATCGCGTTGGCTCATCCCGTTTTGCGACATCGTATCGTGCCGACGTTTAACGCAGAAGCAGAAGGCGTCAGCGTCGATGATTTGATCACGCGTTTAATAAAAGAAGTTCCGTCAACTTCCAAACAGCTGTTGTAGCATCCCCACCTCTGCAACCGACCTCGCGCACTTTCTCACCTGCTTACGTTTGCGCGGCACATCAGCAACGGCTTGACGTCGTTGCTGGTGACCGCCAACACAATTCTGCCATTTCCCCTTTGGCCGTTCCTTACTTTGTTCTGCCGCCATGCCACATGTATCCGACGTGCTATCCGGGCGCGATATTGGCAAATTCGCCAACCTGCAACTGCTGGCAAAGCAGGTGGTGGAAGGATTTTGCAACGGACTGCATCGTTCTCCTCACAAGGGATTCAGTGTCGAGTTCAAGGAACACCGTCAGTATGTTCCCGGCGACGAAATCCGCAACATCGACTGGAAACTGTACGGCAAAACAGACCGCCTGTTCATTCGCGAATACGAAGAAGAAACGAATCTTAGAGCCACCATTTTGCTGGATTCCAGCGGCTCAATGGCGTATTCAGGATCGCGCAGCAACGGCCTCACCAAGCACGACTACGCAGTTCGCACGGCGGCATGCCTGGCGTATATGTTGTTGCAACAGCAGGACAGCGTGGGTCTGGTCACGTTTGACACAAAAGTTACCAGCTATGTGCCCCCGCGAGCTCGCCCGAAGCATTTGCAGGCGATTGTCAATCAGCTGGACAAAACCAGGCCCGCCAACGAGACGGAATTGGGTGATGTGTTTCATGAACTTGCCAACAAGATTCAACGGCGCGGCCTTGTTATTGTCATTTCAGATCTGTTCGGCGACGTCGATCGGCTGTTGAAAGCGTTGGCTCATTTTCGTCATTCACGTCACGAAATGATGATCTTTCAAATCTGGGATCCGGATGAACTGGATTTCCCTTTTCGTCAATGGACCCAGTTTTCTTCTCTTGAAACCGCCAATCGTCAGCACCTTGTTGATCCTGCGCAGATTCGTAAAGCTTATCTGGAAAAGCTGCAGCAGTTTCGAGAAAAGCTGACTTCCGGCTGCAGCCGACATCGAATCAACCTGGTGCCCATGACCACCGATCAGCCCTATGCTGATGCATTGGCGGCTTACCTGAGCGTGCGGAGGAAGTCGCGATGATTTTCGGCAATCCGGCACTCGCCTGGGGAGCACTGGCGTTTTCAATCCCCTTGATTCTGCACATCCTGAACCGCAGCAGGTTTCGACAGGTGGAATGGGGGGCCATGCACCTGTTGGAATCTGTAGTTAAGGTTAACCACAAACGCCTTCGTATTGAACAGCTGATTCTGTTGCTGGTGCGCTGCGCAATTCCCGCGTTGCTGGCCATGTGCCTGGCACGTCCGATACTAACGGGCGCGCAGATGCTGACTGGTGATGCGCCTGTGTCTTTGGTGATACTGCTGGATACCAGCTATTCCATGGATACTGCGAGTTCAGGCGTACCACGCTTTCAACAGGCAGTTGATGCGGCCTGCGATATTATTGAATCCACAGGTCGCGGTTCAGAAGTCGCCGTGATTCAAACAGGAGGCAGCCCGACTCCCGTTTTTGACGAACCTGTGTTCGATGCAACTGCGGTTGTGCGACGCCTGAAGTCGTTGCAGGGTGGTTACGGTGCCAGCGACATGCAGCAGTCTCTGGAGGTCGGTTTGGCGGCGTTGGCAAACATGTCTCCTGTGCGTAAGGAACTGGTTGTGATCAGCGACTTTCAACCGGCCGATTGGAACGGTGCGACGAATGCAGCGGATCTCATTCAGCAACAAATCGCCGCAATGCCGCTGAAACCGGAAGTCACTTTGTTGCCGGTTGGGAATCCGGTCACGGGCAATCTTTCCATTGAGTCACTACAGTTTTCCAATCGTCCAATTGGTGTCGGCCAGGAAATTGCGGTGCGTGCTGGTATTCGAAATTTCGACGCCAGTTCCAGCAGTAACGTCAGACTCAGCTTAAAGATTGATGGTGTAGAACAATCGGTCACGCAGGTCGCGTTGTCGCCCAATTCACTCACGCAAACGCTGCTACCGGTGTCGTTCGATCAAACCGGATCGCATGTGATTGACGTGCAGCTGGCCGCGGACGACGTTCTTGAAACGGATGACCGCTACTCCGCCGCGATTACCGTTTGGGACAACATTAACGTGTTGCTGGTTGATGGGGATCCCAGTTCGCAGCCGTTAAAAGGTGAAACCGACTTTCTGGCTGTCGCTCTAACGCCCTACAGTCTTGGACGGCTGAAGCTTTCCGACCTGGTGCGCACGGAAACCGTAACTGCGTCCAAAATGTCAGCAAAGTCGTTTAACGACTATCAGGTAATAGTGCTGGCCAATGTGCCTCGGCTTTCTGATGCCGAAGTGGCTGCTTTGAAGGAATACGTTTCTGGTGGAGGAGCCCTGTTTGTCGCAGCCGGAAACCGCATCGATCCCAAATGGTACAACGCAAAGCTGGTTACAGAAAATGGCTTGCTGCCATGTGAATTCGGTCTGCCCAGGGGAAAGCCTGACGAACAAGTGTCTGACGAACAAGGACATGCAACCCGCCTGGTTGTGCAACATTTCGATCATCCAGCTCTGCAGTTTTTCAACGATCCCGCTAATGGGGATTTGTCGTCGGCTGAATTTACTCAGTGGTACGAACTACTTCCCGTTGATGATCGCTCTGCCGTTCAATCGCCAGGGAATTCTGAACAGGATACAACGTCAAAACAGTCCATTCGTGGAGCTAACGCGACGATTGTTGCTCGCCTCGACAACGGCGATCCACTGCTCGTTCAGCATTCATTCGGTGATGGAATTGTGATGCAGTTTGCGTCGTCGTGCGATACTGATTGGTCAAACCTGCCGATGCGACCGGTCTTTGTGCCGCTGATGCAGCAACTCATCACCACCATGGCCGCTGAACTAAGCCCGCCCAGGAACATCGATACCGGTGCCGCTGCAGTAGTGCTTCTTGACGACGTTCAGCAAGCTGGCGAAGACCCAACGGAAGCTTCTGCAAGATCCAGCCAGACAGTCACTGTTGTTGCTCCTGATGGTAGCCGACGAAACATCAAGACCTTGCCGCTGAAACGAAAACAGGTTGCTAAATTTGATGGTACTCAGCGCCCCGGCGTTTACACGATGACCGGTCCGGACGGACAGCCCGTCCATTTTGTGGCGTCGACTTCACGACAAGAATCGGACCTGACAACAATGGAGGAAGTTCGCCTGTCCGGTCTGGCGGAAGAACTCAACGCTCAGCTGGTAAAGTCTTCGGATGACTATCTTGAACAGGATCGTTTAAGACGCAACGGTCGTGAAATCTGGAAGTACGTGTTGGCTGCGTTATTGCTGTTTATGTTCTTGGAACTTGTGCTGCAGCAGCGATTTTCGAGGGTCCGCATATGACAAACCTGAAATTTGTCGGCGACCTGCCGTTGTGGATCGGGCTGCTTTCGGCACTGTTGGTTGCCGGGATGTCGTGGCGTTTCTATCGCCGTGAAAGCTTAGACCTGTCGCGAAACCTGCGCTGGCAACTTCCATTTTTGCGATCGCTGGCGTTCGCGCTGGGAGTACTTGTGCTGACTCAGCCTGTGCTGCATCACCGAAAGACCATTGGCGAACCCGGCCGTGTTAACATTTATCTCGACGCATCTCAAAGCATGGCGATGCTGGATCGGCACATGAGCATCGGTCGCAAACTGATGATCGCCGAACAGCAGGATTGGTTACAGCCGGGCACGCTGAACACAGCCTCGCTTCAGTCCGCAGATCGCATCGCCGAATTTAGGACCGCCGCGCTGGCAATTCTTGGAAGAGAATCACTAACGGATACCGATCTGCGTCAGTTGCAGGAACAACTGCAGTCTGAGCTTTCGCAGCTAACAGCCGACGTGCCGCTGCAAAACATGGCCGACTCCGCGCAATCAGAAGCCTCACTGACGGATCTGATCACCACGCTTTCGGGACTCACCGCTTCAGCCGCAGGTCAACCGATTGATGTCACCGCTGAACGCCTGACGGATGCCTGTACGCAGTTGTTGCCGATTGAACAGCGTCTTCGAAGCCTCTTCGAAGATCAGGTGCAGACGCTGGCTGAATCCGGCGATGAAGCCGTGGCGGCAGCTCTCACAATGTTCAACGACACTCCACGCTGGCGGCGAGCAGAACGCAGTCTGCTGGAAACATCACACGCTTTACTGGCAGAACTGAAGGCACAACACAACATCGAAGTGCTGGCGTTGCAGGATATTCACGCCACTGAACTCTGGAACGGCTTAAGCAATTCGCAAATTCCGGCACAGCTGTCTGCGTCACCCGATACGGCAACCACCAACCTGTCCAGCGGCCTGGCCGAATCGCAGGACGTCCAGGTCAACTATCAGGCTTCTGAAGCAACCGACGACGATTCTTCCGCTGACAGTGAACCAAAAGGTTCAACAGCCAGCACCAATACTGCCGTTGTGCTGTTCACAGACGGGCAGCACAATTCCGGTCCTTCTGTGCTGCAAACGGCCAGAATTTTGGGAAGCCAGGGAGTCGCCGTATTTCCCATTGCAATGGGAGCCACCACGCGTGCTCCTGATGTTGCTGTATCGGGTCTGGAGTATCCGGAAATGGTGTTCCGCAAAGATCGAGTGCGTGGCACCATCATCATTGACGACGCAATGCCAGCGGGCCAGCCAATGTTTGCCGAAGTCACCCATCAACAAACAGTTTTGTGGCGAGAACAACTACTCACCCAAAACACGGGTGAACGGCGCATTGAATTCGAATTTGATATTGATCAACTGGTTGATGAAATCGGAGCTCAGTTTGATTCGACCATTAAGAAGAACGCGGTACCAATCTCACTTACTGCATCGATTGTTCCACTGGAAGGCGAAGCCGAGCTGCAGAACAATTCTCGTGCTCTGAGATTTTCCGCCATCACTCAAAACCATCGTCTTCTGCTGCTTGACGGTCGTTCGCGTTGGGAAACACGCTATCTGAAAAACGTGTTTGAACGCGATCCGCAATGGGACATCGACGTCATCATTGCCGGCCCCGGCAACGATGAAGAATCGCTGCCCCACGGAACCGGAAATGACACCTTTCCTGAGACTCGCGACGCACTGTTTGACTATGATCTGATTATCTTTGGCGAAATTGATGCTGAACTGTTTGCCGATCACGAATTTACCTGGCTGCGAGAATTCGTCGAAGTTCGCGGAGGCGGAATCGTGTTTATCGATGGCAGTCGCCGCAAGCTTTCGCAGCTGACAGAACAAAATCTGAAAGCATTGTTGCCGGTGGAATGGAAGCCGGTCGGCATTGCGTCCAAACCTGGCATGCTGCAACTCACTGACAAGGGAGCACAGGAACCTGCTTTAACGCTGTACGCCGACATCAACGGCAATAAGCGATTTTGGAACGAGCTGCCTTCCCCACACAGCTTGAACCACGTCGACGTATTGCCAGGCGCTGAGATTCTGGTAGAAGCCGTTGTCGATGCGGCGCCGGTGCCCTTTATTGTGACGCGCAGCTATGGTGCTGGGCGAGTGCTGTATCTTGCATCCGACGAAACCTGGCGATGGCGATACAAGGCTGCGGATACCTATCATCAGCGGATCTGGAACCAGCTGGCCAGGTTTGTGATGCCGCGTCCATTCGCCGTAAAGGATGAATTTTTGTCAATCGACACCGGCCCGGTCAGCTACAAACATGGTGATTCTGCAAACATTCGCATTCGCCTGTTGGGACTTGACGGCAAGCCCACGACCGACAGCATTGTGGATGCCTTAATCTGGAAAGACGGCCAGATCGTAGCGACCACCAGCTTAACAGCCGATGTCGATGTGCCTGGAATTTACCGAGGTAACTCTGGTGAACTTGTTGAAGGTGAATATGAAGTGTCCATTCAGGCTTCAGGATTCAATCAGAATGTGCTTAAAGCCCGAGGTCAATTTGTGGTACTACCGCCGGAATCCAGCGAACTTCAAAGCACGGCCTGCAACGAACAGATGCTGAAGCAGATGGCGGCCGAATCCGGCGGACAATATCTTCGCGAGGAACAGGTCGGACAATTGGCTGCACTGCTTAGTCCGTTAAGCAATGGGCGCATTGTGGAATCTGACACACAGATCTGGCAAAGCTATTGGTGGTTTGCTGCCATCATTGCGTTGCTGACATTAGAATGGGCGTTGCGAAAACGAGCCGGGATGCTGTAGCGGATTTTGCGATCCGGATGGCACCTGATAGCAAAGCCAACTGCTAAGATCGAATTTGAATAATCTGGATACGTTACTTGTGAATTGCCGGATCTGCTGTTTGCAGATCCGAATGGATTTCATGGAATCGTCACAATGAGCACAACAGTTCTTGATCCAACGGTCGCCAACAAACTGCAACAGTTTGGCCGCAGACGTTCGCGCCTGCTCCTGGTTCGAGGACTGTGCGCCGCGCTTGTCACGTTTTTGCTATGCATTTGCGTGGTGGCTTTGATTGACTGGTACTGGGTGTTGTCCGACCGTTCTCGCTGGTGCTTGAGCGGCGCCGCTTATCTGGTGACGGCGGGCGTTGTCTGGGCCGTTTCTTTGCGAAAACTGATTTACGCTCCTGGAAAAGAAGAACTGGCGACTCACGTGGAAGACGCAGAGCCGGAACTGCGAGAAAACCTGCTTTCCGCCATCGAACTGGCCACCGATAATCCGGCTGCCGTAAACGATTCGCCCGTATTTCGTGCTTTGTTGCAGGGCAAGGTCGCTTTGCAGATGGCACGCTTGCAGGTCCCGCAACTGTTGCCCGTCACGCTTTTGTCGCGTTGGCTGGTGGCGGCGTTCGTGTTGTTGGCAATCGTAATATTGCTGTTAAGCGTGCCAGATTCTCGCTTTCGGACTTTGGCAGCGCGAGCGGCGTTACCGGGAGCGAACATTGAACGTGTGTCGAGAATTCATGTTGAGATCCTGCAACCAACACCGCATTCCACAACAATCGCGAAGGACGAATCGATCGCCGTCGTTGTGGATATTTCAGGTGGCGATGTTGACGAAGTTGTGTTGGAGACCTTCACCGCAGCAGAATCAAAACGTCAAACCATGAGAGCTCGCACCGACTCAGAATTTGCGGCTAACGTACTTGTTCAGGCGGACACGGTCGAATATCGCATTCTTGCAGGAGATGCCGTCACAAAACGCTATACGATTGTCGGCAAAGGTCGGCCTCAGGTAACGGCGTTTCACAAGTCCTTTCATTACCCTGAATATTCCGGGCTGGCAGATCAAAGCAGTACAGACCAGAACGGCGACATCATCGTTCTTCAGGGCACAGAAGCAAGTTTGCTGTTGGACGTCGATCAGCCGGTGTCAGCTGCCGAGCTTCGACTGGATTCGCCCCAGTCAGAACAAATGCTGGTGATTCCGCTGACGGAAAACTCAACGGGTCAATGGGGTGGCCCGGTTCCCGTTGACGAAGCGGCCATTTACAAGGTGCATCTGGTCTCGAAGGAAACCGGCTTCGAAAACATCTTCAGCCCGCGCTACGAAATTCGTCCCGTGCCCGACATGATTCCACGTAGCGGATTTGTGGATCAAGCCGAAACCAGTCTGCTGCTGCCGCCGAATGACATTCTGGCACTGAAGGGTATGGCTGAAGACGATTTGCCTTTGGTAAGTCTGCAACAGGAAGTTTCTGTTAACGGGCAGGAATGGCTTTCTGTGCCTCTGGAAGTCGCCGCCCACGCGGGCGAAGTATCAGACACGTCATTTTCGCCAGCCGATGCTGAATTTGCCATGAACTCCGATTCGGACCCTGTGCATCGGATGACGTCCGCATGGAACTGGGACCTACTGGGACTCAAGCTGAAGACCGGCGATCAGGTCACCACGCGACTTGTCGCCGTTGACCGCAAAGGCAATCGAGGTGAATCAGTTCCGCTAAGAATCGTTGTCTCGGCACCCGACTTTGATCCAGACCGCCACGCCGCGATGCACAAAAAGGCGGCGATGTACGAAGCGTATGCAAAGTTCGCCACGATCGCAGAGGAACACAAAACAGCTGCTGTTCAGATAATCGACATACTTGCCAAAGAAAGCGAACTGCCGCTTTCAGAACAGCGTGCACAGCAGCAACGTGCGTTGGACGCGACGACCCTGAAAGATCTGGCTGATAAAGTTTATGAGGCCGCTTCAACGGTCTTCGACGCAACGTTGGAGGTTACTAAATCAATGCCTGCGGGAGCCGATGCTTACGACCTTGATCTGGCTGGGCAGGTTATCGCTCGCATCCAGCACGATTACTGTCAGGTGCCTCATGCCCTGTTAACAGCCAGTCAGTACACGACCGATTTTAAACGGTCAAAGCAATATCTTAGCGATGTGAAGCGAGCGTTTGAACGCATGCACGATGACGCGAAAAGTGCGGCCTATCATTACCAGTATCTGTCGGCTCACAACGTGCTGGCCGGGGTCGCTGCAGACTTTGACGCTTTGCTTAGACAGCAACAGCTGGTCGCGGAAAGTTCAACTCAAAACTGGTCGCGGTTGCTACGGCACGAAACCGTTGTACTGCGACAGATGGAAGTGGCAGAAAATGTGATGCATCGTCATCGAAACAGCTTGCCGGATCATATTCGCAACAGCCTGACGCAGCAAATCGACTGGCTGGCCCTACGTCGCGATCAGCTTCGGCAGGTTATGGAATCTGAAGATCAGTTGCCGCAGTTGCAACAGCTTGTGCAGAATCTTTACCGAGAGCTCAAAGATCGCCAGCGTATTGACGTCCTGGATGGCGGGCTTTCAGAACGCCTGAATCAGGCTCGTCGTGACTTCAGCAATCGAGCTGGCACGTTGTCGGAACCACTGTGGCGAATTGCCGACGCAGCTCAGGAAGAATGCCGGTGCCTGGTGGAAGCAACCAATACCAAAGATTCAGTGAAGACTGAAGAGTCGACACAGGAAGCCAGGCGATACGCCGCCGAAGTCGATCTGCAACTTCGTCCAGCTTTGGAGCAACTTCGAAGCCGACGCGGTCTTACTCAGGCACGCCGCGATACAGACGCTCAATTTGCAGCCGACGCCGGACTAACTCACCGTGCTTCCATGGCTGTTCTGAACCAGCACCGTGTTGACGCTCCGGAAAAGAACACCGCTCGCGATGCGTTTCGAGAAATCTCCGCAGCATATCGAATTCTGGAAGCCGGTCATGATATGCAGAACGCACAGATCGCGCTGTCGAATCTAATTCAACTGGAACGCTGGGGATCTCAGGGTCTGCAAGCTCGACTGGACCACCCGCGACAGTGGGACGTCGTTCAAAAGGGAATGGAAGAAGCGATGAACGCGCTTCGCCGAGCGTCTGTCAGCCAGGAAGTCTTGAGCAAACTTGACGAACAACGCTGGTCTCATGCCGCGCGAGAAGCGGGACGCAAGATTACACAACGTCGCTGGGTTCGAGACACACTTATCGGCGCGGGAGCAGACCTTGTCGAACTGCGAGACGGAATTCTGGCGGCAAACGTCCAACTGGAAGCCGTCATGGCAGACGCACGTGCTGTTATCGCGAAGTACGCTCCCACAGTCAGTGAAATGGCAGAACAAATCGCAAAGAACGTGCGAGAACTGGAAGAGGACACTACCGCGTTGGCCGACGCCACTTCCTCTGCTGAACAGCCAACAGCTTCGGACGCGACTGAAACGCCAGCCGAAGACGCTGCCCTTGAATCGCAAATGCAGCAGCTTAAAAAGCAGCAAGCCAACATTAATCAGCAGCTGGACGATTTGTTTGAAGCTCTTGTGGAAGATGCCAACTCACAGGACCTGTTAGACGAAGATCAGCGAGAACGAGCACGCGACGCTGACGACAGTATCGCCATGGTTCAGGAACCAGCTCAGGAAATGAACAGAGCGTTACAGCAGGCCGAAGCGATTACTGCCGCAGATCAGCAGGCAAAGCAGCTGTCAGTCACCGCCGAGCAACAGGAAAAAACGGCTCAGGCTTTGGATAAGATCGCTCAGCATTTCGAAGCTTTGGACAACAATCAGGACGTCGCAGAGAGTCGAGCCGAACTGCGTCAGTTTGAACGCGAACAAGGCATCGCTCGTCAGATGGACCAACAGTTTGAAGACGTGTCTGAACTTGCGGAAATGGCCCAGCTGGACCAGAAAACTTTGCTGGAGCAACTCGAGGCCGAACTGCAACGCAATCCGGCGATGCAGACGGCGTTGTCAGAAATTTCGCAAAACACCGTTGAAGAAGCTCAATCCGCGCTGCAGGACGCAGCTGCACGCGAGCAGGAAATTCAACGCTCCAACGAACGATCAGATACTGCGTTTCAGGCCAAAAAGAAAGAGCTTGTTCAGGACCTGAAGAAGATTGCCGAACAGGCATCAAAACTGGGGAACGAACTTGTCGAACAATCCCGTTCGGCCGCCAGTCAGTCGAAAACTCCTGAGGCAACCACTCAGTTCGCCGAAGCACGGCAGAAGCTGAACGAAGCCGCTCAACTTGCCGGCAGTGCCAGCGATTCAGAATTGCAGGCTGATCTGGCGGAAAAGTTGAAACAAACTCAGCAGGCACTTCAGGAAGCGACTGAGCAGCTGAAATCCGGCCAACAACAATCGGCAGACGCAAAGGATACGGAAATTTATTCGGATGACAAAAGTCGCGAAAACGCAAAGAAGAATCTCGACAATCAGCGCAAACGATTCAACGATCAACGAAAGAAAAATGCAGACAGCATTGTTCGTCGATTGCAGGATGATGAACGCCGAAAAGCGGCTGACGTTAAGAACGCAGAAAGCAGTGTTAAGGCGGAAGACAATCGCGTGCAAGCCGCTAAACGAAACCTGGCAAAAACGCCAGACGACAGCCGACTTCAGCAGGCGGTTGACGCTGCGGAAAAGAAGAAGCAGCAGGCCGAATCAAAAGCTGCGGACACCAGACAGGAACAACAAGCGGCTCGACAGCGAACTGAAGCCGCAAAGCAACAGCGAAACGATCTTGATTCTGTACCTGAGCCAGAATTGAACGACAAAAATCCTGCCGCGCAACTGGCAGAATCCTTTGCTTCAGAGGCCATCGATGACGCTGCGAAACTAAATGATCAGGTCCAACAACTGGTCCAGAATGCTGACTTCGGAAGTGAGCTGAACCCTGAAAAGAATCAGCTGGCAAATTCGGTTAGCGAACAGGCCAACGTAAAAGCTGATGTTAGCGAAACGGCAGAGGATCTTGCCAGAGCAGCACGTCACGAACAACGTCTGGACAATAGTCCTGCAGCACAACAGCTTAAGCAGGCAGCCGACGATGTCGAAAAGGTCGCCAACAACGAAGCCACTCAAGCCGTCAACCAACTGGATATGGCTGCAACAGCGGCTGCTGAATCCGGAAAAGGCGATACGCCAGCCAGGTCAAACAATCAACAGGCACTGGACGCGAACCAGGCTGTCGCCACGTCAGAATCAGCGATCGCCAATCAGGCAGACGCACTTGCTGCAGCGCTGGCTCCATCACCGCCGGGCGAATCCGCTAACGAAGCAAGTCCAACCGGTGAACCGCAAACATCGGATGGCTCCCAGCAGACCGCCAGCGCTCAGCCCTCAGCCGGCGGTCAGCCAGAATCTGCCGCAGCGTCACAACAACCTGCAGCCACTCCACAGGAAATTGCTCAGGGACAACAGCTGGCTCAAGTGCTGGACGAACTGGATCGACAGCAGGCGAATGCAGCTGCTGCTCAGCTTCAATCGTTGGCTCAGGCCGCCCGCGCAAAGCAGGCTCAGCTGTCTGCCGCCCGAGCTCAATCGCAACAGCAATCAGCGTTTGCCCAGAATCCTGCCGGCAAACCGTCTGAAGGCATACCGGCCTACGATGGTCAGACAGACGCCTTCGCTGTTGTTCCACTTGATCGAACGGAAAACAACGATTGGGGCAAGCTGCGACAACAGGACGCCGAAGACCTGACGAAAGGTCGCAAAGAGCGAGTTTCTGAAGAATATCGCAAAAGCGTTGAGGCGTATTTCAAGGTTTTGGCGGAACGAGCCAGAAAGAACAAGTGATGCGACCACACCATTCATTCACCTGCTGGCTGTTAACCAGTTTCACGTTACTGACAATTACTCTGCATTCAGCAGCGGCCCAGGACAAGGCGTCCGGGGCGGCGAATGGCGGAACGGCTGCCGGTGTGGTGTTGTCGCCGTTTCAAAAAGATGAAGTGGACATCGCTGCGGAAAAAGCGATTGCCTTTCTGTTGACTCAGCAGAAAGACAACGGAGCCATCCACACCGGCAACCATGAAACCACAATGACGGCTCTGGCCATTATGGCGATGGCCAGCGTAGGAACGCAGCCATCGGATCCGACAGCGGAAGGTCGAGCAATGAACAGAGCGCTGACCTATGTGCTTCAGGAAGATCGGCAGGATGACAAGGGCTATTTTGGGCAAAAAGATGGAGGCCGCATGTATGGCCACGGTATCGTCACGCTGATGCTGACGGAAATGCTGGGAATGAGTGGTTCCGACGAACAGGACAAGATTCTGCACGATCGCTGCCAGAAGGCCATTGACCTGATTTTAAGCTCTCAAAAGGAAAAGAAGTCGGTTAGCGACAGAGGCGGCTGGCGATACAATCCGAATTCCAATGATTCCGACCTTTCAGCAAGTGTTTGGCAGCTAATGGCACTTCGATCAGCAAAGAACGACGGTCTTCAGGTGCCAGCCGCTTCCATAAAAGACGCTGTGGAATACCTGAAGCGTTCGTATTCCAGTCCTTTGGATCGCAACGGCCTGCCCAGCGACAAAGCAGGCGGCTTCTGTTACGAGCCGGGACATCGTCATGCCACATTTACAATGACAGCTGCCGGACTGTTGGCGATGCAGGTTTGTGGAGAATACGATTCGCCGCTTGTGGCAGGAGCCGCCGATTGGCTCCTGGTGCATCCTCCCAAATGGCAGGAGCGATTTTGTATGTACGGCACCTATTATTACGCTCAGGGAATGTATCAGCGCGGTGGAGATCACGCCGATACAGCAAGGAAGCTTGTTCAGGAAATGCTGTTGAAAGAACAGGACGGCAATGGTTCATGGGAAGCCAAAAACGGTGAAGAACGAAATGCCGGGCGAGTTTACTGCACGTCAATGGCCGTCCTGAGCTTATCCGTGAAGTATCATTATCTGCCGATCTATCAAAAGTAGTATGATTTGAAGGCAACATCGCTTCCCATAGGGCTTCCCCATAGCGTTTCGGAAGCTATTTAGAAACTGTTCGTGTTGTCCTTAGACTTCTTATTGGAGCGTACTTGTTCACGTTGAGTCAGTCTTTCAGAGCGACGTAGTCGCGTTAGCGAGCGGCAGCTGGCATGTTCTGATGCGAAGCTTCGCTGGATTTTTACTTTAGATGATGCGTGCACGGTGCGCGCATGTTGGTTGTAGCGACAACGGAGCGGTTCGGCGATTCAGACGTCCCACGTCTTTCTACGTGCCACGCCACCGGGGCAAGAGCGAAGCCGTTGTGAGGAATATGTTATGTCATCACAGATTCAACGCCGGGAACTGTTGCGAATTGGTGGACTAAGCATCTGCGCAGCCGCTTCCTGTAACACCTTCGGTGCTCCAGTAGCAACGTGGAAGTCGAACAGCGATCGCAGCTGTATTTTTATCATGTTGCAGGGTGGTCTTAGCCAGTTGGACACATGGGATCCAAAGCCCGATGCTGTTCCCGAAATACGTGGCCCCTTTCAACATATCCAGACAGCTACACCGGGATTGAATTTTGGTGAACTTCTGCCAAAGTCTGCAGCCATCAGTGAATGTCTGACCGTCATTCGCTCAATGACGCATAAGTTTACCAAGCATATTGCCGGCACTTATATCACGCTTACCGGAAGCAACAATCAGCAGGACCGCGATCGAGAAGCACACGGGGACGACTTTCCTGGACCGGGAGCCGTGTTGAATTACCTGGCCCCCAAACTGACAACGGCAGGCGGCAGTCAAATTCAGGATACCACGGGTTCCGGCAGTGTACCTCGCAGTGTTTCGGTACCAAACTGGCTCAGCATTCCAGGGCCATCCAATAGAATGCCAGGGCAGTTCGCCGGATTCCTGGGAAGTATACACGATCCATTTCTGGTGGAAGGAGACCCTTCCAGTAAAGAATACCGCCCGTTGGCACTGTCACTGCCAGATGGAGTGGACAGCCGAAGAATGGAAACTCGACTTACTCTGACACGGCAATTGGATTCCGCCGCGAGGCTTTTGGAATCAGAGCTGAACGCTCGCTACAACCATCTGCGAGATTCTGCTTACAGCATGGTGGTTAGCGGCAAGATTCGAAAAGCTCTTGATCTTGGTCAGGAACCCGATGCATTGCGAGACCGATACGGACGCAATCGTTTTGGTCAGTCTTTGCTGCTGGCCAGACGACTTGTTGAAGCGGGAGTACAGTTTGTCAGCTTCAACGAATTCAATCAAAAGTGGGACACTCACGGCGGACTTGTTGGGCGATACAAACAAATCGTGCCGGAAATGGATGCAGCCTTTGCCGCGTTGGTCCAGGATCTTGCTGATCGCGGAATGTTGGAGCAAACGTTGGTTGTCAACACGGGAGAGTTTGGGCGAACTCCGCAGATTAACAATCTTAACGGTCGAGACCACTGGCCCAACGTCTACAGCACAGTTTTGGCTGGCGGCGGACTTAGTGGAGGTACGCGATACGGCAAAAGTGACTCACGCGGCGCGGAAGTTTTGGCTCACCCCGTAAGCCCCGCTGATGTGCTGGCGACAATGTGGCACAGTCTGGGAATCTCTCCCACAGAAGAACTTCGCGATCGGCTGAATCGCCCCAGACTGTTGTCCGAGGGACGCATACTAACGGAACTCTCTTAACAAGCGTTTAGCCTTTGACCCGGTGGCGGGGAACGCGGAAAGACGTGGGACGTTCAAACCGCCGGGCCGCTCCGTTGTCGCTACAGGAAGATGCTGGCTGCGTGGGAGGGTACTATGTTGTGAAGGACGTGGAGGTTGTGTACAGGTTCATCCGACATACACCTTTCATGTTCGACAGAGAGCATTTTCGCTGGCATTCAGGGAACTTGATTCCTGGATGATAATTTCCGCGTTGGATAGGCCGCGTGGACGCAAACGTCTATAACACTTCAGGTTGTTGTAGCGGACGTTGAGCAAGCTTCCCGAGCATGTTGCATTGTTTGTGAGGTAAGCGTCGTTGCAGTGAACAGAGGCGAGCATCCCGATTCGATGATCGTGACGTACTGTTTTACAAACCGCGATGCGACCCGTATTTGATTCCTTCAAAAGTTGGCGCATTATCGAACAGAGTAGAAGACGATAAGTCGAATTTTCAGTCGATACAAACACGCACAATCGTGAGTAAAGATTATGTGGCCCGAAAGTGACAAAACACTGGAATTACTGAACGGTGTCAAAAGCGGCGATGGGGAAGCCGTCAACGCTTTGATGGATCGACATCGCGTCGCGATTCGCCGAATGGTGCAGATGCGACTGGACAACGCTGTGGCTCGCCGAGTCGATGCCAGCGATGTTGTTCAGGACGTGCTGTTCGAGGCCAGTCGGCGAATGGAAGACTACATCAGCAATCCGTCTATGCCCTTTCATCTGTGGTTAAGGCAACTGGCAAAAGATCGCATTATCGACATGCACCGCCGCCACCGTGGTGCTCAACGACGAAGCGTTGATCGCGAGCAACACGTTTCCAACCTGGGAAATGACGAACGATCGACCGCCGACCTTGTATCGTTTCTGAAAGACGCCGAACTAACGCCCGCTGCCGCCTCCGTGCGAAAAGAAATGGAACAACGTTTTCTTGAAGCTGTCAATCAACTGGATGAAGCTGATCGGGAAATGATCATGATGCGACACTTTGAGCATCTGGGCAACGGCGAAGTGGCGGAAGCTCTGGGCTTGAGTGCTCCAGCAGCCGGTATGAGATACCTGCGAGCCATTCGCAAGCTTCGCCAGGCATTGGGCACCGACGACGAATCTTTGGCCTGAATCCAGGCTTCAGTTGCTGTGTCAGGATCTGACCGAAAATGATGCAAGCACGGTGAGTACCTTTTTCTCGTAGCGACAACGGAGCGACTCGGCGGCTAAAACGTTCCACGTCTTCCCGCATTCCACGCCACCGGGTCAAGGGCGAAGCCCTTGTTAGCGGCTTCCCAGCCAGTCGATCAGGTCGGCCACGATTTCATTTCGGTTGGCGGCGAATTCCAGAGTATGGCAGGCATCGGGATATGTCCGGAACGTTTGCACGTGGCTGGCAAAACGAGAGACCAGTTTTGCAGTGCGATCGTTGTCAATAATGGCATCTTTTCCTGCCAGCATCAGCAACGTGGGATGATGGATCGATTGCAGTTGATGCTGCACAATACGATCAAGATCCCGCCCTGAATTTATGAAACCGCTGGTCACGCGATGCAGGGCCAGGGGATCGTTAAGAATGGATGTCTGATGCTCGCGTTCGTCCGTGAACAAGGCTGGATCCTGCAGAGGAATCACCACCGACTTGTGCCGCAGATCGTGACTTTTGGCAAACCACAACAGAAACTTCTGCCACACGTTCGGCTTCAATCTGGGCAACAGCCCGGGATACAGCAGTGCCAAACGATCGATTTCATGTGGATAAGTTGCCGCAAAGGCGGCGGCCGTTTTACCGCCCCAGCTAAGCCCCAGCAAAGTCACTGGCAGCGACTGACTGCTTCCGGACTCGTTAGCAGGCTGACTGCGTTTGGCAAAGCGGACCAGTTGCCGAACGTCGTTGATCAACCTCATCCCGTGATCTGCATGTCCGCGTTTCCAACCATTCAGACCGCTGCCACGTCGATCGGCGAAGTAGACGTTATAGCCAGCTTTCGCCATACGTCGTGAAGAATAATCGTACCAGCGGGAGTGACTTTGAATTCCGTGCAGGCAAACCACAATGCCTCGCAGTTGACCTTCGCCAGCATAGTGCCGAAAATACAGCCGCACGCCGTCGGAACTTTCAATGGATCGCACGACCGCAGATGACATGACGCGTAAACACCCTGTTTCAAGAACCTGTTACAGGCATCCTGCTTCAATCGGCTCCATCGTCGCTGCAATCTGATTCAGAATCTGACACATCGCAGTCCGCTTCGTTATCGTCTGATTCGTCGCTGTCGTCAGAATCTCCGTCTTCGAAGTACTGCGAAAAGTTTTCGTCGGAACACATCTTCGCGAACTGCACGGGATGCAGGCTGAAATCTTCGTCGACCGCCATCTGCTGATTAACGGCCCACATCTGACGCAGTTCGTCGTCCAGAGTGTCGTCGAATTCCAGCACTTCTCGCACGGTGTCCCGCCAGTCGCCTTCGCCGCCGAAGATCTTACGAATCAAGGTCGTCATTCCGGCGTGCTTTTCGGGATCCAGCTCGCCGATGCAGTCCAGAATATAGTTTTCCAGAATCAACAGCAGTGGGCGATTTTCGTAACGATCCATTTCTGGTTCAGCAGAAGGAAGTTCCACGCGTTTTAGCCCTGTTTGAATTGATTCCGAAAATTTCAGCCCTGCAATGATCTACATCGACGGGCACAGCACAACCTTCATAGCGTTCGGCTCGCCAGCGTACAACTTGCTGAACCACTCGTGACCGTCTTCCAGGGGAGCTCTGGCGGTGATCATGCTTTCCACTTTAATCATGCCGTTGGCCAGCAGGTCAACGCAAGCCGGATATTCACCAGCCGATGCACAACTGCCAAAGATATTTAGTTCTCGCGTCACAACCGACTGCAGTGGCAGCTCAATGGTGGGAGCCAGATTGCCAACAATCGTGACCGATCCGCCTTTGCGAGTACAATCGATGGCCGATTTGATGGTCGGAGTCGCTCCCACAACTTCCAAAGCAACATCGGCGCCGCGACCGTTGGTGAGTTCTTTTACTCGAGCGACCGGATCCTCTTCGCTGACGTTAATCGTGACGTCCGCTCCCAGCGATTTAGCAACCTCAAGTCGCTGAGCACTCAGGTCTGTTGCGATGACTCGGCTGCAGCCTTTTTGCTTGATGGCCTGAATCACCAACAGGCCAATCATTCCGCTGCCCACAACCACAGCCGTGTCTCCCAGTGAGACGGGCGTGCGATTGGCCGCATGCACGGCCACAGAAACCGCTTCAATTAACGCGGCATGTTCAAATGACAGTTCGTCCGGAAGCTTGCAGCAAATTCGAGCTGGCACGTTGACGTATTCTGCAAAGCAGCCGTAACGTCGATAATCGCCGCAACTGACTCCCAGTACCATGCGATTGTCGCACAAATTTGGCCGACCGCTTAAACAGTAGCGACACTTGCCGCACCAAACGGTTGAATCAAACGTGATACGATCGCCTTCTGTGTAACCAACAACATCACGCCCAACTGCTGCCACAACGCCAGCGGCTTCGTGGCCCATTACCAAAGGCGGAACGCGACGACCGGTGCTGCCGTCCCAGCCGTGAATATCACTGCCGCAGATTCCGCAGGCTTTGACCTGAACAAGAATATCTTCAGGACCAATTTCCGGCACAGGAATGTCGGTGAGTTCCAGTTTCTTGTACTCAGAAAGGAGAAGTGCTTTCACGTGTTTGCCTTTTGACTTTGTCTTGTTGGTCTGGTCAGTCTTGTGTTCATAAGCCTGCAGTTTGCTGGCTTGCTGTTCGCTCAGTTGCCTGATTGTCTCTGCCCGAAGGCAAAGGCTTGGCGAACGCCTATTTCTTTAAATCGTATTCTTTAATTTTGCGGTACAAAGTTCGTTCACCGATCGCCAGTAAGCGAGCTGTTTCTTCGCGGTTGCCGTCGGTAATTTCCAGAGCTCGTGAAATATAGAACTTTTCCACTTCATCCAGTGGTCTTCCCACCAGCGAGTCAGCTCCTGAAACTCCGTCACCGTCTCCTGGCGAATCATCGTTCGTTACCAATGGCAGAATGTCAGACGGCAGTCCGTCAACATCCAGAAGGCCGTCGGTATCCATCACCAACATGCTTTCGATGGTATTGCGTAGCTGCCGAATGTTGCCGGGCCAGTGATAGGCCAACAGTGCTCGACGTGCCGTTCTGGAAAACCCTTCCACTTCACGTCCGGTCTTTTTGGAAAGCTCTTTCAGAAAGTGTTCCATCAACAGCGGAATATCCACCGGACGTTCTCTAAGTGGAGGCAATTCGATGTTGACGACGTTCAGCCGATAGTACAGGTCTTCTCGAAAGCTGCCGTCGTCCACCATCTTTTTCAGATTAGCATTGGTGGCGGCCACCAATCGCACGTTGATTTCCATTTCGTCGTTGGCACCCAGGCGAGTGATTTTGCGATCTTCCAGAACTCGCAGCAGCTTCACTTGAGTGTCCATGGGCATCTCGCCAACCTCGTCCAGAAACAAGGTTCCACCGTTGGCGTATTCAAACTTTCCAACTCGCCGACCGGACGCTCCCGTAAAGGCACCCTGTTCGTGGCCGAACAATTCGCTTTCCAGAATACTGTCCGGCAATGCCGAAATGTTCAGCGGAACAAAGGGCTTGCTTTTGCGAGGACTGTTCTGGTGAATGGCCTTGGCGACCAGTTCTTTACCGGTCCCGTTTTCGCCATGAATCAGTATGGTGGTGTCTGTGGGAGAAACGTTTTTCAGAATCTCAATAATCCGGTGCATTTGAGGGCTGTTACCGATGACACCCTCAAAGCCGAATCGTTCTTCCAAAGATCGGCGCAGTTCTGCGTTCCGACGAATCAACCGCAGCCGAGCAGCCGATTTTTCAACGGCGGAACGAAGCTCGCCAATGTCCAGCGGCTTCGTTAAATACGTATACGCACCGTGCTGCATGGCCGTCACGGCTGACGTAATGGACCCGTGACCGGTTAACACAATCACTTCCGCATCCGGCAGTTCTTCTTTGGCGTGACGCAGGATTTCGATGCCGTCCACGTCGGCCATCTGCAGATCGGTGACGACAACATCCCACGATTCACTGGAAATCAGCTGCGAGCCTGCAGCACCGGATCCGGCAACCTTGCATTCGCAATTGATCCGTTCCAGGCTTTCCGCGACGGCCTGCGCGTGGGATTCGTCATCATCCACAACCAGCACGCGGATGGGAATTGAACTTATGTCGGGAGTGTCTGTTTTCGGATCAGCCATTTTATTTGTCAGGCAAGCCCAAAGCCGCCTTCAGCTTTTGAATGATTTCACGTGTCTTAACACGTTGCCGGTGATGTTCTTTCAGCCGCCAATTGTCTGGATTTCCGCAATTGGAAGCTTCCCCGAAGAGCTGTCTTTGCCAATGTTTCGGCGACTTATTTAAAATCGCTTTTTAGCACTCGTAAACAAAATCAAACGTGCTTAATCAATCGCACGGTGACAACGCTTCAGTTTGTGCCAGGCAGCAGGATAGTAAACCGTGTTCCTCGACCAGGCTCGCTCTCGCAGGCAATTGTACCGCCGTGCGATTCGATGATACGACGAACTGTCGGCAATCCCAAACCACTGCCGCCAGAACGGGTTGAAAAGAAGGCTTGAAACATGTGGGAAACGGTTTTTTCGTCCATTCCCTCACCAGTGTCGATCACTTCCAGAGCAATTTCGTTGTCGCGGCTCATGGTGATGAATTCCAGCGTGCCGCCCTGAGGCATTGCTTGCAGAGCGTTTCTTGCCAGATTTGTCAGCACTTGCCGCATCAGTGCTTTGTCCAGATTCACCTGAGGCAGGTTTGCGTCCAGATGAGGGCGCAATTCCACCTGTTGTTCGGTGGCTTCCGCCGTCAAAAATTTCAGAAAACGATCGACTTCTTCGTTCAGGCTGCAGGGCTGCAGGTCCAGTTGTCCCGCTTTGGCAAACTGTAAAAACGCATTCAGCACGCCTTCGAGGTTCAGGCATTCGCTTTGCAGCTTGGCAACGCGATTCAGCATTCGTCGAGCGTTGCCGGAATCTTCTTCGGTCAGGTCTTCTGCCAGAAGTTCCAGGTTCATCCGAATGGTCGATAACGGATTACGAATTTCGTGAGCAAGCCCGCCTGCAAGAGTTGCCAGCTCAGTGTTTTGAGCCTGCAGCCGTTCTCGTTCATCTGGTTTCAAGGCCGAATTCATATCGGTACGCCAGCTACAAAACTCAGTCGATTCAGAATGGTAAACAGCAAATCGTTAGTGTTCACCAGGCACAGGCATCTGCACGCTCGCCCCTGCTGTCGGTTGCCGAGTTGCACGGCATACAGCATGCGGCATCAAGTTTAGCCCGTGGCCCAGAGACCAGAATTGAAAGGCCTGAACTCTCGGCCACGGGTTAAACGGCAAACTGTTTGATGACATTTCAGCTCTGTCAACAAAGAAAGCCGGCGCTGCAAGACAGCACCGGCTTCATGTTGATAAGACCTTAGTCTTCGTCGTCAAATTCAACAGGAGCGTCGGCGTCTTCGCCGCCACCCTGTTCGGCCAGAACGGCCTTGCGAGACAGTTTCACTCGGTTCTGGTCGTCAACAGCGATGACCTTGACTTCGAGAATGTCACCGATCTTGCAAACGTCGTTGACGTTCTTGACGAAGCCATCAGACAGTTCGCTGATGTGGCACAGGCCATCTTTACCGGGAGCGATTTCAATAAAGGCACCGAAGTCCTTGATTGAAGTGACTTTGCCCTTGTAAATTCGGCCAGGCTGAATGTCTTCGGTCAATGCTTCGATACGAGCCAAAGCTGCATCGGCGGCTTCTGCATTGGCTGCAGAAATCGTGACAACGCCGGTTTCAGCAATGTCGATTGTCGCGCCAGATTCTTCCTGGATTGCTCGAATCGTTTTGCCGCCTGGCCCAATCAGCAAACCAATCTTTTCTGGATTGATTGATGTCTGAACAAGCTTCGGAGCGTTTGCTGAAACAGACTGACGTGGACGTCGGATGGCTGTCAACATTTCGCGAAGAAGTTCTTTGCGAGCCTTCAACGCCTGTTCAAGCGTGGCTCGAATAATTTCTTCGCTGATGCCGTCGTTCTTCAGGTCCAGCTGAATACCCGTGACACCACGACCAGTACCAGCGATTTTGAAGTCCATGTCGCCGAAGTGGTCTTCGTCGCCCATGATGTCGGTCAACAAAGTCCACTTGTCGCCTTCGTCAACGATACCAATTGAGATACCGGCAACTGGTTGCAGAATTGGAACACCCGCATCCATCAAAGACAAAGTGGCACTGCAAACCGACGCCATTGAACTACTTCCGTTGGATTCAAGAATGTCAGAAATGACACGAATCGTGTACGGAAACTTTTCTTCAGAAGGAATGACGGCTGCCAGAGAGCGTTCTGCCAGACATCCGTGACCAATTTCGCGACGACCTGGCCCACGAATCGGACGGCATTCACCAACCGAAAACGATGGGAAGTAGTAGTGCAACATAAAGCGTTCAGAAAATTCGCCGAACAGCCCGTCGCTGCGTTGTTTGTCGCGAGTTGTACCCAGAGTAACTGTTGCCAGTGACTGAGTTTCGCCGCGAGTAAACACAGATGAACCGTGAACTCGTGGAAGTACACTCACCTGGCTTTTCACACCGCGAAGGTCAGCAACGCCGCGACCGTCAAGACGAGTGCCAGCCAGAATCAGAGCTCGAACAGCCTTGGCTTCCAGTGCGTAGAATGCGTCACTGAATTGTTCGCGAGTCAAGCCGTCCGCAGTTTCAGTGGCTTCATCCGGGAAGTACTTGCCCAGAAGTTCAGCTTTCACAGCGCTAAGTGCTTCGCCGCGTTCCTGCTTCATTCGAGTGGCTTTGGCAGCCTTGATTTTCTCAAACGAATCAGCCAGCTTGGCGGCAAACGGATTAACGGCAGGTTCTGGAATCACAACAGGGGCAATGCCCATCTTGCTGGCCAGTTCTTCCTGTAGCTTGCAAAGGGTCTTGATGTGACCGTGAGCAAACATGATGGCGTCGCCCATTTCCTTTTCAGGAAGCTGTTGAGCGAAACCTTCGATCATCAGGATCGATTTGTTTGAACCGGCAACAATCAGGTCCAGTGTGCTTTCTTCCATCTGCTGCACGGTCGGCATCAGAATCAATTCGCCGTCGATCATGCCAATTCGAACAGCAGCAATTGGGCCACGGAACGGCATGCCGGAAATTCGCAGTGCAGCACTGGAGCCAGTGATGCTAAGCACGTCCGGCAGGTTTTCACCGTCGCAGGACATAACGTTCGACATGACCTGAACTTCGTCGCGGAATCCTTTAGGAAACAACGGTCGAAGAGGACGGTCTGTCAAACGGCAGGTCAGAATTTCGCGAGTTGTCGGGCGACCTTCGCGTTTCAGGTATCCACCCGCAAAACGACCAGCAGCAGCCAGTCGTTCTCGGTAATCGACGGTCAACGGAAAGAAGTTCGTCCCAGGGCGTGAGGGACCAGTCTGAGCAGCGACGAAGACAACGGTTTCGCCATATTGAATCAACATCGAACCGCTGGCTTGTTTAGCCAGTTCGCCGGAGGTCAGCGAAAGCGTTCGGCCTCCAAATTCACATTCAACAGTGACTTTTTTCACGATCAATCCTTCTCCGGAAATTCCGGAATAAGTGACCACTGATCGCGGTTCTAAAGTCAGATTTTCGGCACGTGTAGCAACTTCACGGCATCAAAACAGCAAGCCGCAAACCCCGATGGTTTGCGAAACGACGCTCAAAGTGACCGTACTCATTTAGGTCTCTGCTGTTGGCAGCACCATTGCTGCCATGCAAACAGAACGTTTTGAATATAAGTCAACGGTTGGCGTCAGGGTCAAACAACGTCTTTGAACTTCAAACCCACGTCCAACAACAAGCCTGCAAATTCCGACAACTTTAAAGTTACCCCAGGTGGCGGCAATCCGCGACGAACCTGCGGCAGCAGTCAAACAACAAAACTAAAACATCAAACAACCTGAACCCATCAATTGACGAAACTCGCCGCAACGAAGCCTAGAATCCAGACTCGCCAAAAGCACAATCTTCGACAAATTCCGCACCATCAATAACCGCGCGGCGATCAAGTCCACCAACAAACAAGCTGCGCAGAACAACTTTGCAGCCCCCAAACAAAACACGGCGTTGGCCTGAAATTCCAGACCAACGCCGCGATTAACTACTTTCGGATACCCAATCGGGTAATCATGTCTACATAAATTTCAGGAGTATTCGCCTTCAGATAGTCCAACAATCGACGACGTCGACTAACCATTCTCAACAAACCACGTCGTGAAGAGTGGTCTTTTTTGTTGCCTCTCAGGTGTTCTGTCAGAACATTAATCTGAAATGTCAGACAGGCAATTTGAACCTGAGGTGAACCGGTGTCTGTAGGGCTGGTACCGAATTCTGCACGAAGCTTTTGCTTCTGCTCTGTAGAAATTGGCATACTGAAAAATTACTTTCTAATTCAGCACTTAAGGTAGTGCTGCTCCTCACACGACGGGGACGGTTAGCAGCAAATTTTCGGAATAAAACAGTTCCGAAACGCCACCAAAGCCCTGAAACGCCAAAGTGAAGTGTGCGTAAATGCAGGAAAACACGCTGTTTTCCCTGAATGTCGCGGTCATTGTAGCGTCCCACGAATTTGGTTCAATCGTGATCGGAGCCAGATACTGCATATCTGCACTCAACGACCCAGCAAACCCGCAGTTTCGGTAAACCGGGAAAGTTTGGTGGCCTGCCGGGTACTCTTTCCCGTCGCGGCGGACCTAGCGTTTGCTCAGGTGGTCACGCCGTGGAACACACTTTAAGAGATTAATGCCGGTATCCGCCGGATTAAATCAGCGTCGCCGGATCTCGCTGAATATTAACAATCTCGTCATTCCGAAGTTTTTTCGCGAAAGCGAAACGTTCGTTCGGCGTTTAGAGAGGTACTCAAAATGATGCCGGCACGGTGCACATGATTCTCGTAGCGGCTTGGCGGTTTGAACGTCCCACGTCTTGCCGCACGCCACTGGTGCAAGGACGAAGCCCTTGTTCGGCGTTTAGTACGAATCGATCAGCAATCGTAATTCTTTCGCTGCTGGTCCTACTGTAATTTTCAGGTCGTTTCAGAACGGCAGTTGTCAGTTGTATCGATTTAAGAAGTGTTGGATGTGCGATGAATGAACTTCAGGAAGCGTGGCAGAAGTTTGAGGGGACTGTATTCGCTGGAGGAAACGTTTCAGCTCTGCAGCTTACGTTTAACCTGCTGATGTCAGGCGGCCTTTCGTGGTACGTTCGATTCTTGTACCGCCGCTGTGCCACCACCGCCACCGACACCGATTCGTTGTCACGTGTCTTTCCGCTGCTGGCGATTGTCACGACGGCATTAATCGTGGTCGTGAAGTCTTCGCTGGCTCTGTCCCTGGGGCTTGTGGGCGCGTTGTCGATCGTGCGTTTTCGAGCTGCCATTAAAGAACCAGAGGAGCTGGTGTATTTGTTTCTGTGCATTGCCATTGGCCTGGCATTGGGTGCCGAATTGCCTTTGCTGTCGATTGCCCTGGTGGTTGTTGCGACAGTCTTTATTCTGGCAATGTCCGCTGCTGGTCGAAAAGCAAAGTGTCGATTGTTGCTGACTGTCACCGGCGATGCAGCGGAATACTTCAGCGGCCAGAAAATCAAGTCCGTTGCCGCCATTCAGTCGGTCGTGGGAAACTTTATCCTGCAGCGACTCGACATCGACGACGTCCGCGGACAGGTTCGAGTAAGCCTGCCGGAATCCACCGCACAGCGCACAACAGAAATCGTCGCTCAACTGCGAACACTGCTGCCCAACTGCGAAGTGTCGTTCGTGAACCTGAACTCTCATCTATAACGAAATGGGAGCTACGAAATGACATTGCAAGTCTGTTCTCACGCAGCAACTTCACCGCTAAAGCTGATTGACGCCACAGAAGTTCGCGCAGACCTGGCCAATCGGCGAGAAGTGAAGTACGCGATTCAGGGTATGGATGTTGGCAAGCTGCAACGATTGCTGGAAATCAATTGCGATCGCCAGGTTCATGGCAACCCATTGCACGCGAACACAGTGTCAGAAGTTCGCAGCATCTATTTTGACGATGCAAAGTTGTCTGCCTGTCGAGCAAACCTGGATGGTCACGGAGTTCGCCGGAAGCTGCGACTGCGCTGGTACGATTCTTTGTTGCCAAACCACACCTTCTTCGTGGAAGTAAAGTGGCGTAACAGTCGGATCACAGGCAAGCACCGTTTCGAATTCCAGTCAGCCGTTCCATTGTCTGAACTTTCGTATTCGCAGATTCGACGAAGTCTGGAACAGCTTATGCCGCCCCATCTGCTGAAGGATGTGCTGACCAACTATGATGCTGTCGTGATTGTTGAATACAAGCGAGAACACTTTGTTACCAATGACGGATTACGAATCACTCTGGACTACGACTTAACGTACTACGACCAATCCGGCCAAAGTCACATTTCTGCTCGGTTTCCGCGACACGTTGAGGGCTTGATTGTGTTGGAAGGCAAGACGCCCATCGGTCGTGAATCTGAATTGCGGCGCTGGCTGTATCCGTTGACTCCCAGGGCCACCCGCTGTTCCAAATATGTGCTTGGGTGTCAGCAGATTGGCCGCATTATGGCGAGCGAACTTTAACCTGCGAAATGGCAACCAGCTTAGCCGCTTCCTCAAATCTTCCGCCTGTTCTTGAATGCTCAGAGCCCTTTCTTTGTTTTATCTGAAAGCCCATCACATGTCCCGTCTTTGTCGAATCGTGCTACTGCCGGCCGCTGCCTGGGCGGCAACTGGATTGTCTTCATTACAGGCTCAGCCCGGCGGACAAGGCGGATTTCGTATGCCCGCGCCACCCGTTGTGGAAGCGATGGATAAGAACAACGATGGAACCATTTCCGCAAAAGAACTCAAGGCAGCTGAAGCTTCGCTGCTGACTCTTGACGAAAACAAAGACGGCGAAGTTGCGGGCGAAGAAATGGTGCCCAGGATGTTTCGAGGCGGGCCGGGAGGATTTGGCGGGCCACCCGGTGG
>ERZ887942.522-NODE-522-length-31229-cov-16.561141_pt1 | contig 31229 bp, 25 predicted proteins | sample MGYA00521099_ERZ887942 | MGnify/ENA primary metagenome ERZ887942 (study PRJEB32303, sample SAMEA104408605) | aquatic metagenome | biome: Brackish water; feature: Pelagic; material: water | place: Baltic Sea | collected 2014-06-07T06:48:00 | depth 16,251 m ...
TGAGCGGCCTCGGGGCTCTTTACGATGGGATCGACGATCTCAGCGGACTGGTGACGGGTAGCGTAAGCGGTCTTGGAGCGCTTTACACAGCGATCACTGGTAACGATACAGATATCAATACGTTAAGTGGGCTAATAGGAAAACAGTCTTTAATCCGCGCAAAAGCTCTGCAAGCTATCGATAACGGATCTGTCGTTGCAGCTGTCGGAGTCGATGCTGCTTCTAATGTAGTAGAAATTGATAAGTTTCGCGCTTCGTCAACAGATTCTGATGAATTCTATTTCTTAGGAATTGCAGATCAAGACTTTGCTATCAACGAATTAGGTTATATAGCGACCTTCGGGGAAGTTAATGGCGTGGTATCATCAGACGTCAAAGATACAAACGATCTTAATAATTGGAGTGTCGAAAACTTATTGTATTGTTCTCCATTTGAATCGGGTAAGTTGACTTCTGTTCCACCTGTTTCTCCTAATAAAAATCTACCTGTTTCAGTGATTTTAGCAGCCCCTAACTCAGACGATATCACTTTGATGGTTGGACCTGCACAAGGTTCTTACTTAAACGATACACATGATGTATATATCCCTTCTCCAAATGACGGCGACGTGTTATCGTGGAACGAAACCGCTAGTTATTGGGAAGCTGTGGCGTCAGATGATCTTGAGATTAGCGCTTTAGAAGATGCTATCACTAATCTCAGCGGACTGGTGACAGGCAATGTGAGCGGCCTCGGGGTTCTTTACAATGGGATCGACGATCTCAGCGGACTGGTCACAGGTAGCGTGAGCGGCCTCGGAGCGCTTTATAGCGACATTACCGATCTACAAACGGTGTCTGGTCACCTGACCGCCGCCGAAATCCTGACGGCCATCAAAACCGTTGACGGGGCTGGTTCAGGACTCGATGCTGATTTGTTAGATAGTTTATCCAGCACTGCATATACTAGACAAACAAACTCTGCGCAAGCCACGGTTGGTCCCGGTTGGATTACGGTAGCCGAAAACACAAACAACAGGCATCAAGGAGAGGTCGTTGTTTCTGATTCTGAATCAGGAGACCACTCGTTCATAAGGATGGACTGGGTGATCTCTTATGGTAAATCTGTTATTACGGTAATAGCGCGGGGTGGTTACCAAGACCGAATCACAGGAGTAAGAGTCTTATACGATAGCGCAGACAAAACATACGGAAACCACAAGCTTCAAGTCTATTGCACAACGTCATCGATCTATCGTGTCCAGATCATCACTCCTCCGTTAGCTACCAGTTGGCTTAGTCATACTGTTGTAACTCCAATCGTCCAAAACTCAATAGCTGGCTACGTGTTAAATGAGGTCGCACTAGAAGCTTTAGGGGGTTATGGGTTAGCCTCTACTAAAGGCCTTGCTATTGGAGGCGATATTAAGGTGACTGGGGATATCGCAGTAGCCGGACTCGTCGATGGTCGAAATATTGCAGTTGACGGATCTAAGCTCGACAATATCGAAACCAGCGCGACCGCAGACCAAACCGCCGCCGAAATCCTGACGGCCATCAAAACCGTTGACGGGGCTGGCTCAGCCCTCGACGCTGATTTGCTAGACGGGCAACACGCTTCGTATTTCGGGACCGCCACTGACGTCTCAACTCTCAGCGGGCGGATTGATGACAAAGATACCGACATCATTAGCCTTAGCGGACTGGTGACAGGTAGCGTGAGCGGTCTTGGAGCGCTTTACGATGGGATCGACGATCTCAGCGGACTGGTGACAGGTAGCGTGAGCGGCCTCGGAGTTCTTTACAATACTAAAGCCCCATTAACAAGCCCTGCTTTCGTCGGCACTCCCACAGCCCCTACGCAATCCGTTAGCGACGATAGCACCAAAATCGCAACGACTGAGTTTGTGAAAGATCAGGGGTATGTGACGACCGACACTACTTATAGCGCCGGAACGCATCTCGACTTAGTCGGCACGACCTTTAACCTAGACTTGGGAGTAGCCGATAAGATATTAAATATCGGACACCCTTCCACTTCTAATGAAGCGGAGATCGTTCTTAATACGAATCTTGCTGGTTCGCCTCAAATTGGGTTTACCGATCACGGTGACGCATCTTGGGCGATAGGCTCAGATGACGCTGATAATAGCTTTAAAATACACGGCTCTGCGACAGCGGCAATACCCACAATCAACGGTTTGGTTACCCCACTGTTTGAACTCTCAACAATTTCAGGCTCCGGTTATCTAGGGGGTAACCAAATCTTTACCTCCGATTATCATCCAAACGCCGATACGCTGACCACTGCGAGAACGATTAGTTTAGCTGGGGACGTAGTGGGTAGTGCTAATTTCGATGGAGGTTCAAATATCACTATTAATGCAACAGCGACATCCGACCCAACGCTCACGATTAATGGCGACGCAGTGGGTTCCGCAACATTTACTAATCTTGGTAACGCTACATTAACTTTAGCAATTACTGACGATTCGCACAATCATCATAGATTAGATTCGACTGATGATAGGGACGTAAAACCTAATACAATTGGTATTAGTGGTGTTCGAGCCATTAAACCGTTCTTCACATCATTTCAAGGAATGACGGGTCTCGCAGATAATACATACTTGGATATGCTGGCCTTTGATACATACTCGGATGGGACTGGGGGTGGGCCAAACGCAATTACTTTCCACAAATCAACGAGTGTTGGCGATCCAAAAATGTATATTTGGAAGGGTGCTTGGGGTGGAGTAACGTGGGGAACAGGTCAACGCGTATTTGCAGACAATTATCACCCAAACGCCGATACACTAACCAATGCGAGAACGATTAGTTTAGCTGGGGACGTATCAGGTGACACTTCCTTTGACGGTTCTGCTAATGTCACCATCACTTCTTCGCTTTCTACCGCCTTACAAAATCAGATCGACGCCAACACCGCCAAGATTTCTTACAATAGCACAGCAAGCACCAAGCTTGCGACTATCGAAACCAACGCAACCGCAGACCAAACAGCCTCTGAAATCCTGACGGCCATCAAAACCGTTGACGGGGCTGGCTCAGCCCTCGACGCTGATTTGTTAGACGGGATTGATTCAACTGCATTCTTAAGAAGTGATACAGCTGACACTTTAAGTGGCGTTTTAACTGTTTCAGAAGCGAATGGTGGCAATATCGTTTACGATTTAGATGGAAACGGAGTTTATATCCCCAAGCCAATCGGCGCTAATTATCATTCTACAACATCCACTCATACCGGAGCGATAGCAATCAAACTCCCAACTACAGCATACCAAAAAGGTGACATGATCAGTTTTCATGTTGACATATACGACCATGCTGGAAACCCAGAAGGTGAAGCTGTATCTTTGCATATTTATGGTTATCAATATACTTCTGGATGGTATAATGTTGGCGCTCTCGTCCTAAGCGACAGGTCGGACAAAAATTACACAGTTAGATTCGGTCATGATGGCGCTAGACCGATTATTTGGATCGCGGAACTAAATTCTACATGGAACCAACTACAAATTAACGTAAGGGATTTTCAGGCCGGTTTCGATGCTGATCATTTAGATTACGATAGCGGTTGGGATATCGCTACAAATGTAACAAGTTTCAACACAATCAATCAAACCGCCAACAATAACTACCCATGCGCTAAAAATATCGAAGGCATGACCGCTACCGTTGCGGAACTTAACTATACGGACGGCGTTACTGGCAATATTCAGACTCAGTTAAACACTAAAGCCTCGTTGACAAGGACTAAATCTATCTATACAGGAGCTGCAACCGCTGATGTTGTTTATTTACATGTGTGTGATAGCGCTACCCCTTTCGACTTGACCCTCCCAGATAGCGTAACTGACGGAGATGAAATAAGGATATTAAACAGGGGTTCTGCTACCGTGTCTTTAAGCGGAAAGATCAACTCTGTTACTACTTCTTCTTCTTTATCTGGAGGACATTCGATCTCTCTTAACTGGGACACTGCTGACGACGAATGGCAGTAATATCCTTATTACTCAGGGATCATAATCTCTAACGACATCTCTAAAAAGTCCCCCCTCGCATGATGGGGGAGGCTTTTATATTTCTTTTTAAATCGCCTGTAATTCCTTCGTGAAATTGGGTCATCATTTGGAAATAGTTTTCTAATTTGTTTTGATCTTTTATTGTTCATAATTCAGCTATGTAAGTCTCTGTGTCTTTTAAGAAGCCCATTTTCTTGTAAAACTTCTTTACTGTTTCAGCATTGGGGGATTTGACTGAACACCCCATTGAAATGTATTTAAAGCCGTTCTCTCTCGCGAATTTAATAGCTTTTGCAAACAGCTTAAAGCCCATCTTAGGGTTGGCGGATAGCCAAGTATGTTCAGAGAAGAACTCTTTCCCATATCGTTCGTTACGGTGTCTGACGAATACTATTGCGGCGTCGTATTTGTTTTCACTATTTAAGTTGGCCCAAGCAAAAACGTCAAACGCGAGAAGAGATTTGTGAGCGAAGGCGTTGATAAAAGATTCTCTATCGTTAGGTAACAACTGATGCCAAGGGTTCTCCTTGGCATCAGCGTTTAACAGATCGAAAATATCGTTAGTAGCCCTTTTGAATTCTTCTGGATCTGTTACTCTTTTGATCATTGAGAAATAATACCGATAAGTTTCCGCGCTTCTTTAGCGGGCAGATCTTTGAATGACTTCCAGTTCTTAACTCCATCATTCATGTATTTTTCCTTTTTCCAAAGGTCACGAAGCAGTTCTTTAAAACTTTCAAAATCAGAAATCTCATGCTTTTCCCTCAAGGTTTTTTCTAGTAACCCTACGGGCGTTACGGGGCTTAAAGACACTACTTCTATTCCCTGTGAATTATCCGCTCCTTTGGAATTGTCGATCTCATCAGCTCCAACGATATGAATATTCAGATAATTTCTCACACAACGAACAAAAGCTCGATTACAAGCGATGGTCTCTAGGAATTTAGAACAAAATGAATTTGTATTAGATGTCGTCGCGTTGGCAACATCTTGGTAGTCCTGACATAGCAATGAAGATTCGTAATTGCTCATCCAAGAAATAGAGCATTTTACAACGACGTAAGAAGCGTCTCCACTCGTCTTAAAAGCCACTTTGTGAAAACCTCGTAAACGGGCGAGTTCTTTAATTCCCGCTAACGTAATCAACATTTGGTTATCCGCCAATCCTTCAATTGAAGTCGGCACAGGCTGTCCCCTAGCGTTAAACCAATCCTTGTTTGGATAAAGGTATTCCTCTTTGACCATAGCTCGCCAATCAACGCTGCCGTCCTCGTTAAAAATGTAATCGACGTTTGTTAAAAGGCCATGTTCATTCCTCTTGAAAATGTCCGGTCCATATATTTTTTTAATGTTGCTCATAAATGTAAAAGTGTTCTAACTCTTCCCAATACTCAGGAGTATCCAATACATTTTTATCCGAGTCAAGCCCTTTTTTGTAATGAGCGTAACTGTAATAGGTTTTATCGCCCTCTATAATTTTTTTGTTTGTTAAGAATTTGGCGTTCTGAGAGCATTCTATTTTCTCTTTTCGAATGCCAAGAAGGTTAACGGGTATATCGAAATACTTATTCCTAATAAATGGAAGCTCTTCCTCATTTTTTACCAGAATCGAAATTTCAATACTCCAAGATTTGAGTATCTCAAAATATTTTTCAGGAATCTCTTCAGTATCTTTATCGACAATAAACATAATTTTATTAATGTTGTCTTTAAAATCTTTGATAACGCTAATTTGAAATAGACTATCTGTCACTATAGATACTTTATGGTGAGCGCATAAATAAAGAAACGCGCCCTTTTCAATACCGTAATCTGCCCTAAGATAAATTTCTTTTGGTAAACCCTCTACAATTTGAGTCGGCACAATTTCGTGAATACTCTTGTAAAAACCGCTTCCTATATTTTTTGTTTTAAAATTCAAACCGCACTTTAGTTGCAGTATTTGAATGATTTCCTGCGTGACTCTCTCGGGTTTAATGCTACTGATGCTATGAAAAGGGTCTTGATCGGAATAAGAAGGTTTCTCTTTCCACTCGGGCTCCAAGCAGACAGATCCCCCCCAGTAAGGTTTGGTGGTATTAGCGTAAGTGTTACCAAACAAAATAAGAGTCTTGATATTAATGGAGCTTGCGTATTGGGATAAATAGTTATCTGGACCTATATACAGCATGGACTTCGAAAGTATATAGGCCAAATTCTTGAACCCGCAATTAATGTGTCTACTTACTCCAGCGAGAGCTTTCTCACCGCCTATTTGTATAATACTAATACCGCAGTTTTTCAACTCTGGCATAATCAATGATATCATCATCTGATAATGTGCGTATTTTTTAGATGGAGTATCGACTGAAAGATCCAAAAGAATGAACTTTTTACATTTAATTGGAAAAAAATGAGGTTGAATTATAGGCTTCGCCGTTCTGACTCCCAGATTCTTAGCGTATTCTTCGATTAAGTGTGCCATTATTTTAAAGAGAATTGATGTTTTTGTAATCCGTTATGAACGTAACAGGGATTTTTTTGAGTTGTGGTAGTGGGGTAAAAGGCTAAATCAAACAAACCTTTATGAGCGCCAATACCCTCTAATTGGAACGTATCATCTAAGACATTAGAGTATGGTAAAAGCTTATGAATAAATGTATTGTCGTCAACATATTGATAGTATTCAGGTTTAGTAAATACATAAATATTGTGTTTTTTATACATCTTTTTCAATTGGGTGATCAAGCCGTTTATCAAAAGAACATCTGTGTCGCCCTCTTTGATTATAACCGCGATTCTACCGTCCTCATCTTTATCGAGTAAGTCTTCTAAAGTCGGAGTTGCGACGCTGTGCTTTGTCGCGACCTTTTTAAAATGATTAATAATATCTACAGCTTTTTCGCCAGATCGTATCTTGCCCATCCAATGCAAAAAACCTTCGGTATGCTCATCTACATCCTCATCTAGGATGTTTTTATAGATATCAATTATAAGCTCCTCAGCTTTCAGACCATCTGGCGGGGAATATTCTGGATCGAATTCTTTTTTTGTTTGAGAGTAGTCATAATCAACCTCTGGCATACTGTCAATAATGTCCTCTAATAGTCCCCCTATAACCTCAATTGAGAAATTGTCTTCTACCCAAGCTCTAGCTTTCTCCCCTAAGCGGCTGCGCTCATCGATTGGCATATCGTAGACTTGCTGCAAACGCTCTAGGATTGATTCTGGGCATGTAGAGGCTTTGATAAACTGGGTTCCCGGCTCGCGGTATTCGTTCCAAGCTAGAGGTAGCCCTGCGCTCTCCTCAGTGCAATTATCCTCGCCGCATGAGTAATTTGTTACCAAGGTAATCAATTCTGCTAACTTCGCCTCTTGAATAGGCAGTTCTTGACCACCGCTTGTAAAAGGGTGGCAATAAACATCCATAAGGTTGTAGATTTCATTCAACTGAGCCTCATTTACGCCAGCTGTCGTGCTTGCTGTGTTGCAACTACCATCACTATTACATACTTGGCATTTTAATTGTTGGCCGATAAAATTACGAACGGAATAAGTTCCGCATTGATCACAAACGTAAGTAGTTAATATGTCTCGATTATCTACGCCCTTCTCTTTAATCAGTTTTTGGATATCCCACCCTTCGGCCCAATTGGTGTGTAGCAATAATTTGGCTTTCGATTGGGGATTTTTTTCTTTAAAAAGCTTAAAACCCTCTAGCATGTTTGGCACTGATTTTCTTAGTTGATTCCTAAAAACAAAACCAATAATAAATTCATCAGTCACCCCGTGTGCCGCTCTCAGTCTCTCTCTATCTTCATCGGACAATTTGTGAAAATCATCAGTATTTAATGACCCCCTTAGCGTTTTAATGTGGTCGTAACCAATTTCGCGCATCGCTTTTTCTGCGAAACTAGCCCAAACATAATAATTCTTAATTTTTGGAGCGTATTGAATTGCTTGTGGCAAAATAGGTAAACTATCGAGAGTTGTCCAAACCATACTATTCACCTTATTCCACCAAGGTTTGTGATGGAAGTTATTAAACGCCCAGATATCTTCTATCCCAATATAAACATCAGGCTTGAATTCTTTTACAACTCTATCGACAGCGCTGAAACCATAACCTTCTGCTCTCCGCTTCTCCTGATCCATTCCTTGTAATTTGGCAGGCTCTGGTAAAGACCCTCTACATTCCCAAGGCATTAATTTGGTTTTTGGATCATCCCAACGTAATCCGTTAGCTAATTCAAATAGTTCGTATTTGCCGGTATCTTGTAGATACCGCAAGATATTCTTCTTGTGTTTACCAAATCCTGTGAATGCTTTACAAAAATTGGAATGAATTAAAACTTTCTTCATGATCCGGCTTTCATTTTTTCGTTTCTTTGAAAGCGCCAAGCATACAGCTCTTGAAGGAAGAATTTAAGAAATTCAAGTAGCGCATAAGATTCTGACATCTCAATGCCGATACTAAATTTATTAGTCGAGTTTCGAATCACACCAAATGAAAAAGCCTTGTCTCCATTTTTCTTGGAGTAAGGCTTGAAGGATATGCTCGTCCGGTTATCTTCAAACGAATGGAAAGCGGAAAAGACTGTGTAGTTTTCAATCGCGTTAATAATACCACCGATCTCCATCTCGTTCATTTTAATTGAGATAGAGGTCTCTGGGTTTTTCGCATTATTGGAAAATGATCCGGTTTTCTTTTTGCTATCCCACGAATACTGCTTAACAGCGCGAACAAAAACACATGGCTCTCCACTGGGTTTCGCAAATCCTAGATCGAAACTAAATGCGGCCCCGGCGTTCCTTGAGTTAGGTTTGTAAAGCTTGACAATCATACCAGATAATAAGGTATGAGGGTGTTAATTCTATAAATTAATCTCTTGGTCCCTGTTCTAAAACGGGTTCTGTAATATTCCTCCGAATAAACTCTTTATGTTCCTTGAAAATGGGTATTTTACACATCCTTTCGTAAGCTAATGAGAACTCGTCAATGATGCGCAATATTTCATATGGCCGCTGAGACTCATAAAGGTAAACCTCTTTAAGGTATCTAAAGACATAAGACAGCGCTTTCTTGGCTAGCTCCAGTTGGTAAAACTGCTGATATAGATTCCAATCAAAAGGTATGTCAAGAGACTCTGAAATTTCTTTAACAAAGGTTCTTTCTTTTTGTTTTCCAATGCTGAAGGATATGATCATGTTAGCCAGATCCGCGAACGCATGACCATTACTCAAATGCCTCAAGTCGTCGAAATGCATAACGCCCCTATCAATAAAAATGTGGCTTGGATTCGTGTCAGACAAGACGCAGCCAGTTTCTATGTCAATTAAGTTTTTGTGTTTCGTTTTAATTTCATTTTTAAGGCCATTCACAATGCTTTGAATTTTTGTGAAATCAGAATGGCCATTAATTGCCGCGATTTGATCGGACCCCATGTAGTCATTTAAATTGAAACGATCTAGGAATTCATTGATTGAAACAATATAAGAGACATCTTGCTTGCCCGAATAATGCAGGCTTTTATACGCTTTTATAAAAGGCCTTATCGACTCGATGAGTTGAGACCTACCAATCTCCATAATCGCCTCACCATGATGGAACTCGCATAGTAGATAAAGAATCTTGTCACCGATTTTAAGAACTCCGCCGTCAATATATTTTGGGGTATGAGGATTATTAAGTTCTTTTGTGTTTTTGATTTCCCTTAAGAAAAGATCGTCTTCATGATTAAAAGAAAACTTCAGAGAGTATGGTTTACCCGCTGAAGTAATTTTATACATGTCGTAATGGTCGCCAGCCTCAACTAAATCAAGCTTGTCAATACTAATGTCGCTGCCACTTTTTTTTACGATGGTTTTAATGAGTTTTAATTCCGAGTCTGAAGGACCGCTTGGAATCGGCATCGTGTATAGGCGGTTATTAAATATTGATTTTAATTTCATGGGGGAAAGGAAAACGACCTACGCATAACTAAGGTTATATGAATTTAATAACATAACACTCATCACGTCATAACTTAGCTGATACGTAGGTCGAAAAATTGCTGCAGCACTCTCACTACAGTCACGCGTTAGGCAGGGTCTCGGTCGTGTCCCCTTACTTTAACGAAGCCTAAACACTGCCAATTATACAAGCTTGGATCTTGACTCCTTTGAGGCTGGTTTTCGCAAATTTACGGTAACGCTTTTCATTTCGGTCATAGACATTGACATAGTTATTGGTCTCTCGTTGGAACTGCGCGTTCAAAACTTCACCCTGTTTGGTGTATAGGCCAAAGAACCGTCCTTGGGAATTTCGCATTGCTTTAAGTAATTTATTGTTCATCAAGGTAATCTTAAGAAATACTTAGCTCTTTGTCAACAATATTCAGAGATATTTTGGATGTTTTTTTGTTTTCGATGATAAACTTGGCGATTGGTGTTTGAATCTCTTTCTTCACCAGCGCCTTGACACTTCTTGCATGGAGGTTCTTTGATTTAATTTTATTTAAAATTAGATCTGTTACGCGCTCTTTATAACGAACGGAAACCTTTCTTTTCTTTAACCTTTCTGTGATAAAGGATATTTCCTTACTGATGATGCTTCTCATTACTTCGTCTCCAAGTTCGTCAAAAACATGAATACTGTTGATGCGGGAAATTAATTCGGGCCTCAGAGTCTTTTTCAGCGCCTTTTGGTAAATTTCAGCATCCTCTTCCTTATCGTCCACAAACCCCATAGAGCGGCCTACAGTGTCGCTGTTGCCTATGTTCGTGGTTAAGACTACGACGCTTTTTGAAAAGTCTATTTTCCTGTTTAAATTATCTGAAACGTAACCTTCATCTAGTAAGTGGAGCAGTAAGTCTAAAATCTTTGGATCAGCCTTCTCTATTTCATCGAATAGAACAACGGCATTAGGATTGCTCCTTACGAACTCAGTGAGTAGCCCTCCTTCATCATAACCAACATAACCTGCGTTCGCCCCAATAAGCTTTGCGATACCAGTCTTATCTTGATACTCGCCCATATTGATCTGAATGAAGGCTCTGTCGCTGCCGTAGAAATATTTCGCGATATTCTTAGCTGTATGTGTTTTGCCTACGCTGGTGGGACCAACGAACAGAAAATTAGCCAGCGGCTTGTTAGGATCGTTCAGTCCGACCTTCGCGCAAGAGAGGTGTTCATAAACATCATCAATCACTTTATCCTGCCCAAAGATTTCCTTTTTCATTTTGTTTTTAAACAGAGAGAAATTACGATTCGTCTCGCCAATAATTTTCTTGGGAATGCCACTTTTACTTTCAAAGATCTCTAAAATATCGTCGTTAGAAACTGTAACTTTTTTACGATCAGTAGAAGAAAACTCCGTCAAGCATTTGATGTAATCCTTCACGGCCTCCTCCACTCTCGCTGCATCAGGTTCTTCTGTAATCAGTTTCGTGAATTTGTCTTTCATCTCCGTAATGTGATCGGGGACAGTGTCGGCTTTAATTTTCACCCTTGCGCCCACCTGATCAATAACGTCGAAAGCTTTATCTGGAAACTTTTTGTTTGAAAGGTAAGTTTCGCAATGATCTAATATTGTCTCAATGTTTCTTTTAGAGAATTTAACGCCGTGGAATTCCTCGTAATAAGGAGTCGCGAATTCAAGCATTTCCCTTGTTTTATCTTTAGATGGCTCGTTGACTTCTACTTTATCAAACCGTCTATTGAAGGCGGAACTCTTCTCAAACACCTCTTTGTATTCTTTTGTTGTTGTGGCTCCAATACACTTGATGCTGCCTCTCGCCAGCGCTGGTTTCAGCATATTCGATGCGTCCATACCGTTCTCGTTAGAGTTGCCAGCTCCGATCACTGTGTGTATTTCGTCAAAGAACAGAATTGTATTATCGACTTTTTCCACTTGTTTGATTAAATTGTCAAACCTCTCTTCGAATTGGCCTCTGTATTGAGTGCCAGCTAGCATACTTGCTACGTCCACAGATAGAATCCGATACATAGACATATAAGTAGGCACTTGATCCATTACGATTTTCTGAACCAACCCCTCAACGATGGCTGTTTTCCCAACTCCTGCATCACCAACCAGCAAGACGTTGCTTTTACCTTTTTTAGATAGAACTTCGATCATCTCTGCGATTTCCTCATCACGCGCAACCACTGGAGGTAAATTCTTAATAAAAACTTCTTGGTTCATATTCACGCAATATTTAATAGTCGATCTTAACTCGTCAAAGCCCTCTAAAACATCTTCCTCGGAGAAATCTAAATCATTCGAATTTTTACTGGAGCAATCAGAAAATGGATCTGAATCAAAAATCAACTCTTCAATCACCGCATTCAATTCATTGAGTTCTGGATTCTGCTCGATGAGGCGCTCCACGAATGGCGAGTGACAATCAAGTATAGTCTTGATGAGATGTTCGACTCCAACAAAGTGATCTTCGTTGATTTCAGCTAAATCCTTAGAGGAATCAATCAAGTTATGAACCTCTTTATCCCATTCGATATCTCCAATTATCTCTTGATCCGTAAAGAAACCTTCTGACTCTATTTTTTTAAAAGCTTTAACAAAGTCTTTCGGGCCGTAAGTAACGTTCCTATTTTGAAAAAACAACTCGTATCTCTCAGACAGATTAGTAAGGCATCCATAAAACAGATGGGATTCTCTGACTATCGAATGGCTATTAGCTTCCGCAAAAGACTCGGCGTCTTTTAAAGCCTTCTTTGCTTTTGGGGTCAGATTGTATTCTGTGATTGGTATTTTCATTTTTTACTTGAGTTGAGAAAGCTTCATATAGATTTTGTCTTTCAGCGAAGTGATGCTATTGATAAAGATAATCCCATCTCCTTTTACACCTGTAATGATCACTACATCATCTTTGCTAGGTAGTTTTTTACCAGAGTTTAGGTAGTCTGTCAATTTTGTTTCTCGCGAGCTATCTATTAACAGGCCGTTTATCACTCCTTTTTCGTCATGCAATTCGAAACGTGCATATTTATTACCGCTCTGGCTCGTCCTGCTCATCACATCTACCAGAGACCCGACGAACTTAATGTTAGCTCTCTCTCCGCGCTCTTTTACAGTATCGGAACACATGAAGTCCCCTTGGTTACTAAAGATCTCGCGGATATTATGAGAGTAGCTGTAGCCTAGCAGTTGCTGCTCAAAATACCAGTTGGCATATTTAATGGATTTTTTGTTTAGATCGAAAATATTTTTGTAGGGTTCAAACTTCTTCTTAAACGAATTGAAGCGCCGTTCATTCATTAGCTTCTTATTATCATCCCCTACCATTTCATTTTTAATCCCAGTTGCGATACTCTCTAGGATATCATAATTGAATCTAGGACCGAGTTCGATGAAGTTCCTTTTCTCACGGTCAGTCAGAGTGTTAAACGTTTGAGCTTCTAAAACCAATCGGCAGCGGTTGATCTCTACAAAAGAATCTAGTAACCCTGCCTGAATCAATGAAGACAGAACTCCAATATTCAAACCAGCTTGTTTAGCTGCCATAAATACTTCATACTTATTCGCGAACGCACCCTCTCTGAATTCAACCAGAGCAAGAAGAGCTTTCTCAGAGACTCCTTTAATAGAATTCAAACCATACCTAATATTCTTACCTTCGATTTTAAAGTCGATACTTGATTTATTGAGATCTGGCTGAAGCAATTTGATATCAAAATGCGCAAGCTCTTGCGTTATCTTGGAGATTTCGTCGTGCGGATTAGGCTCAAACTGCGTATATTTCAGAAGACTTAAGAAGAACTCCTGTGGATGCATAAACTTAAGATATACAGTGATGGCTGCTAGGTAGGCATAACTAATAGAGTGAGAATTCGATGTTACTAGCCCTTCGGCGTAAAAGTTATGGTCTTTATGATCTACTTCGAAATCAATAGTTGGTTGCTTCCCTAGCGACTTAAAAGATTTAATTTTTGTAGTTTGCATGTTAAAATTTCTTCAAATTGTTTATTGTTGATCTCTTTTTCCCAAAGTTCCAATACACATGATTTCGTAATCATTACCGATAATATCTCGAATCGGGTGCATTTTAAGATCGTGAGCGCATAAGAATTTATGATCCATCGAACATTTTACAATGCTTCCATCTTGCATTTCAAATTCAAATAATTCACGCTCACTTTTTATTATATCAATAACTTCGACTAATTGATCGCAATCGTTATCTACATCGTAAGCAAGGATTGAGTCTCCTTTTTTAATCTTAAACATTTCTACTGGACCCGATAAGCCTTCGACTAGAGTGTCCAAACTCATGCATTTATTAAAACTGTAATTTGCTGAGTCTTCAGCAACCTTCCACAACAACTCTCCAATTTGCGGGTCAAGATTATTTTCTTTGATCTTGTCTTCAATTTTAGCCCTCCAAATAGGCATCTGATCCACTTTCTTCTTACCGACAATACGCCTGAGTTGTTCAGAGTCATCCAGACTGAATCCGACCTTCACAGCCATTTTCATCAACTGCTCTTGATACAACGGGATTCCTCCTGTATAGCTCAATACATCGTCGAAGAACTCATGGGTAGATTGAAAATCTCCAGTCCTGACGTAATCCGCGTAATTCTCTTTAAAGTCCAAAGCTCCGGGTCTTGCGATAGCGACTACAGCGGAAAGCTGCTCTATATTTTGAGGGGCGACCTGCTGACACACGCTGAAGTTCGTGTCAGCCTCGATTTGAAACAGTCCCTGTGGAGATTTTAAACAAGATAAGGCAGCATAGACGCGAGGATCTTCAGGGTTTACGTCATCAATCTCGATTCCGAGTTGTTTGCAAACATCATTTGCCACAGAAAGTGTGCGCAACCCAAGGATATCAAACTTAACACTAAGGCTAGCCACGTCATCCATGTCATAACCAGAAATTAAAGATCCATCTTTTGTTTTCTGGAGTGGCATGATATCATCCTGATTGTAATAACTGATAGAGATACCAGAAGGATGAACGCCAGTGTTTTTAATCAAGCCCTCAATCTTCTGAGCGATCTTATAGACTTTTGGATTGTCTTCAGCATGTTTCTTGAAGCTCTCGCTCTCACTAAAAGCCGCATCAAGTTTTGCTACTTTACCAAAGTGTTTTGGAATACTGTCGCTAATCAAGTTGACTTCTGTCTCTGATAGACCTCCTACAATCTTCCCGCTCTCCTTCATGCAGAGTTTACTGCTGAGGGTATTTAGCGTTAAGATCTTTGACGTTTTGCCTTTATACTTCTTCTCAATATAGGATAGAACTTCAGCGCGGCGATCATAGCTAATATCATTATCGATATCAGCCAACAAAGAACCGTCGAGAAAAACTTCTCCGTTATGCTCAATTTTTCTGGCTCTGCTTTTAGAGACGAATCTCTCAAAAAATAATTCATATTTTATAGGATCGATGTTTGTTACTCCAAGTAGGTAAAGAATTAAGCTTCCAGCCGCTGAACCTCGACCAGCGCCAGTTGGGATTTTATTGCTCTTGCAGAAACTGATTACGTCCCAATTCAAAAGAATGTAATCAACAAAACCAAGCTCTTCAAAGACTTTTAACTCCATCTTGGCGCGATCATAATAATCGTCCTTATTCTCTAGCTTGGTAATGCCCCTCTCCCGTAAACCCTTGCGGCTTAATTGGGTTAGGATATCGTAGCTAGAGCTGTCGGCTGCAAGGCTAAGATTTAATAAGTCTCTTTCTGGGATTTTAATTTCCGGCAATTTAACGCCGACTGGAAAAGGTGTTGTGTATCTCATAGTTCAATATCGAAGAGCTGTTTGCGAAAAACTTTAAAATTCATTTCGATGTCATAAAGTGCGCAATGAAGCTTGTTAGGATCATGATCAATACTGTATTTTTTGAGTAACGAAGCTTGGCTGCTTTTAAGGCCGCGCTCTCTATAATTAGACCATCCATATTGCCAGTAGATAAAATTATCATAATCCACAGGGGCTTCTTTAGCAATGGCTTTCGCTACGGCATTCGTATCGATAATACGATCTACGTATGAATAATCTGAACCAAGCCCAATCAACTTACGCCAGATATTCACCATGTAAACATCAAACCCCAAAAGATTATGCCCAACGATCTTGTAAGAATCGTCGTAAAGATATTTGGAAAATAGATTCCAGATATCAACCGGATCTTCTGAATTCCTTTCGTAAAAGCGCTTGTCAAATCCTGTAATGCGTGCAGCGTCAGGAGACACGTCTAGGTCTTCCCAGAAAATCAACTTGTCGAATTTCTCAATAATTAAGCCTCCTTCAGCGACGGCCCAAGCTATTTGCCAAGGTTTTGATTTGATCAAGTTTAAACCTTCGGTTTCGGTGTCGAAGATAAGGTATTTTTGCTTCTTATTAAAGCGTAATAGTGATTCGTTCATATGTCGATCCTTGTGATTAAAAAGCTAAAGAGAGTGAATGGGCATGTAAGCTGTTCCGTTTTCCATATATTCAACCGCGTTCTATAAAACTTACAAAATCTACAATGTAGATTTTTGTTTATTTACTCATTCATCGACAGGCTGAACCAAACAAGTGATATGTTTAGTTGAACTCCTATCTCCAGAGTCGTTAATTCCCGCAGAACTTGCGGTATAAAGTTGTTTCAAATTGATGTTTTATTTAGCAATTTGAGTGTTAAATGATTCCATTGAAAATTCATCACTTCCAAAATGATTTAAATTCGGACTGGATAATGTCGCTAACCTTCCAAAACCTCTATTGCACAGAATTTTGTAAGTCTGAAACGCTTCGACATCCTCCTTGTTTTTATAACAGACCGTCTTCACTTGAGACATATTATGCTTCCCATTGGTGTATTGAGCAATCTTTTTTTTCAGCAAATGGTCAAACGGGAGATTATTATCCTCAAACCAAAACCGAGCATTCAGCCCGTTAAGATCAGGAATACAATTCTTAAGGAAGAAGTTGTTATTATGGATGAAGCTGTCATAAAATGGGACAATAAACAAAAGATGATCATTATCCCAATAGGTTTTTAATGATGCGTAATCAATCTTGCCGTTACCTTCCACGAAGGCAAGGGAATAAATCTTATTGAGCAACCTGCAACCCTCGTCATCGCGAGCAAAAATGATGGATTGGTGATCTGAAGACGAATCTTCAATGGAAAGATCATTACAGAAAGTAAGCCTAACTCCATACATTAGATTCAGTCCGTTATCGCGACAAGCTTTGAAAGCTTTCATAAAACTCGTGAGATTATCTTCTACTAAGATGACATCTTTAATTCCGTTATTAAGGCATATTTCAATAATTGAATCAGCGCCAGAAGCTTCTGAATCCTTATCTATAGTTAGGACGCTTTTGCCAATCGAGTATGTTGATCTGAAAACAGGTGTTACCATACTGAGACTTTAAATCGGATCAGTCTTGCTGTCAACTAAATAGCGTATTTTTTTCATTAAAACATCCTTACCGTCGGTAAAAAGCTCCTGAAGTAGTCCCAATGCGAGATCCACACACACCACTGAACTTAGGAGGAATGCAAAGGCTGGTCACGAATAATGTGTCTCCACGCATTGGTAATTCGCGCTGCAGTCGCACTTGACATTCTCATCCCAACCCAAGGCATGATCTGCTGCGGTTCTATATGCTCTCTTAGTGTCTTCTAATGTGAATTTATATTTCATAGACATGTTGGAAATGTATCACACTCTTGGACACATTACCAGAGATTTTTTTTGAATTTTCGACAATCCATTTTCTCTGTTCTGCTGTAAATTCCAGTCTTCGTAAACATATCGCTTCGCTCCCACTAGAGCGTAGTATTTAGCTTCGCAGTGGTTCAGCTTCGGCGTTATCCTTCACAGGAGGCGCAGTTCATAATTGAACGCGATAATTCTTGGCTAGGATTAGCGCTCCTCTGATAATAATAACTCTTTAGGCCTAATTCCCATCCTAAGATCATCAATTGACTAACCTCTCTTGCTGGAGCTTCAGGCGGAACCATCAAATTTAAAGACTGTCCCTGATCAATATATTTCTGCCTTTGAGATGCTTGAATTACAATTTCTTTTTGTGAAATCTCACCAAAGGTTTTAAAAACATCCTTCTCGTCTTGTGTCATAAAGCTTAAGTGTTGAACAGAGCCGCCATGAGTTAAAATGGACCGCCAAGTTTCGTCGTTATCCATTCCTTTCAACTCTAAAAACTCCTTTAAATGCGGATTCCGGTAAGTAAATTTCCCTTTAGCTAAACCCTTTACAAAGTAATTTGAATTAAGAGGCTCGATAGATGGAGAGATCTGACCAAGAATAAACGAACTACTTGTAGTAGGGGCTATTGCAAGCGTGGTTGTATTGCGTCTACCATACCCTTTCAAGTGTGCTGGTTCTCCGAGTCTGAACCCAAGGGATTCAGTCGCCTCGTCAGATGATTTCTTTATTGTTTTAAAGATTTCATTGTTCAGTATTTTGGCTTCTAAACTTTCAAAACTTAACATTTTGCTCTGTAGTAATGAGTGCCAACCCAAAACACCCATACCGAGCGCACGGTGACGTTTCGCAAAATCGTGAGAAGGTTCCATGAAGGGAATGTTTTCAGTTTTCTGGATATACTCCTCCATCACGGCGTCAAGAAAATAGACGAGCGTTTCAACAGCGTCTGTTTTCACGATCTCATCCCAATGTAGAAGATTAAGAGATGATAAACAACAAACAAAAGATTCATCGGCTGTTGAAGGAAGCATAATTTCTGAGCAGTTTGATGTAACGATTCCATTACAAACCCAGAGATGCTCATCGCTATCGACTTTAACGCAGTAGACATTTTCATTTGGAATTTGACGGATTGACTTCACCTTGTGAAACTTTTTTGAGTTGTCTCTATAATTTCTAGTTAAGTTAACGCCTTTCCTGCTTAAAAATCCAGTGTTATCATTAAAAATGATTCCGTCATTTTTACTTCCAGTCACCAATCTGTAAATATTCTTGGTGTTATATAATTTTTCACCGCCCTTTCCGTCAGGAAGAAGTGTTTTTCCGGCTTTTCTCATTAAACTCAATGATGAGTTAATTCCTAAATTAGTCAACAAAATTTGTAACTCCTTCAAAAAGGATTTGTTAATGTTTGCAATGCTTAAGTAAAGTGGTTCTCCCGCACTATTACTTAATCTCGCCGTCCCATCGGAATAATAAAGACCTCTAACATATTGCCATTGGGTAGCTTCATTTGCCGACCAAATCCAGTCAGGAATGTATCCTTTTTCAAAATTCAAAGCTTTCTTACATGCTTTTCCGCCGAGTCTTTTTTTCTTAACAGTGCTATGTGCTGTGTTACAATTAACAAAGTTTGGCTTGTCATATTTTGGGCCAAATTTACCAATTTGAGTGTCATATTTTTCACAAACATAATCATGAGACTCTTTAATTTCGTCAAGTAGATCAAAATCATTTTCCCAAACATCAAAGTAAATCATATCTTTATGTTGCGTTCCATCAGCCTGATACATTCCAAGTAAAAATGCTTCTTTCTGCATATTATTCTTACCGAACAAACCTCTCTTATTCTGAAATTCTACTTTACTACCAATCTTGAGATCTTTAGCCTCAACCATACCATCTTTGGTTGAGATTTTATGGTATGGAGTAATTTTATGAGTCATTCCGTTCTCTAACTCAATCTTAATAACTTCAGCGTTTTCCTCAATAAGAGTCATAGGAGAAGATTTGACAGTCTTTTGGTTATCAAACAAAGTAAGTTCGCCACCTTCTTCATAAAGCTCTTTAACAGTCAGTAAACCTCTATCAGAGACTACCCTCTGATCTCCGGTTACACAGAGATTTGACGCATGGATCGTTTTGTTTTGATCCCTATAATGTTTTGGTGCTTGATTATTGGCATTATCCTTAAACATAATATATGGATAGCCCGTCTCAAAACGCTTTTTAATAATCTGTCCCCATAAAGATCTTTTCTCTGGATCACCGTCAATCATCGATTGCATCCATTCGTCTGTGATTGTTACTCCAAACGACATCTCCTGAATGGCATTTCCTTCTTTTCGGATGCGAAGGAATTCTTGGATATCGCTATGATCGATAGGGAGATAGGCCGCAAAACTACCGCGCCTCACATTACTCTGTGAAACAACGGATGTTACCGTATCAAAAAGCTCCATGAAATGAACAGGACCAGATGATGAACCTCCAGCTGAAATACTTTCCCCCCTACCTCTAAGGTCTCCAAAATAAGCTGATGTCCCAGAACCATGCTTTGTTTGCATTCCCACTTCGCACTGCTTCTCTAAAATTGACTCCATTGTATCAGCAATATAAACACCGTTACATGAGATAGGCAATCCCCTTTCTCTTCCAAAGTTAGCCCACACGGGGCTCGAAAGAGAATAAAAACCCCTCGCCATATACCCTTCGAATTTCTCAGCAAACCCATCAATATTAAGATGTCTTTCGGCGGCTTGGGCAATATCCCATACTCTTTGTGTCGCAGTTTCTCCCTCCTCCAAGTAACCAGATTTTAGGAATTGGATAGACTCTTTATTAAGCCAGTAATATTTTTTCATATTTTAAAATAAGTCTTCAGCATTAAAGGTCTGAGAATTCTTTGAGTATTCAACAGGCCGCGAGTGAAAAAAATCTGTGGCGTTATTGCCAAGTAGTTCTTCGTCGAACCATATTGTATCCCTAAGTAGGTCTTTGTCAATTCTAAAAGCTGATTCAAAGCCGATTTTATCTAGTGAATCATTAATTCTATTTTTAATGAACTCCTTAAGGATGTCCTTATTGAGTCCCGATTTATTAAAGTCGCCAACCATCCAATCAACAATCTTCGACTCAGCCATAAAAGCCTCTTGCGCTTCATGAATAATGCGCTCTTCCAGTTCTTCGTCAAACAGCTCTGGATGCTCGTCGCGGATTACATTGATTAGCTTCATGCCGACAAGAGCGTGAATAGCTTCCTCGTTACGGGTGTAATTAACCTGTTGCCCAGTATCTTTTAAGACGTTCCTGTAGCGGTTGAACCAGTTTACGATATAGAACTGAGAAAACAGGGATACATTCTCAACGAAAAGAGTAAACAAAATAAGAGCATAGACATACTGCTTTTTCGAATCTTTGTAAAAGCGATGGGTATATTTACGTAGATACTTTACGCGACCGTCAATAAAGTCAAGCTTGAGGTTGTCTTCGAAGACTGACTCAAGCCCCAGAACTTTCAGCAGTCTCTCGTAAGCGTTATTATGGATTACCTCGACGTTCGCCATTACATAGCCTAAGTCAGACAATGATGGGTGAGGTAAGTTGTCGCCTAATTTAGCCCAAAATTTCTTTACCGCGACTTCAATCTGCCCAATCGCAGAAAGAGTTCTAATGATCATCTCTCTTTCGTCGTCATTTAGATTAACGTTAAAATCTTGAATGTCGCTACTAAAGCTGAACTCTTTATCCGTCCAGAAACCGTTGTGCATAGCTTCGATAAAATCTTGCGCCCAAGGGTAGTGATCCGGCTTTCTTGAAATCTGTTCTTTGAAAATCATATTGGATAGTAATTACACCTTACTCGGAATTGTTTCTTCGGTCGAGCGAAAATATAATAAAATTTTAGGCTTGACACGAAAAGCAACGAGAATATAATAAACGAGAACGAAGAAAGAAAGCGTGAGGAACGTTGCCCCTTTCAGCAATCGTTGATAGTTTACAATAGCCCTTACTGTAAAAGATAACGGTTTTAAATCCATTTTAAATGTTATCGTCATTTCGCAGAAATTACGATATAGCGACAAAAGAAAGCGCCAAGACCACTAGGATACGATATCCGAAATAGTAGACGCTCTTAGAACGTCTGCGACATCACTAACGTAGGTTAAAAAATAAACGCTTAAATCTCGTTGCTTATTGACATTTTCTGCAAAAATGACAAAAATATAACATGGAAGATCAAGAATTGATTCACAAAGTTAAACAGGAGGCGGATGACGATTCCCTGTTAGAGTTAATCGATAGGCATTCAGGCGTTTATCTCACGATGGTAGACCGATACCTATCTGGAGCCTCTAATTCAAGCGAACGAAATGATTTTATTGAAAATAAGCTCCTTGCTATTTACAATACCGTGTTACAGTTCGACCCGAGTAGAAATGCTAAGTTCCCGACTTATTTAGCTAACTCTACAAGATGGAGCTGTCTAAATTCGCTAACCCGCAAAAAGAAGGTGAAGGAATCTAGCCTCGATGAAATAAACAAAGGAAGAGAACCAAGGACCGACGATCTCTTCGTTGGTATTGAAGAAGATGAGGCTCTTTTTTTGTTTAAAGATTTTGTAGAGAACAGTTGCGATAAGAAAACGAAAAAGATCATTGACATGCGTTACAACGAATGCTTTAATAGGTCAACGCCTTGGGTGAGGATAGCTGCGGAAGTAGGTATGAGCATCCAAGGGGTAATCAACATCCATAATCGGTGTATTGCCGATTTTAAGAAAAACAAAAAATATGTATAACACAATTACAGCAGTAGCGTATCTGGTGCGCGATCCAGAAATTCGGACCACAACCGGAGGTAAAAAAGTAGTTTCACTACGAGTCGGCATTTCGCCGTCACGGGCGAAGACAAAATGCTTTATCGATGTGGAGTATTGGGATAAGACAGCGGAAATCGCTGCCGAGTATCTAAATAAAGGACGGGAGTTCCTATTCACGGGGGAACTCTCAATGGACTCATGGGAAAAAGATGGTGAGAAGAAAACTAAGTATTTTATCCGAGGACGGGAACTTCAGTTCTTGAATAGCGGGAAAAAGGATGATGATAAAGACGCGCCAGACGGCGGAGGTGGAGAACCTGCCTCCTCAGGCGGCGCGGCAACCAATTCTGATGCTGACGATATTCCTTTTTAAATGAAAATTTTACTAGAAGCGCCATTTAACTCACTTAGCCTTGGGAATGTTAGCTACAATTTCTTCCGCGAGCTAATGAAGAAAGGGCATGATGTAGCTATTTGGCCTTCTGGTAAGGTCGATATTGCAGCTTTCAATCCTCCTGAAGAACTCAAACAGCAGATTCAGCACGGAATCAATGAACGTTACGCTTTTTTAAACAGTGATATTCCTGCAATTAAAGTTTGGCATTTAAACGGTGCGGAAAACAGAAAAAACGAAAAGCAATTTCTATACACTTTCTATGAATGCAATCAACCTACGAAGGTAGAGCAGACTCTTAGTGACGCGCAAACTCAAACTTTTTTCAGCTCTAGTTGTGCTGCGGGTATGTTTGGCGGTTTATTTATTCCATTAGGTTTCGATAGCGATTTCCATGTCACCCCTGAAAAACATTTAGAGGGTGTGGTTCACTTCGGGCTTATGGGTAAATTTGAACATAGAAAACATACGTCTAAAATCATTAAGACTTGGCTGAAGAAATACGGGAATAACCCTAAGTATCAATTATCCTGCTTGATACATAACCCATTTTACAAAGCGGATCAAATGCGGGCTCAAATTACCGCGATTTTGGGCGGTGAGCATTATTCGAACATCAACTTTCTTCCATTCTTGGAAACAAACGAAGAGGTTAATGAGTTCTTAAATGCAGTTGATATCGATCTTACTGGTTTGTCTGGGGCTGAAGGTTGGAATTTGCCGTCTTTTAACGCTACCTGCCTTGGGAAATGGAGCGTCGTCTTGAATAAAACTTCACATATTGACTGGGCAACTTGTGAAAATTCTATCCTCGTTCCTTCGTCAGGCGAGGTGAGCGCTTACGATGAAATTTTCTTCAAAAAGGGCTCAATGTTTAACCAAGGAACATTTTATGATTGGGATGAAGATACAGTAATTTCCGCAATGGAATTGGCTGAAAAAAAAGTTGGACACATCAACCAAGATGGATTAATACTAGGAAAGGAAATGACATACTCAAATACAGTAGACCAGATACTTAAGTATCTCTAAACATTTTGAATTGTTATCCAATTTTATTACGAACGACTATGCATATCCATGAATTTGAAAGCCACGAACTAAGGAGAATCATATTTGGTAAAGATGCGTTCCGTAAATGCCCAGCGTGTGACAATGAAGGACGGTTGTATTGGGACGAAAACTGATGTCCAGCACGACCGCCTCCATTGCCAGAATGGGGCGACAACTACGATAGCGCGGATTGTGAGCAATGTAATGGTCTTGGCTATAATCTTTTCCCTGCGAACGTCTGTGAGCAGGCATCGCGGAGCGATTGACCTGCCTCCCATTGTTCTCTTTCTGAATTATTTTAACCTTTTATGCGATTGATTATTGACAACGGGAATCAAATAGGCGAAGCTACGCACATGACTGAGACAACAACATACACAAAGGGGCAGGAAATCAAAAATGGAAACGGCAAGTCCGTCGTAGTGGTTCGCCCTACGGAATTCGGTGCTATCGTGAAAAACGGTGGCGAAGTCTGGGCCGGGACTTGGGCGATGACCTTTAACCAACTTCAAAAATGGGAAAGTTAAGGGGCGGCAAGCGCAAGGGAGTGTGGTGGTGATCTTTACAGCGAGCGTCCAAGGTGACTCGCGACCGTCCGAAAATCAAGCGTCTTCGCTGCCGGAAACGCCCGACACAACCACGAACTCCAGCAGCGGTGAAGCGTCGAGTCCACCGTCTTGTTAGGGCTTCTTCGTTTTAACCTTAAACTTTTCAATAGCCCGATCAACTTTCTCAGTAGAATCAGCAATGTAAACAATAGTCCAAAGAGGCTTCCCACTCATCATATTTTCACATGAATTCGTGAGAGCATCACGTAAAGTAGTTACGTGAAACAAATCAGAATCCTTATTATATTCAGCAACCCAAAAATTATCAAAATCAGTCATGAAAGTATTAGAAAAACAAATCCTAGTAGTAAAAGAAGAAGAATACGAATCAACCTTCACAGAGAGGTGTAGGTATCCCACCGTCCTTGTCGAGCAAAAAAATGGACATCTAGCCTTAGATAAGGCTCGCCATCTATTTTCTCGCCCTAACGACCAAGCTCTGTCATCAGAGCGAAGGGGAGATTGAACAGCAGCGACTTGTTATGGAAATTTTGATGCGCCAGCTAAAGAGCCTAATCAGCACCCCACTTGTGAGGGGAGATCAACGCGGCGGGAACTCACCCGACGAACCGTGGGCCTGTGATGGGCAGACGAACCGCGACAAGCAGCGACACAAGGCATCAATTCCATTCCATAACGCCTAGCTCTAGCACCGCGCTCTCGGCGCGGGCCGCAACACAATAAATCTATGAATCAGAAATCAGAAACGAAATCAAAGCGGGGCGCGGTTGACCAGCTACGACTTGTTCGGTGCTTCGTGTGCCGATCAAATGACACGCGCACACGTGAGGTATGGGAAGGGGACGAGAAGATCCAGAAGCACGGAATCTGGATTGAGTGCGAACAATGTGAAAGCCGTGGCCCGCGATGTGGAACAATGGAGGATGCGGTCGAAGAGTGGAACTCGACAACGGGTATCCATCGAGCCGCTACATCATTCCTAGCAGCCTCAACACTCCTCAATATCTCGCCACACGATTGGCCTACGCAACGATATTATCAGCGACGAAAGCGCGAGTTACAATCGGAGTTGGAATCAGTCACGGCTGATGGATGGTGCGAAAACGCCGAACATCCTATCTGATAAAGGGGGCGAAAACGCCGAACATCCTATCCGCTCCGCCGGGAAATCCCGCCGACATACTGGCGATGAGAGTAACGGCGGAGCTTCTTCACCGAACAGGGAAAATGATCAGCCGCCCTGCTAGGGGCCTGCTGTATCGAACTGTTCTAAATTTTAAAACGTTTAAATTATGCCGCAGAAGAAAATTAATAAGAAAAACATCCTAATCAGACTGGTCGATATACCTCCTCTCGGTAAGAGGATTTTTTATGCTAGGGAAATGAAACTCTTGAACACCTTATGCGAGCGTTATTCTTTGGAATTTATGGAGATCGTTGACTTCGGTAAGAAATTTGACTCACTGGCTTACTTGGTTAGTTATAAATTAAAACGCGCTTTGGATGTAAAGTTTAGGGCGTTCAATTATAAAGTTGACACAAACCGCTATCCAGAGTATTCTCTTGGTGAGAAGGTAGGGGAGGATGCGCCGACCTTACATAAACCAAAAAGTATTAAGGATTTTTTAGATGAGTAAAGAAGATAAACAAGATTCACAGGGGCTTTTAAAGGGATTTTTGAAAGCGAACAAAAGCGATCACTTTAATTTTGAGGAGGATATAGACTACAAGGTTTCCAGCGGATCTTTACAGTTTGACCTTCAGCTAGGAGGTGGTTTTGGGCCGGGACTTCATAGGTTTGTGGGTATGAACGAAGGAGGTAAGACTTCAGCAGGATTAGAGGTGATGAAAAACTTCCTGAAGATGCCAAAAGCAAAAGGTATCTACATTAAGGCGGAAGGTAGGTTGTCCCCAGAAATGCGGGCTAGGTCTGGTATTAATTTTGTTTTTAACGCTGATGACTGGGTAGATGGAACGTGTTTCGTATTTGAATCAAACATTTATGAGACAGTCGTCGACCTTTTGAGGCAGTTGATTACAAGCAATGAAGAGAAAATCAAATACAACTGCTTGCTGGATTCTGTCGATGGGTTGATCCTAAAAAATGACGCAGATAAAAGCTTCGATGATTGCGCTAAAATCGCAGGAGGGGCGGTTGTCGCTGCGACGTTCATGAAAAAGATGTCAATCGCACTTGCTAAGCGCGGACACATGGCTATCTTCATCTCGCAGGTCAGAGCGGATATTAAACTCGATCCATACAGCAAGGCTCCGATACGCCAAACTACAGCCACGGGAGGCAACGCTTTACTACACTTCGCCAACTGGATTGTTGAATTTGAGCCCCGATACAAAGGGGATATTATCCTGCAAAATCCCTCACTTAAAAAGATGGACCCCCAAAAGAATCCTCCTATCGGCCATTTCGCTAAGGTGACAATCAAAAAGTCTCCTAACGAAAAAACCAACATGACGATTTCATATCCAATCAGATACGGAAGAACTGGCGGCAAATCAATCTGGATTGAAAAAGAAATTGTAGATCTTCTACATGCTTGGGAATTCATCAGCAGGAAAAAGAATAGCGCTTGGATTGAATTCACAGAAGAGTTTTCAGAAATCTTAGAAGGCATAAATCTTGGCGACGACTTTTCTCTCCCCGAGAAAATCCAAGGAGAAAACAATCTTTTCAAATTCGTGGAAGATAATCCAAAATTAAGTAACTTCTTGATAAGTTACTTCAATCAGGCCATTCTGGAATTATCGTGAAATTCTATGATGCATTTGGAAAAGAGCGCAATCTTAAAAATCCCAAGAAGTATCTAATTGATTGGGAGGCTGGCAGTCGCAGCAAGTTCCAAAAGAGAATTAAAGATTTTCTTTACGATTACTGGCAGCACGATATAGTCTTTGAGGAGTTCCGTATAGTAGGAACCCGCATGTCGTTAGACTTTTACAATGCAAACAAAAAAATAGCAATTGAAGTGCAAGGCGCTCAACACTTGAGATTCGTCAAACACTTCCATAAAAACAGATTGAAATACCTACAACAAATTAAAAGAGACCAAAAAAAGATGGATTTCTGCGAATGCAATAGTATAGAATTCGTTGAGATATATCCCAAAGACGTTATTACGGCGTCTTTTTTCGAAGACCAAGAAATTTATTTATGAAAGAAGAACCATTTTCAATTCCAGATACATTAGTATCAAAGATATACGACCTATCCGGTGGGTCTGATAAATACAAAGGAGTTATCCTAGCTGTGACATCCGAAGATGGTAGTCCATTAATTTATTCAAGATTTGACTCCGCGATCATGGAGCTTGGATTGACTAAGGCTTTAGAGGGTTGGATTAAGAGGACTGATGACATGGAGGGTATTACAGATGATCTATAATTACGAATTAGAAAAACAACTATTGGCAGGATTGATCAAAGATCCCTCAAGCTTCATTGAGGTTAGTGATTTTATCGATACTAAGGATTTCTATTCAGAGAATAGCTCCTTGCATTCGACAATCTTTCGGGTGATTCAACAAGCTATTTCATCTGGTGACGAAGTAGATGAAGTAATCATTGCACAGCGCGTTAATGACGTAGGCTTGACTTTTGAGGACAACTTGAATCCAGCAGACTACATCAAGTCTTTGGCCATGCGTAAAGTGCCACAGGGCAATGTAGTCAAAACAGCGAAGGAACTTAAAAAGTATTCAATCAGGCGCGAGATCATTAATTCGTCTAGCAACATCATCAACAAGATGAAAGCTATGCCTCCAGAGGCTACTTACAGGCAAATTGTTGAGTCTGCTGACAATGCCTACAATGCTCAGATCAACCTTTATGAAATCGGAAATGATTCTCCTGTAAACATTTACGAAGAGATGGAGAGTATGGTTGAGGATAGGGGAGCTAATCCTATTACTGAATTTGGCATGATGGGGCCGCATAAGAAGATCAATGAGATCTATGGGTCGCTACTGAGGCCGGGAAACATGACTGTGATTGTCGCTCGATCAGGAGTAGGGAAAATGTCTACTTTATCCACTAAAGTTTTGACTCCAAATGGATTCACTGAGATGAGGAATATTTACAAAGGATCTAAGGTGACATGCCCTGACGGATCAACATCTACAGTAACGAACATCTTCGATCATAAACAAAAGGATATTTACCGTGTTCACCTTAATGATGGTCGATACACAGATTGTGGTCTTGAGCATCTTTGGAAGATTTGGGGCAGAGACAATAAAGGCGTCTATAATTGGCAAATTGTAGATACCGCCGAAATTATTTCTCATTTAAAATGCCCAACCAAAAGAGTCTCTCTTCCTTTGATTGAAGAAGTTGGAGTTGAACAGGATTTACCCCTTGATCCGTATTGTGTTGGTGCATTTATTGGTGATGGATGCTTATCTAACGGTCCAATTATTGAGTCAGCAGACGAAGAAGTTATCAACAGGATGAAATTAGCTTTAGATTCTGAAGTTAGCATTAAAAATGATTTAAGGGGATCTAAATCAAAAGCTTATAGATTTTTAAGGAAAAGCGAAGGGTATAACGGAAGAGAGAATTTTGTTTCACTTAAATTAAAAGAAATTGGCTTATATGGTAAAAGATCATGGGAAAAGCATATTCCAGAAATTTATCTAAACGCTTCCTTTGATCAAAAAATTGCGTTAATCCAAGGAATGATGGATACAGATGGGACATTGAACAAGGCAAAAGGTAGGGATGGAGAGCGGTCATTTTACGGAGCCTTATCCTATTCAACATGTTCAGAACAATTAGCAAAAGATTTTCAGAAGCTTATTTGGAGTATTGGTGGCATTGCTAAAATAAAAACCAAGGAGACATTCTATAAAAAAGATGGAGTAAGGATTAACTGTCGTCTTTCTTACAGGATCAATATTCGCTTTAGGAACCCAAAGCAGTTGTTTTACGTAAGTAGAAAAAGGGACAAAGCCCCTGACTCTGATCAATATCAGTATTCAGATTTAAAAGTCCGCGTTGACAGGGTTGAAAAACTCCCCCAAAAAGAAGATTGTCGCTGTATTGAGATCGACCACCCAGATCATCTTTATGTTGTTGACGATTACATTGTCACCCATAACACTTCCCTGTGTATGGATTACACCACAAAAGTAAGCCTTCAGTATGATGTGCCAGTTCTGCATTTTGACAACGGCGAGATGAGTAAGGAAGAGTTAATCATGAGGCAATGCTCTTCTCTTTCAGGTGTCCCCATGCACTTGCTTGAGAGCGGTAATTGGCGCAAGGCTGGGCAGGACGTGGTAGATAAAGTGCGTTCTGTATGGGAAAAGATCAAAAAACTCCGGTTTTACTATTTTAATGTCGGAGGTATGGATGTAGACTCTATGATCAACGCCCTGAAACGATTCTATTTATCTCAGGTTGGTCGCGGCAATAAGATGATTTTCTCTTTCGATTACATCAAGACCACTAGCGAATCCCAAGGAAACAAAAATGAATGGCAGATTGTGGGTGAGATGGTTGATAAGTTTAAACGGTGTATCCAAAAAGAGATCCTATGGGAAGGCGAGCCTATTATTCCAATGATCACTTCTGTCCAATCCAACCGTAGCGGAATCACCAATAACAGAAACTCCCAAAACATCATTGACGATGAAAGCGTCGTTTCGCTATCAGATAGGATCACTCAGTTCTGCTCTCATATGTTTATTCTTCGCAATAAAACCACTGATGAGATTGAATCCGAGGGTCGCAGGTTTGGAACACACAAGCTAATCAACGTGAAATCCCGTCACCTTGGCAGGGATATCGCAGGAGCAATTGAGCCTGTTCAGATGGGCGATACATTAAGAAGGAACTTTATTAACCTTGATTTCAACAACTTCAGCATTACGGAGCGCGGAGACCTCCGAGATATCGTAAGAGTCGCTAATGGAGATGAAGATTTAACGCAAGAGGACAATGACGACAGAAACATCCCCGATTTCAATCAGCTCTGAAGATTATCAGCAGATTCTTGAGTCTATAGGTTACAACCTATTGGACTTTGGGGATCACTGGAGAACCAAGGCTCTTTACAGGAGCGGCGATAATACTACGGCGGTTAAAATCTACAAGAATACCGGAGTATGGATGGACTTCATTGAAAACAGAGGGTGTAAACCATTTGAATCTCTTCTACACTTGTCTGTCAAAGATAACGAGAAAGTAAACTCTCTATTGAAGGGAGTCAAAAACAAGAACTCTACGCCTTACATAAAAAAAGAAAAAATTGAGATGGAAAAAGTTTACCACGAAAAATGTTTAGAGAAGTTGTTTCCAAATTACAATTTCTACAACCAAAGGAAAATCAGTAACAGCACACAGGCCGCATTTCAAGTTGGGTTGGCTGGGATAGGTAAAATGTATCGCAGGTTGGTTTTCCCGATTTACAATGAAAATGGTCAGATCGTTGGTTTTTCAGGAAGAAAGATCGACGAGGATAACGACTACCCAAAGTGGAAGCAAGTCGGCAAGAAGAATAATTGGGTGTATCCAGCTAATATTCCGAATCACGATTGTAATGACGAGATAGAGCTAAAGAAAGAGGTTATCCTCGTAGAGAGTATTGGCGACGCTTTAGCCCTTTATGAAAATGGAGTTAAGAACGTTCTTGTAATTTTCGGGCTTAACGCAAGCTCCGCGATCACAAATTATCTTTCCAGCAAAATCCTTGATAGAA
>ERZ887942.523-NODE-523-length-31197-cov-18.556708_pt1 | contig 31197 bp, 27 predicted proteins | sample MGYA00521099_ERZ887942 | MGnify/ENA primary metagenome ERZ887942 (study PRJEB32303, sample SAMEA104408605) | aquatic metagenome | biome: Brackish water; feature: Pelagic; material: water | place: Baltic Sea | collected 2014-06-07T06:48:00 | depth 16,251 m ...
AATGGCGGACAGGGTGGGATTCGAACCCACGGTACGCTCACACGCACACACGCTTTCCAAGCGTGCTCATTCGACCACTCTGACACCTGTCCGGTTTAGAAATCGCCTGTTTGGTCGAGGCGCGCGGAAGCTATCCCGATGTTTCAATACTGGCAACACTGAAATTGCAATTATTACCCGCATCCGTGCTTTTCATTTTTCGGGAACCAGTTAGGACAGCTGCTTACAATATTCGCTTTGCCGAACGATGGAGATTCAGGAACGTTATGAAATCCGCCGAAAGCTCGGCCAAGGAGGTGTCGGTGCTGTCTACGAGGGCTACGATCACCAACTTAGAAGAAGAGTCGCGGTTAAGCGCTTGCTTGATAACGACGACTCCCGTTCGGAAGAAGCTGTGGCAGAGCTCTTGAAGGAGTGTCATTCGCTCTCGGCTCTCAATTCTCCCAATATCGTTCGCCTTTTCGATTTCGGCGAAGACAGTGACGGGCCCTTCGTCGTCATGGAATTACTCGAGGGACACACTCTTGAGAATCTCATTGAAAGAGCACCGTTCACCGAAGCCGACTTTATGGTATTGGCTGAGCAGTCGCTTGAAGGTCTCCTCGCTGCCCACGATGCCCACCTCCTCCATCGGGACCTGAAGCCGTGTAATTTCATGGTCACCTGGCTGCCCAGCGGACGGATGCAGCTCAAAATTCTCGACTTCGGTCTCGCCAAATTTTCGGTTGAACCCACAAAGCAAACAATTGCCCACGGAAATTCGCTTTTCGGGTCCATCTATTTCATGGCTCCCGAACAGTTTGAGCAGCTTCCTTTGGATGGCCGGACTGATCTCTACGCGCTTGGCGCGGTTTTCTACTATGCTCTTACCGGGATTTACCCTTTCAACGGAGAGTCAGTTGCCCAAGTCATGGCCTCCCACCTGTCCGGGCATTACAAAGACCTTCGAGAGTATCGGCCCGACCTCAATCCCGAACTCTCCAAGTGGGTGATGTCGTTGATGTGTCGCAAGCCCGAGCACCGCATCGATTCCTGTGCAACCGCGCTCGCTCAATTCATGGGAATTCAAAGGGGAACCTTTTCTCCCCAGGAGCCTGTGCGGGTCTCCCTATCGTCATCGCAACCGGCGACACGGAATCCCGAACCCCGGAATGAAAACCAAATTCCCGCTCAGACTGCCACCGTGAGTTTGCGGCTTCCGGGTGCCGAAAGAAACACCGGCCCCATCCGTTTGAATACCGGAAAGGTCATGCTTAACACAGGATCAGTCCAGCTTAGTCCGCACCCGCCGTCATCCATTGCGGTTGTCAGTGTTCCCGCAAGTATCCCTTACCCGCCTGGAGTCTCCCCGCCTCCTGCCGAGCCTCAACAAAGGAAGTCAAAATCCGCACTCTACGCCTCAATCACCGGTGTTTGTCTGGTGGTTCTTCTCGCCGTTTTCTTTTTAATGCAGGACCATGGGACCATTTCGCCTGAAAATTCTTCGGCTGGCGACGATGGAGAAACCAATTTCCCTCCTTTACAGGGTGATGCGCTCATCAAAGATCTTGCTCTCCCCGAAGACGTGGTGACCTTGCTCGAAAGGCGTGACACCAACAAAGACAATCAATTGTCGGAAGATGAATTTGCGCTGGCGCCGCTCAAGAAAAAGGAAAAGCTCCTGCGGAGTTATTTTTCCCTCCTCGATTTGGATGGAAACGATTTCCTCTCGATCACTGAACTTGATCAGGCTTATCTTCCGCAGGAATAACCATATCTGAACCCAACATATCCAAAACGGTTCTGAAGCGGTTCAAATTTGAGTCATCAGCCACGCAAAGATCTTCGTGGCATTTGAGAATATGGCCCTCCTTATCGGTCTCGTCCTCGATCTCAATCTTGGTCAGGTGGCTGCGAGCCTCTTCCATTCTTCCGACCCACGAACCTTTGTTCGGATTGATGTCGACAATATGATGGAGTCCCAACTCCTGTAACGAAGCCAGATTTTTTTCCGAAGCTCCGACCACGACCAAACTGGCTTTGCCATTCTTTTGAAATTCCATCCCAAGTCCGGCGATCATTCCCATGAAAGTGGAATCCATGCCGGCGCATGCCTCAAGATCGATCGCAAAACTCGTCTGACCTTCCCCAACCGAGGCTTCAACGAAGTTCTTAACGATGGGACTTTCAATAAAGGTCCCCCGTCCTTCCGGCCTGATCCAAATGTGTGATTCGAATGGCTTGGTGAGAATTTGAGAGGGTGATTTCACAACGACCTGGAAGAGACCATACGCCATCCGCGACTCAGGTCAACGAAAGGCATAGATTCTGACCAGCAACAAACAAGATAAGATGCAGGGCAGAGAGCCCGAGCAGTTTTGAAGAGACTCCGTCAGGCTTCATGAGGCGAAACTCGGCGGCTAGAAAAATCGCGGCCAGCGCCAGGCTCACCCAAAACCAACAGAGCGAATTTCCATAGACGAAAACCAGAAGGGCCGGGAGGACGGTCATCCCGTAAATAAGAAATGCCAAAGGACGTCTCCCCCATCTCACCGCCAGAGTCAGTTTGTTGGCGGCACGATCCTCGTCCAGATCACGGTAGTTGTTCACCGCAATCAAAACCGCTGAAAGCAGGCCAATCTGTAATCCCAGGATCCATCCCTGCCAGGGCCAAACACCGGTTTGAATAAAAATCGTTCCCATCACGGCAACGAGCCCAAAAAAGAGAATGACAAACACTTCTCCAAGCCCGCGATAAGCCAGCGGAAAAGGCCCTCCGGTGTATCCATAACTGAGATAAAGTGAAGGAATCCCAATCGCCAGGATGGCCCACCCTCTGACGTGATAGAGGAGAAAGCCGCAAACAACTGCTTGCAGCAACATGAAGACAGCACCCGCATAAACAGCCCGGGGGCTTAAAAGACCTCCTGCCGTCGCTCGTTGGGGACCGAGCCGGGCTGACGTATCAGCCCCCTTTCTGGCATCGATGACGTCATTAAAAAAGTTGGTCGCAATTTGAATAAAGACGGCCCCCAGAACTGTCACCACAGCCAATCGAACATCAAAATTTCCGGTAAGATGCCACGCCATGAAACAGCCCGACCAAACCGGGACCACGGCGGCCGGGAGAGTCTTGGGGCGGGAAGCAAGCACCCACGCTTTCCAAACCGGTATCATCTCTCGAGTCTATGGCACCCGGGGGAACTTTGAAAAGTCAGGTTTCCGTTTTTCGATAAATGCTTGTTTACCCTCTTTGGCCTCTTCGCTCATGTAATACAGCAATGTCGCATTTCCAGCGAGATCGAGCAGACCCATTTGGCCGTCACAATCTGCATTGAGAGCCGACTTGAGACATCGAAGGGCCAACGGAGAGTGCTCCAACATCTCACGGCACCATTTCACGGTTTCAGTTTCCAACTCTGCGTATGGTACCACGGTATTGACCAAACCCATCTCGAGAGCCTGAGCCGCGTCATACTGGCGACAAAGATACCAAATTTCACGCGCCTTTTTCTGCCCCACAATTCGAGCAAGATAACTGGAGCCCAGCCCCCCATCGAACGATCCCACTTTCGGACCAGTCTGCCCGAAGCGGGCATTGTCGGCCGCAATTGTCAAATCGCAGACAATATGGAGAACATGTCCTCCTCCGATGGCATATCCGGCCACCATCGCCACAACAGGCTTTGGCAATCCCCGGATCTTCTTTTGCAGATCGAGCACATTGAGACGGGGAACGCCATCTTCACCGAGATACCCCGCATGGCCGCGGACCTTCTGGTCTCCTCCGGAGCAGAAGGCTTTTTCACCTTCTCCCGTCAAAATGATCACTCCAACCTTCTCGTCCTGATGAGCCATTTCAAAGGCTGACAAAAGCTCTTTCACAGTCAGAGGACGAAAGGCATTCCGAACCTCGGGGCGATTGATGGTGATTTTAGCAATCGCGCCATCCTCGCTCTTTTCATAGCGAATGTCTTCGTAGTCAGCGGCTGATTTCCACATCTCCGAGTCTCACGCCGCAACCACCGGGAAGCAACGCCTCATTCAAGTTTATCACCACATTTACGACAGAAATTGGCATCAGGAAGATGACCGTGAACTCCGCATCCGGGGCAAGCATCACTCGTCGGGTCTCCCAAATGGCTTTTGAGTAACTCCGAGGTCACAATTCCAGTGGGTACGGCAATGATGGCATATCCGGTCAGCACGTAAAAAGAAGTCAGGATCTTACCAATGGTCGTGATCGCCACCATGTCACCATAACCCACGGTTGTGATGGAGACGATCGCGTAGTAAATGCTGATGGGAATATTGGTAAAATGGGTTCCCTCTTCGCCAGACTCGACCAAATACATCAGGGTCCCTGCAAGAACCGAGAAAAGGAATACTGTAAAGAAGAAGACAAATATCTTTGCCCGGCTCTCCATCAAACCACGCATGATCGTTTCACCTCCCCGAACATGACTGACCATCTTGAGAACACGGAACATCCTCAAGAGGCGAAGGATTCGAATCACCATCAGGGAATGAGCCCCGGACAAGAAGATCGCCAAATAGGTCGGGAGACAGGACAACAAATCCACAATCCCGTAAAAACTCGTGATGTATCGCAGCGGTCGACGAACCAAGGCAATCCGCAGAAGATACTCTGCCGTAAAGAGAACCGTAAATACCCATTCAATGGCCTTGAGAAGCCCACCGTGGCTCTCCCGAATGCTATCAACACTTTCGAGGGTCACCGCGAGGACACTCAGAACGATCGCCCAGAGAAGGACGACGTCAAAAGCCTTCCCCAAGGGGGTCTCGGCTTCGAAAATGATCCGCCATAGCCGTTCCTTAAGAGTTTCGGGTTCTTTTTCTTCCACGGGCGCGAGTTTAATGCTTTCACCTCTGGAGGGCCAGCAGTCTCTTATCGCTAAGAATCCCTCCTTTAACTACGTTTTTTCACCGTGAAGTTTCTTACTTTCATTCTGAGCACCGGAGTGGCGGTGGCCATCCCGACCATCGAGGAAGCCCGCCGCATCCTGGGGTCCCAAAACACAAACGAGCGGGAGGAATTCACAATGAAGATTTGGGAGACCGGGAGAAATACCCTCCCGCTTCTCAGGAAACTGGCAAGAGATGACGACCCGGAAATCTCCAACCGGGCCGGGTTCGTTCTTCGAAGACTCAGAATGGGACTCAAGCCCGGGTCGCCGGAAGATCTCCTCCTCCTTGCCGAAGCCGTTGACATGGCCAAGCCCGAAAAACGAGGACCTGTTCTTAACGATCTTTTGGAACATCCCGAGGGAGCTCCCATCGGACTCGTTTTTCTCGACAACTGGGCCTCACGTGAAGGTGAAAATCCGGAGCGGATTGCGTCCCTCACCAAATTAGTGACCGAAGCTCTTCTCGAACAGCGCAGCTATTGGAAAACCTTCTTCACGGAAGCCCTCTCCCCACGGTGCCGGGGAGCCATCATTGCCGAACTTGCCAGACAGGATCTTCCGATGAAGAGCCAGATGATCTCGGTCTTGGGAAAAACCCGGACCGGAGCAGTCTACGAAGCAGCCATGTCATCCCCTGCCGGATTGAATCAAAGCGCCCATCGAAGCCTTGCTCAAATCGCAGTTGCCCAAGGCGAAGTCCCTCTGGCCTTGCAGATCCTAAAAGATGGCCTAGAAACCGCCATTGATCCGGATCTGGCCCGGAATCTGGCCTATCTTGAAGCCGTCAGCGAAACACCGGCTTCCGCCCATGATGGCAAATGGGCCCATGAACTTGCTTTGTTTAGAGCGCGCATGAAGGCGGATTTCCCGGAGACTCTTCATCTCGCCAAAGAGATGGTGAAAAGACCTCTTTTGAAGTACGAAAGCCACCTCCTTTCGGGAGCCCTTGCGATTCCCGATCCAGCCGAAAAGAGCGCCCCTTCCGATAGTTCCACCCTCCATGCCCTTCACTCCTTCTTTGGCTCGCCTGCAGGAGAACCTGACATCGAAGCACTTGCCTCCGCCATCCTGATCGATTGGTCGACACTCGCAAGGACCCTCACGATGCTCGGCCGCCCGATTGAAGCGTCTGAAATCCTGGACTCCAATGGCCAGGCCAGCTCTGCAGTCGGTCTGCTCTGGAGGACCGGAAACCGGGATAAGGCTCTTGGAATTTCCCAACGAACACTAGATGGCATCGACGAGAACGATCAGATCAGAATGCGCCTCACCCTCGCCAAACTCTATCTTGAATCAGGCGAAAAAGAGTTTGCAGCCAAGGTATTCGAACCTCTCATCTTTCAAGGCATCCAGCGAGACGACATCCGCCGGTCAGCCCTCGCAATCGGCCTGAAAATCTTTCCAAGGGAGAAACTCCTTCCGCTGGCCAAAAACCTTCTCGCCGAGCGCCCCTTCCAACGTGCTGCCGCCATTGCGGTCTTACTCCCCTATCCGGAAAAGGTCAGCGTTTCCTGGTATGAATATTTTCGCGAGCAAAATCCCCTTCTGCCACCGTCCATCATTTTCAAAAAAGTCGAAGATTTTTTAAACGGCGATCTCACGAAGGCTCGCGAGATCATTTCCGTCTCTCTAAAGGAAAAGACTAAAAACACTCTCCTTCCAAACGATGCCCTTTACCAACACGCTCTCCACCTCCGACTCCCCGCCTCACTGGAGATCGTTGAAAAAGCGGCATGGTATCAGCTCTCGACCAGCGATCTCCTTGGGGTCATTCGAGATGAATCATGGCCTGACGAATCCAGGAAGAGAGCTCTCCAAATTGCTCTTAAGATCACTCCGACAGACATCTCACTTCGATGGTTCGACCTTCAACTCAATCAGAATGGGAGTCTCGAATCCCTTCACCTCCTGACCCTTGGGGATCCCGGCGCCGCGCTCCGTCTTGGAGCCTATACCGGGAAAAGGGAGACCCTCTCCCGATGCACCGGGGTGGCCAATCTCAAAGACAACTCCAGTCTTCGGTGCCTTTCCGTCCTCGCAAAATCCTACTTCAAGAATGGTGAGATTAAGGAGGCCGCCCGTCTTTTTCAGACCATTCTGTGTGGCGAAATCGCAGCCGGAAACCAACCTGCCTCATCCATTCAAGCAACTCTTGAAAATCTCGCCTTCCTCTATGAAGCACGCTTTCAACTCTCGACAGGGGAGGACGAAAAAAAGCTCTGGGGCCACCGATTGAAGTCGATCGGGATAAAATCAACGACCGAGTAGCCTCTTCGCCTGCCCCATACTGAGACTTCGATATTCCGACGCACTAAAAATGGTGGGAGTCCTGCCCCAACCATCACTGTTACGACCTTCGACGTAGGCGTTCGAACCGGTTCTGACAGATCGGCCTGTTTCGTTCGCAGACCCTGTTTGATAAGATCCGGTTGAGAAATCCTTCCCGGTGGACCCGGCCACGCGACTTGCCTCATTTGATTTGCGACCGCCAAACCACGATTTTTTCCCGGATTCTCCGTAGGAACCGGTTTGGTAGGAGCCAGTCGAATAGTTTTTACCACCGGCCCACGCCTTCTTTTGATAGGAGCGCTGAAGATAATCGGGGAGGTCTCCATTGGCTTTCGCGTAGGCCGATTCGGCCTGAGTGTCATACATGCTGCGCTTACCTCCGGTGATCGACCCATTGTCCCCTTTTTCGACATCTTCGTTATTGAAGGCGAAGGGATTGTTTTTTCCTTTCTTATCGATCTTGGTGACGGTCGCCCCTTGGGCCTCCGGCTCAAGGCCTGAATCTGATGAGGACGAAGAGCAAGACACGAGTCCTGAAGTCACAATCAAAAGCCAAACCAAACGCTGCATGGGATGCTTGTAAGGGTTCGAGTCCGAAAGCTCAAGGCCGCAGTTCCCCCCAATGAATCACCCAATCGAGGCAAGGCACGGGAGAAATCAAAAACCGGCCAATTTAGAGGTCCAACTTGGTCCAGGCGGCGTTGTTCAGAGACGACTCGACACACGCTCCAATAAAGGCCACGCCGGCCACCCCATCGTCAACCGTCGGGAAATCGTAACCACCCTCGGGGGGAGAATTCCCGTCGATCTTGTCGCCAATCGCACGAGCCGCAGCAAGATAGATATTGGCAAAAGCTTCGATGAATCCCTCCGGATGCGCAAATGGTGTCCGCGAATTGGCCTGCGCCGCCGCGCCAAGGTAGTCGTTTCCACGACGATAGGTTTTCCGCGGGGCGTTCGCGTATTTCACAATCAGCTCATTGGGATCTTCCTGGTGCCATTCAAGAGAGGCCTTGGTACCATAAACCCGGATGTTGAGATTATTTTCGTCCCCATTGGAGATTTGCGAGGCATAGATGATTCCTTTGACCCCTTCGGTGAAGCGAACAAGACAGTTGCCATCGTCATCCAGTTCGCGCCCGGGAATAAAGGCGGTCAGTTCAGCTGCAATTTCATCCACTTCCAGACCAGTGATATACTTGGTGAGATTATGGGCGTGCGTTCCGATGTCTCCCATGCAGTTCGATTTCCCGGCAATCTTGGGATCGGCTCGCCAATTGGAAATGGCACTGTTCCCCTCACCCTCAACATCCCCAACGGCATACCCCTGGGGATACTCGGCGACGACTTTCAACAAGCGACCCAATTCACCGGCTTCAACCATCCGCCTGGCCTCTTTGACCATTGGATAACCGGTGTAATTGTGAGTGAGGGCAAAGACGAGGCCCGAGGCCTCGACGATCTTTTTCAATTCCTTCGCCTGCTCGAGATCCACGGTGAGAGGCTTGTCGCAAATGACGTTGATGCCAGCTTCCAAAAAGCACTTTGCCACCGCAAAGTGGAGGTGATTTTGAACCACGATGGAGACAAAATCGATGCCATCCTCACGAGCGGCTTCGGCCTTGGCCATTTCTTCGTAATTTCCGTAAGCACGTTCCGGATCGATGAAAAAATCCTGTCCCGACAGCTTCGATTTTTCGGGATCGGAGGAAAATGCTCCAGCGACAAGCTCGATCTTTCCATCGAGATTCGCCGCCATGCGGTGCACCTGTCCAATGAAGGCCCCGCGGCCTCCTCCCACCATTCCCATTCTAAGTTTTCGATTCATGATCCTTTAGAGTGAAATGGCTTTACCGGAATTCGATGACTTATAAATGGCATCGATGATCGTCATCAAATGCAAAGCCTGATCGGGGGTGTTGAGTGGAGCGGCCTTGCCCTCAATGGACTCAACGAAGTTGGCTGCCGAGTCGATCCGCCCCATGTCCTCGCATTCGGGCATTTCCAAAACGGTATCGACCGATTTTCCGTCCACCTGGGTATAAAGCTCACAGGTGTCGATTGCGGTTTCATCCAGACCGTCGCTTCCAAAGAGGCGTTCGACTTTTCCTCCGGCCTTCGTTCCCTGGAATACAACCGAAACTTCCTCACGCTTGATCATCTCGGCCCAGGAAACCTGAAGGGTCAGGACCTGTCCGGTGTCAAAGGTGACAAATCCATGCGCGGCGGCCTCGACATCAGTGACGCCGTCGGCACGATCGGGAATGCCCCAGGGCCCCTTGAATCCGGGATCACCCATAAAGGTATCGAAAGTTTGCCCAAGGACATTGGTTGGCTTGGGATAGCCCATGAAGTAAAGCGCCAGGTCAATCATGTGAAGGAGGTCAATCGTGGCACCTCCGCCGGCAAGATCCTTGGTGGTGAACCAACCACCAAAGCCGGGAATACCGGTGCGGCGAATCCACTTCGATTGTGCCGAGTTGATCTTCCCGATCTCTCCGGCTTCGATGCGCTTCTTCAACTCAACAGACTCGGGGCGGGCCCGGTTGTTGAAGTTGAACATGAGCGTCTTGCCAGCGGCTTCGGATGCCTTGATCATGCCTTCAACTTCGGCGGCACTGAGCGCGGGCGGCTTTTCACAAAAGACGTGTTTCCCCGCCTCTAAACACTGCACTGCGAGTGGGGCATGAAACTTGTTCGGAACGATGATACTGATCGCATCAATCTCGTCGTTGGCGAGCATCTCCGCGACATCGGTGTAAGTCTGGGAAACCCCGTACTTCTCCGCCGCGGCGGCCGCTGCTTCTGCGCTCATGTCGCAAACAGCGACAATTTCGCCACCGGCTTTGACAAATCCGGCGTGATGATACTGGAGCATTCCTCCTGCTCCGATGACTCCAATTTTCGTGGCCATGGTATAGTTTTCTTTTACTGGTTATCGCCGTCGAAGGCTGAGTCGAACATTCCACCTTCATTACGGGGGAAGTCGAGAGACTTGGTGAAGGTGCAGCTCTCAGCCGCACCGTGAAAACGCTCCATCCGTCCGTCTTCCCATTCAACAGAAAGTGGTCCGCTGTAGCGGGTGTCATTGAGAGCGACAATGATTTCCTCAAAGTCGATGTCACCACGACCCACGGATCGGAAGTCCCAGTAACGGCGGGCGTCGCAGAAATCAGTATGACCTCCGAAAATCCCAACCGTTCCGTCACCATGCCCCCACCAGACGTCCTTCATGTGGACGTGGAAGATGCGGTCGGCGAACTCGCGGATGAAGCGAACATAATCAACGCCCTGATAGCCGAGGTGGCTGGGATCGTAGTTAAACCCGAAGCGTTTGTGTCCTTTGACAGCCTCGATGGCACGGGCGGCCGATGCGATATCGAAAGCGATTTCGGTGGGGTGGACTTCGAGACCGAAGTTCACATCCACGGCATCGAAGGCATCGAGAATCGGAAGAAAGCGGTTGGCAAAATCCTGGAATCCCTTATCGAGATAAGCCTGATCGGTTGGGGGGAATGCGTAGAGGGCATGCCAGATGCTGGATCCGGTAAAGCCATTCACGACAGCTCCGATGCCCGACTGCTCGCGGCCCGCCATGTAATCCCTTCCGGCATCGATGAACTTGCGACAGGCCTTTCCGGTGTCGATCATTTCCTGGGCCGCGCGCTGGCGGACGCCTTCAGGATCGCCATCTCCATAAATGTGGGGCGACAGGATGGCGGCATGACGCTCGTCGATTGGGTCGCAAATGGCCTGACCAACGAGGTGGGCTGAAATTGCAAAACAAGAGAGGTCGTTTTTCTTCAGAAGCTCCCAGCGTCCTTCGACGTAGCCCTCTTCATTGAGAGCGGCCTGGACATCAAAGTGATCGCCCCAACAGGCGAGCTCGACTCCGTCGTAGCCCATTTCCTTGACTTTCGGAAGGAGTTCGGCGAGCGGAAGATCGGCCCACTGGCCGGTGAATAGTGTGACTGGTCTGGACATGGTTTTTTGAGTTTAGTGACTGTTGGTGTTTAAAAGGATCCCGGGATCTAGTGAAGCCAAAATCATTGAGAATTCTATTGTTGATGGATGAAGGCCTGGAATGAATCAATCATCCCATCATAGATCTCCTTCGCACCAACTTCGGGCGCTATCGTTCGCCCTTCCTTTGGCTGGCTGAACTTGGATTCAAGCTCGGCAAGATCTGTCCCCGTGCCATGAGCAGCGCGCATCGCCGCCCCAATTGTTGCCGACCCGGGAACATCGAGCCGATCCACCGGAACACCAAAGACATTGGCAATCATTTGGGCGATGCCGTCATTTTCAGATGCTCCGCCGGTGATGTAAATTCGCTCCGGATCAACACCGAGCCACCCGGAGTGCGCCCGCATGTTCAAAAACTGCCCTTCCATCACGGCTCGAACCGTCGCTTCAGGGGAATGGTCGCCCTCTTTGGAAAACACAGGCCCTCCCGTGTCGATTGCCGGGGTGATTTCCGGCTCATAGAAAGGAAGCATCATAAGTCCGTCATTCCCGATCGGTGTCGCGGATAAGGCTTCTTTCTCAAAGGCACTCCAATCGAGATCGAATTTCTTTTTCACAGCCTCACGGGCCAGCGAGCCATTCTTGAAACAGATCAAGCTCATATACCCTCCGGCGGGGTTTCCAAAGACATGCCCAAAGCCATTTGGATCAGTTCTTGGCTCGGGCATGGCCGCAAAAAGAGTGTCGCTCGTGCCGAGACTAATCACCACTTTCCCGGGTGAAGCGGCACCCATTCCGATCAAACTACAGGGATTGTCTCCCGACCAGATGATGGTCTCACAAATCGGAGAAAAGCCGTATTTTTCGACGAAATATGACGAAACCGGTCCTGATTTTGTCGACGACAGGGCACACGGCGGGAGTTTTTCAAGAAGCCCGTCTGCGGTGGCATTCACAAGGTCACGGTCCCATTCCTTTTCAGCAAGGTTCATCAGATTCATGCCCGCCCCGTCACCATGATCAATGGCGACACTCTTCCCGGCGAGGATCGAGGCGAAAAAGGAACTCACCAGGTGAATCACACCGGTCTCAGCATACGCATCTGACTCGGTCTTGAAAAACTTACGAATCTGGGGACCGGTGAATCGTGCAACCGCAACAGAACCTGACTTCGAACAAACGATCTGATTTCCCCCAACAGCAGCCGCGATTTCAGAGCACTCTCCGCTCGTTGAACTATCCATCCAAATCGGCGAACTCTGACGGGCCAGACATCCTGCCAGCTGGCTCTTGAGATCCGAGGAAGCGGAAAGGGAAGCCAGTTTCTCGTCAAAACAGCTTCGCAGATAAACGCTGCCATGTTGCTGGCCCGATCCGGAAACCGCCTCAATCTTCGAAAAATCGACTCCAGCCCCTTTCATCCGACCGAGCAGAAGATCAAGAGCCTCCACCCACATCAAGGGGTTGGCATGAATTTCGCCACGGAGACCCGATTCATCGTAGCCGTGAGGCTGACCATAATCGGGAAGATCCTGACCGAAATTCACCGAATCACCAGCAACAACGATCCCCTGATCGGTATCAAGAATGACCGCCGAAAGGCTCTGGGTTGAGGAATCGAGTCCAAGAACGAGAGACATATAAGACTAGAGATAATCGTTGAGAAGATTTTCAAGACGCTCCTGACGACCGCTCGAAAGCTGCGGAGGCGTGATTGCCAGGGCGTGGTCATGAAGTGAGTCGAAGTTTGCCTTTCCGGATTCAATTTCGGCTCCCACTCCAGTGTCATAGGAAGAATAGCGGTTTTTCACGAATTCATCGAAACGCCCCTCTTCAATGATCTTGGCAGCAATCTTGAGACCTCGCGCGAAGGCATCCATGCCACCAATGTGCGCGTGGAAAAGATCTTCGGGCTCATGACTTTCACGACGACGTTTGGCGTCAAAGTTGAGCCCCCCGGTGGTAAACCCACCCATCTTGAGGAGACGGATCATGATATTGGTGGTGCCGTAAATATCAGTTGGGAACTGATCGGTGTCCCAACCAAGAAGTTCGTCTCCACGGTTTGCATCAATCGATCCCAGCGCACCTGCACCCATCGCAACTTCCAGTTCATGCTCCATGGTGTGTCCGGCCAGCGTGGCGTGATTGGTTTCCAGGTTGAGCTTGAAGTGATCAAGCAGGTCATATTCCCGAAGGAAATTCAAACAGGCAGCCGAATCGGAATCGTATTGGTGGGTCGACGGCTCGCGCGGTTTGGGCTCAATATAGAACTGCCCCGTGAAGCCAATCTTCCTGGCGTAATCAACTGCCATATGAAGGAAGGCGGCGAGGTGATCGACCTCCCTCTTCATGTCTGTATTGATCAATGATCCGTATCCTTCACGTCCACCCCAGAAGGTGTATCCCGGGCCTCCAAGGCGATGGGTCGCATCGATGGCATTTTTGACCTGACTCGCGGCATACGCAAAGACATCGGCACTTGGAGAAGTTGAGGCTCCCTGCGCATAGCGGGGGTGGGCAAAGAGACAAGCGGTCCCCCAGAGGAGCTTCTTCCCGCTGCTCTTCTGAAACGTTTCCAGTTCATCGACGACTCTATGGAAAATTTCATGCGTCTTCGCGAGCGTCTCACCTTCCGGAGAGATGTCGCGGTCATGGAAGCAGTAGTAGTCGATATCGACCTTATCGAGGAATTCAAAAAAGACCGGCACACGGGCAAGGGCATTCTCCAGAGTCTCCTGTCCATTGTCCCAGGGCATCAACGCCGTTCCATCTCCAAAGGGATCTCCCAGCCCATTGCGCATGCAGTGCCAGTAGGCCGCACCAAAGCGCATGTGATCACGCATCGACTTCCCTGCGACCACTTCATCAGGGTTGTAGTGATGGAATGCGAAGGGATTATCGGAGTCGGGACCCTCGTATTTAATTTTCGGGATATTGGGAAAGTATTCTGACATCGGTGGATAATGAAGTTTCAAACGGCAGGATTATCCCAACCGCAGGATGAAGCTAGCAGAAAGTTCTTCCGAAAGGCCATGATCCAATCCATCGTTTTTTTGTCCTAATTCGTCAATTACCATGTCATCCAACCACTTCGATGATTTCACCGCCCGTCTCAAACCAGGTCAGATTGCCCTCGGACTTTTCGAAGCCCTTCCGGACGTGATGTTTTGGATCAAGGATCAAGCGGGTGAGATCATTTTCGCCAATCGCGCCTATGCCCAGCTTCTTCAGCGTTCTCCCGAGGATCTCGTCGGGAAAACGGATGAATCCCTCTTTCCTCCTACCATGGCGAAGTTCTTCCGGAGCGATGATGAAAAAGTGATTCGCTCCGCAACCCCTCTCCACAACAAGTTGGAAATCGTGACCCGCCCCGGTGGCGGAATCGAATGGAGAATGACCTCCAAGATCCCCCTTTTTGGTGAAGGTGACGAGGTGATGGGAACAGCCGGGGTTTCCCGTCGTCTGGAACATGGCGAAGGCCCTCCGCTCCCAACCCCCCACCGTGCCATCTCCAAACTCATCGACCAAATTCACGAAAACCTTGGAGAAGACATCAGGGTGCAAACACTGGCACGTGAGGCCGGAATGTCGGTCAGTAGCCTGGAACGAAAATTTCGCCAATATCTCGGGACAACGCCGAAACGTTACCTGGTTCGAGCCCGAATTGCGGCGGCATGCGATCAACTACTCAGCACGACTCTGAGTATCGGCCAAATTGCCGCCTCGCTGGCCTATCAGGAACACGCTTCCTTCACTCGCGCCTTTATCTCGATCATGCACATGAGTCCCAAAGATTACCGCGTCTTCTACCGGACTTAAGGTGAGGAACAGGGAGGAATCTTTATCTGAAGTGTTGTTCACGACGATCGACCTGTCCCTTCCTCTTGAAGAATGGTCTGACTTCGATGATGGTATCGATGCCGAAGGCACTGTGACAACGTAGACCCTTCCCGATGCTGCCGTCGCGGGAACAGATAAGCTCTTCCTTATAGTTAAGGAGAACCAATAATCTTCCCGTCCACCTTCGCAACGCTCCGATGTCGCTTCACCAGCAGCATGGGAGCGTTTTGTATGACAGGATGAAGTCCCGAGACTTCATCGAAAAAGATACAGAAAAACCTTGGCAAGCCCCTAATCTTGAGCCAGCTTCCGCGCCCACCACCTAAATTATGGTAGCACTTCGACTCACTCGCCAAGGTTCCAAGGATCGTCCTTATTACAAAATCGTAGCTGTTGACAGCCGCAAGCGTCGCGATGGACGTTACATCGAGCAGCTTGGGACCTACAATCCAATGGCTGAAGGTGAGAACTACACTCTCGACCTTGAAAAGGCCGACAAGTGGCTTGGCGTTGGAGCCAAGCCCAGTGGCACCGTTGCCAGCATCATCAAGAAGGTGCGTAAGGCCGGCTAACGCTGAATTTTCCAGTTTTTTCAAATCCCGCCGTCTTCGGACTGCGGGATTTTTCGTTTTGACATCCTGAAAGTATTTGGCACTTTTACCAAGTAATGGACACCAGCACTGTCGACCGCGTCACCGTCATCAAGGCTCTCGCCCATCCCACCCGACTTCGCGTCGCAGAGCTTCTCGCCCAAAAAACCTCCTGCGTCAGCGAGCTCCACCAACAAATTGGTGGCGACCTCTCCACCGTCTCCAAACACCTCTCCATCATGCGCGAAGCCGGCTGGCTCACGTGTCACAAAACCGGGCTCCACATCCATTACTCTCTCGCCTGTAATTGCCTCGACGAATTCCTCCGCTGCGTCGATTCCCTCGCTCAAGATCCCTCAAATTGCTGCTAAAATGACTCTCACCGAATTCTCCCAACTCCTCCTCGATCATCCCGACCATGGCATGATCCTGGCGCTGCCAGATGGCTCAACAGCGCCCGCCCACTTTCACATCACTGAAGTCGGCGCCGTCTCCAAATCCTTCCTCGATTGCGGCGGAAAACGCCACTCCGAGCAAGCCTGTGTCCTCCAGGTCTGGGTTGCCGACGACTATGACCACCGGATTCAAGCCGGCAAGCTTGCGCGCATCCTCGACGCAGCCTCCGGTCTTTTTGACTCCCCGGACGTTCCCGTTGAGTTCGAACACGAGGCCCCTGTCCTCACCCGCCTTCCCATTGAATCTGTTGAAACCGAAGGTGACACGATCATCTTCCACCTCTCGCTCAAAGAAGCCGACTGCCTCGCCAAGGACATTTGCCTGCCCAAGCGCGACTTCAGTCTCCCGAACATTCCTGCCAGAGGCCTCACGGCCTCCATCAAAGTCTCTCCACGTATCAAAGCATGACCTCTAAAATCGGAATCAACGGCTTCGGCCGCATCGGACGCCTCGACCTCCGCGCCGCCTTCGGCGATCCCAGCCTCGAATTCGTCCACATTAACGAAGCCCACGGCCCCGCCTCCACCTCGGCCCACCTCCTCGAGTTCGACACCGTCCACGGCCACTGGGACGGCCACGAAATCACCAGCGACGACACCTCTCTCACCATCGATGGTCAACGGATCACCCATTCCCAAAACGACACCATCGAAGCCACCGATTGGTCCGGCTGCGACATCGTCCTCGAGTGCTCCGGTCAATTCCGGACCCCCGCCCTGCTCCGGAACTACTTCGACCAAGGCGTCAGAAAAGTCATCGTCGCCGCTCCCGTCAAAGAAGGCGCCCTCAACGTCGTCGTCGGCTGCAACAACCATCTCTATCAACCCGAAGAGCACCACCTCCTCACCGCCGCTTCCTGCACCACCAACTGCATCGCCCCCGTCGTCAAAGTCATCCACGAAATCTTCGGCATCAAGCACGGCATGATCACCACCTTGCACGACCTCACCAACACCCAGACCATTGTCGATGCTCCCCACTCCGACCTTCGCCGTGCCCGCTCCGCCGTCAACTCCCTGATCCCCACCACCACCGGGTCGGCCACCGCCATCACCATGATCTACCCCGAGCTCAAGGGCCTCCTCAACGGCGTCGCCGTCCGCGTCCCCATGCTCAATTCCTCCCTCACCGACTGCGTCTTCGAACTCAAAAAAGAGACCACCGTCGAGGAAGTCAACGCCGCCCTCAAATCTGCTTCCGAAGGATCTCTCAAAGGTATCCTCGGCTACGAAGAACGCCCCCTCGTCAGCGCCGACTACGTCAACGACCCCCGCTCCGGCATCGTCGACGCTCCCTCCACCATGATGGTCAACGGCACCCAGCTCAAACTGCTCGTCTGGTATGACAACGAATGGGGCTACGCCAACCGCATGATGGACCTGACGCGACAAGTCGCAGAAAGTCTCTAGCACGAGAATACCTGTTCATCGGCTTATACATGAACGCCCGCGCCTACGCTCTCGTCACCGCCGCCTACTGGGGATTTACCCTCACCGATGGAGCCCTGCGCATGCTCGTGCTCCTGCACTTTCACGACCGGGGCCTCACCGCGATCCAACTGGCCTTCCTCTTCCTCCTCTACGAATTCTGCGGAATCGTAACCAACCTCTTTGGCGGCTGGCTGGCCTCCAGCAAAGGCCTGAAAATCACCCTCACCTCGGGCCTTTTCCTGCAAATCCTCTCCCTCGTCCTCCTCTCCCTCCTCAACCCCGCGTGGGGCCTTTCTCTCTCCATCGCCTATATCATGGGCACCCAGGCACTCTCCGGCATTGCCAAGGACCTCACCAAAATGAGTTCCAAAAGCGCGGTCCGCGTCCTTCTTCCCACCGACACCGCCGAAGCACAATCCGGACTCTTCAAGTGGGTCGCCGTCCTCACCGGATCCAAAAACGCCCTCAAAGGAGTCGGCTTTTTCCTTGGCGGCCTCCTTCTCACCACTCTCGGATTCCAATGGTCCCTCTGGTCCATGGCCATCGCATTGGGAGGCATTTTCCTCGTGATCAAATTCGGCCTCACCGGTGACCTCGGCCGTTCCAAACAGAAAACCAAATTCAAGGAACTCTTCTCCAAAACACGCGAAATTAATATCCTCTCCGCCGCTCGCTTCTTCCTCTTCGCCTCGCGCGATGTCTGGTTCGTCGTCGGCCTCCCCGTCTTCCTTAGTAGTGTTTTCCACTGGTCCCACTCCGTCACCGGAGCCTTCATGGCCGTCTGGGTCATTGGCTACGGCATCGTGCAAGCCTCCGCACCCAAACTCCTCCGCAAAAAGGAAGCGGTTTCCCAAACTGCCCACTCCACCTTGATCTGGGGATTCCTCCTTCTCCTCGTCAGTGGTCTCCTCGCCCTCGGCGTCCAAAACAGCTTCCACCTTGTCCCCACCATCCTCGGCGGACTCCTGGTTTTCGGCATCGTCTTCGCGATGAACTCCGCCCTCCACTCCTACCTCATCCTCGCCTACTCCGATGCCGACAAGGCTGCTCTCAACGTTGGCTTCTACTACATGGCCAATGCCGGCGGCCGCCTCTTCGGAACCCTCCTCTCCGGCCTCATCTATGCCTGGGCCGGCCTCGCCGCCTGCCTCTGGGTCAGCACCGCCTGCGTCTTCCTCGCTGTCATTCTCACCATTCCTCTCACCAGAAAATCACCCCTTTCTTCTTCATAGTCATCAAGCTTATTAAAAGTGACGCGACGACAGGGCAAACAACTCATCGAAATCGCTCTCAAATAGCTCGAGCGAAGGAGATCGCGAAGTCGTCGCAATCGCAACGGCGTAGTCGGCCAACGGCAGATTTAATGATCTTACTCTCCATGATTCGTCAGGACAATCATCAGACCAGTCGCGAACAATCATCTCAGCGATCACCTCGCTCGGAGTGACATCGAACTCCGCCAGCGGGTGGGTAAGACCGCGACCGATCCCCTTGAGGTAAGCCTCCTTACGAGCCCAAATTTCGAAGAACGCTTTCCTTGAATCTGATGCGTTTTCAATGAACCCCTGCTCCTCCTCCGTAAACTGACGTCTCATGCTCAAGTCTCTGCTGTTGCGACCAAGCGCATATTCCAAATCCACTCCAACTTTACTCTCTCCAGTGACGGCCAGTATCGCGACCTCATGGGATCGCGAGAGGCTGAACTGGATCTTCGAATCATGCTTCCGATCCAATGACGGTTTCCCCCATTTGTTTCGCGAAAAAGAAAGCTCCTGAAAAGGGCAAGAGAGGTAATACGCAAGAATCAGCCTCTGGAGGAGAACTCCTCCCAGGTAGCGTCTACGATCTGTCTCGAAACGAAATCGTCGGGCGCGTTCCTGTTCTTCGGGAGCCAGAAAATTCAATGCGTCATCCAAGCGCGGAGACAAAAGACCCCGGCATACCCAAAGATGAATCCCTTCCGGGGGAGAAGAGTTGGGCCACCGTTTCATTCCTGCAAAGAGACATACCCTCCCCCTCCCGATTTGAAAACTGTCGTATTTCCGAATCAGAAGTGATAGGCTCGCCCTTTCCAGATGTGTCGGCTGGACCAGTCGACACAAAATCCAGATCGAGATCATCCGAGAAACCCGCCGCCCTATTATCAGACTCGCTCGCCACCACTATCGCGGAGATCGCTGCGCATCCGATTCTCCCCTTGCACGGCGAAAAGGTTGCAGACGAAAATAGGTCAAGCAGCGCCACAACCATTCCAAGGGCCCTTGACGAAAGTATTTCAGCCAGAAACGGACGAGGAAAATCTGAAGAACCCAAATTCCCACCACTATGACAAGCTGAAGAAAATAATCGACACTCCCATAGAGCCCCAAGCCGAAGCCATAGAAAATGAAGGTGGCGATGAGAGATTGCCCAATATAGCAGGAAAGCGCGGTCCGACCGACCTCCGCAAGACGATTGCGCAGCCATGGCAAACGGGATCCCTTGCACCAGAGCATCACCAGGCCGATATACCCGCAGGCAATCGGGCCGGTCGCGAGCATGTGTGGAATCCGCCCATAGAAGTATGTGGTTTGCCAATCCCAGATATTGTATAGGTTGTACTCCAGACCGATTAGGGAAAGTGGAATTCCAATTCCAAATCCCCAGACCATCATTCGACAATAGGTTCTCTCGCTCAGTTCCGCACTAAAGCCCCCCCATCGATAGAGTGCCATGCCGATGAGCATCATTCCCAATGCCCGGCCAATGTAATCTCCCCAGAGACTCGCACTACGGAGCAATTCTCCGGCATTGCTGCCCAGGTTGGTCTCGCCTTCCCACCGGTGGGCCATCTGCTCAGGGTAGGATCCAAGATAAAGATCCAAGTCCTCTTGGATATCCTCATCTTCCGAGTGCCAGTAGTCGTAGTGTGACTCCTGGCTTTCCTCACCCAGGTACGGAATCGAGCCCTGAATCGCCCAGGAGAAGAAAAACTGGAAGAAGAAGATCCCGATTCCGAGGATCAACTGCTTCCGGGCGGCCAGCTTCCGGAAGAAGTAGAGCGGAAAAGCGCATAACGCGTAAACGAACAAAATATCGCCGCTCCAGATGAAGATCATGTGGACGGCTCCAATCATGAGAAGCCACCAATTCCGCACGAAATACGGCCACACCCCTTTTCCCTTCGCGCGGAGGTTGTCGGTAAAGAGCAGGACACTGGCACCGAAGAGCATGGAGAAGAGCGCCATGAACTTGTTTTGCGCCAGCATCGCGGTCAGGTAGTAGGACATCCGGTTGTATGCGGCCTCGTTTCCGTAATCGGAGGGACTCTCGTAGACAATGTCCGGCAGGACGAACAAGCGGATGTTCATCAAGAGAATGCCGAGAAGGGCAAATCCTCGAAGCACGTCGATGGCGACGATTCTTCCCTCTTGTGGTTTGGATTGTTTGGGGAACATCAGGTGGAAGGAGGAGGTTTCGACACGCCGGTGCTAGGTTTGCGCCAGACCCACTCGAGCGGACCGTAGCGGAAGAGATTGAGCCAGAAACTGGCCAGGATAATCTGCAGGATACAGATGACAGCCACGTAGCCCAGTTGCTCCAGGTAGTCGGCCTGACCGTAGAGTCCGAGCCCGATTCCAGAGAAGATGAAAATTCCCAGCACGGTCTGCCCGAGGTAGCAGGTCAGGGCAACTCGGCCGACTCTCGCGATCACCGTGCGCAAATGAATCCAGGAATTCGATTGGCTCCATAGCATGACCAAACCAACGTAACCGACCGCAATGGGAATGGTGGCGAGGTGGTTCGGAATGCGCCCGAGGAACATCGAATACTCCCAAGCATACTCGTTGTAGAGATTGCCCTCCAGTCCGTAGAGAGCCAGTGGGATCCCCAGACCAAAGCCGATCCAAACGAATCTCCGGTAGAAGCGGGCTGAACGTTTGGCGGAGAGAATATTCCATCGGAAGAACGCCATCCCGATCAGCATCATTCCCAGGGATCGCGCGAACAGTCCCCCCCGAAGCGAAGCAGTCAGCAAACCTTCGCCGCGATTCGCGTCGGCGGACGTTTCACTCTCCCAACGTTCCCGGATCTGTTCCGACCAAGCCCCCAAGTGAAGAGCCTTGTCAGCCTCCAGGGTTTCTTCGGAGGGATGCCAGAATCCGGAGAGGGAATCCCGGCTGTCCTCGTGCATCGAATCCAGCGAGCCCTGGATGCTCACATCGAAGAGAATCGGGAGGAAGAAGATGAAAAGACCAAGCCCGAACTGTCCGGCCGCCGGAAGACGGATCAGGAAAAGGAGAGGAAGAGCACAGAGGGCATAGATCGCCAGGATATCTCTCTCCCAAAGAAGAAAGAAGTGCGCCAGGCCAATGAGGAACAAGCAGAAGTAGCGCAGCGAGAGCGTGCTGATGATGCTGCGCCCTCGTTCGTGCAAGCTTCGGGAGAGAAGAATGATGCCTGCCCCGAACAGGATCGAGAAGAGCCCCATGAACTTCTGGTCGGCGAAGATGTGGGTGAAGTAATAAGCGATCCGGTTCCAAAGTGAATCGCTGCCCAGTTCCGGTGGATTGAAATACCCGATGTCGGGGCCCGCGAAGGCACGGATGTTCATGAGAAGAATGCCAAGGACCGCGAATCCGCGAAGCAGATCGATGGAGAAGATCCGCTGCGGCAAGCCGACCGTGGATGGGAGCTCTTCCCGCTCGGGCTTGACCTCGAATTCCTCCGAAACAGTATCGCGCGCGGTGGGAATTCCACACCAACGGGTTTCCTCGGGAACGGTCTCCCCCTTTATCAGAAGAGAGAGTGGCGCGAGTTCGGCCCCCTTCTTCATCTCGGTGTCATAGAGAACCACCGCCATATTCCCCACCGAGCAACGATCGCCGATCTTCAAGTGGGAGGCCTTCATAACGCGGTCCTCGAAGAGATGGTTCTGCACGACGGCGCCGGCATTGAGCTCCGCATGGTCGCCAATCTCGACCAGGTCCCATTCCGAAAACAAAGTCGTGCCCAGATAGACATCCTTCCCGATCTGGCATCCAAGAAGTCGTAGGTAGGGAGCCAGAAACGGAGTGCCCAGCATCGGGGTCATGGACGGCGCCGAGATTGATTCGTAGGCCCCATTCACGGCCTCGTTCTTCCACACGAACATGGACCAGAGCGGATGGATTCCGGGCTTGATCACCCCCATCAGCACCCGCTTGTAAACAACCACCAGGAGACAGGCGATGATATCGAGGACGAGTGAAAACCCGGTCGCAAGGAAAAGTGTCACCAACTCACCCCACTGGGTATACGAATAGAAAACAAAGGCGACGTAGAGGGCGAAAAAGACAAAAGTGAGAATCGAGGGGAACAGGATCCTCATCCCGTCCACCAGGCAACGTTGGAAGACGAGCTTTGCGGTTGGACGGTAGGTGACTGATTCGTCGAAGTTCCCAACGATCTGACGGTGCGGAAGGCCAAATGAAGGAGACCCCAGCCAGTCCGTTCCGCTGGGTGTCTTTTCATGCTCCCTTGGAGGAAGAGACATAAAACCAATCAAACAATCATCCCCCACCGGCCGATTGATCGGCAACATCGCGCTGTTTCCGATGAAACTTCTGTCCCCGACTTCGGAAATTCCAACCTCAACCATCCCGTTGTGGAATCGGCGGCCTCCGATGATCGAGCCATCCGCGAAGAAGCTCCGTTCTCCCAACTTCATCAGATCCGGCGAGAACTGACTCACCGTCGAAAGCTCCGCGAATTTTCCAATCTTTGCCCCCAACATCCTCAGCCAGGTCGGAAAAAAGATCGTCGTATAGAGAGGCAACGCAACCGCCCGACTCGTCCGATAAAAGGTATCAACAAACCACTTTCGCAGATAAAACCAGCTCTCGACCGGATACGTCCCGGTCTTGGTACAAGGCATCACGACAAACTTCACCACCACCACCATCAGGCAGTAGCAGATCAACGAGAACGGGCCGGCGAGAACCACGGCCACCGCAGCAAGGCCCCAACCACCCCACCAGTAAGCCCCAACGAGAAGAGCGAATACCGGAAGGAAAGCGACTGCCGCAATCGCACCCATCACGTAGAGCTGGAGAAGATGGAGAAAACCAAAAAGAATCGAACGCTTGGGTGTGCTCACACCCTCCGCTGCCGGAACAGAAACCTCGGCCGGCTGGGCAGGAGATCCGCTCCAGCTCTCACCTGCCGGAATATTCCCGCCATCCTGAAGAAGGGAGAGATTGTCCAGACGAGTCCCGTCCTCCATCGCGGTGTTGAGACCCAGGGTCGAATGGATTCCGATGTAGCAGTTTTCACCAATCGAGACGCGGCCAATCTTCAAGTAGCCTCCCTCGACTCTCGATCCCAGAAGCTGGGTTTCATTTCCGATGCAAGTGCCCGAGCCGATCTCGATCATGTCGAAACAACCGCATAAGGCCGAGTCGATGACACATCCCTCCCCCACCTTCGCGCCCATCAGCCGGTAGTAGAGACTTAAAAGCGGTGTCCCGGAGAGGAATCCCGTCCCGGAGAGTGCCTGGTAACGGGTCACAAACCACCATCGTAAATAATAGGAACCTCCGACCTGATAAACCCCCGCCCGGTAACGACCGATGACTGCCCACTTGATCACCACGCTGGAGAAGACAAGAGCCGGGTAGCCCAGAATAATGATCGCAGCGACCCAAGCCACCACGCCCGCCGTGCTCATCGTCGGATGGGTTACGGCTCGCCAGAACAGGTAGAAGGACCCAAGTGCCATCGCGGTCAGGATGGCGTAGATCCCATAAATTCCGATGGCCTGAATGATGGCGACCGACGGTCGGTTCAAACCGTTTAGCGGGCGTTCCCTGGCAACTCGGGGAACTTTTTCCTCGATGGATTCTTTTTCCTCCTGCCCTTTCAGAAAAGTAGCCAGTTCGCCGAGCGTCGGATTTTTGTAAACTTCGCGGAGAGCGACATCCACTCCCAGGTCTTCCCGGACTTTCGTCACCATCTGGGCGGCAAGCATCGAGTGTCCGCCAAGCCCGGTAAAAAAGTCATCGCTCGTGTGAAGATTAACGCCCGGGAAAAAATTGCTCCAGATTTCCGCCAGCGCAATTTCCATGGGAGTGGTCGGAGGGTTCTCAACTTCCCTCTTTTTTCCTCGAAACAGTTGCCCGGGATCCGGGAGTTCCCGGCGGTTCACCTTGCCACTGGTCAAAGTGGGAAGCTCGCAAAGCTCATCCAAATACTTCGGAAGCATGTAAACCGGCAACTTTGATTTCAAAGCCGCGTGAAGCTCACCCCGATCCAAAGCCGAAGCCCTTTCGTCCAGAACCACATAGGCGGCCAACTCTTTGACGCCCCCTTCTTCCACCACATTGACGACGGCAGACTGGATCTCCTCCTGCTCAAGGAGCAACGATTCGATCTCAGCAAGCTCGATTCGGTAGCCGCGAATTTTGACCTGTGTGTCGATACGTCCGAGGAAGAGGAGTTCACCCTTTTTATCCCACTGCACCAGATCGCCCGTGCGGTAAAGTCGCTCGACTCTGAATGTCCCGTTGCTCCCGAGTTCGACCTCCATGAAGGCCTTGGCCGTCACCTCGGGCTGATTCAGATACCCGCGGGCCAGGGTCTCCCCTCCCACATAAAGTTCCCCTGCTTCACCGTCGGGCCCAGGCTTCCGTTCACTATCAAGAAGGTAAAGATCATAGCCCCGCAGTGGGGTTCCGATGGTCACCGGTTGATCCGGACGACACTCCGCCGCCGTCGTGTTGACCGTCGCTTCGGTGGGACCGTAGACATTCAACATCCTCCGCCCATTGACCGCCCACCTCGCAATTTGCTCCGGCGGACATTGCTCGCCACTCACAATGAGAACACGAACCGATTCCAGCTCCTCCGTAATCATGGTGAGAGCGGTGGGAACCGTTGAGTAGAACGTCGCACCATGTTTCTTGATGCACGCAGCCACTTCGTTTCCAAGCGCTCCTGACTCCTGGGGACCCACAACAAGAGAAGCTCCATTTGAGAATGCCAGCCACATCTCCTCCACCGAACCGTCGAAACCAAGAGAAAACCCATGATAGATTCGATCCTCGGCGGTGACTTGGCAAACTTCGTTAAAAGCATGCACAAAGCGAACGGTATGACGATGCTCCGTCATCACCCCCTTCGGCTTCCCGGTGGTCCCGGAAGTGTAAATGACGTAGCAGAGATTTCGGTCATCATGACGCACGTCAACAGGAGAAACAGACGCCGAGTCAATCAAAGCAACTCCCTCTGCCCCATCCAGAGAAACAATCTCACCGTGATACCAATCGCTGAGATCATCTTGCAATGACTCGAGAGAACAAACGACGGAAACATCGGCATCGTTAAGAATGTGGCGGATTCGTTCCTCCGGAAAAGCGGGGTCAATAGGGACATAGCCCGCTCCCGATTTCAGGATCCCCAGGATGGCAACGATCGAGACTTCCGATCGGGACGCATAAAGCCCCACCAGATCGCCGGGCTTTACTCCCTTCTCCAAAAGACAATGAGCCAGCTGGTTCGCACGCCTGTCCAGCGTCCGGTAACTCAGCTCCCGTTTGTCGGTGATCAGGGCAACCGCATCGGGCGTCCTTTCAACCTGTTGCTCAAAGAGTTCGTGAAGCAAAAGCGGTCCGGCCTCCGCCAACCCCTGTTTTTTTAGAACCGTGCCTGAGATATCAACTGCCATCTTTTACGTTGGCTCGACCGCGCTCCCACCCTTCGACTTGAATTCTGCAAGCCGCTCCTCGAGCCCTTCCCGATTGTTCCAAAACTCTTGTCCGGCTTCCGGCAATTGGTCAATCGGGTCGTAGTAATGAAAGATCTCATCACCCCTCACACTCGGAGCACTCCAGGTCGAGATTCCGAGAGTTCGGTCATAACTATCGTAGCTCGACACCTCCCGCTTTCCTCCCCCGCCCGGTGCATCGCACACCATCCGTGGAGTGTTGAAACCGGCAATGCTTCCCTGAAGTCTCTTCGAAAGATCACAGGCTTCAGCCACCGTGGTCCGGAGGTGTTCGCACCCGGGAACCATGTCGTGAACGTAAATGTAGTAGGGCTGGATGTTGAGGTAGGCCAACTTCTTGATCGTCCGATACATCACGTCAAAGGAGTTGTTCACGCCTCGAATCAGAACCGATTGATTCCGCACCCTGATGCCGCGATTCACAAGCTCCAGCATCGCCAGCAAGGTCCAGCCCGTCATTTCGTTCTCGGTGCTGAAATGGGTGTGAATGCAAACCTCTTTTATTCGCTTCTGTCCGGTTTGGCAGACCAACTCGAGCGCTGCCATCCATTTCTCATCGGTCAAAATCTTCATCGGCAGGATGGCGATTCCTTTGGTCGCAAATCGAATCCGCCGAATATGGGGAATATCGAGAAGCGTCAGTCCAATCTGCTTGATCTGTGCCGGGCGTAAGAGGAAAGCGTCGCCTCCCGAGATGACCACATCTTCAATCCGGGGATTGTCGCGAATGTATTGAAAGGTCGATTCCCATTCGCCGTGAGTGGCACCATAGGTCGACTTGCTTTTCACTGCCGTGCTGCCACCAACCACCCGGCTGCGCGTGCAATACGAGCAATACGAGCAATACACCGGGCAAAGCGTGATGGGGAGAAAGAGAACCTTATCCGGATAGCGATGGATGAGGTAGGGAGTGGCCTTGTCCCCATCCTCATTGAGGGAATCGTCCATGTAGCATGGATGATCCTCCAGGAACTGCGAACCGAGCGGCAGGAACTGCTTGCGGACCGGATCGTCCACCGCATTCTCCCAATCGATCAGGGAAAAAATGTAGGGTGTCATGCGCACGTTCATCGGTGTGCGCTCGAGCCCGGCTTCGATGTCTTTGGCGAGAGCATTCGAAAGCAAGTGTTGCAGCACTTTGCCAACCCGGGGAAGCGAAGTGACGCTGTTGCGCTGCTGCCAGGAATAATCACCGAACTCCTCCGCACTGCCGTCATTCCAGCCAGGAATTTTTCGCCAAAAACGATCGCCACGGAAGTCGTAAGACACTTCGGGAAGTTCGGGCCTGTCTCCCGTCGTTCAACTTGCCGGTGACTTCGACATCAGCGGGACCTCTTCACACTTAGGCATACAATTATTTAGGTTGGACGACATGAATAGGAGATGAAACAGGGATTCGTGAATAGATGCGGTAAAAAGCGGGCCTTTCCGGAGTATTGATCCAAGCCAATCCAGCCTCGTGTTCACCCGTCGACGACGAAGAGATGAAATTGAATTCCTGATTCGACAATGAAATGCTGCCGACACCCTTCGTAAAGGGGAACCATTTGTCCTGCCCAAGTGCACCGAAAAAATTCTCCGGCCCCGTAGACTGCGCCGTCGCAGTCTGGAAGATTATGACATTAGCAACAACCGGCTTCGCACAACAACCGAACAACTTCACACCCAAACCCTCACACATCCTTATGACGATGGCACTTGGTAAAGGGATCTTATTCTTCATTGATCGCGGTGTCTCAGACATCAAGAAGGTGCAGCATCCCAAGGATGCAATACCAGTGGTCCCGAGTTGATGAATACTTGAACCACGCTGATCAGGTTTAGTTGCATGATTCTACACAATTCATTCTTTTTTTACTTTCATCAGTTGCCCGTCCATTCTGACCAGCTATCGGAAGCTCGATACACAGGGGAAGGATCAATCATGCACTCCCTCCCGCTGAAGCATCCGCGCTACTAAACCTCCAAATCGCCCTCTCCCCGCCACCTTTGCGCCGACAAACGCATCTTCCTGCCTCATCTCCGCATGGACCAGCCTCACCGCCTGCCTCCGGGGCAGCACCACCACTGACTTCATCGCGATCCTCTTTACTCTCGCTCAATCAAGAAAACGCAACTCACCAGGTGATCCGGCGAACACTCCGGGCCGATGGAAAAATCTCATTGCTTTCAGCCACGATTCACATCTTTCTCGGGAATTGAGTTCCGCCAATTCACCACCAGACTTCCCTAAAACATCATGAAAAAATCGCTCCTCATTCCGCTCCTCCTCGCCACAACTCTCACTTCATTGGCAGAGGTGAAACTCCCGGCCGTTTTGAGCAGCCACATGGTCTTTCAACGGGAAGCCCCCCTTCACATTTGGGGAACCGCCGACCCAAAGGAAAAAGTCACCATCAAGTTTGGGGACAAAACTTACGATACCATTACCAAAGCTGATGGCAGCTGGCTCGTCGGCCTCCCCGCCTACAAAGCCGATGGCGGACAAAAGCATACCCTCACCGTCACCGGTAAAAATAAAATCATTCTCAAAGACATCCTCATCGGTGACGTCTGGATCGGATCCGGCCAATCAAACATGGAATGGCCCCTCAAGGGAACCGAGCAAGGGAAGGAATTCATTAAGGGCGCCAATCATCCCAACATTCGCCTCTTCCATATTCCAAAGGTGCAGGCCAATGCCCCCGCTTCCGATGTCAAAGCCACCTGGAAAGCATCCACACCCAAATCCATCCCGAATTTCTCGGCTGTTCTCTACCACTTTGGGAAAGAACTCCATGAGGAAACTAATATCCCGATTGGACTCATCAATAGCTCCTGGGGAGGCTCGCCCATCGAACCCTGGATCGTGAGCGACACCGCCTCCGGAAAAATGTACAACGGAATGATTGCTCCAATCACCCGGTTCGAGGTCCGGGGCACCATTTGGTATCAGGGCGAAACCAACGTCATCCAAAATAATGGCCTCGCCTACACCGGAAAAATGAAGGCTCTCATCGAAGGTTGGCGCACGGCCTTCGAAAACAAGGACATGCCCTTCTACTTCGTTCAAATCGCGCCTTGGGCAAATAAACGCTATGCCACCGGACAGCTCCCGGCACTTTGGGAGGCCCAATGCGCCACCCTCAAAATCCCTCATACCGGAATGGCCGTGACCACTGATATCGTCCACGACATCGAAGACATCCATCCCCGAAACAAGCGTGACGTTGGCAATCGCCTCGGAAGCTGGGCCCTCGCCAAAAGCTATCAAGTAAAGGACGTCGTCTACTCCGGCCCCCTTTACAAATCGATGAAAGTCCAAGGAGACAAGATTCTCATCACTTTTGCCCATGTTTCCAAAAGCCTGAAATCTCGTGACGGAAATCCTCTTAACGAATTCCAAATCGCTGGAGCAGATGAAAAATTCGTAGCTGCCAAAGCGGACATCGATGGGAAAATCGTGATCGTCAGTGCCAGGAATGTGACGAACCCAAGGCACGTGCGCTTTGGCTGGCATCGCTCGGCCAACCCCAACCTCATCAACTCTGCCGGTCTCCCCGCCTCACCTTTTCAAACCAAGAACTGGACTGGCGGGACCGGCGAGTGAACTCCCGCTGTCTCCTTCAAACTGGCTGAAAGACGGAGATTTACGCAGACGTAGAAAACCCCGCAGGGAGCCCGCCGTACTTCCCAACATCCTCTTACTTATGAAAACAAAACTAACAGCACTCGCTCTCTCCGCTTGTCTACTTGGAGCCGTCACGGCCGCGCCGAAAGACAAGAAGAACGAACAGTCCGGAAAAAAGACGGAACAAACCCAAAATTCTAAAAAAGAAGAGGGAAAACCAAAGAAGGCGAAGGAAGTCAAAAAATCCGCCGAAGCAAAGAAGCCCAAAGAAATCGCTGACCGCAAAAAGGTCGGAAAGGAAAAAGAGGCCACCGCGCGAAAAAAATCCGCTGACACAAAAAAGGCCAGGAATGATGCCGGGCGCAAGAAAGCGGACTCTGCAAAAAAAGCCGCCCCGGATGCCGCCAGGAAGAAGGCCTCTGAAGCCAAGATGGTCAAAGACGCCGGCGCTCGTCTGAAAGAGCTCGGAGCCAAGAAAAAAAGCGCCGATTCGGCACGAAGTAAGGCCGCCAATGCGCTCAAAGTTGCCGAGAAGAATGTCGCGGCGATCGAATCAGAAATGAAAAAGATCAGCGCCCAACTGAAAGCCAAAGCTGACAGCGACCGGAAGAAAGCCGAACAAGCAAGGGCCCGAAAAATCAAAGACAACGAGTCTCGGGAACGTGCCCTCGTCGCTACGATGAAGAAGGAACTCGATAACCTCAAAAAGACGGTCGCAAATCTCAACAAGCAGCTTGGTGAGAAAAGTGATTGCTGTCAGACCTGCCCCGAAGAGGCAAAGAAGAAGTAATCCAAATCCCTGACAAATCTCAAACCCAGGCACCCACTTCCCTCAACGGGAGTGGGTGTTTTCACGTCCGGCAAGAGAATCAATCTCCCTCAATTCGGAAAAACCTGGTCAACACGCCACCAGTCGGAATTCTTAACTCAAGAAACTGGCGATCTTCATCCTGGCTCACAACTTCTCCCGTCACTCCTGGTATATTCCGTGACCAATCTACAAGATCATCCGTGGCCGCCAAATAGAGGCTCCCGTCTGCTTTCATCGATTGCGAATAACGCAGGATCAGCTCGTTTCCGAAGTGCTCCAATTTCGGTAGTTCAAGATCTGCGACCTTCGGATCCCCTCCCAATAAATGCTCCAGATGATTGACCAAACCATCACCATCCGGATCCTCATTCCTCCCCGTAATGATGCCATCGGAAACTTCCCCGGCCGTAAACTCCCCGTTTACCCAGGTCAAATAATCCTCAAACACAGAGACCTCACCAAAGGTTCCACCTGTCGAGCGACTTGCCACCCAGCGACTCTCCTTCAATCCTTGATCTGCGGCCAGCTCAATCGAGTTCCCTCCTCCGCTCG